>Ga0160495_100262_pt1 | contig 43054 bp, 37 predicted proteins | sample DID4MG_4_FD_108251 | JGI IMG/M metagenome (GOLD analysis project Ga0160495, IMG submission 108251) | Enriched soil microbial communities from UW Madison campus, WI, USA - DID2933_E24_FP4 MG | ecosystem: Environmental > Terrestrial > Soil > Unclassified | place: USA: Madison, Wisconsin | collected... | reverse complement strand
GCACCGCCAAGGAAAAGCTGGCAGAGATGGGCATCATGGTGCGCGATGCGCATCATCCCATCGGCACCATGTCCGGTGGCGAGAAGCAATGCCTGGCCATCGCCCGCGCCATTCACTTCGGCGCACGAGTGCTGATCCTGGATGAGCCCACGGCGGCGCTGGGCGTGAAGCAGTCCTTCAATGTGCTCAAGCTGATCCACCGGGCGCGCGAACGCGGCATCTCGGTCATCTTCATCACCCACAACGTGCATCACGCCTACCCCATCGGCGACACTTTCACGCTGCTCAATCGTGGCAAATCGCTGGGCAGCTTTTCCAAGGACCGCATTACCAAGGAAGAGGTGCTGGACATGATGGCCGGCGGCGCCGAGATGCAAACGCTGATGGGTCAACTGGAAGGCATTCAGGTTTAAGGAAAAACGCATGCAAGCTACTCAAACTCCCGCCACCAGCCGCTTCGCCACCGACCGTCGGCTCGACCTGATCTGCATCGGCCGGCTGGCCGTGGATCTGTATGCCCAGCAGGTGGGCGCTCCGCTGTCCGACGTCAGCAGCTTTGCCAAGTATCTGGGAGGCTCCTCGGCCAACATCGCCTTCGGCTGCGCCCGCCTCGGGCTCAAGTCGGCCATGCTGGCACGCGTCGGCGACGAGGCCAATGGCCAGTTCCTCAAGACCGAGCTGGCCGCCGAAGGCTGCGACGTCAGCCATGTGACGGTCGATCCGCAACGGCTGACGGCGCTGGTAATGCTGGGCTTGAAGGACAAGGACAGCTTCCCGCTCATCTTCTACCGCGACAACTGCGCCGACATGGCGCTGGCCCCGGAGGACATCGATGAAGCCTTCATCGCCAGCAGCAAGGCGCTACTGATCACGGGCACCCATTTTTCCACGCCGCAAGTGCATCGCAGCAGCAGCCTGGCGCTGCAATACGCGCGCCGCCACAATGTGCGCACCGTGCTCGACATCGACTACCGCCCCGTGCTGTGGGGCCTGACTGGTAAGGGCGATGGCGAGACCCGTTTCATCGCCAGCGATGGCGTCACGCAGCATCTGCAAGGCATCCTGCCGCAGTTTGACCTGGTGGTCGGCACCGAGGAAGAATTCATGATCGCCGGCGGCAGCACCGACATCATGCAGGCGCTGCGCGCGGTGCGTGCCGTCTGCGCGGCCACGCTGGTGGTCAAGCGCGGGCCGCTGGGCTGCGTGGTGCTGCATGGGGCGATTCCTGCCCGTCTGGAAGACGGCTTCCATTACCGGGGCGTGCAGGTCGAGGTGCTCAATGTGCTGGGCGCGGGCGATGCCTTCATCTCGGGCTTTCTCAAGGGCTGGCTCAATGAGGAAGACGACGAGCACTGCTGCCGCTATGCCAATGCCTGCGGCGCGCTGGTGGTCTCGCGCCATGCCTGCGCGCCGGCCATGCCCGGTCCGATCGAGCTGGATTATTTCCTGCAACACGCCCACCGCCTGCAACGGCCCGACCGCGACGCCCACCTGCAGCGCCTGCACCGGGTGGTGAGCCGGCGGCGGCATTGGGATGAGGTCAATGTGTTCGCCTTCGATCACCGCAACCAGTTCTTCGAGCTGGCCGTGGAAGCCGGGGTGAGTCAGGACCGCTTGCCTGCCCTCAAGCGCTTGCTGGTCGAAGCGGTGGGGCAGACCGAGGCCGAGCTCGGCCTGCAAGGCAAGACTGGCGTGCTCATCGATGACCGCTATGGACAGGATGCGCTCAATGCCTCCACCGGTCGCGGCTGGTGGGTAGGCCGGGCGGTGGAGCTACCCTTGTCCAATCCGCTGGAATTCGACTTTGGCCGCTCCATCGGCACCCATCTCCAGACCTGGCCGCAGGAGCAAGTGGTCAAGTGCCTGGTGCAGTTCCATCCGGATGAGCCGGTCGAAAAGCGGCTGGAGCAGGAAGCCCAGATCCGCGCACTTTATCAGGCGGTGCAACGTAGCGGCCATGACCTGCTGCTGGAAATCATTCCCTCCAAGTCCTTGCCACAGGACGAAGACACGGTGCTGCGCGCCCTCAAGCGGCTCTACAACCTGGACATCTATCCGGAATGGTGGAAGCTGGAATCGATGTCGGCCCGCCAGTGGAAAGCCGTCGATGCACTCATCGCCGAGCGCGACCCGTATTGTCGCGGCGTAGTCCTGCTGGGCCTGGCCGCACCGGTGACCGAACTGGCCGCCGGATTCGCCGCCTCGCGTCACAGCAAGACCTGCCGGGGCTTCATGGTGGGCCGCACCATCTTCCACGAATCGAGCCGCCAGTGGCTGCAAGGCCGTATCGATGACGCCACCCTGATCGCCCAGGTCCGCCAGACCTTCGAGGAACTGATCGGACTCTGGCGCGCTAGCCGCATCGCGACTGCCGATCGGGAGGCCGCATGAACACCCTCGTCAACAGCAGCCGTCCGACGGTGCGTCTGACCATGGCGCAAGCGCTGGTGCGTTATCTGGACGCTTTGCGCATCCAGACCCCGCAGGGCGTGGTGCCACTGTTTGGTGGCGTCTTTTCCATCTTCGGCCATGGCAACGTGGCTGGGATGGGAGAAGCCCTCTACCAGTACCGCGAGAGCCTGCCCACTTACCGGGCGCACAATGAACAAGCCATGGCCCATAGCGCCATTGCCTATGCCAAGGCGCACATGCGCCAACGGATGATGGCGGTGACCACCTCCATCGGACCGGGCGCGACCAATCTGCTCACCGCTGCCGCGCTGGCCCATGTGAACCGCTTGCCGGTGCTGCTGCTGCCGGGAGATGTGTTCGTCTCGCGCCGACCCGACCCGGTGCTGCAACAGCTGGAAGACTTCAACGATCCGGGCCTGTCGGTCAATGACGCCTTCCGCCCGCTGTCGCGGTTATTTGACCGCATCTGCTATCCGGAACAGTTGCTAAGCGCCTTGCCGCGCGCCATCCAGGTGCTGACTGATCCAGCCCAGTGCGGTCCGGTCACGCTGGCCTTGCCGCAGGATGTGCAGACCATGGCCTTCGATTACCCGCTGGATTTCTTCTCGCCACGGGTGATCGTGCCACGGGCGCAAGCTGCCGCTGCGCAGGAGCTGGAAGAGGCCGTGAGCTTGCTGCGTCAGGCGCGCCAGCCGCTGCTGATTGCCGGCGGTGGCGTACTTTACGGGAATGCCTGCCCGAACTTGCTGCGCTTCGTCGAACAGCACGGCATCCCGGTAGCCGAGACCCAGGCCGGCAAGAGCGCCCTGCCCTGGTCGCATGCCTTGCAGATGGGCGCCATCGGTGTGACCGGATCGCCGGCAGCCAATGCGCTGGCGCAGGAGGCCGATGTGGTCATCGCGGTCGGCACCCGGCTGCAGGATTTCACCACCGGTTCGCACACCCTGTTTGCCCAGGCGCGGCTGCTCAACCTCAACGTCAACGCCATGGATGCGAACAAGTGGCGCGGCACGGCCCTGCTGAGCGATGCCGGACTGGGGCTGGATGCCCTGTCGCACGCGCTGGAAGGCTGGCATAGCGCCCCTCAATGGCATGCCCGCGCGCGGACGCTCGCGCAGGACTGGCGCGAACGCGTAACGCAGATCACCGGCCAGACCGATACCGGCAGCCGCCTGCCCTATGACGGCGAGGTCATCGGCGCGGTGCAGCGATCCGTGGCCGATTCTCCCACCCGGGATATCGTCGTCTGCGCCGCCGGCACCTTGCCCGCCGAGCTGCACAAGCTGTGGCGGGCGGGCCGTCCGGGCGCTTACCACGTCGAATACGGTTATTCCTGCATGGGCTATGAAGTGGCGGGCGGCCTGGGCGTGAAGCTGGCGCAACCGGATCGCGAGGTGATCGTCATCGTCGGTGACGGCAGTTACCTGATGATGAATTCGGAGCTGGCCACGTCGGTCATGCTGGGCACCAAGCTCATCGTGGTGGTGCTGGACAATCGCGGTTATGGTTGCATCAACCGGCTGCAACAGGCTTGTGGATGCGCGCCCTTCAACAACATGCTGGACGATTGCCTGCAGGCTGGACCAGGTGCGCCGGCCATCGATTTCGCCGCGCATGCGCGCTCGCTGGGGGCACTGGCCGAGAACGTCAAGACCATCACCGAACTGGAAGCGGCCCTGCAACGCGCCCGTGCCGCCGACCGCAGCTACCTGGTCTGCATCGATACCGACGCCACCCGCACCACCGTCGATGGCGGCTGCTGGTGGGAAGTGGCGGTGCCGGAGGTCTCACCTCGCGCTGAAGTGCAGCAGGCGCGCAGCCAGTACGAACAGGACCGTCAGACGCAATTGGTCTGAACATCAGCAGCAGCATTCGCATTCGTGCGTAGAGAAGACATCGGAGGACATCGTGGCTACACCCTTCAACGTAAAGATCGGTATCAATCCCATTTCGTGGATGAATGACGACCTGCCCTCGCTGGGCGGGGAAACGCCTTTGGAACAAGCGCTTTCCGAGGGCGCGGAGATCGGCTATCGCGGCTTCGAGCTGGGCAACAAGTTCCCGCGCCAGCCGGAGGCCTTGCGCGCCGTGCTTGGCAAGTACCAGCTGGAGTGCGTCTCGGGCTGGTATTCCGGCCAACTGGCAACCCGTACGGTGGAAGAAGAGATCGCCGCCGTCGAAACGCACCTGGCCCTGCTGGCCGCCAACGGCGCGCAGGTCATGGTCTATGGTGAAGTGGCTGACTCCATTCAGGGTGCACCCACGCCGCTGTACCAACGCCCGCGCTTTACCAGCGAGGCCGCCTGGCAGGGCTATGCGCAGCGGCTCAACGCATTTGCCCGCCATTTGCTCCAGCACGGGGTGCGACTGGCCTATCACCATCACATGGGGGCCTATGTCGAAACGCCCGAGGATCTCGACAAGCTCATGGCCCTGACCGGCGAGGAGGTCGGCCTGCTCTTCGACAGCGGTCACATCGCCTTTGCCGGCGGCGATCCGCTGGCAGTCTTGCAGCGCCATCTGCACCGTGTCTGCCATGTGCATTGCAAGGATGTGCGGCCCGCCGTGGTGAAGCTGGCGCGCAACCGCGACTGGAGCTTCCTGCAGGCGGTGATCAATGGCGCATTCACGGTGCCGGGCGATGGTGCCATCGACTTTGCCCCCCTGCTGCAATTGCTGTACCGGCGCGGCTACAGCGGCTGGCTGGTGGTCGAGGCCGAACAGGACCCGGCGGTTGCGCCCAGCTATCGCTATGCGCAGATGGGCTATCGCCATCTGGCGGCGCTGGTTGCCGACATCGACAACGGCAATCTGCAGGAGGCAGCATGAGCCTGCTCGTCAAAGCCCATCGCAGTGGTCGCGATATCGTCGAGGTCACGCCGCAATCCGCCAACTGGCGCTATGTCGGCTTCAGCGCCCATCGGCTGGCGCGCGGCGAACGCCTGGCGCTCGACACCGGCGACCGGGAATATTGTGTGGTGATCCTCGCCGGCGTGGTCAGCGTGCAGGCCGGAGCCAGCCAGTGGCGGGAAATCGGCCAGCGCCGTAGCGTCTTCGATAAGGTACCGGCTTGCTCGGTCTATGTTCCTCATCATCAGCCCCTGACCATCACGGCGGACACCGAGGCCGAAGTAGCCCTGTGCAGCGCCCCCGGCCACGGCGATCTGCCCCCGCGGCTGATCGGTCCTGAAGCGGTAACGCAATCGGTACGCGGCGAAGGCAGCAATACGCGCTACGTCTCCGACATCCTGCCGCAGACCGCTCCCGCTGATCACCTGCTGGTGGTGGAGGTGCGTACCCCGGGCGGACATTCCTCCAGCTATCCGCCGCACAAGCACGATACGGACAATCTGCCCCAGGAAAGCTTCCTCGAAGAGACCTATTACCACCGGCTCAATCCGGCGCAAGGCTTTGCCTTCCAGCGGGTCTATGTGGATGACCGCAGCCTGGACGAATCCATGGCGGTGGAGAATCACGACGTGGTGATGGTGCCGCGTGGCTACCATCCGGTGGTGGTGCCGCACGGCTATGAAAGCTATTACCTCAACGTCATGGCCGGGCCGACCAGGACCTGGCACTTCCGCAACGACCCGGCGCACGAGTGGATGCTCAAGCGCTGATGTCTGCGGCCCTGGCCCTATGCGGCTAAGGCCGGTGGAGTCGCCCGGCCTGGCCGCCACCCCGGGTGAGGGTCAGGTATTCGGCGTGCCAGTGCGCGGCATCGAGGAGCTTGCGCGCCTGTTCATGCCCGTCTTGCAGGTGCGATAGCTCCTGCTGCAACAGATGTTCGAGAATCTCGGCCGCTTCGGCCGCGTCGGTTCCGGTGCTCTGCATGGCCAGCAGACAATTCCGGACCGTGGCACGTACCAGTTCGTCCACTGGTTCACCCTGCTCGGCCATCTCGGCCAGCCGCACGATGATCGCCAGATGACGCCTGGCGATGCGCATGGCATTGGTACACATGCTGTCTCCTCTTTCTTTTTGTACAGGACAAGATAGGAGGAGCGCCCTGCTGCCGCCATCAGGGGTTTCCTGATTGCAAGGCCGACAAGGGCGATCGCGACGACTAAACGATATCGATTCCCATTCGTCTATGAGATAGACAAGCTATCCGGCATGCGCCGGAGCTTTGGCATTTCTTCTTTGGAAATTCGATCTCGATCATGACGGCAAGAATCCGTAGCAAACATCCCTCCTTCCCCTCCCCCCTGCGCCAGCGCCTGATGGTGCGTTCCCTGCGGCTGGCCTTGCTGGGCGTTTCGGTGTCGCCGGCCTGGGCGCAGACGGCCCCAGCTGACGATGCCCTGCCGCAGGTGACCGTGACGGCGGGACCGGAGGAAAAAGCTACCGGTCCGGTCCATGGCTTCGTGGCCAAACGCAGCGCCACCGCCACCAAGACCGATACCGCCATTACAGAGACGCCGCAGTCGGTCTCGGTGGTGACTGCCGACCAGATCGCCGCGCAGCAGGCTCGTACCGTATCCGAAGCGCTTGGCTACAGCAGCGGCGTGCAAGTGACGACCGGTGCCTTCGCCGTTGCCGATACCGGCGCGCTGCTGCGTGGCTTCGCACTCAATAACGGCGGCTCGTTCTACCGCGACGGCATGCTCACAGCCTCCAACGCCAGCTACAGCCGCTACGCGCCCGAGCCCTATGGCCTGGAACGCATCGAGCTGCTGCATGGACCGGCCTCGGTGATGTTCGGCCAGAATTCGCCGGGCGGCCTGATCAACGTGGTCTCCAAGAAGCCGACCACCACCAGCCTGCGCGAACTGCAAGTGCAGGTGGGCAGCTTCGACCGCAAGCAACTGGCGGGCGACTTCGGCGGCGCGCTCGATGACGCAGGCGTCTGGTCCTATCGCGTCACCGGCCTGGCCCGCGACGCCGGCACCCAGGTCAATGGAACGGTGGATCGTCGCCTGTTCCTGGCCCCGGCCATTACCTGGCGTCCTGACGAGCGCACCGAGTGGACCGGACGCTTCGAATACCAGCGCAGCGAGGGCTTGTCCAATAATCTGTTCCCCGCCAGCGGCACCGTGACCGCCAATCCGAATGGCCCTATTCCTACCAGCACGGCAGTGGGGCGCGCTGCCGACAACAGCGAGCGCTACGAGAACTGGTCGCTCAGCTCGCAGTTCTCACACCAGTTCAGCGAGGTCTGGAGCTTCCGCCAGAACCTGCGCTACACCGACTACAACGGCGACCGCAACAGCATGCGCTTCGTGACGTTCTTTCCCGCCACGCAGTCGGCCACGGCGGCGTTGCAGCGCTGGCGCTTGCGCACCGCATCCACCACATTGACCACCGACAATCAATGGCAGGCCGACTTCGGCACTGGCGCGCTCAGGCACAAAGTACTGATGGGACTGGACTACCACCGTACCGCCGGCACCATCACCGGCTATCTCAGCCCCGCGCCGGCGGGCTATGTCTTGTCCAATATCTACACCACCGGCTACGGCCAGTTGCCCGCCGTGGCGGACAACTACAACCAGCGCACCGTGGATGAGCAGGTTGGCCTGTACCTGCAAGACCAGCTCAGGATAGGCGAGCGCTGGTTCGTCTCGGCCGGCCTGCGTCACGACCGCTCCCGGCAAACGGTCAACAACGCCATCGCCCGTACTGTCAGCGAGCGCAATGACCGCGCCAATACCCGCAACCTGGGCCTGGTGCGCGAGCTGGAGAACGGCGTGTCGCCCTACCTGAGCTATACCGAATCCTTCACCCCGGCCAGTGGCACGACCTTCGACGGCAGCATGCTCAAACCGGAACGCGCCAAGCAATACGAGGCAGGAGTCAAGTACGCCCCAGTCGACACCAATGCCCTGTTCACCGCAGCCATCTTCGATCTGCGCCGCCAGAACGTAGCCTCTGCCGACCTCGCCCATACCGGCTATTCCGTGCAGACCGGCGCGGCGCGCTCCCGGGGCGTAGAGCTGGAAGCCAAGCTGGGCAAGGACGACGGCCTTAGCCTGACCTCCAGCTACAGCTATACCAATGCCAAGGTCACCAGCAATACCTCGACCAGCAGCACATCCAGCAGCAATACCGAAGGCAAGGCCTTGCCGGGCGCAGCCAAGCATAGCGCCGGGCTGCTGGCCGACTACGGCTTCGCCCGAGGCACGCTGGCAGGCGCACACCTCTCGGCGGGTGTGCGCTACATCGGCCGCGCCTATGGCAATGCGCTCAACACCTTCGAGACGCCCTCGGTGACGCTGCTGGACTTCGGTGCGCGCATGGATCTGGGCCGCCTGGATGCGCGCTGGCGCAATATCGAGCTGGCCCTCAAGCTCAACAACGTGACCGACCGCGTCTATGCCTTCTGCGCAGAGCTGTGCGAGTACGGCGCCCGCCGCACCGGCCTGGTCCAGCTGACCACCCGATGGTAAGCAGCGAGCGCGGCCTGCTGGACTGGCTGGTCCGCTACGCGCCCAGCCGCCAGGTACTGGTCCTGTTGCACCGTTGGACCGGGCTGGGCATAGCCTTCTTCCTGATCGTGACCAGTCTGACCGGCAGCGTGCTGGCCTTCGAAGACGAACTGGAGGTCTGGCTGGCGCCGCAACTGCAACTGGCCCAGCCCGCGCCAGGCCAGTCGCCGCAGGCGATGATGGATCCTTACCTGCTGCGCGACAAAGTGGCGCAGGCCATGGGACAGCAGGTCCACATCAGCCAGTTGGTACTGCATGCCCGCCCCGGGCGCACCGTCAGCTTCCAGGCGGACCCCGCCACCGATCCGGCCACGGGCAAGCCCTACCGGCTGGGCTACGACGAAATCCTGGTCAACCCCTATACCGGCGTGGTCCAGGGCGTGCGCGACCGCGACAAGATCAGCTTGCGGCCGGACCAGTTGATGCCATTCCTGTTCAAGCTGCATCACTCGCTGGCCTTGCCACGCGTGCCGGGCGCGCTGCTGCTGGGAACCGTGGCGACGCTGTGGACGCTGGACTGCTTCGTCGGCATGATCCTCACCTGGCCGCGTGCGCGCCCCTTCCTGGTCAAGTGGAAGCCGGCATGGATGGTCAAGTGGCATGCCGGCTTCTACCGCGTCAACCTCGACCTGCACCGCGCCGTCGGCCTCTGGTGCTGGGTCATGCTGCTGCTCTTTGCCTGGTCCAGCGTGATGTTCAACCTGCGCGACCAGATCTACCTGCCGGTGATGTCGCGGGTACTGTCGTTCGACACCAGTTGGCGTCCCGGCCCGCCTCTGCCGCAGCCGCTGGCGGGTCCGCCGCAGTCCTGGCCCGAGGCGCATGCGCTGGCGCGCCAGGCCATGGCCGGTTTCGCGCGGCAGCGCGGACTGGTGATCGATTTCGAAGAAAGACTGGGTTTCGACCGGCGGCGCGGCGTCTATATCTACATGGTTCACAGCGACGCCGATCTGCGCGCCGATGTGGGCAATACCGGCCTGCGCATCGATGCCCGCACTGGCAAGATCCTCGGTCACTGGATGCCGGTGGGCGATCGCAATGGCAATACCTTCAGCAACTGGATAGGCGCGCTGCACATGGGGCATGTGTTCGGTCTGCCATGGCGTATCCTGCTCGCTGTGATGGGCGGCGCGGTGAGCCTGCTGACGGTGACGGGGGTGGTGGTGTGGTGGAAGAAGCGCGCAGCGCGCAAGCTTCAGCCGCGTTCGCCGGGAGCCGGCAGGAAACCCAGCGCCAACCACAGCGAGGTCGCTTCCCGATAGGCTGCGCGATGGGCCGGGTCGGCCGCCAGCCACTGATCCAGCGCCCGCTGGTCGGCTGGCGTCAGCAGGGTCTGCTCGTGCTCGCGCATCACCCAGGTCACGGCAGTGTCCCAGGGCGAGCGGGAATCGGAAGAGGAAAGCGTGGACAAAGGAAGGCGTAACGCAATAAGGAGGTGAACGAGGCCGAATGCGAGAGCGCATCATAGCCCATCAGCCGCCTGGAGGGATATCTTTCAGCCGCTGCGCCCGGCCGACGTCACCCGCACCCAGAAACGCGTACGCCGTTCAATGGTCAGCGGCAAGGCCTGGGCCAGCGCTTCCAGCGCCACCTCGGTATCTTGCAGCTGGAACACGCCCGAAACCAGCAAGTCGGCCACCGCCGGATCGCATTGCAGCCACCCCGTCCGGTAGCGCGCCAGTTGCGCCACCACGTCGGCCAGCCGCATCTGCCGCACCACCAGGCTTTGCTCCAGCCAGGCCGTGGGATCCATGGCTGACTCGCCCGCCACGCGACGCACCAGCCTGCCATCGGTGTGGATATCGACGATCTCGCCCGCCTGCGCCACCAGCGGATCGACCCCTGCCACATGTACCGCCACCCGGCCCTCGACCACGGTCAGCTGCGTGCCATCGTCGTGCTGACGCACGTCAAAGCGGGTTCCCAGCGCTTGCAGGCGGGCGTGGGCAGTCTGCACCCAGAACGGGCGGTGATGCGACCACTGGGCATCGGCACCGGTATCGATGAATATCTCGCCATGGCGCAACAGCAGCAGTCGACGCGCGTCATCAAAGCGCACCTGGACCGACGAACTGGTGTTGAGTGCCAGCGCCGTGCCATCGCCCAGGCGCAATTGCCGCAGGTCGCCGGTGCGGGTGGCATAAGATGAACCGTCCAGGGTATCGAACAGTCCACTCTGGCGCGCCGCGACAGCGCCCAGCGCGATGCTGCCCAGGCCGAGCATGGCATTGCCCATCCAGCGGCGGCGCGACTGGCGGTGCTGGCGCGACTGGTTCAGGCGCTTGAGCGGGGCGTGCCATTGGGCGGTCGGGACGGGCAAGGCCACCAGACGCTGGAATTGTTCCTCGGCGGCCATGAGCTCGGCCCAGACCTGCTCGTGGCGCGGATCGGCGGCGCGCCAGGCGGCGATGCGGGCTTGCAGCTCAGGGTCGGCGGGCGCGCTGCCGGGAAAGGCGCGCAGTTTCACCAGCCAGGCAATGGCCTGGTCCAATACTGGATCCTGGAGGGGGACGGAGCGAGCGGGCATGAGATGGTGGGTCTGGATTCAGGCTGCCTGCAGGGACCGCCGCATCAGGTAGCAGTGGCGGATCGCCGCCGCCATGTATTTTTCCACGCTGCTGAGTGAGACGCCCAGGTGGCGGGCGATCTCCGGATAGCTCATCTCGTCCAGCCGCGACAGCAGGAAGGCCTGGCGAGGACGTTCGCCCAGCCCTTCGAGCAGGGCATCAATCATGCACAAGGCCTCCACCAGGATCAGGCGCGCCTCGGGCGAGATCACTTCCGGCTCGGGCAGATGGGCAATGGCTTCCAGGCAGGTGCGCTCGACCTCTTCGCGGCGCAGCTTGTCCACCACCAGGCCATGGGCGATGCGGCTGAGCCAGGCGCGCGGCTCGCGCACGTCGTCCAGCGTGCCCGGCTTGCCGAGCACACGCAGGAAGGTGTCCTGGGCCAGGTCGGCGGCATCGAAACTGCTACCCACGCGCCGGCGCAACCATTGCTGCAGCCAGCCATGATGCTCGCTGTAGAGCGTATGGAAGCGCTGGGCGTCGGCGGTGTGCGGCACTGGCATGGCGTCGTGGAAGACCGTCTTAGATAATAATAATTCTCATTTTATTGTTGGAAGTGACTTTTGACAACCGCCACAAGAGTGTGGCAAAGCAAGCCCAACGGGCCGGCATTGGCTCCGCAGAGGTCCAATACCCCGCTGAGGCCCCTGATGCAGCATCGTTATTGCACAGTTATGGCACTGTTGCTGCACAGCACAACCAGTCCAATTGGACTAGTTTCATTTCTCGCATCACCAGATAGAATCCGTCGGGTAGATGAGTCGCCCTGGAGGGGGGAAGACTGGCCAGCACAGCGCATGGCCGGCAAGCTCGGGGGGGACTCGTCTGCATTTCTGCCCTGGCCGTCGCCTGTCCGTTGCCTCCCTGCCTCCCTGCCTCCCATCCGCTATCCCGCAGTTACCGCCCGCTCCTGTTTTGCCTTAGACTCTAGCGCCATCGGCGCAAGCTGCCCTGCAAGGCGTGACAATGAGAATACTGTTGGTCGAAGATGACGTCATGATAGGCGAAGAAGTGCGTTCCGCCCTGAAGGAAAACGGCTACGCCGCCGACTGGGTCCGCGCTGGCGATGCCGCTCTGCTGGCGTTGATGCAGCAGCAATATGACGCACTGCTGCTGGACCTGGGCTTGCCTGGCGCCGACGGACTGGCGGTGCTGCGCCAATTGCGCAGCCATTCGCAGCTTCCCGTGCTGATCATCACCGCCCGCGATGGCGTGCAGGACCGCATCGGCGGGCTCGACGCCGGGGCCGATGATTACCTGCTCAAGCCCTTTGCCATCGGTGAATTGCTGGCGCGCTTGCGGGCCGTGCTGCGACGCCGCTCGGGCGTGGCCAGCGAGCAGCTCTCCAATGGCCAGATCACGCTCGACCTGGCGGCAAAGACCGCCAGTTGGCGCGATCTTGCGCCAGTTCCCCTGTCCGCCCGCGAATTCGCCTTGCTGCGCGCCCTCATGGACCGTCCTGGGGCCATCCTCTCGCGCGCCGAACTGGAAGAAAAACTCTATGGCTGGGGCGAGGAAGTCGAAAGCAATGCAGTCGAATTCCTGATCCATTCCCTGCGCAAGAAATTGGACAAGGAAGCCATCAGGAACGTCAGGGGCATGGGATGGCTGGTCCAGCGCGCGTCATGAAGGGTTCCTTGCAGGCCCAGCTTTCGCTGGCGCTGACGGCGGCCATCCTGATGGTGGCTCTGGGCGCGGGCGGCTTCAGTTTCGTGGCTGCCTATCGCGACTCTATCCGTACACAGGACGACCTGCTCATGCAGGTGGGCGCGCTGCTCCAGCGCGGCGGCGCAAGACCGCCGCAGGATGGCGCTGTCGTCGCGGCGGCGGGTCAAGAGCACGACTCCCGCGTGACCGTGCAGTGGCTGCCAGCCCCCGGGGCCGCGCCTGCCGGCAAGGCTACGTTGCCGCTGCCGGCCGACCTCACCGAGGGCTTCCATACCTTGTTGCTGCACCACGAGTATTTCCGCGTGTACGTGCAAGCCCTGCCGGACGGCCAGCGGCTTGCGCTGGCCCAGGAAACCGACCTGCGCCAGCACATCGCCCAGCGCAGCGCCTGGCGCGCCCTGCTGCCTTTCATCGTGCTGGCACCCTTACTGCTGCTGGCCGTGCAACGCATCATCCGACGCCTGTTCGCGCCTATGCAGGCACTGCGGCAGGAGATCGACAGCCGCCCCGAAGACGATCTCCGGCCCATCGCCGAACGCATGCTGCCACGCGAGATCCAGGCCTTCGTCGGCGCCATCAATGGGCTGCTGGCCCGGGTCGAAGCCGCCATGGCCGCGCAGCGCCGCTTTGTGGCCGATGCCGCCCACGAACTGCGCACACCCCTGACCGCCCTGTCCCTGCAGGCCGAGCGGCTGGGCGAAGCGCCCATGTCCGACACCGCCCGACAACGGCTGGCGCGACTGGAAACCGGCCTGCAGCGTGCGCGCCAGCTGGTGGCGCAACTGCTGGCGCTGGCCCGGGCGCAGGCGCAGGCTGGCGCGGCTATGCAGCCTTGCCGCCTGCGCCAGGTACTGCGCGAAGTGATCGAAGAGCTGCTGCCCCTGGCGCAGTGCAAGCAGATCGACCTGGGCGTGGACGGCGAACTCGATGCCTGGGTGCTGACCCAACCGCAGGAGCTGGTGCAACTGCTGCGCAACCTGATCGACAACGCCATTGCCTACACGCCCGCAGGCGGGAACATCAGCCTGCACACGGAGCGCCATGCAACCTGGGTCGGGCTGGATATCTGCGATACCGGCCCCGGCATTGCCGCCAGCGAGCGCGAACGGGTATTCCAGCCGTTCTACCGGATCGATCCCTCCGGCAATGGCTCGGGGCTGGGTCTGTCCATCGTTGAGGGCATCGCCAGGCGGCTGGGCATCACGCTGCGCCTGGATGTGGCCGACCAGGCACAGCAGTCGGGCCTACGGGTGAGCCTGCTCATTCCCAGGGCGGATGAGCCGCTGGCGTCGGGATTTATTGATCAGCGCTAAGCCTGCACTAAGTTTTTCCGCTTACCATGTCGGCACCGATGTCCAACTCAGGTAAAGCACAATGAATCCTTCTCCCTCCTCAGCCAGCCGCTACCATCCCCTCTCGGTCATCCTGCACTGGGTGATCTTCCTGCTCTTCGTCGTGGCGCTGGCCACCATCGAATACCGTGACGACATTCCCAAGGGCGATCCGCTGCGCGACCTGCTGCGCACAGTGCACATGCATGCGGGCCAGTTGGTGCTGATCCTGGTGGTGCTGCGCCTGCTGGCGCGCAAGGCCTTTGGCGTACCGCCGGAGCTGGCGCTGCCCCGCGTGCAGCGCTGGGGCGCGGCAGCCGTCCACCTGCTGCTGTATGCGGTCATGATCGGCCTGCCGGTCACCGGCATCCTGTTCACCCAGGCCGGTGGGCGCGACGTGGTCTTCTTCGGCATGACCCTGCCGGTAATCCTGGTCAAGGACATGGCCCTGCGCGGTCCGATCAAGGAGTTCCACGAGTTCATGGGCAATGCCGTGTACTTCCTGGTTGGCCTGCACGTGTTGGGCGCGCTGTGGCACCAGTTCTTCGACCGCATGCCCATCCTGCAACGCATGTCGCTGCGCGCTACGCGCCAGAAATGAGCCTGCCCGGGCTTTCTTTGATAGCCCGCAAAACCATGACGGCAGCGACTGTGCGATGTTTGAGGCAGGTCAATCCGCAGGACTGAACGTCGCAAAAACAGGGTCGCAGGAGTGTTTCAATGAAGTCATCCCAACGACTTCTTCCTGCGACCATCATGAAGATCCCCTATCCGTGCCTGCACCTGGCTATCCGCTTGCTGCTGCCAGTCTGGCTGGCGCTGACGGTTACCTCGCCCGCCCTGGCCACGCCGCCGGGCAATCCCCTCATCGACGATCTGCCCAACTTAGCGCAAAGTTCGCTTGATCCGGCCACTCGAGAACAGGTGCAGCGTGGCCGCTATGTAGCGCGCCTGGGCGATTGCGTGGCCTGCCATACCAAGGACCGAAGCAAACCCATGGCTGGCGGCCTGGCGCTGGAGACGCCGTTCGGCCTCCTCTATTCCACCAACATCACACCGGATCGCAAGACCGGCATCGGTGGCTATACCTACGAGCAATTCGACCGCGTCATGCGCGAGGGGGTGGCCGCCGATGGCCATCGCCTTTATCCGGCCATGCCCTACCCGTCCTATGCCAAGATCACCGAACCGGACATGAAGGCGCTCTACACCTACCTCATGCAGGGCGTGCGGCCAATCGAGCAGGCCAACCCGCCGCTGGGCATGGCCTTTCCCTTCAATCAGCGCTGGGGCATGGCCTTCTGGAATCTGGCCTTCCTCGATGCCACGCCATTCCAGCCCGACCTGAGCAAGAGCACGCAGTGGAATCGCGGTGCCTACATCGTCCAGGGACTGGGCCACTGCGGCGCCTGCCATACGCCACGCGGCATCGGTTTCCAGGAAAAAGCCATGAGCGAGGCCGGCAGGAATGGCGCCCTGTTCCTCTCTGGCGAAACCGTCGAAAACTGGCGTGCCCTGAGCCTGCGCGGGCTATGGCAGCCCGAGGACGTGGCGCAACTGCTCAAGACCGGTAGCAACCGTTTCGGTTCGGTGGCGGGCAACATGGTCGATGTGGTCCAGCACAGCACGCAATACATCACCGGCGCCGACCTCCAGGCCATTGGCGTTTATCTGGCCTCGCTGCCGCGCGCTCAGCGCGACCTACACATGCAGATGCCAGCGGCCAACGATACTGCCGCCAAGCCCGCCAGTCCGCAGTCCGGCGGGAAAGACCCGCTCTGGAGCACGCGCGGCGGACTGGCCTATGCACAGTTCTGTGCAGACTGCCATCGTGCCGACGGCGCGGGCGTGAAAGACGTCTTCCCGACGCTGGCCGGCAATCCCGCGTTGCAGTCGGCCGAGCCTTCCTCGCTGATCCATATCATGCTCACCGGCTGGCGCGCCCCGCAGACGCAGAGTCGCCCCCATGCGCTGACCATGCCATCCTTCGCCGCGCTGGACGACCGGGAGATCGCCGAAATACTGAGCTTTGCCCGCGCCCGCTGGGGCCGGCGCGGCGATGGCGAGATCACGCCAGCCCAGGTCAAGCGCATGCGCGCCGAGGTGGCCGGTCCGGCCGGAGAAACCACTCGCTTCGTCACGCCTCGACTGGCTGACATGCTCAGCGAAAAGAATGCCAGCCAACTGATCCAGGGGGCGCGCCTGAACATCGAGACCCGGCAGATGCTGCCTGGCCATGTCGGCAATGCGCTCAACTGCGCCAGTTGCCACCTCAATGCCGGCACCGTGGCCGACGGCTCGCCCTATGTGGGCGTGTCGGCCTTCTTCCCCTCTTACGCGCCCCGCGCCGGGCGCGTGATCACCCTGCAGGAGCGCATCAACGGCTGTTTCCAGCGCTCGATGAATGGCAAGCCGCTACCGCCCGAGGGCGAAGAGATGAAGGCCATGATCGCCTACTTCGATTGGATGCGCCGTGCCACCCGGCCCGACGACCAGGTGGCCGGACGTGGCGTGGGCAAGATCAGCTCGAGCCTGGTACCGGATTCGGCCAATGGTCAGCGCCTCTATGCCGCGCAGTGTGCGCTGTGCCATGGCAAGCAGGGAGAAGGCATCAAGAACGACGCCGGCAAGTGGGTCTATCCACCGCTGTGGGGGAATGACTCCTTCAACATCGGCGCAGGCATGGCCCGCACCTACACGGCTGCCGCCTTCGTCAAGCGCAACATGCCGATCGCCTTCCACACTCGCTTCCCGCTGGGCCAAGGTGGATTGTCGGACCAGGAAGCGTTGGACGTGGCCGAGTTCTTCACACATCAGCCGCGCCCGGATTTTGCCGCCAAGACAAAGGACTGGCCGCATGACCGCAAGCCGCACGACGCCCGCTATTGAGCGCCCCGGACCGGCATGTCGATGACCATGCGGCCATCTTCATAGCCGGTCTCCAGCCTGAATTCGGCGGCCGCTTGCGCCAGTTGCTCGGTCTGTTCGATCAGGGCGCGCGCTGCAGCCGTAGTCTGCTGCAGCAGCAGGCCGTTTTGCTGGGTCAGCACTTGCACTTGCCTGAGTACTTGCACCACCTGATCGATGCCCAAGGTCTGCTCCAGACCGACCTCGGCGATCTGGCCGATCAACTGACTGACCCGCTCCACGCCATAGACCGCTTCGCGCATGGCGCCCTCTGCCTGCTGCGCCTTGCGGCTACCGTTCTGGATCTGTTGCAAGGCTGTTTCAGTCAGGCTCTTGATCTCGCAGGCGGCGCCTGCCGTGCGCTGGGCCAGCGCAGTCACTTCCTGCGCCACGATGGCCAGTCCACGTCCACCCACGCCTTTGCCCGCTGCCTCCAGGGAGGCGCTCGCCCCCAAGAGCTTGCTTTGCACGGCCACACTGTCGATCAGCCCGCCCAGGTCGGTGATGCGCCTCGATGATGCCTTGATGGCCACCATCGCCGCCGCCACCTGCTCCACCTCAGCGGCACTGCGTCGCGTCACCTCGCAGGCGCGCCTGGCCAGCCGGCTGGCTTGGTGGGTATGGGCGGTGTTTTGCTGCACGGCGGCGGCCAATTGCTGCATAGACGCGGCGACCTCCAGCAGCGCCTGTGCCTGTTCCTCGGTGCGCGAGACCACGTGCTCGGTCCCAGCGGCCATGTCCCCTGCGGCGTTCTGGATGGCCGCAGCACCCGCATGTACGCCCCTGACCAGGCGTACGATGGCCTTGCGCAAGCGTTGCAGCGCATCAAGCAAGACTCCCACCTGGCCACGAGCGCGCACCGGGGCGCTGTCGCGCAGATCGCCCCGCGCCAGTTGCGCCAGCATGCTGGTGGCCTGCGCGAGCGGACCGGTGCAGCCCCGGTAGAGCAACTGCAGGCTCACCGCCAGGACCACCACCACCGCCACAGCCAAGAGCGTGCTGAGCCAGGCCAGGCGCTGTGCCAGCGTCTGGGCCAGTGCGACTTCACTCGCTGAGCGCTGTTCCAGCAGGCCTACCATGTCGTCGAAGGCCTGCAAGATCGAAGCCTTGTGCAACTGATAGCCGTCGCCGTAGAGCAGCAGCTGCGCTTGTGCGCGCGCGGCAGCGCTGCCCTGCGCCTCTTGCATGGCCCGACGCTCGGTGCCGGCCAGAGCGTCGGACATGAACCAGGCTTCGTCCAGCCTGGCCAGTTCAGCCGGACTGTAGCCGGCCTGTTCCATCAGGCTGCGCAGGGAGGCCACGACGGTGCTGTCTGGCCGGGGAGGCTGGCCGTCGGCGTCAATGAGATCCCAGTAGACCCGCCCATACTGCTGAGGCCGGGCCCGCTGCCCGTCACGGATATCCACTACCGCCTGATGCTGTTGCGACAGGCGAACCTCGCCGGTGGCCACATAGCTGCGCGCGAGTTGGGTGAGATCGTCGACGCCCTGGCGGAACTCCCCGGCCAACGTCAGTGCGACGAGCCGCTTCTCCTGCGCCTGGGCCAGCGCGAGCCTGGCGCGCTCGGCGTAGACGATCGCCGATCCCCACATCACCAGCAGAACGGCCACCAGTACCACCAACCCACGCAGTGCCTGACGCGCGGAAAAACGATGCAATGTAGACATGCCACCTTCACCTTGACGTATTCCAGGACGGCAGCCGCAAGGCAAGAGCCCGCGACTACCACTCGTACTGCGGGAGCCAACGATACGTCGGTGCTCAGGGGGTGGGAGGTGAAGAGGATGTATTACGATTTGATCTCGAATTATTTTTGAAAATTATTCGAATATTTTCTAGCAATTGTCCAGAAAGCATAGACCCAAGAGCCCTGGATTTGGCTGCTTTTGGCGTCCCCTCAGCAGGAAATCCCGTCAACCCTCAAAATAGCACTCTTTGCCAACCCGGCAAGTCACTCCATTGCCGTCCACCATGAGCCAGATCGCCAAGCATCCTCCCAATCATCCGCGTTTCCTGCTGTTCCTGATCTGTGCGTTCGCTTCAGCCGGTCAACTGGCCATCGACCTCTACGTACCGGCGCTGCCGGAGATGGCCATCGATTACGCTACCTCGGCCCAGGCTATCCAGTCCAGCGTGACTGGCTACCTGATCGCCTATGCCTTCGGCCAACTGGTCTTCGGGCCGCTGGCCGATGCCTATGGCCGCAAGCGCATCCTGGCGCTGGGGCTAGGACTGTTCTCGCTGGGCTGCGTACTGTCGCTGGCCGCGCCCAATCTGGAAACCTTCGTCGCTGCGCGGGTGCTGCAAGGCTTTGGCATTGCCGCCACCAATCTGTTGGCCAAGGCCATCATCACCGACTCCTTCGCCGGCCAGGCGCTGGTGCATGCCTACACCTACATGGCCATCGCCTGGGGCCTGGCGCCGATCATCGCGCCGGTGATCGGCGCGCACCTGCAAGAGGCCTTCGGCTGGCGCTCCTGCCTGGTCTTCCTGCTGGTCTATTCGATGGGAATGTGGGCGGTGCTGTGGCGCTATCGCGAGACGTTGGCCCAGCCGGTGCGGCTGCATCCGGCAACGCTGGCCCGCAATGCCCGCATGGTGCTGGCCAGCCCGGTGTTCCAGAGCTGCTTCCTGGCGCAGGGGCTGTGCTACAGCATCCTGCTGGTGTTCAATATCGTCGGCCCCTTCATGGTCCAGAACACCTTGCACCAGCCGCCGACCTTCTTCGGCTATCTGGCCCTGGCGATCGGCATGATGTATTTTCTGGGCGGCATTTCCAATCGCATCACGCATCGCCGTCTGCCGTCGGCCGAACAGCGCCTGCGCCTGGGCGCACGGGTGATGACGGCGGCAGCCTTCCTGATGCTGTTGCTGGCGCTGACCGTCGGGCTGCAGATCTGGACCTTGTGTACGCCCGTGCTGGTGATGGCCTTTTGCGCCGGGGCCATGTATCCCACCCTGATGGCCAAGGGCAATTCCATCTTCCCGCATATCGCCGGACTGACCAGCGCCATCCTGGGCTTTGCCCTGCTGCTGGTGTCGGCCGCCATGATGGGGCTGGCCGGCTTCGTCTCCATCCATAGCCTGACGCCGCTGGCAGTATTCTTCTGCGTGGTTGGCCTGACCGTCATCGCCATGGTCGGCAAGCTCTTGCATCATCTGCAAGTCCCCGCCACTCTGGCCCAGCCGGCGGCGCGTCCCTGAAGGACAACGCGGCGCAATGCCGCCACAGATTGACATTTATCAATGGCAATCTGTATTGGAAGCGTGCACAATTGCTGCTCGGGAATACGACACGATGCCGGCTTTGAGGGAAGCCACATCGCTGTTGTCAGGCTGGAACATCAGAAAAACCCTGATATCTGGCTTTTCACTTGGGGAATAGGATGAGGCCATCGTATCTGGTCTTATCCGTGAGAGGGAAAAATGGACGTCATCCAAAGCTTGCTGCACTACGGTAGCTACGCCGTGGCTTTCTACGCACTTTATCTGGTGGCCGGCTCGCTGGCGTTCGGTCTCTACGTCTGGCTGCGCGTCTTTCGCCAGCCTGAACTGAAACCTGTGCCGGTGCGCGTGCGCCGCAACCTGCGCGACTCGGACACGCCGCTGCGCTGATACTGCCTGCGCAAACGCGTCTCAGATAAAGGGCTGGATTCGATGAATCCGGCCCTTTTGTTTTGCGCCGCCAGAACCCATTCCATCAATAGGCGTGAGTGCGAGCAGGTCCCGTTTGGGAACTGGTGTTCCATTGGAGAACGACCTCTGCGATAGGATCCCGGAGCGACTTAGGGCCGGTTCACGATGAACAAGCTTGCTCCGGTCGCTGTGTAAGAGCGATGTGCCTCAGCGTTATCGGCCACCTGATCGATGGCGCCAGCGCTTGCGCCTGTGTCGCGGGTTGGAGCTCATGGCCGGCGGGCGTAGCGTCACGGAAGTGGCGCTGGAGGTCGGCTATAGCAGTAGCTCCTCATTCATTGCCGCCTTCAAGGAGCAATTCGGCAAGGCCCCGTGCGAATTCATGCAGAATGCGTCGCCGTTATGACCAGGAAACAAGGCACGTCTACTTCGCCGGAGAGCGCCTTGTGAATGTGTGTTCAATTCTTTTGACGGCTTCCTGGCAGCTTATCCACTGTTGCGCACAGGTTCCGACTTGAGCTCAATCAGCTTGTTGGCAGGTCAAAGACAAAGCAGCTTGTCGTAGCATGGGTGTATAGCTTGCCTTGCTCATCCTCAATACGAGCCTCGGCCATAGCCAGACGCCCACCGCTATGGATCGACCGCCCAGTCGCCCGCAACGGGCCAGTCTTGTGTCAGGTAGGCAGGCTCAACGCGCGGCACGAAGAAGAACCACACTGCACTGGCCGCATAGACAAGAGAGCCCGGCAGCAACAGAGGACGGTGCTCACGGCTACGGTGAGCCAGTAATTGGCTCAGGCCAGTCCAAACGTTTTTCTCAATCCCTTCTCGACCGGGCCGGCAGGCATGAAGCGGCGGAGCTTGGCCAGAAGGGACGCTTCGCCCTTCGGGGTGCGGCGCATTTTCCAAGCGCCCAAGGCGGCGTCCACAATCGTATCGGCCACGCCATCGGGATCGGGAGCGTTCTGGACGTTCTTCTGAATGGCCTGCGAGACGGCACCGAACTCCCCGCCGTACGCCGGAATCTTGCAAACGGTTTGTGGAGCATTGAGATCCAGATTGGTCTTGGTAAACGACGGTTCGACCAGTGCGACGCGAACGCCGAACTGGCGCACCTCGTGATCAAGCGTCTCGGAGAGTCCCTCGACGGCGTGCTTGGATGCCGAATAAAGTGCCATGTATGGCGCTGGCAGAAAACCCAGCACGGAACTCACGTTGACGATGCGGCCGGAGCGTTTCTCGCGCATGTGCGGCAGCACTGCCTTGATCGTGCGCAAAAGACCAAAGACATTGGTGTCGAATAGCGTCTTGGCTTCGTCAGTTGACGTTTCTTCCGTTGCGCCAACCAGGGTCACACCCGCGCTATTGACCAGTATGTCGATACGCTGGGTCTGAGCGATGATGATCTGGAATCCGTGCTGAACTGAGTCTTCATCGCTAATATCCATCTCGACAAGCGCAACACCAGGTATTGCCTGAGCCCTTTCCAGATTGCGAACAGTGCCAAATACCCGACATCCCCGCTGGGCAAATTTGATTGCAGCGGCACGCCCGATGCCTGATGAAACGCCAGTGACAACGACGACTTGGGAGTTCGACATGGTAGTTCCTTTTCTTGTGATGAGTTGGAAAGAGAAGACGATCAAGAGAGGACATCAGCTTTGCGAAGGAACTGGTCTGATCTTGAACCAGATGGAGTACATCGCTGGCAGGAACACCAAGGTCAGGACCGTCCCCGCGAAGGTGCCGCCGATGAGTGTGTAGGCCAGCGTCCCCCAGAACACGGAATGGGTCAGCGGGATGAATGCCAGGATCGCGGCCAAAGCCGTCAAGATCACAGGACGCGCTCGCTGGACGGTCGCTTCGACAACCGCGTTGAACGGGCTCAAGCCTTCCTGCTCGTTGTGGTGAATCTGTCCGATCAGTATCAGCGTGTTACGCATCAGGATGCCGGACAGCGCAATCAAACCGACCAGGGCATTGATGCCAAATGGCTGCTGGAACAGAAGCAACGTAGGCACTACGCCGATCAATCCGAGCGGGCTGGTCAAGAACACCATGACCATGGCGGACATCGAACGCACCTGCAAGATGATGACCAGCAGCGTCAGCGCAATCATGATCGGGAACAGCGGCAGCATCGCCGTGCTGGCCTTGCCGGCTTCTTCAATGGAGCCGGCCAGTTCAATGCGGTAGCCAGCGGGGAGTTGCGCAATGACCGGTTGCAATTGCTTAAAGATGGCGGTGGAGACATCCGGCGGTTGCAGTCCGTCAGCGATGTCACCTCGAACCGTAATGGTCGGCGTGCGGTCACGGCGCCGCAGAATGGGATCCTCCATGCGCACATCGACGCTGCCCACCTGTGAAAGCGGTATGCGTTGCCCCGCCGAGCCGACCAGGGTAAAGCCGGCGATCTTTGCCGGATCAAGACGAATATCGCCAGCCGCACGACCAATCACCTGCACCGAACGGATGTCCTCGCGCACTTCCGTAAGCGGCACGCCACTCAACAGGAATTGCAACTGCAAGGCCACCGAGCTGGACGTTAGGCCCACGGCTTGGAGCCGGTCCTGATCGAGCGCAAAGTGCAAGGTCGGAACACGCGATCCCCAATCCGTGTTGACCGTACGCATCATTGGACTGGCGCGCATGACGTTATCGACCTGCGCAGCGATCACGCGCAGCTTGTCAGGGTCTGGCCCCATCACCCGGTAGGCAACAGGAAAGGGAGACGGTGGGCCGAAGACGATCTGGGTGACGCGCACCCTCGCCTCGGGCGCCAAGCCGTCGGCTGCCACTTGGCGCAGCCTGTATTTAAGCGCCTCTCGCTCCTTTTCACCACCTGTGAGCACCACGATCTTGGCGAATGACGGATCTGGCAATTCAGGCGACATTGCCAAGAAGAAGCGCGGAGCACCCTGGCCGATGTAAGACGTGACGACCTTCGCTTCCTTCTGCTTGGCCAGCCAGGCTTCGACCTTGGCCGTCGCGGCACTGGTTTGCTCAATCGACGTGCCATACGGCATCTGCACTTCGACAAGAACCTCAGGTCGATCAGAAGTCGGGAAGAACTGTTTTTTGACCAGCCCCATGCCGACAATGGCGAGCGCAAACGTCCCGACAACCGCACCGGCCACAATCCACTTACGGGCGATGATGCGCCCCAGCACCTGCCGGAAGCGATTGTAGTTGCGCGTGTTGTAGATGGCCGCATGCCCGCCCTCTACACGCTTGATGTCCGGTAGCATCTTCACGCCAAGATATGGCGTGAACGCGACCGCAACAACCCAGGAAACGACCAGTGCGATACCGACGATCCAGAACATGTTACTGGTGTATTCACCTGCCGTGGAACGTGCGAATCCATTGGGCATGAAGCCGATTGCCGTGACCAGCGTGCCGGAGAGCATCGGCGCTGCCGTATGGCTCCAGGCATAGGCTGAAGCAGCAACCCGGCTATAGCCCTCCTCCATCTTCACGACCATCATTTCGATGGCGATGATGGCGTCGTCCACCAGCAGGCCCAGCGCCAGAATCAGCGAGCCCAGCGTAATGCGGTCGAAATTCTTTCCGGTAGCAGCCATGATGATGAACACTGCCGCCAACGTCAGTGGTACGGCTGCCGCGACCACGATACCGACGCGCCAGCCCATGCTGAGGAAGCAGACCACCATCACGACAAGAAGTGCGACGAAGAACTTGACCATGAACTCGTCCACTGCTGAACGGATGTTGACGGACTGATCGGTCACTTTCGTCAGCGACATTCCCAGAGGGAGAGCTTCGTTGATCCTGGAGACTTCGGACTCCAGCGCTTTTCCGAGGGCGAGGCCGTTCCATTCATCGCGCATCACGACGCCGAGCAGCAGCGCCGGTTCGCCATTGTTACGCACCTGGAAGGTGGCCGGATCCTCATAGCCGCGCTCAACCGTGGCCACATCCGAAAGTTTCAGTGTGCGTCCCCGGGCGCTGATCGGCGTTTGCCGAATTTTCTCTAGCTTATCGAATGCGCCATCGACCCGGAGGAAGACTTGCGGCCCCTTGGTTTCAATAGCCCCTGCAGGAGTCAATACGTTTTGAGCGTTGAGAGCGGCAAAGATGTCCTGCGGCGCGACACCCAAGGTCGCAAGACGGTCGTGCGAGAACGATACAAAGATGCGTTCGGACTGTTCTCCAATGATGTTGACTTTTTTCACTCCGGGAACATGCAGCAGTTGTTGGCGCAGCGTTTCCGCATCACGCACCAGCAAGCGCTGAGATTCGCCTTTGGCTTTGAGCGCAAAGAGCGCAAAGGTCACATCGGCATATTCGTCATTGACGATCGGCCCGATGACTCCGGCCGGCAGCTTTTTGGCCTCATCGGCGAGTTTTTTGCGGGCCTGATAGAACTCCTCTTGCACCTCAGACGGCGGAGCGCTATCGCGCAGAACAACCATGGTGAAGGCTAAGCCCGGACGAGTGTAGGTCTCGGTCCGATCGTACCACCGCAGCTCTTGCATGCGCTTTTCCAGCGGCTCTGCAACCTGATCCTGCATTTCCTGTGCCGTTGCGCCAGGCCATGCAGTGACGATCGTCATCTGCTTGATCGTAAAAGGAGGATCTTCCGCGCGTCCAAGTTGAAGGAACGCAAGAATGCCGGCACCGGTGATCAGCAAGATCAAAAACAGTGTGATGGATCGCTCGCGCACCGCGAGCGCTGACAGGTTGAATCGACCTTCGCTCACGGACGCTCTCCTTGCGCAGCTACGGCCTGTTGAGCGATAACGCGGACCTGCATGCCTTCTTGCAAAAGGTGCGCGCCCAGCGCCACGATCTGGTCGCCCGACTTGATCTTCCCTGTAACCTGGGCGCCGTCATCACCCAAATGATCGATCGTCACAGCACGCCAGGACACCTTCTCGGGCTTGCCGCTGATGAGCCAGACGCCTGGTCCCTTACCAGCATCGAAAACTGAGCCAATGGGTACTTGCAGACTACTCTGCGCAGAGGACAGCTTTTGGGGGATCAGGATGGTGACCGTGCTGCCAAGGGGAGCCTTGCCCAATTCGCCATCGAGCACGTATCTGGCCTCGAAGGTTCGGGTAAGCCGATCGGCGGCATCGGAGAGCTGGCGAAGCTTGGCCGGAGCGCCAGCCCCTGTTTTGCCAAAGAGTTTAGCCTGTGCAGTCGAGCCAATTGCCGGACGCAGGGTCTCGGGCAGTTGGATCACGGCCTCGCGCTGGCCAGCGCGAGCCAGGTGCACGACAGTCTGCCCCGCGCTGACCACCTGCCCGGGTTCGGCGAGGGTATCGATGATGACGCCATCGCTATCAGCGACCAATTCCGCATAGCCACTTGCATTGCGTGCAACGAGAGCTTGCGCTTCGGCCGCGTTCAGTTGGGCTTTCGCGCTATCCGCCGCCGCCTTGATTTGATCGTAGGTTGAGGCCGAGATCGCCCCCGTTCCACGCAGGTCGCGATAACGCGCCTCATCTTCTGCGGTCTGCTGGGCTCGCGCCCGTGCCGCCGCGACTGCTTCTCGTTGCGCCTGAGCCGCAAGCTTCAGATCGGCGGGATCGATGCGCATGAGCAGTTGCCCGCGCTTGACGGTTTGCCCAGTGTCCACAAGCCGCTCCAGCACCTTGCCGGCCACACGGAACCCTAGATCGCTCTGTACCCGAGCGGCGACGGTTCCGGTGAATGAACGTGATGAGGAACTGGCACCTTCAACGGTTGCGGCGCGCACCAACGGCGCTTCGGTGCGCGGGTCAGATGTCGCTTGGTCGCCGCAGGCGGCCAGCGCAAAGGGGAATGCACAGATAAGGGTAGAGGTAGCGAAGCGGCGCCGGAGCATGAAAGTCCCATCGACGAAGTGATTGGACCTTCATTTTGATACTTGTGACCAAATCAGTCAATGGTCACAACTGATTTTCGCATATCGTCACGGCGATAAACTTCGAAGTACCAAGCTGGACAGGTGTACCGGCGCCTCCTCGACATAACCGAAACTGTGTTGCAGAAGCAACGGGTTGAGGTAGGGACGCATCACCAGGTAGATCGCCTTCACGGTCTCATCCAGTGGGGTCTTGCGTTCGAAGTCACCGGTCTGGCGACCGGCCTGCAAGACCTCTTGCAGCAGCTTCTGAATGCGCTCCTCATAGGCGATCACTGACTGCCAGTTCTCCGTGGCAGCGGCTGCCGCAATCTCGTAGAGCTTGCGATCCTGGAAAAACAGCTTGAGGCTTGCCTCGGTGGCGGTCTTGAACATTCGGCGCAGCTTCTCGGGCGGGAGATCGGCCTGCGTCACGGCTTCTCGGATCTCGGCTTCGATCTGGCGCAGGCAATTGGCACAGATCATTTCGCCGATGGCCTGCTTGGACTCAAAGAACTTGTAGATGTACGCCTTGGAGAAGCCGATAGCCTTGGCTAGGTCGGAGACTGTGGTTTTTTCGTAACCATAGCGACTAAAGTGCTCGGTGGCAGCGGTAACGATTTGATCCCGGACTTCATGATCCACAGGACCCCGGGCGGACACCGGGTAGGTACGAGGCTTATTCATAGACGATAGCTTACGCCAAGATTCGTGATTGAACAAAGTGTGACCAATTGGTATTATGGTCACCACACATCACTTCCACGGATACTGGACCATGTTGCTCAAGCACTCCCTTTTCGCACTGCTGGCCGCAGGCACTGTGTCAGCCTGCTCTGTCGGCCCGGACTATGTCCGACCTACCACCGCCTTACCTGATCACTATCAGACCCAGCCGCTGCTGCAGAATCTTAGGGGCAGCACTGCGGTCGCGGCAAACCTCAATCAGTGGTGGACTCGTTTTGGCGATCCGCAATTGACGCGTCTGGTGTCACTGGCGCTACAGCAGAACCTCGATCTGGCGCAGGCCAGGGCGCGTCTTCAGCAGGCGCAGGCTGCCGTGGGTGCGGCCAATGCCGCCCTGCTGCCTTCGGCTGGGGTGAGCGGTGAAGCCGCGCGAGCTTACCAGTCCGTCCAGACGCCGCTAGGACAGATCCTCAATTCCCAGCCTGGTTTTGATCGCGATGGTCATGCCTATGCCACGGATCTCAATGCCAGTTGGGAATTGGACATCTTCGGCGGTCTGCGTCGTGGAAAAGAAGCCGCACTGGCCGACTACCAGGCCTCAGAGGCAGGCCTGGCCGCTGTCGAACTGGCAGTGGCAGCCCAGGTGGCCGACACCTACATCAGTATTCGCGGATTGCAGGAGCGTTTGCAGAATGCGCGCGAGCAGGTTCGCACTCAGCAGGCGCTGCTGGAACTGAGCGGACTACTGCAAGAGCGTGGCTTGCTGGCGCCTATGCAAGTCAAGCAAATCGAAGCAAACCTTGCTCAGTCCCAGGCTGCCGTCCCGACATTCAATACCGCGCTCGAGGTAGCGATGAATGCCATGGATGTGATGCTGGCCGCGCCACCAGGTACGTATTCCGCTGAACTGAAAGAAGCCCGGCTCATCCCGCAGTCGCCGCAGCTTGGTGATATCGGCGCCCCCGCGCAACTACTGCGACGCAGGCCAGATGTCATGGCCGCAGAGCATCGCCTGGTCTCCGCCAACGCCCGTATCGGCGTAGCCATGGCGGAGTATTACCCCAAACTGTCGCTGTCGGGCCTGATTGGCAGCGCCACCTCAGTTTCCAGTGCCAATCTCTTTACCTCCGGCGCAAGCCAGGCTAGTGGGGCGCTGGGGTTACGCTGGCGCTTGTTTGACTTCGGCCGCATCAATGCCCAGATCGCGCAAGCAAAAGGGCAGGAAGCCGAAATGCTGGCCGCCTATCGCCTGGCGGCGCTGAAAGCCACAGAGGATGTGGAGAATGCCATTTCCGCCTTGACCCGCAGGCAAGAGCAGGCAGATCTCTTGCTCCAAAGCGTGCAATCGCTGAGCCAGTCGCGTGCCTCTGCTTTCGCCGCCTACCGCAGCGGCACAGCGAGCATGATTGAAGTGCTGCAGGCCGATCAGAGTGTGCTGCGCTCTAGCGATGCGCAGATCCAGGCACGCGCTGAAGCCGCGCGTGCGGTTGTGCTTGCCTTTAAGGCTCTGGGAGGCGGCTGGCAGCCACCTCCAGGCTCCAGCAAAACCTGAAGCTCACGCCACCGACTCATTTTGATGGCGCAATCGCGTAATTTGCCGTGTTTGCGACGTCTCCCCCGTCGTCTGCAAACTTTTCACCCTGCCTTGGCTTGCCGCCCTGGCGGGGTGCCTTTCATGCTGATACGTTGATCTTGGTTCCCTGCCCCTCCCGCGAAACAGGAGCGTGAAATGCCCCTCCAACGAATGACTCGAAGTGAAAAGCAGCAGCACACGCGCTTGCGCATCCTAGAGGCCGCCAATTCAGAAATCGCAGACAAGGGTTTTGGTGCGATCACGATAGAAGAAATAACTCGACTATCCGGACTGACGCGGGGTGCCTTTTACTCTAATTTCTCTAGCAAGAATGAGATGTTGCTTTGCCTGCTGGACCACAAGCTGAAGGAGAGGTCTGAGCATGCCCTGGCCACGCATGAATCCGGGAAAGATATCCATGGCGCCAAGCCTTCGCATCCAGAATTGATGCTTCTTCGGGATGATGCGCAGTCCGCCATGGTGTGGATAGAGGCGATGTTGCATGCGTGGCGCGACCGAGACTTTCGCCATCGCTTGATGCCTCTTTTCGCATCAGACCAAGCGAAAAACGATGCGCTCCAAGAAGGGCTTAAAAGCTACGCCCCATCGGACGCAAACGAGCTTGACACAGACGTTATAACCTCTATTAGGGCGTTGACTGATGATGCACTTCAGTTCGTCATCACCGCTCCAGCGAACCTCGGTGGGAAAGAAGGCAATACAAAAATCTCGATGATGTTCACATTATCTTGATATGAATATCTGAGCATGATTGTTCAAGTGCGCGATTCTGCCTGGATGCGGGAGCCCCTGCGCAGCCAGAATGTTAAGAACGCCGAACACGCTTTTGCACCTGCAAAGATTTTAAAAAAATTCCGGTTCTTATCCTCGTTTTGCCCGCACTTGGCCGGTGCCATGCTCACGCCCATCGCTTTCTCGCAATACGGATGGTATCGCCATGCACACTCTCGCCCGCTGCTCCGCCCTGCTCGCTTTCAGCGCCTTGTCTGCCCTGGCCTGGCACTCTGCCCACGCCGCCAGCTTCGATTGCGCCAAGGCCGGCTCGGCGAATGAAAAGATGATCTGCGCCGATCCGCAGTTGTCCTCCATGGACGACCGCCTGGGCCAACTGTTCCGCCAGGCGCGCGCGCATGCCGCCGACAAGCGTGCCTGGCGCGCCCAAAGCGATCTCCAGTGGCGCTGGCGCGAGCAGAACTGCCGCGACTACGCCTGCCTGCTGGCGTGGTACCAGCGCCGTAGCGCCGAGCTGCAAGCGCAGGCAAGCGCTGCGCCGGCCACACTATTGGCCACCGCGCCCGCCCCTGCCTTGGCTCACGCCGCCCCCGCCCCCGCAGTCGCAGCCGTCCCCAGCGCACCTGCTGCGCTGCCGCGATTGCATCTGGGGCTCAATGCCGCCCAGGTCGCCGCAATCGCCCCGGCAGGCACATCACCATGGCCGCATTATGTGCGCGTGGAACGCGGCCAGTATTTCTACGAAGATCCGGCAACGCCTGAACGCCAACTGGTAGGCGTGCGCTATTACGGCATGGAGCATGGCCAGTACATCCTGGAAGCAGTGCGCGGCCAGACCGTGCTGCGCTACACCTGCAGCGACGATTGCAGCTACATCGGTCAGTTGAGCCTGCCCGGCGATGTCGAGAAGGACACTGTCATCGTCAGCAACGATCGCACCTCCTTGCCCGCGCTCATCGTCGGCGACGCCATGAACGGGCTGCTGGCGCCGTCCTCAGCGCGCTGAGCAGCGCCGCTCACACCACCACCTCGCGCACACGCCGATGCTGCGCCAGCTCCATGAGTCGGCGCAGCGCGTTGACCAGCTCAAAGCGACTGCGCGAGCGCCCCAACGAGATGCGGATGTAGGCGCTCTGGCGACTCCCGGCCGCGCCCTGCTGCTGGTCGTCGTGCGGCACCGCGAAGCTGTTCTGCGACACCACATTCAGGCCCGCCTGGCGCGCCTTGAGCACGAACTCCTGACCTTGCCAGTGAGGCGGCAGCGCCTTCCACAGGTGGATGCCGCCGCCGGTGGCCAGCCCCGGCCCCGGCCCGCCAAGGGTACGCAGGGCCAGTTCATGGCGCGCCTGAGCCTCGCTGCGAATGCCCTCCAGCAAGGCGGCCGCCGTGCCGTCATGGATCCACTGGGTGGACAGCGCCGTCATCAACGGCGTTGACATCAGCACGAAAGAGCGCAAGGCCGCCAGCACTTCTTCCTGAGCACGTCCCTGCGGCATCAGCACGTAGGCCGTGCGCAAGCCCGGCAACAAGCACTTGGACAGGGTCGAAACATAGAACACATGCTGCGGCGCATAGTGCGCCAGCGGCCGGGGCGCATGGGTGGTGAAGCGCCAGTAGGGATCGTCTTCGATGATGCGCAGGTCCAGCCGGGTCGCGACGGCGGCGATCTCGGCACGGCGCGTGGCCGGCATGGTGTGGGTGGTCGGATTCTGCAAGGTGGGGTTGAGATAGACCAGGCGCGCCTGGTGACGCCGCGCCATGGTCATGAGCAGGTCCGGGCGCATGCCCTCGCCGTCCGTATCCACCGCCACCACGCGCCGGCCCAATTGCGCCGCCGCCGTCAACAGCCCCGGATAGGCTAGCGGTTCGGCCAGAATCACCTCTCCCGGCTGGGTCTGCGACAGCACCAGTGCCGCCAGCGCCGACTGCGCGCCGGGACAGGCCAGCACCCGCTCCGCATCGATCTCGCCCAGCATGGGCTGCATCCAGATCGCCCCGGCGGCGCGATCGGCGCTGCTGCCGCCGCCCAGATGATAGGTCATCAGGAGATCAGCGTCGCTATGGATCAAGACCTGTGAAACGCCCTGGCGCAACAGGTCGTCCAGATCGATGCCGGCTGGCGGCGGCGGGATGTTCATCGACAGATCGATCAGCTGGCTCAGATCCACCTTGGGGGCCGCCACGAAAGTACCGGCCGAGCCGTGTGCTTCGAGCAGATGGCGGCGGCGCGCCTCGCCATAGGCGCGCGTGACCGTGGTCAGATCCACCTTCAGGTGCGCGGCCAGTTGCCGCTGCGGCGGCAGGCGGTCGCCGGGGCGTAGCCGTTCGTCCGAGATGGCCTGCTCCATGAAGCCGACGATCTGCAGATAGCGGGGACCGTCATTGGCGACAAAGCGGCCGACCCAGGCCAGAGAGAGTGCGGATTGGTCCACGTGTATGCCCGACAGTGAGTGCGTTGCGCTGACGCTTGTATGGATGTTATCTGGATTGTTGCGCCCCTACGCCAATGTTAGTATGGATGCGATTCAAAAGCAAATCCATACAAGTCGATCGACTTCCATAACACTTCATCAACGCTTCTCCACATTACGCGATATCACTCATGGCCAATTTCCTCCTGATCCATGGTGCCTGGCAAGGCAAATGGGTGTGGCCGGCGGTTTCCGCCGAGCTGACCATGCGCGGGCATGAGGTCCACAGCATCGACCTGCCCGGCAGCGGCGCGGACGCCACCCCGCTTGAGCAAGTCACCCTTTCGCTGTATGCCGACGCCATCGTGCAGGCCATCAAGGCCATCGGCAAGCGCGTCACACTGGTAGGTCACAGCATGGGCGGGATTGCCGTCACCGCTGCGGCCGAGAAGGCGGCAGACAGCCTGGCGCGCATCATCTACCTGTGCGCCTACGTACCGGCCAATGGCGACTCGCTCAGTTCCCTGTCGGACTTGGCACCGCCACGCGTGGCCTCGCCGGTTGCAGCCGAACACGACGCCATTGCCGCCGACACGCATGCATCCTCGCGCGTCGAAACCTTCATGCAGGACGCTCCATACGCCGTGGCCAACTGGGCGGCGCCGCAGTTCCGCGCGCAGGCTATCGCGCCCATGACCACCCCGGTACAGTTGTCTGACGATGCCTACGGCAAGCTGCCCAAGAGCTACATCGTCTGCACTCGCGACCGCACCATCGATCCGGTCCTGCAACGGGTGATGGCGGCTCGCTCCGGCTGCAGCCGCATCAAGGAGCTGGCCAGCGACCACTCGCCCTTCCTGTCCCGTCCCAGCGAGACGGCGGAGATGCTGCACCGGATGGCGACTGAACTCTAGCTCGCCGCCCCCACTCGCGGGCATCCTCGCCCGCGGCGATGCGCATGGCGCTGGCCAAGCGCCTGCTTCTGCGCACCGATGGCAGCATCGCGGAGGTAGCGCTACAGGTGGGTTACAGCTCGGCCTCCACCTTCAGCGTAGCCTTCAGCCGCCATGTCGGCGTGCCGCCGTCGCAGTTCGCGCAGCAACAAGCGGCCTGACACGCCGCTCAGCCCGCCACAAAACCGACCCGCTCCATGGTGCCGATGTGCATGCTCAGCAATTGCACGGCGCGGTCGATCTTGCGGTCTTTCAGGGCCTCGATGATGAGCATGTGGTCATGGTCGGAGCGGGGCTGCCAGCCGCGCTTGAATCCGGTCGAGAACAGGTAGCGCGAATTGGTCAGTTGCAGTTGCTTCAACACCGCCAGCAGGCGCGGCATCCCGCATTCGCTGGAGAGGATGTCGTGGAACAGGTTGTTGGCGGCGTCCCACTCCACCAGCGAGTCGGCGGCGGCGCAGGCGGCATGCGCCTGCTCCAGGCGGGTGATGTGCTCGGCGCTGAACTTGCGGGCGCTGTGACGCAGCGCCAGGATTTCCAGCGAACCGCGCATCTCGGCGTTTTCCTTCACGGTGGCCCGGTCCACCATTGTCACCCGCACCCCGCGACGGGGCAAAGTCAGTACCAATCCCTCCGCCTCCAGTTGTCGGAATGCCTCCCGCACGGGGACATGGCTGGACTGGAATTCCTGAGCCACATGATCCTGTCGCAGCGCGGCCCCGCCTGCGATTTCGCCGCGAATGATGCGCAGACGCAAGACCTCGGCGATGCGTTCGACGGTGCTGGGATGTTCGTTTTTGATGCCGCTCATTTATAGATAATCTATAAAAAAAGAAATTGTTAAAAGAATTTGAGCGAAGATAGAATCCGCTGGAACGAAATTCTAAGCCTTTTCCCTCACGTTCCGGATTTTATCTATGAGCCAGTGCCATTCCACCCCTGGCGGCCAGACCAGCGCGCCGCTGCATTTCCACCGTCCCGCCAGCGCCAATAGCGCCCACCACGACGCGGTGACGGCGCTGTTCGAACTGCCCTTCCTGGACCTGCTGTACCAGGCCCAGAGCGTGCACCGCCAGCACCATCGCGCCAACCAGGTGCAACTCTCAAGCCTGCTGTCGATCAAGACCGGCGGCTGTGCCGAGGATTGCGGCTACTGCGCGCAGTCGGCCCATCACAAGGAGGCTGGCGTGCCTGCGGGCAAGCTGATGGCGGTCGATGAGGTGGTGCAGGCCGCCCGCGCCGCACGGGACCAGGGGGCGACCCGTTTCTGCATGGGTGCGGCCTGGCGCAATCCCAAGGAACGCGACATGCCGGCCCTGACCGACATGGTCACCCAGGTGCGTGCGCTGGGCCTGGAAACCTGCATGACCCTGGGCATGCTGGAACAGGCCCAGGCCGACGCCCTGAAGCAGGCCGGCCTGGACTATTACAACCACAACCTCGATACCGCGCCGGACTTCTACGGCCAGGTCATCTCCACTCGTGGCTACCAGGACCGCCTCGACACACTGGAGCGCGTGCAGTTGGCCGGCCTGAGCGTGTGCTGCGGCGGCATCATCGGCATGGGCGAGAGCCGCGCCCAGCGCGCCGGCCTGATTGCGCAACTGGCGGCCCTGCCGGTGCCGCCGCAATCGGTGCCGATCAACCATCTGGTTCCGATTGCCGGCACGCCACTGCAAGATGCGCCTGCGCTGGATGAATTCGAATTCGTGCGCACCGTCGCAGTGGCCCGCATCGCCCTGCCCCACGCCGTGATCCGCCTGTCGGCCGGACGCGAGAGCATGAGCGAGGCGACCCAGGCGCTCTGCTTTGCCGCCGGCGCGAACTCCATCTTCCTGGGCAGCAAGCTGCTGACCACGCCCAATGCGCCGGTGTCGTCCGACCTCGACCTGCTGGCCCGCCTGGGCCTGCAGGCCGCACCTGCCAGCGCCTGATGGCGGTGCAGTGGAGCACCGCGCACTGCGGCGGCGCCTGGATCATCAGCGGGCATGAGCAAGTCGCTGCCGCGTTGCGTGATCCGCGCTTCTCGGTACGGCGGGCGGCGCGCTGGATCAACAGCGGCCTCGGTGAAACCCAGGCCGACAGCGCGGCCCAGCGGCGTTTCAAGCGGCTGTTCTCGCGCTCGCTGCTGTTTCTCGATGGCCGTGCGCACCGCCGCCTGCGCGGAGTGCTCAATCCCAGCTTCAAGCCGGCCCAGCTGGCGCTGCAAGGTCCGGCCATCGAAGCGATCACCCGGCAATTGATCGACGACATCCTGGACGACCCGCAAGCCACTTCCGGATTCGACTTCATCAGCCGTTTCGCCCGTCCGCTACCGGCGCTGGTCATCGCCCGGCTGATGGGACTGCCCGGCTCGGTGCCACCGGCCTTCATCGATTGGGCCGCCGATCTGGCGGCGTTCATCGGCAGTCCCACGCCCGACGCCGGCCAGACGCTGGCGGCGCAACACGCGATGCAAGCGCTGTGCGATTTCTTCAGCACGGTATTGGAACAGCCGCAGGCGATGCCGCCGGACAGCCTGCTGGCGCAGCTGTTGCAGGCCCGCCAGCAGACGCAGATCAACCAGGTCGAACTGCTGGCCCAGTGCAGCACCTTGCTCTTTGCCGGCTACGAGACCACTCGCAACCTGCTGGGCAACGGGCTGCTGGCGCTGTTGCGCCATCCGCAGCAGTGGCAGTTGCTCAAGAGCGAGCCACAATGGCTGCGCAGCGCCATCCGCGAAATGCTGCGCCATGACAGCCCGGTGCAATACACCGGTCGCCGCCTGCTAGCCCCGTTGGAGCTGGACGGCCAGACCCTGGCGCACGGCGACCTGGCCATCCTGCATATCGGCCAAGCCAATCACGATGAGCAGCGTTACCACCAGGCCGAGCGCTTCGACATCCGCCGCGACCAGGGCATGCACCTGTCCTTCGGCCAGGGGCCGCATGTCTGCCTGGGGGCGGCACTCACGCAGATGGAAGCGGAGATCGCCTTCACCGCGCTGATGCGCCGCCTGCCCACCCTGGCGCTGGGCGCGGATGCGCCGGTCTGGCAGGACAATCCGGCCTACCGGGCGCTGGCCTCGTTACCGCTGGTTTTTACTAGGAATTCCCATGCATGATTTTCACGAGCAGCTCGATGAACTGGCCCGCCAGAGCCTGCTGCGCACCCGGCGCACCGTCAGTAGCCCGCAAGGGCCGCTATTGACGGTGGAGGCGCGCTCTTATCTGTCCTTCTGCAGCAATGACTACCTGGGACTGGCCAATCATCCGGCCATCATCGCCGCCGCCGTCACGGCACTGGGCCAGTACGGCATGGGGGCAGCCGCTTCGGCGCTCATCAGCGGCCATAGCAGCGCCCACGAAACCCTGGAACGTGCGCTGACCGAATTCACCGGCCTGCCGGCTGCGCTGGGCTTTGGCAGCGGCTACATGGCCAACATGGGGGTCATCGGAGCGCTGGTCGGCGCGGGCGACACGGTCATCGTCGATCGTCTGAGCCATGCTTCGCTGGTCGATGGTGCGCGCTTGTCCGGGGCCAGCCTGAAGGTGTTCCCCCACAACGATACGGCGCGGCTGGACCAGGTGCTGGCCCGCTGCGGCAGTGGCCGCAAGCTGGTGGTCACCGATGCGGTATTCAGCATGGATGGCGACCAGGCGCCGCTGGCCGAGCTGGCCAGCCTCTGCGCCCGCCACGGTGCCTGGCTGCTGGTCGATGACGCCCACGGCTTTGGCGTGCTGGGACCGCAGGGCCGGGGCAGCCTGGCCCACGCCGGAGTGCGCGCACCGCATGTGCTGTGCATGGGAACGCTGGGCAAGGCGGCCGGCGTGGCCGGCGCTTTCGTGGCGGGCGAGCGCGATCTGCTTGCCTGGATCATGCAGCGCGCGCGCACCTACATGTTCACCACGGCCCATCCACCGGCGCTGGCGGCAGCCGCCACCGCCAGCCTGGCAGTGATTGCCGAAGAAGAATGGCGACGCACCCACCTGCGCGCCCTGGTCGCCCAGTTACGCACTGGGTTGGCCGGACTGTCGTGGCAGCTGTTGCCCTCTGATACGCCTATCCAACCCCTGATCATCGGCGACAACGCCCGCGCCCGGGCGCTGATGCAGCAATTGCGCGAGCAAGGCATCTGGGTGCCGGCGATCTGTCCGCCCACCGTGCCGAAGATGACGGCACGGCTGCGCATCAGCCTGTCGGCGCTGCATACGCAAGACCAGGTGGCGCAACTGGTCGATGCGCTGGTTCGCGCTGAACGGGAGATGGCATGAGCATCGCCCCGCCTGTCGCGCCTTCCACGCTGGTGGCGCGCAGCCTGCGCAGTGTCTGGCACCCCTGCACCCAGATGCGCCGTCATGAAAGCGTGCCGCCCATCGCCATCACCCGCGCCCACGGTCTCTGGCTGCATGACAGTGAAGGACGGCGCTACCTGGACGCCATCAGCTCCTGGTGGGTCAACCTGTTCGGCCACACCAATGCGCGCATCAATGCCGCCCTGATCGACCAATTGGGCCAGCTGGAACACGCCATGCTGGCCGGCTTCACCCATGAGCCGGTGGTGGCGCTGTCAGAGCAGCTCGCCGCGCTCACCGGGCAGGCGCTGGGCCATTGCTTCTACGCCTCCGATGGCGCGTCGGCGGTGGAAATCGCGCTGAAGATGAGCGTGCATGCATGGCGCAATGGCGGCCAGCCGGACAAGAATGAATTCATCTGCATCGCCGGCGGCTATCACGGCGAGACCGTGGGCGCACTGGGCGTCACCGATACGCCCTTGTTCCGCTCGGCCTATGAAAGCCTGCTGCGGCCTGCCCATGTGGCGGCTTCGCCCGATGCGCGCCAGGCTGCGCCCGGAGAAAGCGCCGACGACGTGGCTGCGCGCGCACTGGAAGAGGTCGAACGTCTGCTGCAGCAGCGCGAGGGACGCATCGCCGCCATCATCGTCGAGCCGCTGGTGCAATGCGCGGCCGGCATGGCCATGCATGAGCCCGGCTACGTGCGCGGGCTGCGCCGTCTATGCGACCGCTACGGCGCGCACCTGATCGCTGACGAAATCGCTGTGGGCTGTGGCCGCACGGGCACTTTCTTTGCCTGCGAGCAGGCCGGCGTCTGGCCCGATCTGCTATGCCTGTCCAAGGGCATCAGCGGTGGCTACCTGCCGCTGTCGCTGGTCATGAGCAGCGAGGCCATCTACCAGGCTTTCTATGATGACGATGTGCGGCGCGGCTTCCTGCACTCGCACTCCTATACCGGCAATCCACTGGCCTGCCGCGCCGCCCTGGCGACCCTGGCCATCTTTGCCGAGGATGCGGTGCTGGAACGCAACCACCGCTTCGCGCCGGTGCTGGGTGCCGCCTTGCAGCCGCTGGCGCAGGATAGCCGGGTGCGCCATGTGCGCCAGCGCGGGATGATCTGGGCCTGCGACGCCTTACTGGAAGAGCCGGCGGCGGCCAACGCATTCTCGCGCCGACTGGCGGCAGAAGCGGCGCAGCGTGAAGTGTTGGTGCGCCCCATCGGCACCAGCCTTTACCTGATGCCGCCCTATCTGCTCGATGAAGAGCAGGCGCACTGGCTGGGACGCCAGTTGCACGCCGCCTTCGAGGCCACCATGGAGGCACTGTGAACCCGCCCGCCTCTCGCGCCCTGCATCAGGGCATGTTCGTCACCGGCACCGATACCGGCGTAGGCAAGACCCTGGTGGCCTCGGCCCTGGTGCATCTGCATGTGGCCCATGGACTGCGTTGCGCCGGCATGAAACCGGTGGCTTCCGGTGCTTTCCATGATGGTCAGCGCTGGTGCAACGAAGATGTGCTGGCGCTGGAAGCGCAAGCCAATGTGCGAGTACCGCCGCAGTGGGTCAACCCCTACCTGCTGCGACGGGCGACTGCGCCGCATATTGCCGCAGCCGAGGAAGGCGTGGCCATCGAACTGGAGCATCTGGCCGCCTGCCATGCCCATCTGCGTGCTGCCAGCGACTGCGTGATTGTCGAAGGTGCGGGCGGCTTCATGGTGCCGCTGGACGCCCGGCACAATACCGATGATCTGGTAGCGCGGCTGGGCTTGCCGGTGGTGCTGGTGGTGGGCATGCGGCTGGGATGCATCAACCATGCGCTGCTGACGCAACAGGCCATCGCCGCGCGCGGCTTGACCCTGCTAGGCTGGGTCGCCAACGAGATCGATCCGGAAGAGGCTTGCATGGACGCCATGGTGGAAAGCCTGCAGGCAAGATTGCGCGCGCCCATGCTCGCGCGGCTGCCGTGGCTGCCGGGAATGAGCGCGGCGCAAGCAGCGGCACGCATCTCCAGCACAGCGCTGATCGACGCGACGACCTAGCTTGCGGCGTCCAGTCGGCGCAATGCGCCAGGCTTGCCATGGGGGCTGGTGATGTGCCTGTCGGAATTTTCAGCTCACGCCAGTGGCGCCGTCGAGGACAATGCGGACCTTGCGGGCCAGCTCGTCATGGCGGTACGGCTTGTCGAGAACGGGGAACTCGCCGTCCGCGCCGTGCCGCTCCAGTGATTCGCTGGCGTAACCGGTAGTCAACAACACCTTGATCGTGGGCAACATGCGCCGGGCTTCTCGCGCCAGCACCACGCCGTTCATGCTGCCGGGCATGATCAGGTCGGTAAACAGCAGGTCCACCGGATGACCGGAGCGAATCAGTTGCAGCGCTTGCGCCGGCGCATTGACCATGCTGACGCGATAGCCCAGGCTTTCCAGCATGACCTGGGCCAGCTCGGCGACCTCCAGCCGGTCGTCCACCACCAGGATATGCTCCTTCCCGCCCTGGCTCTGGATGCGGCTGTCGTATTCAAAGCCGCCGCCGACCTGCTCCTGCGTCGCCGGAAAGTAGATCGTCACCGTGGTGCCACCTTCGGCGCCGGAGGTGATGCGTACCGAGCCGCCCGATTGCTTGACGAAGCCATACACCATCGACAGCCCCAGCCCGGTGCCCTTGCCCTCGTCCTTGGTGGTGAAGAACGGATCCATCACGCGCGGCAGGATGTCGGGCGCGATGCCGGGGCCATCGTCGTTGATGGCGATGGAGACATACAAGCCTTCCTTCAGGCCCAGTTGCACCGCCTGCTCGGGGTCCGACAGATCTTCGTTGGCGGTGCGGATGCGCACGCGGCCACGCCCATTCATGGCGTCGCGCGCGTTGATGAGCACGTTCAGCAGCGCCACTTCCATCTGGGTCGGATCGAGACGACAATTCCACAGGCCGCGCGCCAGCTCGGTCTGCACCGTGATGTCGCCGCCCAGGGTGCGCGTGACCAGGTCGGTGAAGCCTTCGGTGAGCGAATTCAGATTGATGGTGCGGCCTTCCAGCCGCTGCTTGCGGGCGAAGGCCAGCAACTGCTGGGTCAGCATGGCAGCCTTGCCGGAGGCCTTGCGGATGCTGTCGGCACTGCGCGCTACTCGCGCCAGGTCGGGCTTGTCGCTGCGCAGGGCGAGGTTGATCATGTCCAGGTAGCCGGTGATGACTTGCAGGAGATTGTTGAAGTCGTGGGCGATGCCACCGGTCAGTTGACCCAGCGCCTCCATCTTGCGCGCCTGTCCCAGCGCCTGCTCGGCATCACGGCGGCGGCTGATGTCGAGCTGGGAGCTGAAGAAGTATTTCAGATTACCCTGCTGGTCATAGACCGGCGAGATGAACAGCGCATTCCAGAAAGTGGAGCCATTCTTGCGATAGTTCAGCAACTCGGTGGCAATCTCGCGCCGCTCCGCCACGGCCCGCCGCACCTCGGCGACCACCGAGCGATCGGTCTCGGGGCCTTGCAGGAAGCGGCAGTTCTTGCCCACCACTTCGGCGCTGCTGTAGCCGGTCATGTTGATGAAGGCATTGTTGACGAAGACGATGGGATTGTCCGGACGGTTGGGGTCGGACACGATCATCGGCATGCGCGTCATTTCGACGGCGGCAAAGAAGATGTCGTTGATGTCGTTGCCGACGGCGACCTTGGCGAGGTCATTGCGTACGCCGGCGTCGCTGTAACTGTCGCCGGACCCCTGCACCGAGGGCTGGGACTGGCTTGATGAATGACTGAATGAACTGCTGGACAAACCGTTGAATGAACCGCTGGATGAACCGCTGGATGAGCTGGGCATGGTGATCTTCTCCGTATGGCTGGGCTCGCATGCCGTGGGGCAAGGTGGAACGAGCGTTTATAGCCATTTGGACAGGTTCATGCTCTGCGGTTCCCGGGCAAATGCAACAGCCGCCCAGCCGCTTTGTTACATCTCGCTGCAGGCCTTGCCAGAGGCTTCATTGCCACTGATGAGCTTGCGGATCATGGCGTGGGCATCTGTTCGAAGATCACCGCCGCTACGCCATCGCCAGCATCATCGGGCAACAGCCGATGCGCATTACCAGGAGGCAAGATCGAGCCTGCTGCGGCTCACTTCACGCGCTGCTTTTCCAGCTTGCGCGCCAGCGTGCGCCTATGCATGCCGAGCCGGCGGGCGGTCTCGGAGATGTTGAAATCGGTTTCCACCAGGACCTCGTGGATGCGTTCCCATTCCAGGGTCTTGATGGAGGTGGCGCGCGCCGGCAACTCGACGTCGGAGACGCCGGCCACGTGGCCGAAGGCGGCCTCGATATCATCGGTATTGGAGGGCTTGGCCAGGTATTGGCAAGCCCCCAGCTTGATGGCTTCGACCGCCGTGGTGATGCTGGCGAAACCGGTGAGCACGACGATGAGCATGTCTTCGTCGTGGCCGTGCAGCATCTGCACACAGGCAAGCCCGGAGGCGTTGCCGCCCAGCTTGAGGTCAACCACGGCATAACCGGGACGGTGTTGCTGCAGGTGCCGGGCCGCCTCTTCCTGGCTGGCGGCCAGCAAGACGGTGTAGCCCCGACGCTCGAACGAGCGCCCTAAGGTACGTGCGAAGGCGGCGTCATCCTCAATGATCAGAAGCAGGCGATCAGCCGGCATGTTGCATTCCCTATTTCTTCTACTTTTCCAAGGCGCTATTGTAAGTCGAGACGGCCTTGGGCATTGCCGCCATCAGAAGAAAAAGGAAATGATTCCGGTCAAAGGCACGTCAACACTGGCTTGCGGCATATCAAGCACCAGTCGGAAAATCCGGCGAGAGGCTCCCGGTCGGCTGCTCCACGCCCGCTTCCAGGCTGATGGCCGACAGCGGCAGCTCCAGCGTCACGCGCGCCCCTGCGCCGGGCAGATTGCTGGCCCAGACCCGTCCGCCCAGCTTGCGCGCGACGTTGACCACGAAGAACAAGCCCAGGCCACGGCCAGGCTTGCCCTTGGTGGACTGATAGGGCTTGCCGATCTGATTGATCATCCAGTCGGGAAAACCGGGGCCGTGATCGGACACTTCCATGAGCAACAAGTCGCCTTCCCGCCGCACTTCCAGCGAGAGCCAGTGCGGCGAGACCTCGAAGGCATTGTCCAGCACATTGCCCAGCATCTGCTTGATGGCCGAGTCGAACGCCACCGGCAGATCCTGTTCAATCAGGTTCTGGTAATCGAACACCTCCACCGGACGGGTCTTGCGCCAGTCTTCGGCCACGCTGTCGAGGAAGGTATTGAGGGTGGTCTTGATGGAGGATTCGCCGCGCGCCTGCCCGGCCGAGAGCAGCACGCCGCTGACGATGGACTTGCAGCGCTGCAGTTGCGCTTCCATTTCGGCGATGTCGTCCAGCATGTCCTGGCGCCGGCTGATCTCCGGCATGCGCTTCCAGTCGCCCAGGATGACCGAGACCGTCGCCAGCGGCGTCCCCAACTCGTGCGCCGCGCCGGAGGCGAGCAAGCCCATGCGCACGATGTGGTCCTCTTCGGCGGCGCGTTGGCGCAGATCGGCCAGCAAGGCGTCGCCGGCGCGTAGGTTGCTACTGATGCGGGTGATGAAGAACACCATCAGCCCGGCATTGAGCAGG
>Ga0160495_100261_pt1 | contig 43159 bp, 37 predicted proteins | sample DID4MG_4_FD_108251 | JGI IMG/M metagenome (GOLD analysis project Ga0160495, IMG submission 108251) | Enriched soil microbial communities from UW Madison campus, WI, USA - DID2933_E24_FP4 MG | ecosystem: Environmental > Terrestrial > Soil > Unclassified | place: USA: Madison, Wisconsin | collected... | reverse complement strand
GCGCTTGCGGCAGATCTTCGACGACCCGCTGTTCATCCGCACCAAGGAGGGCATGCAGCCCACCCCGGCCGCGCTGGAGCTGGCCAAGCCGATCAACCGGGCCTTGCAGGCGGTGCAGGATGCGCTGCGCTATACCGAGCGCTTCGATCCCGCCGCCAGCACGCGGGTGTTTCGCGCATCGATGACGGATGTGGCCGAGATGATGTTCCTGCCGAATCTGTGCGAAATCCTCACCGCCCAGGCTCCCCATGCGCGCCTGCAGGTGGAGCAGGTGCCGCCGGCGCATCTGGAAGAAGCACTGCGCACCGGCCAGCTCGACTTCGCCTTCGGCAACCTGCCCGCGCTCAAGCCGGTGACCTGTCACGAGCTGCTGTTCCGCGAAACCTATGTCTGCCTGATGCGCCAGCGCGATGGCCTGCCGCAGCGCGCCCATCTGGAACTCGATGAATTCCTGGCCATGTCGCATGTGCTGGTGGAGTCGGCCGAGAGCAGCCACCATCAGGTCGAGAATTCTTTCCAGAAGCTGGGCGTGCAGCGCCGCATCAGCCTGTCGATCCCGCACTTCACGGTGCTGCCGCGCATACTCGGCAAGTCCGACCTGGTGGCCACGGTGCCGGCGCGCATCGCGCGGCTGTTCCATAGCGAGCATCCGGAGGTGTTCGTGTCCTACCAATTGCCGGTCAATATTCCCGTGGTCGAGGTCACGCTGCACTGGCACCAGTCCTTCGACCATGACGCCGGCAACAGCTGGCTGCGCCAGATCGTCATCGACCTGTTGCAGCAATACGGTCGCAGCAGCTGAACCTGGTGCGGTCATCGTCATGCTGCCGACCCGCATGGCTGCGGGCCGGCGTTCAGGCCTGCTGATGCAGCAGCATCAGCAGGTCTGAAGCCTCAGAAGCGGTGACGCATGCCCAGGCGCAGCGCGGTCTGGTTGCCAGTAGAGGACTGGATGCCGCCGCCGAAGACCGGATAGGCGTTGTAGCCTTTGTCGCGGTCATAGACTGCGCCCACGTAGAGGTCGGTACGCTTGGAGATCTTGTAGTCCACCGTAGCCACCAGCGCCTGGGCATTGCCCACGCCCTGGTTGCGCTTCTGGAACTGGTAGGCGGCGGCCAGATCCCACATCGGCGTCAAGGCATAGACCGTCCCCAGTTCATAGGTGGTGGCCTTGGCGCTGGTATTGGTGTTCTTGACCTGGGTGATCACGCCGAAGGGTGTGAACGCGCCGATCTGGTAGCGCGCGCCGCCACCGTAGATGCGGGTGGAGAAGCCGACGGTGCTGTCCTTGACGTCGGTGTAGGCCAGCGCGCCGCTGAAGGGGCCGTTGTCGTACTGGCCCGTGGCGCTGACGGTGCGGCCGGCGTTGTTGTTGCCGGCGGTCTCGCCCAGACCGACCATCGCGCCGAAGCTGAACCCGCCGAACTTGGCGCTGTTGTACTTGATCGAGTTGTTGGTGCGATCACCCGCATAGATGTGGTTGTTCAGCGCCGCGCCGTGCGCTGCGTCGGCATGCAGGCCCCAGCCGAAGGAACCCGCCGGCGACAGCGCGCCCATGGCGTACTGCCCGCCGAGGTTGGCCATGAAGTCGTACTGGCGGCCTACACTGAGCGAACCCCATTGCGTGCTGCCCAGGCCGACGAAGGACTGGCGGCCGAACAGCAGCCCGCCCTGGCCGAGGGAGCCGTCATCGGCACCGAAGCCGGTTTCCAGCGTGAAGAAGGCATTCATGCCGCCGCCCAGGTCTTCGGTTCCCTTGAAGCCGATGCGGCTGCCCTGGGCGATACCGCTATCCATGCGCAGCAGCCTGGCGCCGCCGCCGCCGGTCTTGGGCGCGTTGGAGTAGTAGGTCAGGCCGAGGTCGATCAGGCCGTAGATGGAAACGCTGCTTTGCGCATGCGCCGTCGTCACGCCGCCCGCGAGCATCGCGGCGACCAGTAGTGTCTTCTTCATGTAGCAAGCTCTCCCTGTGTGATATGTGGCCAGCGGCTCTGCGGGGCAGTATCGCTGGCTCTGGTACGCGGTCTTGCCGGACTGCGTGACGGACATGACGGGGGGATGTCATGTGCAGGCATCATAGGGAGCGCATTTGCGCCAGATCAAATTGATGCAACCGATAGCGGTAATAAGCCCGATGGATGCACGGGCCGCAGCGGCTGCGCAATCTCGGATACGGTGCATGAATGCAGGCGAAGGCAGGCAATTCATGCACGCTGGCACCATGCAGGTGCGCGTGATCACCAAGGCGGCGCGTTTGCGTCGGCTGGTAAAGGATTCTTTAGTTGTGGCGCTGGACCAACGGTAGCGTGAAGCAGAAGCGCGTGCCGCGCACCTGCGCTGGCTGCGCCCAGATATCGCCGCGATGGCGCGCAATGATGTTCTTGCACAGCGCCAGGCCAATGCCGTTGCCGCTGACCTTGGAAGAAAAGAAGCCATCGAAGAGCCGTTCGCGATGGCCGGCATCGATGCCGCGCCCTTCGTCGGCCACCGTCAGCAGCGCCTGCTGATCCTTGCGCGCAATGCTGATGGCAACGCGCCGCTGGCTTTCCGGGAAGTGCGACATTTCCTCGATGGCATTGAAGGCCAGGTTCAGGATCACCTGGCCGATCAGGACTTTTTCGCAGCTCACCATCAGCGCTTCCTCGCTGGTCCGCACCTCCAGCCTGACCCGGCCTTCGGCGGCGCGCATCTCGATGAACCAGCGCACCTCGGCCAGTACTTCATTGAGATCGATGAGGCCTTCGCTCTGCTCCAGCTTGACCACGTATTCGCGCACGCTCTTGATGATGGCGGCGGCATGGTCCACCTGGCGGCTGGCGCTTTCCAGTCCCCAGATGATCTGGCCGGCCTGATCGCGCAGCGCCTCGCTCTGGTTCAGGCGTAGCACCGAGCCTTCCAGGAAGTTGCGGATCGCCGCCAGCGGCTGCGACAGCTCATGCGCAATGGCGGTGGCCATCTCGCCCATGGCGTTATGGCGCGCCAGGTATTCCAGCGCGGCCTGGTCGCGGCGGCGCGCCTCCTCGGCTTCCACCTGGTCGGTGATGTCGTGGAAGTGCAGCAGATGGCCCTTGAGGTCATTCTCGATTTCGATATAGCGGCACACCGCATGATGCCAGCGCACCAGCCCATCCTTGCGAGCAATGCGATAGCGCAGTGGAAAGCTGATCGCATCCGGCAGCGCCAGCGTGAGCAGCTCCAGCAATTCCTCCTGCGAATCGGGCAGGCATTGCTCGACGAAATTCTTGGGCGGGTTCTGGCCGGGCCGTACGCCCAGCAGCTTGCGGCCCGCATCGCTGAGATACTCGATGCCGCCATCAGCACGCAGCACCGCCACGCCTTCATCGGAGTCCTGCATGAATTCCTTGAGGCGGCTTTCCAGCTTCTTCATCTCGCGGCGTATCTGTTCTTCGCGGGCGATATTGCGGAACTGCACCATGATGCCGTCGCGCTCGTTCAGCGGCACCAGCGTGGCAATCGCCTCGGAGAGGATCTCCTCGCCGTTCTTGGCGCGATAGCACCATTCCACCACGTTGCTGCCATGGAGCGTGGCGTCGTGCAGCCATTTGCGGCCGATCTCGCGGCGATACTCGTGCGATTGCCGGCTCATGTCCGGAGCTTTCAGCGGCAGCAGCTCTTCCAGCGTAAAGCCCAACACCTGGCAGGCCGATGGATTGGCCCAGAGGATGGACTTGGTCTGGGCATCGTGCAGGATGATGCACATGGGCAGCGCATCCATCATGCGGCGGAAATCATCGAGGCCAAAGCGGATGGGATCGTCCTCGGGAACTGCGGTGTGTTCTGGCATGGGGTCTCGGTGAACTGGTTCTCGCCAGGCATGGCGACTAGGGGATTTCTTTAGCGCACTGATCCTCTTCCCCTAAAAAAGCTGCAGCGCTCCCGATTGAACCGGGATACGCCGCTCCCTACACTCGACTTCATTCTGATGCAAGCCACCTGGAGAATGCAATGTCCGTGATGGAAAACCCGGCCGCGCTGGCGGCCCGTGAAGAAGATGCCCTGGCTACGCTGCTGGCCGAGATCCGCGTGCGCCGCGATGAATTCGCCGCGCAGCGTTTCGTGCCCAAGGATTTCATCGCGCAGCTGAAGCAGGCCGGCGTCTATCGTGCCGCCACTCCGCAATGCTTCGGCGGCAGCGGCATGTCGCCGATGGCCTTCCTGCAGCTGATCGAAAAGATTTCCGCAGCCGATGCCTCCGTGGGCTGGGTCGCCAGTTTTGGTTCGGCCTCGGTCTACCTGGCTGCGCTGCCCAGGGAAACTCAGGCCAAGCTCTACGCCAAGGGACCGGACCTGACGTTTGCCGGCGGCCTCTTCCCGATCCAGCCGGCCACCCAGGTCGAAGGCGGCTGGATGGTCAATGGCACCTGGAAGTTTGCCAGCGGCAGCAAGGGCGCGGATGTGCTGGGCGTAGGCATCGGCGCGGCCGTTCCCGGACAGGCCGGCTCCAAGCCGCGCACCGCTGTGCTGCCGCCGGAGCAGGTCGAGATCGTCGAGAACTGGGATGTCATGGGCCTGCAAGGCACTGGCAGCCACGACCTCAAGGTCACGCAGCAGTTCGTCCCCGACGAGTGGACCTTCATTCGGGGTGGCGTGCCGACCATCGATGAGCCGCTGTACCGCTATCCCACCATCGCCTATGCGGCGCAGGTGCTGGCGGTGGTCAACCTGGGCGTAGCGCGCGCGGCCATTGATGAGATCAACCAGATGTCGGGCGGCCGCGTGGCCATCACTGGCGCGCCCAAGCTGGCCGACCGCTCCTATGTGCGCATCGAAGTGGCCAAGGCCGAAGCCAAACTGCGTTCGGCGCGTGCCTTCCTCTATGAGGCTACCGGCGAGGTATGGGACTCCATCCTGGCCGGCAATCCGGTCACGCCAGAACAGGTCAGCCTGTTGCGCCTGACCGCCGTGGAAATCGCCAAGGTCGGCAATGAAGTCACCCAGGCCATGTTCGGCCTGGCCGGCACCACTGCCATCTACAGCAGCCATCCGTTGCAGCGCTACTTGCGCGATGCCGCCGTGGTCAAGCAGCACGCCTTCCTGGGCGAGGGCATCTATGACGGCGCTGGTGCAGTCACGCTGGGCGTGCCGCCGATGCCGGGTTTCCTGTAAGCCGCTGCGCTCTTCTTTTTTGCGTACTTTTTCTTATTTTTTGATTACCCAGTTGTCAGCCCGGAGCCTCCATGAGCCAAGTCCCCAGCAATGATAAAGAACCGCTGCGCGTCCTCTTCTGCGTGGGCGTCACGCAAAACTTCTTCGACCTGCCCGCCACCGAGACCGGTCCCGTGTGGCAGGCCTATGGCCAGATGATGACCGCGCTGGCCACCATGGACGGCATCAAGGTGCTGGGCACCATGGATGATGATCGGCTGATGGTGGGCAAGTCCGACGATGCGCCGTGGACCTTCTACATCATGGCCGACGTGGCCGATCTCGACACGGTGGTGGCTGCCTGCAACCTGTTCCGCACCACCATGGTGGGCGAACATCGCCTGTGGAAGTACGGCAAGATCGAGGCCCGCGTGGGCCGCGCCCTGATCATCCAGGGCGCCTGATCATGGACAAGAAGATTGCGCTGATCACCGGCGCGGCACGCGGCCTGGGCGAAAGCATCGCGCGCAAGATGCATGCGGCCGGCTACAAGGTGGCGCTGGCCGACATCGATCTCGAACAGGTCTCGGCAGTGGCCGCCAGCCTCGACGCCAGCGGTGCGAGCGCCATGCCGCTGGCGCTGGACGTGCGCCGCAAGCCCGACTTCATCGCCGCCTGCGATGCTATCGAACTGCGTTGGGGCGGTGCTGCGGTGCTGGTCAACAATGCGGGCCGTTCACGCGTGGCGGCGCTCATGGAGATCACGCCCGAAGAGTGGGACGACGTCACTGCCATCAACATGAAAGGCACGTTTCTTGCGTGCCAGGTGTTCGGCAAGCGCTTCGCCGATCTCGGCTACGGCCGCATCATCAACATCGCTTCACTGGCAGGACAGAACGGCGGCACCGCTACCGGCGCGCACTATGCGGCCGCCAAGGGCGCGGTGCTGACGCTGACCAAGGTCTTTGCCCGCGAACTGGCCGGCGCAGGGGTGACGGTCAATGCGATCTCACCCGGTCCGCTGGACCTGCCCATCGTGCGCGAGATCGTGCCGGCCGATAAGCTGGCCGCGACCATCGCCACCATTCCGGTCAAGGCGCTGGGCGAGCCCGACTTCATTGCCGATGCCGTGCTGCTGCTGGCCTCGCCCGATGCGGGTTCGGCTACCGGCGCCTGTCTCGACATCAACGGCGGGCTGTACATGCGTTGACGCCGAGCGGTCTTGCGCTGATCTCGATTTGCTGTTCCAGATGGGTGACGACTCGGGAAAGCCCGTCACCCTCGCAACCAACAAGGGAGAAACACATGCTGCACAAACGCCTGATTGCCGCTGCTGTACTGGTGGGGATGAGTTCGCTGGCCATGCATCCTGCTCTGGCCCAGGTCAAGGTGGGGGTGGTGACCTCGTCAACCGGCCCCGTCTCGCTGGTGGGCATTCCGCAGAAGAATACCGTGCCGCTGCTACCCGCCAAGATCGGTGATCTCAAGGTGGAATACATCTCGCTGGATGATGCCAGCGATCCGACCAAGTCGGTGACCGAGATCAAGAAGCTGATCTCCGAATACAACGTCGATGCCATCATCGGTCCCAGCGGTTCGCCCAATGCCATGGGCGTGATCTCCTTCGCCGCCGAAGCCGGCGTGCCGATGCTCGCGCCGGTGGGAACGGCTGCGGTGGTGCTGCCGATGACCGAGCAAAAGAAGTGGGTCTTCAAGACTACCCAGAACGATGACCTCATCGCCAAGGCGCTGGTGGAGCAGATGGTCAAGACCGGGGTCAAGAGTGCCGGTTTCATCGCCGTCAACGATCCCTTCGGCGAGAACTGGGCCAAGGTCTTCACCGAGCTGGCTGCCAAGAACAACATCAGGATCGTCGCCAACGAGCGCTACCAGCGCACCGATACCTCGGTCACCGCGCAGACCCTGAAGATCGTCGCCGCCAGTCCCGATGCGGTGCTGGTGGCAGCACCGGGCGCGGCCACGGTGCTGCCGCAGACCACACTGTTCGACCTGGGCTACAAGGGCAAGATCTACCAGACCCATGGCGCGGCCTTGCCGGCCTTCCTGCAACTGGGCAAGAACAAGGTCGAAGGCACCATCCTGGCGGCCAGCCTGATGCTGGTGCTGCCGGAAATCCCGGACAGCAATCCGTCCAAGAAGGTCGCCCTGGACTACATCGAGGCCTACAAGAAGATGTACAACGCCGTGCCGGCCACCTTTGGCGCGAACGTGTATGACGCCGGCCTGCTGCTGGAAAAGGCCATTCCGGTCGCGGCGAAGAAGGCCAAGCCGGGCAGCAAGGAATTCCGCGCTGCCCTGCGTGATGCGCTGGAGAACACCCGGGAAGTGGTCGGCACCCAGGGCGTCTACAACATGAGCGCGGCAGATCATAGCGGTTTCGATGAGCGCGGCCGCGAACTGATCACCGTCAAGGGTGGCAACTGGGCTCTGCTCAAACAATAACAACGCTGCATCCTCCGCCAGCCCTGGCCTCCAACAAGGGCGGCGGAGCTTTTCCTCTCCACATGCATCCCGAACCTGGCGCATCGTTTCCGGTTACTCTGCGGCGCGCCGGCTCCACAAGGAAGTCGCAATGAATCTCCAAATCGTGGCGCTCCTGGGACAGGACGGCATCACCAACGGCGCTATCTATGCGCTCTTGGCGCTGTCCATCGTCCTGGTCTTCACCGTCACCCGTATCCTCCTGATTCCGCAGGGCGAGTTCGTCTCCTTCGGCGCACTCACCATGGGCATGATGCAGAACGGCCAGCCGTTGACGGTGGCCTGGCTGCTGGTGGCCATGTGCCTGGGCGCCTGCGCCTTGGATCTCTACGACATGTGGCGCACCAGCCGTCGCCGTCCCAGCCTGTGGCTGCCGGCCAAGCTGGCCTATGCCGCCGTGGTGGGCGGGGTGGCGCTGTCGGTCAACTTCGCCGCCATGCCCATGCTGGTGCAGATCGCCATGACCCTGCTGTTGCTGGTGCCGATGGGGCCGCTGATGTATCGCATGGCCTTCCAGCCCATCGCCTCGGCCTCGCCGCTGGTGCTGCTGATCGTCTCCATCGCCGTGCACGTGGCGTTGGTGGGCGTGGCACTGCTGGTGTTCGGCCCGGAAGGAGCGCGCACCGCGCCCTTCACCGAGGCGGCGCTGGAACTGGGCAGCCTGCGCTTGTCCAGCCAGGCGCTGTGGGTGATCTGCGTGTCGTTGCTGCTGATCGTGGGTCTGTTCCTGATGTTCGAACGCACCCTCTACGGCAAGGCCCTGCGGGCGGCTGCGCTCAATCGCATGGGCGCGCGTCTCATGGGCATCTCGCCAGTGTTTGCGGGCAAGGCCATGTTCCTGCTGGCTTCGCTGATCGGGGTGATGTCGGGCGTGCTCATTGCGCCCATCACCACGATCTACTATGACTCCGGTTTCCTGATCAGCCTCAAAGGCTTCGTCGGCTCCATCATCGGCGGCCTGGTCAGCTATCCACTGGCCGCCGCCGGTGCGTTGGCGATCGGCCTGATCGAATCCTTCTCCACCTTCTGGGCCAGCGCCTACAAGGAAATTATCGTCTTCGTGCTGATCATTCCCATCCTGCTATGGCGTTCTCTCTCGACCCGTCACGTGGAGGAAGAAGAATGAAGCCCCGTTCCTCCGCGTTTTCTCCCCGCCTCGCGCTGGGCCTGTTCATCGTCTTGCTGGCGCTGGCACCTTTGGTGCTGCCGCCGTTCTACATGACCTTGTTGAACAACATCGGCCTGGCCTCGCTGGTGGTGCTGGGGCTGGTGCTGCTGACCGGTGTGGCCGGGCTGACCAGCTTCGGGCAGGCGGCCTTCGTCGGCCTGGGCGCGTACTTCTCGGCTGCGCTGTCGGCCAAGGTGCTGCCGCTGCCCGATGCCCTGCTATGGTTGCAGTCGCCCTGGCCCGCGTTGGCCGTGGCGCTGGTGCTGACAGCCTTGCTGGCCTTTGCCGTGGGCAGCGTCACGCTCAAGCTGTCCGGCCACTACCTGCCGCTGGGCACCATCGCCTGGGGCATCAGCCTGTACTTCATCTTCGGCACGCTGCAGAGCATGGGCGGGCAGACCGGCATGTCGGGCATTCCCTCCATCACCTTCTTTGGCGTCGTGCTGGGTTCCGACCGCGCCATGTTCGGGCTGATCTGGATCGCTGTGCTGCTGGGCGTGGCCGCCCTGAGCAACCTGCTGGATTCGCGCCAGGGGCGGGCCATCCGTGCGCTCAAGGGCGGCGTCGTGATGGCCGAGGCCATGGGCATCAACACGGCGCGCATGCGCATCGTGGTGTTTGTCATCGCAGCGGTGCTGGCGGCGCTGTCGGGCTGGCTGTACGTGCACATGCAGCGCTTCGTCAATCCGTCCCCGTTCGGCCTGGGCTTTGGCATCGATTACCTGTTCATGGCGGTGCTGGGCGGAGCCAGCCATGTGTGGGGGGCGGTACTGGGCTCGACGCTCATCGTGGTGCTCAAGGAGTGGCTGCAAGGCCTGCTGCCGGTGGTACTGGGACGTTCGGGCAACTTCGAGACCATCGTCTTCGGTCTGCTCATCGTGGTGTTGCTGCAGCGTTCCCGCGAGGGCGTCTGGTCTTATCTGGCGCGACTGGTGCCGGTACGCAGCCGCCGGCTGGCGATCGATGCCCAGGCCGAAGCGCTGCCGCGCCGTCCCATGCCTGCACCGCAGGAAGTGGTGCTGGATGTGCGCGAGGTCACCCGCAAGTTCGGCGGCCTGGTGGCCAACAACAACATGAGCCTGAAGGTGATGGCCGGTGAAGTGCTGGCGCTGATCGGTCCCAACGGCGCGGGCAAGTCCACGCTCTTCAACCAGATCTCGGGCGTGGATACGCCGACCTCGGGCAGCGTGCAGTTCCGTGGGCAAGAGGTCACGGGCCGGGGTTCTCGCTACATCGCCGGGCTGGGTATGAGCCGCAGTTTCCAGCATGTGCGCCTGATGCCGCGCATGACGGTGCTGGAGAACGTCGCCATCGGCGCTTACCTGCGCGGCCAGCGCGGCGTGCTGGCATCGATGCTGCGCCTGGACCGCAAGGAAGAAGCGCGCATCCTGGCCGAGGCCGCGCGGCAGATCGAGCGGGTCGGCCTGAAGGCGCAGATGGACGAGTTGGCGGGCGCGCTGTCGCTGGGCCAGCAGCGCATCCTGGAGATCGCCCGTGCGCTGGCGGCAGACCCTTGCCTGCTGTTGCTCGATGAACCGGCTGCCGGCCTGCGCCTGGGCGAGAAGCAGGCGCTGGCGGAACTGCTGCGCAAGCTGCGCGGGGAGGGCATGGCCATCCTGCTGGTGGAGCACGACATGGACTTCGTGATGGAACTGGTGGACCGCATCGTGGTGATGGACTTCGGCCAGAAGATTGCCGAGGGCCTGCCCGAGGACATCCAGAACAATCCTGCGGTGCTGGAGGCCTATCTTGGCGTGGCCGACCCAGAAGCAGAAGCGGCAGAGGAAAACACCGCCCCGCAAGCCGATATCGCAATGACCGCAGGAGCACATCATGGGCAATAAGGTACTGGAAGTCCGCGATTTGTCTGCGGCCTATGGCAAGGTCGAGGTGCTGTCGGGCGTCGATCTGTCGGTGGAGCAGGGCAAGATCGTCACCGTCATCGGCCCCAATGGCGCGGGCAAGACCACGCTGCTCTCGGCCATCATGGGGGTGCTGCCTTCACGCGGGGCGATGGCCTTCGATGGCGCTATCCGCCATTCGCCTGAAGTGGAAGAGATGGTCGCTGCCGGCATGACCCTGGTGCCGGAAAAGCGCGAGCTGTTTGCCGAGATGAACATCGAGGACAACCTGATGCTGGGCGCTTTCCAGCGCTACCGCACGGGACAGCGCGATCACGCCGCTACGCTGGAAGAGGTCTATACGCTGTTTCCGCGCCTGCGCGAGCGCCGCACGCAGCAGGCCGGCACGCTCTCCGGTGGCGAGCGCCAGATGCTGGCGGTGGGCCGCGCATTGATGGCCAAGCCACGCCTGCTGATGCTGGACGAACCCAGCCTGGGATTGGCACCGCTGATCGTGCGAGAGATCTTCCGCATCATCGCCGAGCTGCGCCGCCGTGGCGTCTCCATCCTGCTGGTGGAGCAGAACGCGCGCGCGGCGCTGCAAGTGGCCGACTATGGCTACGTGCTGGAGAACGGTGCGATCCGCATGCATGGCCCGGCCAGCCAGCTGGCTCATGATCGCCGCGTGATCGAGGCTTACCTGGGCTTGTCCGGCAAGCATCAGGACAAGCTCGCTGGCTGAACCTACTGAAGACATGTCTATGAGTGACGATTCCCTTTCCCTTTCTCGTTCCCTTTCTTCTCCTTTACGCATCTGCATCGCCGGCGCGGGTGCCATCGGCGGCACGCTGGCCGTGCGCCTGGCTGCTGCCGGTCATCACGTGAGCGTGCTGGCGCGCGGCCAGACCCTGCCGGCCATTCGCGAGCATGGTCTGACCCTGCATGACTTGCAAGGGACGACCCACGTCCGGCCTGCGGCTGACCATCGGCCTTCGTTCGGCGTGCAGGACGTGATCTTCCTCTGCGCCAAGAGCCAGGACATGGCCGGCCTGCTGCCGCAGGTCGCGCCGCTGGTGGGCGAGGATACGGTGGTGATTCCCACCAACAATGGCGTTCCCTGGTGGTACTTCCACCGCGAAGGCGGGCGCTTCGACGGCCAGACAGTGAGCGCGGTCGATCCCGAGGGAGTGCTGGCGGGCGCGGTGCCGTTGGCGCACATCATCGGCAGCGTCCTCTTCATCACTGCCGAGGTGGAGAGTCCCGGTGTGATCCGCTCCGTCAACCCGCACCTGATGGTGCTGGGAGAGCCTTCCGGCGAGATCAGCGAGCGGCTCTTGCGGGTGCGGGCAGCGGTCGAATCGGCCGGCATCGAAGCCCGCGCCACCGATCGCATCCGCGACAAGCTGTGGACCAAGATCATCGCCAACATCAGCACCAATCCGCTCTCGGTCATCACGCAAGGTACGTTGCAGCAGCTGTACGGCTTGCCGGAGTTGCGCGAGGTGGTCAGCCAGATCATGCGCGAGACCCTGTTGGTGGCGTCCAGCCATGGCGCGCGGGTTGATATCGATCCGCTCACCTTCCTGCAACTGGGCGAGGCCATGGGGGCCTTCCGCACATCGATGCTGCAGGATCTGGAACGGGGCCGGCCGCTGGAGCTGGCGGCCATTGGCGATGCGGTGCTGGAGATGGCCGAGCGCTACGCCATCGCGATGCCGATCACGCGCGCCATCGTCTCGCTGGCGCGCTTTCGGGGCGAGGCGGCGCAACAGCATAGCGCCCAGCAGACGCCCGCACTGCCGCCGGCGGCAAAGGCCGCCTGAACGCCATCATGCCATCACGCCACTACGCCATCATTTGATTTACAGGATTGAGGAGTTACACCGATGAATATCATGCAATACAGCTATGGCGCAGCGCAGCCCGCCCATTGCAGCGACGAGGAATGGGCGCTGCGCGTCCAGCTGGCCCACTGTTACCGGCTGGTCGATTACCTCGGCTGGACCGAGATGATCTTCAACCACATCTCGGTGCGCGTGCCGGGGCCAAAGCATCATTACCTGGTCAATCCGTTTGCGCTGAACTACAACGAAGTCACGCCCGCCAATCTGCTCAAGGTCGGTCTGGATGGTCAGCTTGCCGAGCCCTCGGACTACAAGGCCAATCCGGCTGGGTTTGCGCTGCATAGCGCCATCCACGGCGCGCGCGAGGACCTGCGTTGCGTGATCCATACGCACACCACGCCGATCTCGGCGGTGACGATGAAGAAGAGCGGTTTCGAACACAACGACTTCTACGGCGCGCAGCTGTTCGGCCGCATCGGCTATCACGACTTCGAGGGCATCACCCTGTTTGCCGAGGAGAAGGAGCGCATGCTGCAAAGCCTGGGCGAGAAGCACATCCTGGTCTTGCGCAACCATGGCGTGGCGGTATGCGAGAGCGACATCCAGCGCGCCTTCTTTCTGCTGTGGACGGTGCAGCGCGCTGCCGAGATCCAGGTGGCAGGGCGTTCGATGGCGGGCGAGGATCAGCTGTTGCCGGACCAGATCAGGCAGAAATGCGCCGACCTGACGCAGCAACTCATCCGCAATGACGGGTTTGCGGTGATCTTCTTCGAGGCGATCGTGCGCAAGATGCTGAAGGCGGTTTATCAGGCGCAGTGAGCACTGCGTCCAGAACGGCGAGAGGGCTGCGCACTCGCGTGGCCCGACCAGTCTTCAGTGCGGGGCATAGGCCGCCAGGAAGGTCTGCACCGCACGTTCCACCATGCGTTTCATGCGCGGTCGCGAGATCGCGGTTTCCAGTCCCAGCAGCATCGGCTTGACCGTCTCGCAATCGAGCAGGGCACATAGCTGCAGCGTTGCCAGCATAGGGTCGGCTGGCCGCAGGCGACCCGCCGTCATCTGCTTCTTCAGGAAGGCGGCGACGCGTTCCATCCCCATCTTCGGTCCTTCTTCATGGAAGCGGCGGCCGATGTCGCTACGTCCCGCCTCGGCCAGGATCATCCGGTGTGTCTGCAAGGTGCTTTCCTGGCAGAGGAAATGGGCCGTCTTCTCGCCAAATACCTGCAAGGTCTTCTGCAGCTCGCCGGTCTCCTGTTCCAGGGCAGCCAGGGCCGGTTCCATCTGCTTCTTCGCCTGTTCGTGCGTGACTGCCACGAACAGCTCTTCCTTCGATTTGAAATAACCGTACAGCGTCGCCTTGGAGCCGCCGATGCGGGCTGAGATGCCCGCCATCGACGCGCCTTCGAATCCTTCTTCCAGGAACACTTCGGCCGCAGCGGCAACGATGGCGTCGCGCCGTTCGGCGGTCTTTACACGCATTGACAAGTCTCCATTGTTATTCCGTCTAAGTGTCTTTTTCGTACAGATGTGTTCAGTATTGCTTGACCGGGGGAGAACTGTCAATTAATAATACTGTACAGTTCGGTATTGTTATAAAAACTTCGTCCTTTTCCGGAGAGTCCTTCATGCGCACTACACCCATCCTACGGCCCGTCGCTGCACTGGCCATCCTCAGTGTCCTGAGCGCCTGCGGCAAGCCGCCCGGCGGTCCGCCGCCCGCCGCCGGCACGCCGGTGCTGGGGGTGATCACGGTGCACGCGCAGCCGGTAGAGCTGCACACCGAATTGCCGGGGCGCACCTCGCCCTACCAGATCGCCGATGTGCGTCCGCAGGTCAATGGCATCGTCAAGACGCGCAATTTCCGCGAGGGCAGCGATGTCAAGGCGGGGCAGGTGCTGTACCAGATCAATCCGGCCAGCTATCAGGCCGCTTATGACAGCAGCGTGGCGGCCCTGAACAAGGCCGAGGCCAGCGTGAAGACGGCGCGCCTGAAGGCCAGCCGCTACAAGGAGCTGGTTGCCATCAAGGCGGTCAGCCAGCAGGATTACGATGACGCCGTGGCTTCGCTGGGCGAGGCCGAGGCCGATGTCGGTTCGGCCCGTGCCAATGTGCAGACCAGCCGCATCAACCTCGATTACGCCAAGCTCGATGCGCCCATCTCGGGCCGCATCGGCAAGTCCAGTGTGACGCCGGGTGCGCTGGTCACCGCCAACCAGAGCACCGCGTTGACCACCATCCAGCAGCTCGATCCGATCTATGTCGATGTCACTCAGTCCAGCACCACCTGGCTGAACCTCAAGGAAGCGCTGGCCAACGGCGAATTGCAGAAGGCGGGCAATGGCGCGAAGGTCAAGCTGGTGCTGGAAAACGGCCGTACCTATGCGCAGGAAGGCACACTGCAATTCTCCGATGTGACGGTCAACCAGGATACTGGCGCCATCACGCTGCGCGCGGTCTTCCCCAATCCCAAGACCGATCTGCTGCCGGGCATGTATGTGCGCGCAGTGTTGCAGGAGGGTGTGCGCCAGCAGGGGCTGCTGGTGCCGCAACAGGCGGTCAGCCGGGATGGCGCAGGCAAGCCGGTGGCCTTCGTAGTCAATGCCCAGGGAGTGGTGGAACAGCGTGCGCTGGTGACCGACCGCGCCATCGGCGACCAGTGGCTGGTCAGCAGTGGCTTGAAGGAAGGCGACCAACTGGTGGTCGATGGCCAGCAGCGCGCTGCCGCCGGGGCCAAGGTGAAGGTGGTGCCGTGGACGCCCAAGGCCGCTGTCGCCAGCACCGCCACCAGCGCCGCCGCTGGCGCGCATTGAGAAGCGAGGACATATCATGGCTCGCTTCTTCATTGATCGCCCCATCTTCGCCTGGGTGCTCGCCATCATCGTCATGCTGGCCGGGCTGGTCTCGGTGCTGACCTTGCCGATCGCCCAGTATCCCGCCATCGCGCCGCCGGCCATCGCCGTCACGGCCAATTACCCCGGCGCCTCGGCCAAGACGCTGGAAGACACCGTGACCCAGATCATCGAACAGAAGATGAAGGGGCTGGACCGTCTGAGCTACATGGCGTCCACCAGCGAATCCTCGGGCAGCGTGACCATCACGCTGACCTTCGAAAACGGCACCAATCCGGATACGGCCCAGGTGCAGGTGCAGAACAAGCTCTCGCTGGCCACGCCATTGCTGCCTTCGGAAGTGCAGCAGCAGGGCATCACCGTGACCAAGTCGGCCACCAACTTCCTCAATGTGCTGGCCTTTACCTCGGAAGATGGCAGCATGAGCGGCTCGGACTTGTCCGACTACGTGGCCGCCAATGTGCAGGACGCCATCAGCCGGGTCGAGGGGGTGGGTGATACCACGCTGTTCGGGTCGCAATACGCCATGCGCATCTGGCTTGATCCCAACAAGCTCAACAGCTATGGCTTGACGCCGCTGGACGTGAAGAACGCCATCCAGGCGCAGAACGCCCAGGTCTCGTCGGGCCAGTTGGGCGGCCTGCCGGCGGCGGAGAACCAGCAGATCAACGCTACCATCACCGCCCAGACTCGCTTGCGTACAGCCGAGCAGTTCCAGAACATCGTGCTGCGCACACTCTCGGGTGGCGCGCAGGTCAAGCTGCGCGATGTATCCCGCATCGAGCTGGGCAGCGAAAGCTATACCTCGGTGGGCCGCTATAACGGCAAGCCCGCAGCGGGCCTGGCCATCAAGCTGGCCACGGGTGCCAATGCGCTCGATACCGTCAAGGCCATCGACAAGCGCGTAGCCCAGCTGGAGAAGTTCTTCCCGACCGGCATGAAGGTGCAGAAGCCCTATGACACCACGCCCTTCGTGCGCATCTCCATCGAAGAAGTAGTGCGCACCCTGATCGAGGCGGTGGTGCTGGTGTTCCTGGTGATGTACCTGTTCCTGCAGAATTTCCGCGCCACGCTGATTCCCACCATCGCCGTGCCGGTGGTGCTGCTGGGTACCTTTGGCGTGCTGGCGGTGTTCGGCTTCACTATCAACACCCTGACCATGTTCGCCATGGTGCTGGCCATCGGGCTGCTGGTCGATGACGCCATCGTGGTGGTGGAAAACGTCGAGCGGGTCATGTCCGAAGAGGGTTTGCCGCCCAAGGAAGCCACGCGCAAGTCCATGGGTCAGATCACCGGCGCGCTGGTGGGCGTGGCGCTGGTGCTGGCGGCGGTGTTCGTGCCGATGGCCTTCTTCAGCGGCTCCACCGGGGTGATCTATCGCCAGTTCTCCATCACCATCGTCTCGGCCATGACGCTGTCGGTGCTGGTGGCCATCGTGCTCACGCCGGCGCTGTGCGCTACCTTGCTCAAGCCGGCCGCCAAGGGCCATGCGCTGGCGAGCACGGGCTTCTTCGGCTGGTTCAACCGCCAGTTCGATCGCAGCAATGTGCGTTACCAGGGCATCGTGCGGCACATGCTGGGGCGCGGCTGGCGCTACATGGCCGGCTATGCCGTGCTGCTGGCGCTGGTAGTGGCAGGCTTCATGAAACTGCCGGTGGGTTTCCTGCCGGACGAAGACCAAGGCACCCTGTTTGCCATCATGCAGTTGCCGTCGGGCGCGACCAAGGCGCGCACCGATGAGGTGATCCGCCAGGTCGAGCATCATTTCCTGGTGGACCAGAAGGAAGCCGTCTCGGGTGTCTTTGCAGTGTCTGGCTTCAGCTTCGCCGGCAGTGGTCAGAACATGGGCTTCGCCTTCATCAAGCTCAAGCCCTGGGACGAGCGCAAGGGGCCGGGACTGTCAGTGACCGACGTGGCGGCCAAGGCCGGCGCGGCCTTCGCGCAGATCCGCGATGCTCGTGTGTTCGCCTTCGCGCCGCCGGCCGTCTCGGAACTGGGCAATGCCACCGGTTTCGACCTGATGTTGAAGGATGAAGCCAACCTTGGTCATGCCGCCCTGATGCAGGCCCGCAACCAGTTGCTGGGCGAGCTGATGCAAGACAAGCGCCTGGTGGCGGTGCGCCCCAACGGCCTGGAAGACACGCCGGAATTCCGTCTCAACGTCGATACCGACAAGGCCGGCGCGTTGGGCGTGGCGATGTCCGACATCAATGACACCATCGCCACTGCCTGGGGCAGCAGCTACGTCAATGACTTCATCGACAAGGGTCGGGTCAAGAAGGTGATGCTGCAAGGTGACGCCCAGTACCGCATGCTGCCTTCGGACGTGGATCGCTGGTATGTGCGCAACAGCGCCGGCACCATGGTTCCGTTCTCGGCCTTCGCGACCGCTTCGTGGACCTCCGGTTCGCCGCGCCTGGAACGCTACAACGGCGTGCCATCCATGGAAATCCTCGGCATGGCGCTGCCAGGCGCTGCCTCCAGCGGCGAGGCCATGGCCATCGTCGAAGCGGCACTGGCCAAGATGCCGCAGGGCATCGGCTACGAATGGACCGGCCTGTCCCTGCAGGAAAAGGCTTCCAGCGGCAAGACCGGCATCCTCTACGGCATCTCCATCCTGATCGTGTTCCTGGCGCTGGCGGCCTTGTATGAAAGCTGGGCGGTGCCGTTCTCGGTGATCCTGGTGGTGCCGCTGGGCGTGTTCGGCGCGCTGCTGGGGGCGATGCTGACCTGGAAGATGAATGACGTCTATTTCCAGGTGGGGCTGTTGACCACCATCGGCCTGGCCTGCAAGAACGCCATCCTGATCGTCGAATTCGCCAAGGACCTCTATGAGCACGGCAAGAGCCTGGTGGAGGCCACCATGGAAGCGGTGCGCATGCGCCTGCGGCCGATCCTGATGACCTCGCTGGCCTTCATCCTGGGCGTGCTGCCCATGGTGCTGGGCAGCGGCGCCGGCGCCGGCGCGCAGCATGCGCTGGGTACGGCGGTGATCGGCGGGATGCTCTCCGGCACGGTGCTGGCGGTGTTCTTCGTGCCGCTGTTCTTCGTGATCATCATGAAAATGTTTGGCCGCAAGCCGGCTGATGCGCCGCAAGGCCAACCTGCGATTTCCCCGGAGCACTGAGATGACTTCTTCCCTGACTTCCCCATCGACCCCGGCTGTACTGCGCCCGCGTGCGCTGCTGCTGCCGGCGCTGCTGGCCGTGCTGCTGGGCGGCTGCACTCTCATGCCCGACTACCATCGTCCCGATGCGCCGGTGGCGGCGCGCTTCGCCGGCGACCAGGGCGGGGCGCAGGTCGGCACCAGTCCCGCCGTAGCCGATATGGGCTGGCGTGATGTCTTCACCGATCCCTCATTGCAGCAAGTGATATCGCTGGCGCTGACCAACAACCGTGATCTGCGCGTGGCCGTGCTCAATATCGAGAAGGCGCGCGCCCAGTATGGCGTGCAGCGGGCGGCACTGTTCCCCAGCGTCAATGCCTCCACCAGCGAGACGGCCAGCCGCACGCCAGCCGATCTGTCCAGCACCGGCAGTGCGCTGACTGGTCGCAGCTATACCGCTACGCTGGGCTTCAGTGCCTATGAGCTGGACCTGTTCGGGCGGGTGCGCAGCCTCAAGGAACAGGCGCTGCAATCCTTCCTCTCCACCGCCGAGGCGCGCCGCAGCACCCAGATCAGCCTGATCGCCGAAGTGGCCACCGCCTGGCTGACGCTGGCTTCCGACCAGGATCGCCTGCGCCTGGCCAGGGACACGCTGGAAAGCCAGAGCAGCAGTTACGCGCTCACGCAACGCAGTTTTGAACTGGGCTCTTCCTCTGCACTGACCCTGCGCCAGGCGCAGACCAGCGTGGAGAGCGCCCGTGTGGATGTGGAGAGCTATACCGCCCAGGTTGATCAGGACCGCAATGCGCTGGTGCTGCTGGTGGGCAAGGACCTGCCGGACGCGCTGCTGCCGCAGGGCCTGCCTGATGCACGGCTGGCGGCAGCCAGTCCGCTGGCGACCATTCCGCCGGGGCTGCCGTCGGACCTGCTGCAACGGCGTGCCGACATCGTCCAGGCCGAACGCGACCTGCGCGCGGCCAATGCCAATATCGGCGCTGCGCGCGCGGCCTTCTATCCCAGCATCAGCCTGACGGCCAATGCCGGTACGGCCAGCTCCCGCCTGGCCGGGCTGTTCAAGGGCGGATCAGGGTCGTGGAGCTTCGTGCCGCAGATCTCGTTGCCCATCTTCGATGGCGGCGCCAACCAGGCCAACCTCGATATCGCCACGGTCAGCCGCGATATCTCGGTGGCGCAGTACGAGAAGGCCATCCAGACCGCCTTCCGCGAAGTCTCCGATGCGCTGGCCCAGCGCAATACAATGGGTCGCCAGCTGCAGGCCCAGGAGGCGCTGGTGCAGGCCAGCGACGAGGCCTTCCGGCTGTCGCAGGCGCGTTTCAACAGCGGGGTGGACAGTTACCTCACGGTACTCGATTCGCAGCGCTCGCTGTACTCGGCGCAGAGCAACCTGATCGGCACCCGGCTCTCGCGCTGGACCAATCTGGTGACCTTCTACAAGACGCTTGGCGGCGGCTGGGTGGAACGTACCGGAACACCGGTGGCCAACGACAGCGCCACGCAGGAGCCGTGATGACGCGCGCCGACCGCACCCGCGCGATTCTGCTCGACGCCGCACTGGCCGCCTTCGCCCGGCGCGGCGTGCGCGCCACCACGCTGGAACATGTGGCGGCCAGCGCGGCCTTCACGCGCGGGGCGGTGTACTGGCATTTCCCGGACAAGAAGGCGCTGGTGGCGGCGGTCTTCGAAGAGATGCGCTGGCCCTTCGAGCTGGGCGAGGACCTGTCGGCCTATCGCGCCTGCGACAATCCGCTGGGCCTGCTGCGCGAAGTCCTGTGGGTGCAGATGCGCCAGTGCGTGGCCGACCTGCGGCAGCGCCGGCGCATGGAAATCGTGCTGCGCTATCGCGGCACCCCCGAGCTGCCGGACGAACTGTCGCTGCGGCTGGAGAGGATGATCCTGCGCGCCTTGAGCGAACTGACCGCCGTCATCAACATCGCCTACGAGCGCGGCACCTTGCGACGCGGACTCACGCCCATCGAAGTGGCGCGCAGCATCGTGGCGGCCAGCCTGGGCGTCATCGCCGAAAACATGGATGACGCCGAGGCCGCGCCGCAAGGCTATTTTCATCTCGCCCCCGGGCTGGTGCTGGTGGGGGCCAGCACGTTGGCGCTGGAGGATGCTTGAGTGACGGGGCGTCGTGTTGTTTTGATGTTGTGATGTTTTGATGTCGTAATGTCTCGATGTTGTTTTACCAATTATAACGAATATGGCAAATTAACATCATGTGTTTCACCCCGGTTTGGGCATCCGTGCGACCGAAAGGACGTCTTTTCATTCTGGAAGTCGGTCCGTGCTGGCTTTGCCGAATCTCGGTGTAGAGCTTTTTTCATAAGGATCTTATGGTTGTCGGTCGCACAAGCTGTGGCGACGATGCAGCATCAAAACTCATATAAAAACATATTAATCGAATTTATTAAATAAATCGTTTACAGTTGTTTGGTCGAGTCCGTGAATCGGGCTCAGCTTCGCGGTCACGCGGAGAAAATCAATCAATAGGGGGCGATGATGAAAATGTCGGATATCAAGATCAGTGTGCGACTGGGGGCATGTTTTGCTGCGTTGATCGTGGTGATGTGCGTGATTGCCGGGGTGGGCGTGAAGAACCTGCTGATGGTGAGCGATGCCACTGATGAGATCGTCAGCGACCGCTATGTGAAGGTTGCCCTGGGCACCCAGATCACCGACAAGGTCAACACCGGCGCACGCAGCCTGCGCAATGCCATCATGGCGCGCAATCCGGAGGAGCAGAAGAAGTACCTTGACCGCGTGGACTCCAATACTCGTGAAGTGAGCGAGCACCTGGAGCAGATGGAAAAACGCGTCAATACACCCAAGGGTAGCGAGCTCATCGCTGCGCTCAAGCAAGCCCGCGCCGACTACGGCAAGGAGCGTGTCAAGGTGGTTGAACTGATCCACCAGCAAAAGCGCGAAGAAGCCATTGCCCATCTGTTCGACAAGACCGTTCCTGTCCAGGATAAGTATTTTGCAGCGGTCAAGGAGATGGTGAATTTCCAGGTGTCCTTGATGGACAAGAGCGTGGAGCGCGCCACTGCTGCTTCCAGTTCGGCCATCAACATCATGCTGGTTCTGTCGGGTGCGGCGGTGCTGTTGTCGGCCTTGTGCGCCATGCTGATCACGCGTTCTATCACCCGGCCCCTCAATGAGGCCGTGCAGGTGGCCACTGCCGTGGCAGCCGGTGACCTGACGGTGCAGATCGCAGCGACCTCCAAGGATGAAACCGGTGCCTTGCTGGGCGCGCTCAAGTCGATGAATGACAACCTGCATCGCATCGTCGCTGAGGTGCGCAGCGGCACCGACACCATCAATACCGCCTCCAAAGAGATCGCCACCGGTAACCTCGACCTGTCCTCGCGCACCGAGCAGCAGGCCGGCGCGCTGGAAGAGACTGCCTCTGCCATGGAAGAGCTGACCTCCACCGTGCGCCAGAATGCCGACAATGCGCGTCAGGCCAATACCCTGGCCGAGACAGCCTCCCAGGTCGCCATGCAGGGTGGCAGCGTGGTCGGTGAAGTGGTGCAGACCATGGGACAGATCAACGATGCCTCGCGCAAGATCGTGGACATCATCAGCGTCATCGATGGCATCGCCTTCCAGACCAATATCCTGGCCTTGAACGCGGCCGTGGAAGCGGCTCGTGCCGGTGAACAGGGGCGCGGCTTTGCCGTGGTGGCATCAGAAGTGCGCACGCTGGCGCAGCGCAGCGCGGCGGCGGCCAAGGAAATCAAGACCTTGATCGACGCCTCTGTGGAGCGCGTGGAAAACGGCAGCCGCCTGGTCGGCCAGGCCGGGGCGACGATGGAAGAAGTGGTCGCCAGCGTCAAGCGTGTCACCGATGTGGTGGCCGAGATTACCGCTGCCAGCGGTGAGCAGAGCGAAGGCATCGAGCAGATCAACCAGGCCATCGTGCAGATGGATGAAGTGACCCAGCAGAATGCCGCGCTGGTCGAGCAGGCTGCGGCTGCGGCGCAATCCTTGCAGGAGCAATCGGGCCGCCTGTCGGAAACGGTGGGCATCTTCCGTCTCGGCAGCGAGCATGGGCGCGAGTCAGCGTCGGCCCAGGTACAGCGCAGCGTCGATGTGACGCCGGCGCGGCCAGCCTTGCCGCGCAAGCCGGTGACGCGCGCCAGTGCGCCGGCCAAGTCCTTGTCTGCGGCCCAACCCGCAGCGCAAGCGGCCGTGGCCGATGGACAGTGGGAACAGTTCTGAGGTCAATGGCGCGCGGGTGATATCCCGCATTGCCATACAGCGAAAAGCGCGCCCTGGTGGCGCGCTTTTTCAATGATGCCGACCGCAGTGGGTCTGGGCGGGCTAGGGCAGGCTGATGCCCTTGACCTGCGCCAGTCGCTGCAAGGCCTCTTCCAGCGGCAACCGGGCGCGGCCAGCGGCCAGGCATAGCTCGCGGTGCAGGGCGGCTTCTGCTTCGGATTCATCTTCGCACTGGCGGCTGTAGCGTTCAAAGCCGACCAGGGCCGTCAACAGTTCGGCCAGGTGGCGCGGACATTCGCACTGCATGCGGGCGGAGGCTTGCGAGACCTGCGCCAGTTCGGCCTCGCTGAAGCGTGGCGCGGGGATGGTGGGGATGTCCGTCTGTGCCGCGCCGGACGGTAGTTCCAGGCGTCGCACCAGTTCGCACAGCCAGGCGGGGTCGATGCCATCCATGGGCTTGCGCACCAACTGATGGCCGGCCTGCGTGAGCCGGGCCACCATCTCTGGCGAGCCAAAGCGATAGAGAATCACCACGCGCGCCGTCGCGAAGGTGCGCCGCAGAGTCTGCATCCGGCCGCCCAGGCCGGGGTCCAGCACCGCACTCTCCACCAGCAGCAGTTCCACAACGGCGTCCTGGTCAAGGCTGGCGCTGGAGTGCGTCAGCTCGTCCAGATCCTGCACCGCCGCGCTTACGCTGGCCTGTTGCTGGCGCAGCGCATCTACGCAGGCTGCGCCGCTGATCCAGGGACCGGCCAGCGCCAGTCGCAGCCCGGCCAGGGTCGCCTCGCCGGGGTAGTCGGCCGCGTCCGGGCTCGGGTCCAGCGACTTGAGCGCTTCCAGTGGCAGCGCGGCCAACTGGCCGATCCGGTGCCCCTCATCCACCAGGCGCTTGATGTGCGCCAGCCGCTGTACGTCTTCCTGCGAGTAGAGCCGCTGGCCGCCGCTGCTTTGATGCGAAGAGGTCAGACCGTAGCGGTTTTCCCAGGCGCGCAGGGTTTCCGCTGACATGCCGAGCTGGCGCGCCACTGCGCCGGGGCGCAGCAGCGGTAGTTCGGTGAGGTCGTCGGGATCGGGGTGTGAATTGGTTGCCATTTGTGTAATAGAAAAAATTTTAGAAAGTACGGATTTTTTTACGATGTACTCGTTCAAAACCGGTGCATATCGATAATTTCGGATAGACAAACTGGCGATACGATCTGTTTCGCGAGATTTTTAAAGAGTATGTCACGTATTTGTACGATTGTGCCGTGTTTGTCCGACATAAATAGACCAGCCGCCCTGGCTGGCCCCCCTGAGAACCTTGCATCCACCACAACAAGAAAGAACCATCATGAAACTTGCGGACCTGAAAATCGGTACCCGGCTCTACATGGGCTTTGGCTTGGTCGCCGCCATCCTCGTCATCCTGGTCAGCGTGGCCTATACCAATTTTGCGCGCCTGGGCGAGGCCAACGAGCTCAACGTGCATACCTATGAAGTGCGCGCCCAGTTGCGCGCCATGGCGGAGAGCCTGATCAATATCGAGACTGGCCAGCGCGGTTTTTCGCTTTCGGGCATCGAAGCTTCGCTGGAACCGTATCAACTGGGCATGGCCAGCTTCAAGGCCGCGCTGGAAAAGACCCGCGCCCTGACGGCCGATAACGCGTTGCAGCAGCAGCGCCTGCAGGAGCTGTCGGACAGTGAGCAGCGCTGGCTCAAGTCGGCCATCGACCCGGCCATCGCCCTGCGCCGCGAAGTGCGTGAAGGCCGTGAGCAGATAGCGGCGGTCACCGCCTTCGAGCAGGCCGGCAAGGGCAAGAGCCAGATGGACAGCATGCGTGCGTTGCTCAATGATCTGGACCATACCGAATCGGCGTTGCTGGACGAGCGCGCCGATGAGGCGGCGGCGCTCAGGTCGGTCACCTCCATGACCCTGATCGGCGGCGGCGTGATCGCGCTGGCATTGTCCATGCTGCTGGCCTGGTGGCTGGCCAACAATATCACCCGCCCGCTGGCGCTGGCGGTGCAGCTGGCGCGCCGGGTGGCCTCGGGCGACCTGACTGCGCGCATCGAAGTGCGCTCGCGGGATGAAACCGGCGAACTGCTGGCTGCGCTCAAGGACATGAACGAAAGCCTGGTGCGCATCGTCTCGGGCGTGCGTCGCGGCACCGAGATGATCGCCACGGCCTCTTCCGAGATCGCCACCGGCAACCTGGATCTGTCTTCGCGCACCGAGCAGCAGGCCAGCTCGCTGGAAGAGACTGCCTCGTCCATGGAAGAGTTGACCAGCACCGTGCAGCAGAATACGGCCAATGCCCGCGAAGCCAACCGCATGGCGCAGGCCGCCTCCGATATCGCCAGCAGCGGCGGGGGTGTGGTCAGCCGCGTGGTGGAGACGATGGAAGAGATCAATGATTCGTCGCGCAAGATCGTGGACATCATCAGCGTCATCGATGGCATCGCCTTCCAGACCAATATCCTGGCCTTGAATGCTGCGGTGGAGGCGGCGCGCGCCGGTGAGCAAGGGCGCGGCTTTGCGGTCGTGGCCAGTGAGGTGCGCAATCTGGCGCAGCGTTCGGCGGCGGCGGCCAAGGAGATCAAGGCCCTCATCAGCGACTCGGTGGCCAAGGTCGAGTCCGGCAGCGTGCTGGTCAACGAGGCGGGTGACACCATGCGTGAGATTGTCGAGAGCGTGCAGCGCGTGACCAACATGATCAATGAAATCAGCGCCGCCGGCGAAGAGCAGCGTTCGGGTATCGAGCAGGTCAGCCAGGCCGTGGGCCAGATGGATCAGGTGACCCAGCAGAATGCGGCCCTGGTGGAGCAGGCCGCCGCTGCCTCGCAATCGCTGCAGGAGCAGGCGCAGGAACTGGCTCACGCTGTGAGCGTATTCCATGTCGATGCCAGCCAGGCCTTGCGGGCCGCGCCCGAGAGCGCACCGGCCAGTGCCGCTGCGGCCAAGCCCGCCGTGGCGCAGGTTGCACGTACTGCTGTCGCTGCCCGCACTACCAGGCTGCCGCTGCCGGCCAGTCCGATGAGCGCGGCCACCGCCTCGGGCAGCCGCCTGAGCACGGCCAATGCCGACGAATGGGTCACCTTCTAAGGCGCGTATGCATGCTGATCTCCTGAAACAGGCGCCCTTGCTCACGCCGACGCTGCTGCACGACACTGCCGAGCAGCAGCGCCTGGCGGTGCTGGATGCCTACTGCCTGCTCGACACCCAGCCCGATGCCCTGTGCGACATGATCACCGAACTGGCGGCGCGACTGTTCGATGTCGAGATCTCCCTGGTCTCACTGGTAGCCGAGCATCGCCAGTGGTTCAAGTCTCGTCGCGGTCTGGATGCACCGGCTACGCCGCGCTCCCAGTCCTTCTGTGCGCATGCCATCGTGCAGGCGCGGACCATGGTGGTGCTGGATGCGCAGCAGGACCAGCGCTTCGCCAGCAACCCGCTGGTGCTGGAGGCGCCCGGCATCCGCTTCTATGCGGGAGCGGTGTTGCGTACCGCTGATGGCGTGGCGCTGGGCACCTTGTGCCTGATCGGCAAGTCGCCGCGCAGCCAGTTCAGCGCGGCGGACCAGGACAAGCTGGAACGCCTGGCTGCCATCGTCATGGCGCGCCTGGACATGCTGCGCATGGGCAGCTACGTGGACAGCCTCACGGCGCTGCCCAATCGTAGCCGCCTGGTGGCCGACGTGCAGCTCATGCAAGCGCAGATGCCTGGACTGGATGGCCTGGACGAGCTGCCGCGCCGCCTGACGGCGGTGGCGGTGGACGTCTGCGACCATGCCTACCTGGCCGACATGGTCAAGGCGCTGGGCTGGGATTACGCCGAGGGTTTTCTGATCCAGGCCAAGGAGCGGTTGTGCCAGGCGCTGGGCGGCATGGCGCTCTACCGCATCGGCCCCACCACGTTCGCCTGCCTGGAGCGGTGCGACCGCTGGCAGATCCAGGCCGACCGCATCCGCGAGGCCTTTGCCGCCACGGTCACGCATCAGGGCATTCCGCATCACCTGGAAGTGTCGGTGGGCATCGTGCCGCTGAGTCAGTGTCCGGACGCAGCCGAGCTGGTGCCGTCGCTGCTGACGGCGGCGGACGTTGCGCGCGCGGATGGCCATCTGCAATGCCAGTACGAGCAGCCGCTGGGACAGCGGCAGAAGCATGGCTTCGAACTGCTGTCCTCGATTCCGGCGGCGCTGCTGAGCGCGGATCAGCTATGGCTGGAGTTCCAGCCCAAGGTGTCGCTCTCGACCGGGCGCTGCGCTGGTGTGGAAGCGCTGTTGCGCTGGCGTCATCCGGTCCATGGCGTGATTTCGCCGGCCTTGTTCATCCCGCTGGCGGAAAAGACGGCGCTGATCCGCCAGGTGACATTGTGGGTGCTGCAACGGGGCATCGAACAGGCCACCGACTGGGCGAGGCGTGGCGTGGCCATCCCCGTGGCCATCAATGTCTCGGCACGCGATTTCGACAACGACGACTTATTGCACCTGCTGGCGCGGCTACTGGAGCAGCACCGCATTCCAGCTGGACTGATCGAGATCGAATTCACCGAGAGCGCGATGAGCCGCAATCCGGAAAAGCTCTATGCTCGCATCCAGGAAATCAAGCGATTGGGCGTGAAGGTGGCCATCGATGATTTCGGGGCAGGCTTCAGCAACCTTAGCTATCTCAAGCATATTCCGGCCGATTACCTCAAGCTGGATCAGTCCTTCATCCTGCGCATGGAAAGCGATTACTCCGACCAGCAGATCGTGCCCTCGATGATCCATCTGGGCCAGCGGCTGGGTTTTGCCGTCGTGGCCGAAGGAGTGGAAAACGAAAAGACCCGGCGCATTCTCCAGCATCTGGGCTGCGAATTCGGGCAGGGCTATGGCATTGCCCGGCCCATGAACGCGGCCGATTGCTGGGACTGGATCGGCGCGCGCCAGTAGCGCCGCTCAGTGGCTGCCGGCATCATCGAGATACCCCGACAGCCCTTGCACGAGGGCATCGAAGACTTTGCTGCAACGGGGATGATGGCGCAGGTCTTCATGCATCACCACCCAGGTCTCCAGCGGCACGCTGAACTGTTGCGGCAGCACTCGGATGAGCCCCGGTGAGCGCGCCGCCAGCGGGGTCTGGCAGATGCCGATGCCTGCGCCGGCGCGCATGAGCATCAGTTGCGCCATGTCGCTGTCGGTGCGCAGCGCCAGCCGCTCCGGCGTCAGCTGGGGCCAGCGCTGCACCAGTGGGCGCAGCGCCGCGCTCATGTGCTCGGGACCGATCAGGGTATGCTGCTCCAGCGCCTCCAGCGAGCGCGGTATGCCGTAACGCTTGAGATAGTCGCGCGATGCATGCAGGCCGCATTCGATCTGGCCGATGCGGCGGGCGATCAGCCTTTCCTGGCGCGGACGCACCATGCGCACGGCGATATCGGCCTGGCGATGCAGCAGGTCCTGGACGTCGTTGTTGAGGTCCAGCTCGATGCGCAAGGCCGGAAAGCGACGCCGCAACTGCGTCAGCATGGGCGGCAGCACTTCCATGCCCATGACTTCGCTGACCGTGAGGCGCACGGTGCCGCTGATTTCCTTGCCTGCTTCGAGCACCGTGCGTTGCGCCGCCGCTGCCAGGCTTTCCATGGCCTGGGCCTGCGGCAGCAGGGCGTGCGCCGCATCGGTGGGCAGCAGGCCTTGCTGGGAGCGGGTGAACAATCTCGCGCCCAGGGCTTTCTCCAGCGCCTGTATCTGGCGGCCTAGCGTGGGTTGCGCCAGATCCAGCGCCCGCGCTGCACCCGAGAGCGAGCCTTCGCGCATGACGTGGAGGAAGGAGCGGTACAGCGTCCAGTCGGTCTTGTCCATGAGTGGGCTATTCATTTTTGTATGGCCAATCGCCATGTTCATGCAATTTATTTGCTATCGATCTTACCCTAGGATGCAGTCTTCACCATCCAGAAGGGAGTCCCCATGAACCAGAACATCCAGATCCAAGAGCCGCGGGCCGCCAGCGGCGCGGTGCGCTGGCTGCTGCGGGCCGAGGCCGCGCTGGTGCTGGCGCTTTCGCTCTGGCTGTACGCCCGCCATGGCGCGGGCTGGCCGACGTGGCTGGGCTGCTTCCTGCTGCCCGACCTGGCCTTGCTGGCCTATCTGGCCGGCCCGCGCACGGGGGCGCTGGCCTACAACTGCACGCATTCCTATGCCGGTCCGTTGATCTGCCTGTTGCTGGCGCAGCAACTGGACGGGCCATGGTGGTCGGTCGGGCTGATCTGGCTGGCCCATGTCGGCTTTGACCGCATGCTCGGTTACGGACTCAAGTATGGCGATGGGTTTGGCTTCACGCACCTGGGCAGGATCGGCCGTTTGCCAGGCAAGCCGCACCGGGTGGGGCGTGGGGGCTTGTGGTGAGGCTTTGTGAGGAGTATATTTCCGTGCAGAAATATAACGATGGAGACTATCGTGAATGCCAAACCGGCACACTTGCTACTCCTGCTCCCCCTCATGTCCCTCCCGCTGCTGACCGGCTGTAGCCGCTCGCCCAAGGAGCAACTGGCCTACCAGCATGCCGAGGAGCAGTACCAGATCAACCAGCGCAATGCCCAGGCCTACCAACAGCGCGGCGAAGTGGATGGACGCATCGACGTGGCCAGCGGGCGGGGGCGCGACTGAAGGCAACTGAAGGCAGCTGACGGCGGCTGGCGCAGCCTCAATGGGCAGGCGACTGCCTGTGCTCGTCAAGCGCCTGCTCGCACATCGCCCGCAACTGTTCCAGTTGCCCCTGCGTCACATGTTCCACCGCCCGTGCGCGGAACGGGCTGCACTGCGGATGTTCGTCGCTGAGGGTGTCGCACCATTCCATCAGATCCGACACCGCTCCTTGCGCGATCATCTCCAGGGCCGCCTGCAACAGCCCATGCGGCGGCGCGACCATGGGGGCGGGGAGGGGGACAGCACTGCCGGTGCGTCCCTGCAGCGGCAGTTGCAGCAGTTGCGCGATCGCCTCTTGCAGTTCGCTGAAGTTGATCGGCTTGAGCAGGCTGCCGTCGAAGCGCAGATCCCCCTCCAGCTCGCCCTCGCTGGCATGCAGGGTCGCTGAGAGCAGTAGCACCGGCACTCCCGGCAACAGGCGGCGCACCGCCTGCAATACCACCCCGCCGTGCACACCCGGCAGCAGGTAGTCGGTCAGCACCAGCGCAGGGACATCCCATTCCTTGTTCTGGTCCAGGGCCAGGCCAGACAGGTCGGCAATGGCCTGTTCACCATCCCCGTACAGGCTCACCGCAAAGCCCAGGCTGCTCAATTGATCCGACAGCAGACGGGCGATTTCGGGACTGTCTTCCACCACCATCACCTGCCGGCCCTCGCCATCGATGAGCACGCGCGCACTGCTTTGCTCCTGCACATGATGGCTGGCGATATCCTGTTCCGATCCCAGTTCGGCTGGCAGCCGCAGCAGCATGCGGGTGCCGGCGCCGGGCTGGCTTTCTAGCGCGATGCTGCCGCCCATGCGCTGCATCCATACCTTGACGATGGCCAGTCCCATGCCGATGCCGGGTTGCCGGCGGTCGGCATCGGCGCGCTCGAAGGGTTCGAATATGCGTGACTGGAACTGCGGCGCGATCCCGCAGCCGGTGTCGCTGACCTCGATCTGCAGCACACCCTGGCCGGCCTGCGCGCTGTCGGCCTGCCACGCCACGTGCAGCCAGATGCGGCCCTCGCGGGTGTACTTGGCGGCGTTGTCCAGCAGGTTGCCGAGGATGCGGCGCAGTCGGCGCGCATCCAGCGTCAGCACGGGCGGCAGCGCCGGGCTGATCTCCAGGGTGAAGTGGTTGTGCTGGCGCTGGGCCAGCAACTGGCCTTCCTGGGCGATCTCGTGGAGCAGGGCGTGCAGGTAGAGCGGTGCCGGTTGCGGAGTGTCCAGCGGATCGCCGCGCGCGTAGTCGATCAGGTCGTTGACCATGGCCAGCATGTGGCGGGCGCTGCGAATGATGATGCGGCCATGCCCCGCATGTGGGCCGCCGCTGGCCTGGATCATGTCGGCAAAGCCGAGGATGGAGGTGAGCGGGGTGCGCAGGTCGTGGCTGATGCGGGTCAGGAATCCGCTCTTGGCCTGGTTGGCTTCGTCAGCCGCCTGCAGGGCCTGGCGCAGCTCCCGGGTCCGTGCGGCGACTGCTTTTTCCAGCTTGAGCTGCTCGCGCACGCGCAGGTAGAGCATGGCCCATTGCATCTGTTCATGCTTGCGGTGCAGGTCCACTGCGCGTCCCGTGACGATCATGCTGGTCATGCACAGCAGTCCGATCTGGAACAGCGCGGCAAAGCGCCAGTCCGGCAGCAGGTCGCCGTCGAAGACCCCGTTGAGTTCCAGCATCTTGAGCGACATCGCCAGCCAGGCCAGCGCAAAGGACAGCACCAGCATGCGCGCATTGTCCCGCCGTCGCTGCCAGGCATGCAGCATCGAGGCCAGCCACGCCAGGTAGGCTAGCCCGGCGCTGGCATTGGCCACAGGAGCGGCATCACGATAGTCGCCCAACGCCGTCCACAAGGTCACCGCGCCCAGCGCCAGGATCAGGCAGCGGTACAGCCTCTTCCAGCGCCACAGGGTGTCCAGTTCCACCAGGCTCTGGCTCATGCGCAGGTAGATCAGGGTGGCCAGGCAGCCCAGCGTGGCAGGCGCGTGGACGATCCAGGCGTGGCCCTGTTCCAGCAGATAGCGATACAGATAGCCCTGGAAAGCGCAGATATAGACCTGCGCCGTTACCAGCCAGGCCGCCATGTGCATGAGGCTGCGATCGCGCCAGACCAGTCCTTGCACCAGCGCATAGGCCGCCAGCAGCAGCGACAGGCCCAGCAGGAAGCCCTGGATCGCCAGTTCGCGGCCTTCTTCCTGGCGCATCGCGGCGGGTTCCCAGAGAGCCACGCTGATGTCGATGATGGAATCGCTGGCCACCCGCAGCAAGAATGCGCGCTGTTCGCCCGGGGCCAGCGTCACCGCAAAGAAGGGGCGCAATGAGCGCACGTTGCGCTGCGCCAGCGGGAAGCGCGTGCCAGCCTGCTGCATCTGCGCAAGCGCGCTTGCTTGCTGGTTGCGTTGGTCGTCCTGGTTGGACTGGTCGTGATCCTCGGCCAGCAGGTGCAGCTGTACGTCCTCCAGTCGCGCCGAGCCCAGTCCCAGCCAGCGGGTAACGGGAACCGCAGCGCGATTGCGCAGCCGTCCATACAACCAGTAAGCGCCCTTGTCATAGCCCAGCTTGAGGACGTTGACGCCGATGGCACGCCAATCCGCCTGCGCGCGCGCGTCCTGCACGCCGAGGCTGGCGTCGGGATCATGCAGCAGCCACAGGGCAGGCGTGATGGTGGCGGCCTCGCTGACCTGCGCGAAGTCGATGCCGCCGGCACCGGCGGGCATCCCGCACAGCAACCCCAGCGCCAGTGCCAGCGCGCGCAGCATCGACAGGACCGGCCAACGGCTGCGGTGCTGTTCGCGCCAGGCATGCATGGCGCAGGCTCAGCGGCGGAACTGGCTGGGCGGCATGCCGAAGCGTTCACGGAAGGCCGTGGAGAAATTGGCCGTGTTGCTATAGCCCAGCGCCAGTGCGATGGCGCCGATTTCCAGGGTGGTTTCCGACAGCAGCCGACGCGCTTCCTTCATGCGCTCTTCGCGCAGGAAGTCGAACACGGTGGTGCCCGCACAGTTCTTGAAGGCGCTGCTGAGCCGGCGCGCATTGGTGCCTACCGACGAGGCCAGGCCGTTGAGGCTGAGGGTCTGGTCCAGCTTTTCCAGCATCAGCTTGCGCGCTGCCTGGAACAGGACCGTGTCGAAGGTATTGGTCCCATGCGGGATCATCCCGCCGTCCGGGCAGGCTGGCGGGGCATTGCTGCGCACCACCGAACGCAGATGGATGCATAGCCTCAGGCGCACCTCCTCGAAGTCGAAAGGCTTGGTGATGTAATCGACCGCGCCCGAGGACAGGCCGGTGACCTTTTCTTCCGTGGTCGTGGCTGCCGACAGGAAGATCACCGGAATATTGCGCGTGCTCGCGTTGGCCTTGAGCAGGCGGCAACTGGTCAGGCCATCGTAGCCGGGCATGCGGATATCCATCAGGATCAGGTCCGGCCGCACGGTCTGGGCCTTGCGGTAGCCGTCCTGTCCATCGGTGCCGATGTACAGACGCACTCCCTGACGCAGCAGGAATCCGGAGAGCAGGGCGCGGTCTTCTTCGGCATCGTCGACAACCAGGATGCGCTGGCCGGAAAGAGGGCCGGTGGGAACGGGATTGAGCGGCTTGTAGATCATTTTCTCCTCGTCAAGTAGGTAAGCAACTTACCGCGAAAGCCTGCTCTTCCGACGAAAAAATAGACCAGAGTCAAATATTTTTCCGGCCTTCAAAAGAATCATGACGGTGCGCAAAAACCCGATGTGAAAGCTGGCGAATCCATGCGAAAAATATATCGTTGGAGGTATCCCGCAACGGTGGTCAGGTCATCCCGCCATTGCCGGAAGTCGTCGCTGCATTGGTCGCGTGCGTTTTGCGCATGATCTTTTCCCACCACCTGAATCAGGGCTTTTGCCTTGATCGCTGTTAACTCCGACGCAGAGAAGACAGATTTTTCTCGGCACAAAAGCAATCTGTCCGTGCAGAAGAAGATGGTCCGAAAAAAATTAGATTTTTTGTATAAAGTTTCTTCCGAACATCATCGCAAATACTTTTCTTTCAAGGGGTATAGAGGCGGTGACAAGGCGGTGACGAGGCGGTGACGTTTTCGTGAAACCGGATTTTTGTTATTCGTATTTCGGACGACTCGATAAGGGAGGGATTGAATGGCCATTGTGTTTCTGGTCGAGAGCGCTGTCAGGAGGCAGTGCAATCCACCGCTGCGTAGATATCTGCATGCGCGCGGCCACACATTGATTTCGTCGATGGCAGAGGATTGGGGGATGATGATGCCCGTACGCGCGGGCGACATCGCCATCGTCGATATGGGGCGAGCGGCGGGCCCGGCTTGCGAGGTGGTGCGCAGGCTGCGCGCCTTGAATGCGCGCATTGGCATCCTGCTCATGGCGGCCCCGGATGAACCCGCATCCAGCCGCATCATCGGCCTGGAGAGCGGCGCAGATTTCTGCGAACCCATGCCGGTGCGGCTGGACATGCTGGGCACCTACATCGACGTGATGCTGCGTCGGCTGGCACCGGGGGTGTGGCAGCTCGATCTGACGGCGCGCGCCTTGCGTACACCGCGCAATGAGGCGCTCAAGGTCAACGACAAGGAGATGGCTCTGCTCAAGCTGCTGGCGACCAATTCGCATCACTCTGCCAGCCGCAGCGATATCGCCGAAGCCTTCGGGGTGCGCTACGTCGATTTCGATGAGCGCATGCTGGAAAAGATGGTCAGCCGGCTGCGCCGCAAGTGGCGCGACAGCGGGCTGGACATCCTGCCGCTGCAGACCTTGCATGGGGAGGGCTATCATTTCAGCGAACCTATCCAGGCCTCATGACGCGCCGCGCCGGCCGCGTGGCCGGCAGCCTCAGGGCAGGTGCGCCTGCCTCTGGTTGCCGGCGACGACGAACTTGCCTGCGCCCAGGTGATGCAGGGTGTGCAGCTCGGCATTGGCATCCGTGAAGGACCAGTGGCCGTTGGCGAAGATGCGGCGGTCAGCCGCTGCGGCCACGACTTCGCCGAAGAAGGTGTCATAGGCCTCTTCGCTGCGGGTTTCCTTAAGCCAGCGGCATTCCAGCCAGGCCGCGCAACCCTGTTCCAGCACCGGTAGTCCCAGCACCGGGCCGACGCCTGCGCTGATGCCATGACGGGCGAACTTGTCCTCGTCGCGGCCTGTCTCGCTGCCAACCGCATAGGTCAGGTCCATCAATGCAGCGCCGGGAACGATCAGGCCGAAGCTGCCGGATTGCGTGATCAGTTCGCGCGTGTAGGTGCTCTTGTCGATGACCACGGCAATGCGCGGCGGGGTGAATTCCACCGGCATCGACCAGGCCGCTGCCATGATGTTGCGGCGACCGCCGTGGGCGGCGGTGATGAGCACGGTAGGACCATGGTTGATGAGGCGGCTGGCGTGTTCCAGCGCGACGGGATGAAAATGGCCGGACTGATTGGGCGTGGTCATGAGGACTCCTGGGGCGAGGGCAAAGTGCAAGGATGACACAGATAGCGCTGGCCGCGCATGCGTGGCAAACGGGCGTCGCAAAGCACAAGGGCGCTTGCCGCGCCCTTGTGCTTTGATGGCCTCGCAGCCTGGTCGGGGGGCGGTCTTACTTGCCCCAGCTCAGCACCAGCGGATCCAGGCGGCGCGCCACGCGCAGCAGGCCTTCGCGCACCTTGGGGTGCAACGGCGGCTGCGGATGGCGCAGCATGTCGGACTTGATCACGCCGCCTTCGAGCATGAGCGCCTTGCAGGCGGACAGGCCGCACTGGCGGTTTTCATAGTTGATCAGCGGCAGCCAGTGCATGTACAGCTCGGCGGCCTTCTCGGTGTCGCCGGCGAAGTAGGCATCGACGATCTTGCGGATGCCGTCCGGATAGCCACCGCCGGTCATCGCGCCGGTCGCGCCGGCGTCCAGGTCGGGGATCAGGGTGATGGCTTCTTCACCGTCCCAGGGACCGACCACGGCGTCGCCGCCCAGTTCGATCAGATCGCGCAGCTTGGAGGCTGCGCCGGCAGTCTCGATCTTGAAGTAGGAGACCTGCTCGATTTCCTTGGCCATGCGCGCCAGGAAGGGCGCGGACAGAGGGGTGCCGGCCACCGGCGCATCCTGGATCATGATCGGGATGTCGATGGCGTCGGAGACGTGTTTGTAGAATTCGTAGATCTGCTTTTCCGGCACGCGGAAGGTGGCGCCGTGGTAGGGCGGCATCACCATCACCATGGCCGCACCGGCGTCCTGGGCGGCGCGGCTGCGCTCGGCGCAGACCTGGCTGCCGTAGTGGGTGGTGGTGACGATGACCGGCACGCGGCCTGCCACGTGTTCCAGCACGGTGTTCTGCACCTGCACGCGTTCTTCGTCCGAGAGCACGAACTGCTCGGAGAAATTGGCCAGGATGCACAGGCCATTGGAGCCAGCATCGATCATGAAGTCGATGGCGCGCTTCTGGCCTTCCAGGTCCAGCTTGCCGTTGGCATCGAAGATGGTCGGGGCGACCGGGAATACGCCGCGATAGAGAGGGGTGCTCATGGAGTCTCCGTGTTGTGGTGATGGAATGGCGATGAATATACGTCTGCCCCGATGGACTGTATAGTGAAGACTTTCCATCATGTGATCGCTTTTTGGAATCACCGGTGTCACCCATGCCACCCATGCCACCCATGCCACCCATGCCACCCATGCCACCTATGCCACCTATGCCATCCGCCCCCCGCCAGCAAAGTCTCAACAGCCTGCTATCGCGCCTGCGCATGAAGCAGTTGCAATTGCTCATTGCCCTGGATGAGCACAAGTCTCTGCACAAGGCTTCCAGCGCCCTGGCCATGACCCAGTCGGCGGCCAGCAAGTCGCTGGCCGAGCTGGAATCGATGCTGGATGCGCAATTGTTCGAGCGCACCAAGTCTGGCCTGATTCCCAATCCCTTCGGCCATTGCGTGATCCGTTATGCGCGGCTGATGGCCACCGACCTTGGCTCGCTGTGCGAAGAGATGGCGCAGATCCGCTCGGGGCAGGGCGGGCGCTTGGCCATCGGCGCGGTCATGGGGGCGGTGCCGGCGCTGATCGTGCCGGCGGTGGACGCCTTGCAGCGCCGCCATCCTGATCTGAGCATCGAGATCGTGGAAGATACCAGCCTGCACATGCTGGACTTGCTCGATGAAGGTCATCTCGATCTGCTGGTGGCGCGCGCCAGCGTGTCGGCCCATCCCGGCAAGTATCACTACCAGAGCCTGTCGGAAGAGCCCTTGTCGGTGGTGGTCTCGGCCGAACATCCACGGCCACGTGGCAAGGAGCTGCACCTGGCGGCGCTGGCCGGCTACCGCTGGATCACCTATCCCAGCCACATGCCGCTGCATGCGGTGCTGGAGCGGGAGATGGACCTGGCCGGCGTGGCGATGCCGGCCAACACCATTTCCACTGCCTCCACCTTCGTGACGGTGGCCTTGTTGCAGCAGGGAACGGACATGGTATCGATCCTGCCGACGGCGGTGGCGGAGATGTTCGTGCAGCGCGGCATGTTGCGCATTTTGCCGGTAAAGCTGCGCTCGATGTCGCAGACCATCGGCATCGTCACGCGCAAAGGCGGGCAGTTGTCGGGGGCGGGGCAGGCCTTTGTGCAGTTGTTGCGCGAAGCCTTGGCATAGGGCGCAATCGTAGGACTGGCCTGGGATTGTGGTAGAGTGCGCCTCCAACGAAATCAACTAAACCAACAATAGAGACGCTCCCATGCCGGAACAGATACAGCGACGCAAGTTATACCAGGAAGTGCTGGAACGGCTGATGAACCGTATCCACCAGGGAGAATTTCCGGCGGGCTCGCAGTTGCCTTCCGAGCGCGACCTGATGGAGCAATATGGAGTAGGTCGTCCAGCCGTGCGCGAAGCGCTGCAGGCGATGGAGCGCTCCGGTTTCGTTGAGATCGCCCATGGCGAGCGTGCGCGGGTGGTCGATCCCACCGCTGATCGCCTGATCGCGCAGATCGCCGCAGGCGCGCAGCACCTGCTGCGGACCAAGCCGGACATGTTGCAGCATCTGAAGGAGGCACGCGTCTTCCTGGAAACCAGCACCGCGCGCATGGCCGCCGAACGCGCCACGCCGGAGCAGGTCGAGCGGCTGCGCCAGACGGTGGCGGCGCATCGTGCCTCGATGGTCAACCTGGGTGAATTCATCGAGTGCGACATGGCCTTTCACCGCGAGATTGCCGACATCAGCGGCAATCCCATCTTCCCTTCCATCGTCGAGTCGCTGTTCCGCTGGGCCAGCGAGTTCTACACCACCATGGTGCGCGCACCGGGCGCGGAAGAGCTGACGCTGGCCGAACATGAGCGCATCGTTGCGGCCATCGCCGCCGGTGATGGCCAAGCCGCTGCCGAGGCTATGCGCTTGCACCTGGTGCGGGCCAATGAGTTGTATCGGCGCTTGGGGCAGCAATGAACACAGTGGCGCAGTTCTGCCAGTCATCCGCCCACGCATTGCCTCAGCCCGGCTCCACGGGCCGGATGCGATAGACGCAGCGCCGCCCATCGGCCAGCAGGTGTTCTTCTCTGTTGATTTCGGCATGTTCCCCCAGCACCTCGCCGAACAGTTGCAGCTCTGACCGGCAAAAGCCCTGGCAACTCTGCGCCGCTGCGCAGATGGGGCAGTGGTCTTCGATGAGCAGCCATTCCTTTCCCTGTTTTTCCACCCGCGCCATGTAGCCTTCGGCGCTGCGCAGCTCGGCCAGCTTTTCCAGCTTGCGCGGCAATGACTTGAGCCGAGTGCAGTGCTGCTGGTAGTCGGCGCGCATCTGTTCTTCGCGTTGGCCGATCAGCTTGTCCAGGCCGGCTTCGCCAAAGAGCTGCCGGATCGATCCGATCAGTTGCACCGTCAGTTGCGCATGCGTATCCGGAAAGCGCGCGTGACCTGCTGCGCTCAACTCCCAGTCCTGTCGGGGCCGGCCGGCACGGGTGGCGACGGCAGCCTGGCGCGCGCTGATGAGGCCATCGGCGGCCAGCTTCTGGATCTGCTGGCGCGCCGCCTCGGCGCTGATGGCCAGCTCCCTGGCCAGCTCGCTGGCTGAGGCCGGGCCGCGTGTCTTCAGGCGCAGCAGGATGCGTTCTGCCGTGCTGGGGCTGCCGGGGGCAGCGCTGTCTGGGGGGATATCGGCTCGCATATTTTTCCAAGTTTTTGCTTGTTTAATTAATGGCTTCGGCTTACCATGCGCTTAAATTAAACAAGAATTTACTTGGATAATAGTCCGGCGCCGGACAAAAGTCGATCCTTAGCTGATCTAGCTGATCTAGCTGATCTAGCTGATCTAGTTGTCCTCTCCCCAACACTGAAGGAAACACCATGACGACCTCTTCTTCATCGGCTTCATCTTCTCCGCCTGCTCCTCCCCAGCCCGCCGCCGTGGCCAGTTGGGGCGAACTGCTGGGCCGCCGCCATGGCTGGTGCGCTGTCGCACTCACTGGCGGCGTGGCCATGCATGCCATCAACGTGCATATCGTCACCACGATCCTGCCGTCGGTGGTACGTGATATTGGCGGACTCGATTATTACGCCTGGAACGTGACCTTGTTCGTAGTCACCTCCATCATCGGCTCCACGCTCACGGGCAAGCTGCTGGCCCGTCTGGGGGCGCGTGCGGCCTACCTGTTGGCGCTGGCGGTGTTCGGGGCCGGCGCACTGGTGTGTGCGGGCGCGGGCAGCATGGGCTGGATGCTGACCGGGCGGGCCGTGCAAGGGATTGGCGGCGGGCTGCTGGCGTCGCTGGGCTACGCGTTGATTCCGTTGGTCTTTGAACAGCGGCTGTGGTCGCGGGCCATTGCCCTGGTCTCGGGCATGTGGGGCATCTCGACCTTGCTGGGGCCGGCCGTAGGTGGGCTCTTCGCTGCGGGCGGACACTGGCGGCTGGCTTTCTTCGCCTTGCTGCCCTTGCTGTTGCTGCAGGCCGTGCTGGTCCTGCGGCAGCTGGGGCCGAGTCGGGTGCGCGCCCAGTCTGATGTGGCCCAGGCCATGCCGCTGGGACGCATCCTCTTGCTGGCGCTCTCGGTCCTGCTGGTGGCGCTGGCGGCGCAGACCGGACAGGCCTGGAGCGCGCTGACCTGCGTGCTGGGCGGCGCGGCCCTGGGGGCATGGGTGGCGCGCATCGACCTGCGCCATCGCATCAGCCTGCTGCCGCGCGATGGCTATCGGCTGTCCACGGTGATGGGCTGCGCCTTCGCCTGCATCTCCCTGCTGGTGATGGCCAGTTGCGTGGAGATCTTCGTGCCGTACTTCCTGCAGAGCTTGCATGGCTATGCGCCGCTGGCAGCTGGATATGCCACCGCCGCCATGGCTGGCGGCTGGAGCATAGGTTCGCTGATCGGCTCGGGACGCAGTGCCCAGGCGGCGGCGCGCATGATCTGCATGGGGCCATGGCTGATGCTGCTGGGTTTGTTGGCCCTGGCGGCCTTGTTGCCAGCGACCTTATTGGCGGCGGGCGTGGTGGCCGACGTGCTGGTCGTGCTGGCGCTGGCAGCGGCCGGCCTGGGCATCGGTGTGGGTTGGCCGCATCTGGTGGCGCGGGCCATGCAGGCGGCGCGTCCGGGGGAAGAGAACCTGACTTCCTCGGCCATCACCACCGTGCAGTTGTATGCGATGGCCATCGGCGCGGCGTTGGCCGGACTGATCGCCAACCAGGCTGGGCTGGGCATGCCGGGCGGGGTAGAAGGCGCGCGTCAGGCCGCCGGGGTGTTGTTTGCCGTGTTTGCAGTGGCGCCAGCGCTGGCCATCGTGCTCACGCGCAGGCTGGTGGCGCATGGCTAGGAGGGACGATGGAGCTACCTGCGCCCATGAGCGAAATCGACTATCACCTCCTGGTGGCCGAGTTCGACATGCTGTGGTCGCGCCGGCCTGATGCCGCCCTGCGCGAACGCATGGATCAGATGATGCGCTTGATCTCTGCGTTCGAAGAGAGTCTGCGGATCGCTTCTTCGGCCTGAGTCAGGGCGGCTTCGGGCAAGCGCAGGTGGAGGTGGGCCAGGGTGTCGTGGCGGCTGTCCAGCAGTTCGTATTTCTGCTGCGCCAGCCAGTGCCGCAACTGCGGTTCGGCCGAATAGACCACGCCGATCTCGATCTCGGCCTGGGCCACGCGTTCGGTGCGCTGGGCCTGCTTGAGGGCGCTGGCGATGGCGTCGGTATAGGCGCGTACCAGACCGCCCGCACCCAGCTTCACCCCGCCGAAATAGCGCACCACCATGGCCAGCACGCCATCGAGTTCGTGATGGCGCAGCACTTCCAGCATGGGCCGGCCAGCGGTGCCGGAGGGCTCTCCATCGTCGGACATGCCGGACTGGCCGCCGGCCATCAGCGCCCAGCAGACGTGGGTGGCGTTGCGGTGGGTGTCGCGCATCTTCGCGATTTCCTGCATGGCTGCCTCGCGTCCAGCCACAGGCATGACGATGCCGATGAAGCGGCTCTTGCGGATCTCCAGTTCGATCTCCACACGCTGGGCGAGGGTGAAAGTGGCCATGGCGTTGCGTCTTCAGGCCTGGCTGTCGTTGTCGGCCTTGAGCAGGGCCAGTTCGGCGCGCAGCCCCTGGTTTTCTTCGGACAGGCGCGCCACGCGGGCCTGCAGGGCGCTGATCTCGCGGCGCAGGGTGGCGGTGAGTTCGTTTTCCTGGCCTTCTACCAGCGGGATGCCGACATCGGCTGCGCTGTCATCGACCTTGGGGGCGCGCGGGGTGCGGGTCGCGGCCTTCTGTTCGCGCACCTTCTTGGCGGCGTCGCGCAGTTCTTTCTTACCGCCGGCGACGGCGCTGACTTGCGCTTGGCTGGGCAGGGTGGCCACGGCGGCGGCGGCATTGATGGAGATGGCTCCGCTGCGCACGGCCTGGACCAGTTCCGGTGCGGCGGTCTTGCGGATGCGGTCGATCTGGCCGATGGTGGCGCTGCTGATGCCGGCGGCGCGGGCGATGTCTTCGCGGGTCTTGATGCGGCCGGCATTGTCGTCGGCATGCCAGGGATCATCGCTGGCCTGGGCGGTATCGGCGGAGGTGGCAGGCGCGGCATCGTCGCTGCCGCTGCTCTTGGCTGGTGTTGCCTCGGCCTTGGAGCGGGCGGCGATGATGTCGCGCTTGCGCAGGGCCAGCATGCCGCGCTGGAAATCGGAGACGCTGCGGCGACCGAGCTGGTTATCGATCATCCACAGCAGCACGTCTTCCAGTGAGCCGAAGCTATCGTTCTGGATGGTCTTGAAGGGCAGGTCGTACTTGCTGCAGATTTCGTAACGGTTGTGACCATCGATGAGCACATCGCCCCACAGTACCAGTGCGTCGCGGCAGCCTTCAGCCAGCAGGCTGCGTTCCAGCGCGGCGTATTCGTTGGGGGTGAGCGGGTCGATGTACTGTTTCAGTTCTTCGTTGATGACGATATTCATTGCGGTGCCGTGCAAAACGATGCGTGAGGAAGCCTGGAGCCAGGCGGCGCATTCTACACCACTGGCTTGTCGGTCCCGGACGCGGATGAGGCTTGCAGTAGAATAGTGCGCTTCATTATCGTCGCGTCGTTTCCTCGTCTCATGCGCTTTCCTTTCCGTCTGGCTGCGGCCGCTCTTGCTACTACCTTCCTCCTTTGCGCCTGTGGCACCAGTTCCTGGATGCCAGGCAGCAGCACCTCCCGCGAGGCTAGCGCTGGCGTACCCTCGACGGTGACGCCGGTCAGTCCGACGCCGCGCCGCATCAAGGTCGGCCTGGCGCTGGGTGGTGGCGCAGCGCGCGGCTTCGCCCACATCGGCGTGATCAAGGCGCTGGAGGCGCAGGGTGTGCAGGTGGATGTGGTGGCCGGCACCAGTGCGGGCAGCCTGGTCGGTGCGCTCTATGCAGCCGGAAACGATGGCTTTGCCTTGCAGAAGCTGGCCCTGGCCATGGATGAGGCAGCCATCTCGGACTGGTCGGTGCCGCTGTTCTCCAAGGTCAGTGGCGTGCTTAAGGGGGAGGGTGTGCAGAATTACGTCAACAAGGCCGTCAACAACGTCCCCATCGAGAAATTCAAGATTCCCTTCGGCGCGGTCGCTACCGACTTGCGCAGTGGCCAGCCCATCCTGTTCCAGCGCGGCAATGCTGGCATCGCAGTGCGGGCCTCGTCGGCGGTGCCAGGGGTATTCCAGTCGGTGAAGATCGGCGATCACACCTATGTCGATGGCGGGCTGGTTTCGCCGGTGCCGGTGCGCTTTGCGCGGCAGATGGGGGCGGACTTCGTGATCGCGGTCAATATCTCGGCCAATCCAGAAGCTCAGGCGGCGTCGAGCAGTTCCGTCGATGTGTTGCTGCAGACCTTTGCCATCATGGGCCAGACCATCAACCAGTATGAGCTCAAGAATGCCGACATCGTGCTGCAGCCCGGGCTGGGTTCGATGAAGGGTAGCGACTTCGCCAGCCGCAACGTGGCCATCATGGCCGGCGAGCAGGCGGCGCTGGCGGCCATGCCAGAGATCAAGCGCAAGCTCAAGGCCATGCAGATGGCGGAGTGATCGCCCTGTACGACAAAAAAGCAAAAAGGCCGCTGGTGACAGCGGCCTTTTGATTGAGCCTGCTCCGGGAGCAGGCGTAATTGCTTAATTATTTTCTTCTTCGCCAGCGGCAATACGGCGCGCGCCGTTGAAGCGCTTCTTCCAGTAGGACTCGTCCATGCTCTCGATGCGCACCTGGCCGCCGGCCGAGGGGGAGTGGATGAACTTGCCGTCGCCCAGGTAGATGCCCACGTGCGAGAAGCCTCGGCGCAGCGTGTTATAGAACACCAGGTCGCCGGGTTGCAGATTGTCCTTACCGATCTTTTCGCCGACGCGGCTAATTTCCAGCGAGGTGCGCGGCAGGTCGGTGCCCCATGCTTCCTTGAAGACGTAGCGCACCAGGCCGCTGCAATCCAGGCCGGT
>Ga0160495_100258_pt1 | contig 43771 bp, 44 predicted proteins | sample DID4MG_4_FD_108251 | JGI IMG/M metagenome (GOLD analysis project Ga0160495, IMG submission 108251) | Enriched soil microbial communities from UW Madison campus, WI, USA - DID2933_E24_FP4 MG | ecosystem: Environmental > Terrestrial > Soil > Unclassified | place: USA: Madison, Wisconsin | collected... | reverse complement strand
GCGGCCGCATCGTGCGCCGCTATGCCGTGGAAGGACTCGCCGAGAGCGAACTGTTCCACGATCTGGTCTCCGAGCAAAGTCAGGAAAGTTAGTCATGGACGCAAGCACCCTCACCCGCCAGGCCCCCGACGCCAGCGCCGCCGCGCCTGCCCGGCGTCGCCCCAGCCTGGCTGGCCTGCTCAAGAAGAATCCCTCCGCCTTCACCCTGCTGCTCATCGTGCTGGTGGTGCTGACAGTAGCACTGATCAACCCGGCCTTCTTCCAGCTGGCCGTACTGTTCGATATCGTGCGCGCCTGCACCACGCTGGGACTGTTCGCGCTGGGCGTGATGATCGTACTGGCTGCCGGCGGCATCGATGTCTCCTTTGCCGCCATTGCCGCGCTGACCATGTACTCCATCACCAAGGTGGTGATGACCTGGTTCCCTGAAACGCACATCGCCGTCATCCTGCTGGCCGGTGCCGTGGGCGGCACCGGGTTGGGCGTGCTCAATGGCCTGCTGGTGGACTGGCTCAAGGCCCCTTCGCTGATCGTCACCATCGGCACGCAGTATCTCTATCGCGGCATCCTGCTGACCTTCGTGGGTACGGTCTTCTTCATGAACATCCCCCATGCCATGGACAGCTTCGGCAAGCTGGCGCTGGCCCGGCATGACACCGCCAATGGCCTGCATGCCGTGCTGCCCGCCACCGTGCTGGTGCTGGCGCTGGCCAGCGTGCTGACCTGGTGGCTGCTCAACCGGACCCTCATGGGCCGCGCCGTCTATGCCGTCGGCGGCAGCCTGGCCATCGCCGAGCGCCTGGGCTACAAGCTGCGCTCGGTGCATCTGTTCGTGTTCGGCTATGCCGGCTTCCTGTCCGGGCTGGCAGGGATCGTGCATGTGTCCAGCACACGCCTGGCCAATCCCTTCGACCTGGTGGGCAGCGAACTGGACGTGATCGCCGCCGTCGTGCTGGGCGGCGCGCGCATCACTGGTGGACATGGCAGCGTGGTCGGCACGCTGCTGGGCGTGCTGCTGGTGACCCTGATCAACAATGTGCTGATCCTGGCGGGTGTGCCTAGCACTTGGCAAAAGGCCATCATCGGCGGTTTTATCGTGCTGGCAGGTGCGGTGTTTGCATTGCGCAAGGAAAGATAAACCTCGCCAACAATCACGGAAAATATTTTTTTCTTCAGCTGCATCCAGGCGGGCTCCTGGTGGGTAGTACCTGATGTCAGCCATAGACGCTGATGGCAGCACTACCCATTTCAAGAACTGACAGGAGCCCATCATGCAACACACCACCGCATCGTCCCGCCGCTTCCCGCTCGCCCGTCCGGCCCTGGCCGCCGCTGCCGCCACCCTGGCGCTGGCAGCATGCGCGCCGATGACACCGATGTATTCGCAGGACAGCCTGGCGGATGCCGTCAAGGTCCCCGCCGGTCACAAGGTCGCGCTGCAGACGGTCGGCATCGGCGAAATCCTCTACGAATGCCGCGCCAAGAAGGACATGCCTGGCCAGTTCGAATGGGCCTTCGTCGGCCCCGACGCCGTCCTCAAGGACCGCAGCGGCCAACCGGTGGGTCGCTACTACGGGCCGCCCGCCACCTGGGAGAGCAATGACGGCTCCAAGGTCACTGGCGCGCAGGTCGCCGTCGCGCCTGCCGGTACAGGCAATATCCCGTACCAACTGGTCAAGGCCAATCCCGCCACCGGCATGGGCGCCATGACCCAGACCACCTATATCCAGCGCGTGGCCACCCAGGGCGGTGTTGCGCCGACCGAGCAATGCGACATGGGCAAGGCAGGCAGCCGCCAGAAGGTACGCTACCAGGCCGACTATATTTTCTGGAAAGCCTCCTGATGCCTGCATGGCTGTCGTTATAATCGACAGCACCCGGCCGGACTGTCCGGCCGGGGCAGCCTCCACCGGAGACCTTGCTCGCGTGACTGACGCCACTTCCTTCAACCACGAAGCCGCCCTCCTCGCCTGCGCTGCCGGCGAGCGCCGGGCTCTGCAAGCCTTGTATGAGAAAGAGGGCGCGTACCTGCTGGGTGTGGCGCTGCGCATCGTGCGTGATCGCGCCGTGGCGGAGGACGTGCTACATGACGCTTTCCTCAACATCTGGACTCGCGCCACCAGCTTCGATCCCGCGCGCGGGGCAGCACGCGGCTGGATCTATACCGTGGTGCGCCACACTGCCCTGAACCGCATCCGCGCCGCTGAGCACGAAATCAACGCCGGCTATGATCTTGAAGAACTTGCCGACCAGCACGAGCCCAGCGTGGACGCCCCGGTGTGGCAGGCCGACCTGGGTCGCCTGGCGCACTGCCTGGAAGAGCTAAGCGATGCCAAACGCGCCAGCATCATCTACGCCTACGTCGATGGCTGCACCCACAATGAGATCGCCGAGCGCCTGCACGCGCCACTGGGATCAGTGAAGGCATGGATCAAGCGCGGCCTGGCCTCGCTGCGGGAGTGTATAGGATGAAGCAATCGCCCGATCAACAGCAATGGCTGGCGGCCCAATATGTGCTGGGCACGCTGGACCATGCGCAGCGCCTGGCGCTGGAGCAACGCCTGCCACACGAACCCGCGCTACGCGCCGAGGTTCAATACTGGGAAACCCGTCTGCATCCACTCACCGCGCTGGCGCAACCGCAGGCACCGTCGCCGGGCTTATGGCAACGCATCGAACGCAGCCTGCCCATGCCCGCCCCGGTGCGCCGACGCGGCGGCTGGTATGCCTGGTGGGAGAGCGTGCAATTCTGGCGCTGGAGCACGGCTGCCGCGATGGCCTGCGCGGTCTTGCTGGCGCTGGCGGCGCTACGCGCGCCGAATGCACCACCCGCACCGGCCTACATGGTGGTCCTGGTTGCGCCCCAAGACAAGGCGCCCGGCTGGGTAGTACAGACCGCCAGCAGCGGCCGCCTGAGCCTCATCCCGCTGGGTGTGGCGACCGTTCCGCAAGAGAAGGCCCTGCAATTCTGGACCAAGGGCAAGGACTGGAGCGGCCCTGTTTCCCTCGGCCTGGTCAGGCCGGGACAGACCCAGCAGATCACCCTGGACAAGCTGCCGCCCTTGCAGGCTGACCAGTTGTTCGAAATCACCCTGGAGCCCAGCACCGGATCGCAGACTGGCCGGCCTACCGGGCCCATTCTTTACATCGGCCGGGCGGTACGAGTGACGTCGTGAGGAGCGGCAAGGTCGGAAAAGAGCGGCCTCACAGGCTGGGCTTGCATTCTTCATCCATGGCACTGCACGTTGTATCTGAAGACAACAGGAAAAAGTGGCGGGACGCGCCCGCCACCCTGACTTGATTCACTCAACTCAACTCAACGCAATTCAACTCAACGCAATTGAACTCTGCGCAGACTTCTTCCCGCGACGGCTTGCCATCAGCCCGAACAGGCCCAGCCCCAGCAAGGCAAGACTGCCCGGTTCCGGGACATCGGTGAAACTGGCTTTCCAGGCCAGCGAATTGGACCAATGGAGACCGTCCCATTGCGAGCTGGTGAGACGAGAGATATCGCCATCGTTGTTATAGAAAACGAACTTGCCGTCATAAGGCAGCCCGGAGCGACGCGGGATCATTCCCCAATTGGCGTTGCCGGGCTGGTTGTTGTCCATCACCGTCAGCAGCGCCACGTAGGGAACATTCTTGCTCAGCGCCAGGCCACCTGTGTGGAAGACGAAGGACTGCAAGCTATTGCTGTTGAGCGTGACGTCCTGACTGAACAGCGCCTTGCCCAGCGCAGATCCGCCGTTCTGCTGATCGTTCCAGGCATAGACCTGGGCGCTGGCGGCAATGCTCTTGCCGAAGGTATTGATAAAGAACGTGAAGTCCTTGAGCGCTCCCCCGGGCGCAGAGAAGGTTTCACCGTAGGTCGAGGTGGAAGCGATGCCGCCGAAGGGCCGGACGGGATCTTTTCCATTCCAGAGCGGCGTGGTGTCGATGACGGCGGCATGTGCTGGCGCAAGGGCTGCGCCCATGAGGGTGACGGCCAGGCTGAAGTTGAGGGAAAGTCGTTGGATGGACATCTGCGTATCTCCTTAAAAAGTAAGTCCCGGTAACGCAGTCCATTTAGCAAATCGAGTGCCAGCACGACAATGCCCGTAGAAACAAGAGCTTAGATTTTTCGCCTGAGCGCGTCTGTCAACGCCGCCGACACTCGCTTCTGCGCGACATCAAAAAAGCTTGATGCGCATGCCAATGGCCGGCATCACGTAGAGTTCTGCACCATTCATCTCTGTTTTTGATTGACGTTCATGCATTCAGTGATGCCGACCCATCAAGTCAAGGACGACAAGGACGACAAGGACGAAGAGGCAGGCCACCGGCAAGAGAAGCTAGCTGACGATCGCACTCCTGGTTTAACTACCGATATGGCGTCCATCTTTCCAGAAGTCCACGATCAGCACCACACGGTCGGCGTCATCCTGGTTGCCAGCCGCATGCACACGCAGGTCATCGAAGACCATCACCTTGCCTGCGCGCGCAACATGCCGCTGCCCCTCCACTTCCAGCCACGCGCCGGACGGACAGATCAAGCCAAGATGCGCGCGCCAGACGCCCTCGACCGCGCCGCGATGCGGCAAGATCATTGCGCCTGGCCGCAATACCGAGAAGCCCGCCAGCAACAGCGCGGGAATCTGGCGCACGAGGGCATGCGTGCGCGGGCATAGCGTCTCCCCCGGCATGGCCTGGTCCGGATAATGCACGCCGAGCACATCCCACAAGCCGTTGTGCAAGTCCTTCTCCGGCCATTCGGTGACCTGACCGGATGCAGCCAGGTATTCGTCGCGGATGATCTGCCAGTTGTGCTCCAGCAGGCGAAGCTGGGGGTGGGTATCGGTGTACTGGAATATCGACATGGATCAGGTAGAACTCATTTCATCTGCAAGCTAGCTCGTGGAGCGAAAATGGGAGCTATTGATCTGATTCGGTTCATCCGTATTTCCACGATATTGCTCATGGAGTTGCCCTGGAAGTTGATGGCATCGTCAGAACGCCGCCCTTGTACGTACGTATCAGATCGGGTTGCTGGTTTGAAGGAGCAACTCCGTTAGGAACAGGGTTCGCGATGGTCGAACACTCTGGGGCACCTGTTCCATAACAACTGTGGGCGCTATTGCTTGAAACAATGACGTTATAGAATTCTTTCAGCGCAGCGAGTGCATCGCCGGAATTTCCCGCCGCAATCACCGGAATAGGATCATTCGCCATGTATGTGTAGGTAACATTATTTTTTTTCTCTGGTGTCACGACCCTGGTCGCCGCGTCGGTATAGTCCTGAACCCCTACGCCGCCGCCGACCCCTGCCACGACAAGGTTGCCGTTAACGTAGCCATTATCCGCCGCGATATTGAAGGAATTCCGCTGCACAATCGTTCCCCTGCTGTGACCGAGCGCCAGGGTATCAAGCGTCCCTCTTCCCTGCAAAAGATCCGCATAGGTAAAGTCCGCATTTGTGTATCCCAATATCGGAGACAAGATCTTCTCGTATCCAGCCACAATGACTTCGGCCAGTGTAGTAGCAGCCGGTGCAATATGCATCAAGGAAATTTCTGCCGGCTTATTGCCTGAGGCATCTACTGGTGCATTCTGATACGCCAGCTGCCCTGCACGATCTTTCTCGTTCAAGATGCCATTCACGGCAAGAACACTACCATCGCGCTTTGCCTCCTCGCTACTGATTTCCTTGATGGCGACCAGCCCGGGATTTTTCAGACATTCTTGTGGGCTTGCCGAACAGGTCACCTTGTAGAACCTGGCTTCCTTCTTGAACATGGACTTATAAGCCGCATCAGTATCGATCGTGATCTGCCTGAAGAACTCATTCTTGATTGTCCGTTCCGCCTCCACCTTTTCCTGCAGCGCCTGCACATCCTGCTTTACGGCGGCGGTATGCGAATTGGCGGTGTCGCGGTTGAGGCTCGCCACTGCCTGCTCAGCTGTCTGCCCTGTCAGAGCCTGCTGTTTTTCGCTATTTCCCACGGTGACGCTTGCCGTGCCAACTGCGCTGCGGGTAGTGCCTGAAGAAGAGCCGGATTCGCTGCCGTTGTTCATCAGATTGCTGATGGCGGCCTTGGCTGCACCATATTTTCCTTGGCTCATCATGTCCGTCGAAAGCCCGATGCCACTTGTCGACGCCTCGGCGAAGGCATGATTCTGGATATCGCTGGTCGTGATGGTCTCGGTATTGAGGATGTTCTTTCCGCTGCTCTCTGCTTGCGCGCTACTGGCAATCCGGGCTCCCTTGAGGTCGGTATTGCCCGCCACATTGATCTGGAAGCCGCCATCGCCAGCCTGAACCCCAGACTGCTCCGTCACGCTGGCATAGTTGCTGTTGGTGCGGGAACTGCTGTAATTGAGACTGCCGCTCATCTTTCCTGCGCCCACGCTCACGCTCACCCCAAGGCTCTGTTGCTTGCCCTGGTAGGTGCTGGTGTCTTGCAAGCTCTCGATATTGAGATTACCGCTTCCGCTGGTGCCGACATCCATGACGACCTGATCGGCTCTGACGACAGCCCCTCTGAGCGTTGTGTCGGTTCCAGAGGAAATGGTGAGTTTGTTGCCCGCATCGACGTGCGTATTGACCTGCGTTACGTCATTGCCATCACCCCGCCCACGGCTTCCGGACGCACCCGCGCTGAAGAGAAGGCCGTCCGTGCCAATCGATACCCCGACCGAAGCCGACATGCCCTTATTGCTGCTATGTTGCTCTGTCGTACTCTGCGCTGCCAGCAGCCTGACCTCGTTCTCGGCCTTCAGCGTAGCATTGACGCCTGCCTTGATATCGCCTCCCTGGATGACGATATTGCTTGCGGCTCCGCCTCCTTGAGCAATGAGGTTCACGTTTCCACCGGCAGCGATTGTCGAACTTCTGGCCGTCACGGCGTTGGACTCCGCATGGCTTTCGTTCTTACTGGCTCCCAGGCTGATAGCGAGGTTGACTCCCCCCACCTTATCAGCGGCATTGGCATCGCGGCTCTCAGGATTCCCGTCCGCCTTTTCGCCGGTCACGATCTGGCCTTCCTTCTTGTCGATGATATTGCCCTCTGCGTCTCTGGTATAGACGGTCTGTCCTTCCCCGTTCTTTATCGCGGCATAGCCGTTCATCGCGGCAAGCCCGGCGGCCGCCCCTGCCAACACCTGCATACGTCCATCGGAGGTCTTCTCCGCCGCCTTCTTCATCTGCTGCACCGTCTGGATCGCCGACAACACCGGGCTGGTGATCTGCAAGGTCAACCCACTCTGCTTGAAGAGCATGTCCTGCGTATTGCGCTCGCTGTCCATCGCCGCAAGGACGCTGATCTGCTTGGCCACGATATCGATATCGCCGGTAGGCGCCAGCACATTGCTGCCGATCTGCTGATACGCGTTACCGGCACTGATCAATACATTGCCCTCGGTACTACCCACCGTGGACGACACCGCCGTGCTGCTGATCGTCCGATTCTTGTTGTCCATCTCCTGCTTGCCGATAGTCACCCCGAAGCCACCGCCGCTGAACAGACCACTGGTCACTTCATTGCGCACGTGAGTGCTGTCGGCCTTGTCGCTGGCGGCGACGATGTTGACGTCGCCCCCTGCGACAATCGCCGTGCCGCTGGTAGAGACCACGTTGCTGCCGATGACGTTGACATCCTTGGAGCAAAGACAAAACGACGGGTAAAACGGGGACTTTCCCACGCAGGCGTGAGCGCCGGCGCAGGCTCCCCTGAGGGTCCTGTCTCATTGTGATCTTTTTATCTTCTGATAAAACGGAAACGAACGCCGACCATCATCCCGATGGTCCGGCTGCCCTGCGGTGGCTCATTTCCGACTGGAAATGATGCGGCGACGAAATTTTACCAAAACTTACAATTACCAGTAAACGGGAACGTAATGTGTTTTTTATTTCATTTTTAATGACAAATAGTCAACAATAATCACGTAACCAACCTGGACAACAGAGGAACAAAAAAAGCTACGCAATGCCGATGAGCTATCAAATTGGAAAGCAGGTCATTGACACTTGGTTTTACGCGCTAAGATGTCCGCTATCGGTCGAGGCTGTGTAAAAACGCAAATCTCCTGGGAAATCGTGGGTAGGGAGCCCCGCTACCGATATCGAGAAAATTGAATACAGCTCAATCTGATAGGTCGATCTTTTGATTGGTTAAAAATTCCAACGTTTTTACACAGCCTCGACCAGAATCTGCCCTACTTGTTAAACGATCTGTCCCGTCACCCTGTGCTTTGTCTGAACCAAAAAAAGTGCTTCAAGAACAAAGACCTGAACCGTCCCTACGGATTCGACCCTCTGCTCGCCTGATAGTCATTGATAAGGCGCACCGCGTTTTGTTGTTTAGATTCCGGCATAAGACAGGTGCGTTAGCAGGGCAAGACCACTGGGCGACACCTGGAGGAGGTTTGGAGCCTGGCGAAAGCTATGAGCAAGCTGCCGTTCGAGAGTTACGCGAAGAGACCGGTATGACAATGCCCCCACCCGATCAGCACGTTGCCCAACGCAGGTTTGTTTTGCAACTGCCTGACGGGGAACATGTCATTTCGGATGAGCGATATTTCGCAGTACGTACCGAGAGTACGCGTATTCTTGACTCCCAGTGGACCCCGCACGAAAAGCAAGTTATGGCGGAACACAAATGGTGGTCCTCGGAGGAGCTGCGAACGACAAACGATATCGTCTGGCCCAAGGAATTGGCTGCCTGGCTTCTTTCAGCCATAAAAGAAGGCTGAGTTAAAGTCCGCAATCGGCCAAAAAGCGACTATTGCAACGGAAAATCCATAGCTCAGTCGTCCGTATTGTTACTCTTTCGTCAGGCTGCAACGTCCGCCATTGGCAGAGGCAGGAATTGGCTTGGAATTGGCTTGGAATTGGCTTGGAATTGGCTTGGAATTGGTCTTGCAACTTCGAAAACAGAAAGCGATTGCCCGACAGGGCTGATCAAGGGGCAAAACGCGCTCAGCGGCCAATCCTGCGTGGCCGCCGAGAGGCTGCTCCCGTCAGATGAGCAAGGCCAGCGCCCGCTCCACCATCTCCTGCGCCGACCCATCATCACGCAGTCCCAACTGACGGCCAGCACGGTCGTCGAGCACGGGATAACGACCAAAGACGGCCTCCACCTGCGGCTGCGGTGCGTACTGCACCAGCGCCTTCGCATCCACGCCCTTCATGGCCGAGAGCGTATCGACCATCTGCGCGATCGACAGTCGTAGCACCGGCAAGGGCCAGACACGCGCCGCCGCGCCTTCGGGATCAAGGGCCGGGTCCATGAAGGCGGCGTGGATCAGGTTCTCGGCGCAGCGCTGGGCTGACATCCACCATGCCGTTGCCTGCGGTCCCACCGGACAGGTGAAAGACTCCCCAGCTGAGAGCGCATGCAGCAGTTCGCTCATGAAGGCCGATACCAGCCCGGACGCCGCACGCGGACGCGCGACGATGCCCGGCAGCCGCAAGGAACGGCCATCGAGCAAGCCGCGCCGGGTGTAGTCGGCCAACAGAATTTCACAGGCCAGCTTGTGCGCGCCATAGATCAGCGCCGGGCGGGTCGGCGTGGCCGGAGTCACCGGATCGGGCAGATCCAGGCCATAGACGGCAATGGTACTGGCATAGACCACTACCGGCGGCGGCGTGGCCGGGTCGCGCCGGGCCAGCAGTTCGAACAGGTCCAGCGTGGCATCCAGGTTCACGCGCCGGCTCAGCGCGGGATCAGCCTCGGCCGCGCCGCCAGGCAATGCGGCCAGGTGAAAGCACAGGTCAGCGCCGAAGGCGGCGATCTGCTCTTGCACATGCGGGTCTTGCAGATTGCCCTGGATGCGCACCATGTCTGGCGCCGTCTCGCCCAACTGCCGGTCCAGCACGGCCAGGCGGCTGATACGCCGCCCGCCTGCCTGCCCGCGCTGCCGCAGCAACGCCACCAAGGTCGCACCGATGAATCCGCCAGCGCCAGTGACCAGTATCTTCATCGCGCTGGCACCACGCGTTGCTGCAGCAGGCCGAAGGGACCGGTGCGGCCATCATCAAAGCAGGCCTGCATGCTGACCTCGTCGCCAAAGCGCATGAAGCCGGTGCGGATTTCGCCGTGATCGATCTTTTCGATGACGCGACGTTCAGCAATGCAGGCCGATCCGGCCGCACGCGACTGGTTCGAGACCGTGCCAGAGCCGATCACGGTGCCGGCAGTGAGCCGGCGGCTGCGGGCTGCATGGGCGATCAGCTCGCCAAAGGAAAAATTCATCTCGCCGCCGTGCGGATGGCCAAACGGCTGGCCGTTCCACTGCACTTGCAGGCGCATCTGCACGCGTCCATCGCGCCAGGCCGGGCCGAGTTCATCGGGGGTGACGGCAATGGGGGCGAAGGCGGTGGAGGGCTTGGCCTGCAGGAAGCCAAAACCCGTCTTCATCTCATGCGGCCCCAGAGCACGCAGGCTCCAGTCATTGATCTGCACCAGCAAGCGCACGGCCTGCAAGGCCTGACTGGCCGGCACGCCCATCGGCACCGGGCCGACGACGACGCCGAACTCGCCTTCGAAGTCGATGCCGTCCTCTTCAGAAGGCAGCGCCACGTCCTGATAGGGGCCGAGGAAATCATCACTGGCGCCCTGGTACATCACCGGCACAGTATCGAAATGCGGAATCGGCGGCGTCTTGAAGGCCTCTTCCATCAGTCGGCCATGATTGAGAAAGGCCGAGGCATCCAGCCATTGCGGGCTGCGCGGCAGCGGTGCGATGCATTGACGCGGGTCGAAGGCAATGGCCTCCTTGAGGTGGCCTTGATTGAGGGCCTCGTAACGTTCTTGCAGCAAGGGCTGCACCTGGTCCCAGCGTTGCACGGCATCGAGCAGGCTGGCGGCAATCTGCGGCACCGGTACGGCGCTGCGCTGGTCGTGCGAGACCAGCAGCAAGGCGCCATCAAGGCTGCCATCGGGGAGCGTGGCCAGTTTCATGGATCAACCCTCCTTGCGCAGCTGGGTGGCGATGTCGGCGTCGTAGCGGCCATCGACCAGGATGAAGAGCATGCGGCAAGGACGTCCGGAACGGTTGGCCCAGGCGTGGTTGGTGCCACGCTGGATCACTACGCTGCCGGGCTTGAGCGCGACTTCGCCGTGGTCGAGCACCAGCGTCATCTCACCTTCGATGACGATGCCGTAGTCCACCGACTCGGTGCGATGCATGAGCGGATGCGGGGAGTCGGCCTTTACGGTGGAGGCATGGGCCTCGCCGATCTGGGTAAAGGCATCCTGCATCTTGTGATGGGCGTTGGCGAGGAACTCCTCGGTGTCGGGCGGGATATCGACAAAGCGCATGCGGGTGCCGTTGGGCGGGGGCGACAGTACCAGCGGCCCCAGCGTGGGGTCAGCACCGTTGTCCACGCTCACCGGCGTGTTGCAGGTGCTCCAGACTTCATGGAACAGGGTGCCGGGGATGGCGGCGATCTCCAGCACGGTAGGCAGTGCGCCATTGCTGGTGACGATGGAACGTCCTTGGGCGTCGTGGCCGGTGACGACGCGATGGATGGCGGGAAAACTCATGATGACTCCAATGCAAAGCAGGTTCAGGCGGCGTCGAAAATCGCCACGGCGCGGGTCCATCCGGCGCTGGCGCCTCGGATCTTGTGCGGGAAGCAACTGATCATGAAGCCGTGCGCAGGCAGGGCTTCCAGGTTGTGCAGTTTCTCCAGGTGGCAGTAGCCGATATCGCGGCCAGCCTTGTGGCCTTCCCAGATCAGAGCTTTGTTGCCGGTCTCGGCCACGCGCTGGGCAGTGTAGGAAAAGGGAGCGTCCCAGCTCCAGGCATCGGTGCCGGTCAGGCGCACGCCGCGTTCGAGCAGGTACATGGTGGCTTCGTAACCCATGCCGCAGCCTGCACCGAGATAGTCGCGCTGGCCATAGCGCGAGCCGGCGCGGGTGTTGACCACCACGATATCGAGCGGTTCGAGAACATGGCCGATGCGTTTGAGTTCGGCTTCCACATCGGCGGCGGTGGCGACGTAACCATCGGGGAAGTGGCGAAAGTCCAGTTTCACGCCGGGCTGGAAGCACCATTCCAGCGGCACTTCATCGATGGTGATGGAGGGACGCGCGCCGCCATTCCTGGCGTCTTGGGTGGAATGGAAATGCCAGGGCGCATCGAGGTGGGTGCCGTTGTGGGTGGTCAGCGTGACCCACTCGGCGGCGGCGGCCTCGCCGTCGGGATAGTCCTCGGGCTGGGTGCCGGGCAGCATGGCCATGAATTCCGGCAAGGTATCGGCGTGCTTCTGGTAGGTGATCTTGGGCGCCAGTGGCGGCGGATCGGAGAGCACGTCGTTTTCGAGATAGATGGACAGGTCGACGAAGCGGTGCCGGCGACGTGCTTGCAGGGATGCGGTCATGCCAGAGCCTCCTGAGATTGAATGGCGGCGGCACGGGGCAGCCGCGAGAAACAGAACGATGCCGTCAGGCCCAACGCCAGCGCGACCGGCCCCAGGCTGGCATAGCCCCAGCCCTGTACCAGCGTGCCGCCGAGGATGGGGCCGATGGCGGCCCCCGTCATCAGCATGGCGGGCGTGGCGGCCATGGCGCGGCCGCTGCGGTCAAGCCCAGCCATCAGGCCAAAGCCGAAGGTGTGGGTGAAGATCATCACCGCAGCGAACACGGACGCGGCCACTGCATAGGGAGCGAAGTGCGTGGACGACATGAGCACCAGCGCCAGCGCGGCCTGCACCAGCGGACCGATGACCAGCACGCTGCGGGCCGGCAGGCGTTTTTCCAGCAGCGCGGCCAGCGGCGCGGGCAGCAGGTTGACCAGGCCCAGTGCGATGAGCACACCGGTGACAGCGTGCAGGCCGAAACCGCGATCGCTGCCGACCCGTTCCAGGAAACTGAAGATCATCGATTGCACCAGTCCCATGCAGGCGATGCCGGCAATGCCGAACCAGATCTGGCGCGGCATTGGCGCACGCGGCCCGGGCTGACGCGGCTGGCCGTCGGTCTCAGCCAGCGGAAAGCCCAGCGCGCTGGCCAGCGCGCCGACCGCCATCACGCCGGCAAACAGATAGAACAAGGCAGAACCGCCATGGCTGGCGACGATGGGAGGCACACTGCCCAGGAAGACGATGGCAAACGCCCCCAGGGCGATGCCTACCAGCGCAAAGCCGCGATGCGGATTGCTGCCACGAGCGATGGTGCCGTGCGTGACGCTGAGCGACAAGCCCGTAGAGATACCGCAGGCGGCATGCAACAGCGCCAGCAACAGCAAGCTGTGGGTCTGTGCGGCCAGAACGAACAGCAGCGCCGACAAGCCAAAGCCGGCGGCGGCCTTCAGCCGCGCAGTCCGAGGATCGAAGCGCGGAGCCAGCACGGCACTGGCCAGCACGGCCCCGCCAAGAAAGAGCGAGACCAGCAGACCAGCCTGCTGGGGGCTCAGCAGATACTGTGCCACCAGCGTGCCGATCCAGACCGGCAGCGCCACCATGTCGATCATGCCGGCGCAGTGCGCCAGCATCAACGCCGCCAGCGCGCGTTTGGAATAGGTCGTGATCATCTTGTCTCCTTGCGCTATGCGCGGGTTGCGATGGCGGAATTGCCAGTATTTTTATATTTTTTATATCTTTTATATCTTTTATATCTTTTATATTTTCTACACTCTTTGCCGCGTCTTCAGATCGGCAATACCAGCGCAGCATGCGACTCGCGCATGATGCGGGAATGCTCGTCCTTGTCGCCGCCCTCGACCTCGATCTCGCCCAGGCGAGCCGAGTTCTCCACCACCATGCGGCAGCGTTCCCAGCGGCGTTCCTCGAAGGCCGCCAAAGCCTGCAGCACCGCGCTGTTGCGGGCCAGCTCATCGGCCAGCACCAGCGCATCCTCGATGCCGATGCAAGCGCCCGAGGCCAGGTGCGGCGTGGTGGCATGGACGGCGTCGCCAATCAGCACGACGCGGCCCTGATACCACGGACGCGGCAGCAGCAGGCCTTCCAGCGGACGGAAGATGATGCGGGCATTGTCATCGAGCTGGTCGCGGATGGTCTTGAGCGCCGGGGCGCTGAACTCTTCCAGCAAGCCGCGCAGATGGCTGACGAAGGTGGCCGGATCGACATGGTCGTTGACCGGACGTGGTTCGGTAACGAACAGATACATCTCATCCTGGGACACCGGGTTGACGCCGGGCTTGATGCGCGGTCCCATCCACATGGTGCAGGTGGTGATCTCTTGCGGACGCGGCAGCACCGCGCGCCACACTGCCTGGCCGCTATAGCGCGGCTTGGGCGCATGGGGGAAGAGATGCGTGCGCAGCTTGGAATAGAGACCATCGGCGCCGATCACCAGGTCATAACGGCGGGTCTGGCCATCGGTGAAATCCACTTCGACTTCATCGCCGAGCTCGCGCAGCGCGCTGAAGGTGCATCCCAGCCGCACATCGGTACCCGCCGCGCGGGTGGCATCGGCCAGGATGCGTGCCAGCACCGGGCGCAGGATCGCACCGCCGCCCGGCACGTCCGGCGAGGCCAGGCGTGGTGTAGGCAGAACGGCCACCTGGGGACCATGCGGCAGGCACAGTTGCACGCCATCACCGGCAGCGCCCTCGCGCAGGAACTCGTCGAGCACGCCCAGTTGCTTCAAGGCGCGCAAGGTCGCCGGACCGAGGCTGATGCCTGCGCCATAGTTGCGCCATTGGGCATCGAGTTCCACCAGATCGACCTGGGCGCCACGGCGGCGTAGGTCGATGGCGGCGGACATGCCGGAAAAGCCACCGCCGATGATGAGGATGCGTTGGGCTGCGAGTGTCATGGATGAGTCTCCTGGATCTTTTTCTTGAAAGAGTTAAACCTGATCGTCGCCGGCCAGATGCAGGCCGCCGTCGTCATCGATGCGTAACGGCACCGCAGTGAGTGTATCGCCCAGGCAGGGCCCGAGCGTACAGACGCCGGTCAACGGATCGAACAGCGCGCCATGGGCGGCGCAGACCACGTGTTGACCAGTGCCGTCGAAATAGGCATCGCGCCGCCAGGGCAGCGGCGTGCCGTGATGCGGACAACTGTCGCGCCAGGCACGGACCTGGTCGGCCCGGCGCAATACGAAGATGGTAGCCTGCCCTGCGCCCTCGGTATCGAAACCGCGCGCGCCGTTCTCAGGCAATTGCGTGACGTGGCACAGGTACATGACCGCTATCTCCTCATGCTCAGTGCGCAGCACCTGGCGGCGGTGGTCCACCCGGCGCCCACTTCTCGCGGTACTGGAACAGGAACAGCTGCGAGGCATCGGCTCCCATCGGGACTTCGCGCGCGGCCCAGCGCTCGTCGTGCAGGTCCATGTCGGCGTCGTATTCGACGTGGCAGCCCAGTGGGGAATTGAAATACCAGAACCAGTTGCTGCCGAAGCGATGGCGCCCCGGTCCCCAGAAGCTCTGGTAGCCCTTCTCGACGAAGCGGGTGCCGGCCAGCAGCAGCTCGGTCGGTCCGCCCATGTGGAAGGTGAAATGCTCGCAGCCTTTCATGAAGGGCGGGGTCTGGATCATGAACAGGGTGTGATGATCCAGAGTGCCGGCCGGGCGCAGGAAAGGACCGACACCGGTGAAGCGGTCGGTGCAGACAAAGCCCAGGCGATGATAGAAGGCTTCAGCCTTGGCGGCGTCCGGCACGAAGTACACCACGTGCGAGAGCGAGCGCGGCAGCGCCGGCAATTCAGGCGGCAGGCCCAGTTCGTTGGGCGCGCGCTGGGCGTGGCCGGGGCCATTGACGCGTTCGGCGGCCAGTTGCAGGGGTCGGCGCACGGTCAGTTGGAAGGCCAGCGCGAAGCCCATGTCATCGACGCTGCGCACGACGCCGTCGCGGCGGCTGACTTCGCGGTCGCGGCGCAGCTCGGCCTCGATGGCGTCCAGCGAGGCGGCATCGGCCACGCCATAGACGGTTTCGCGCAGCAGGCTGGCAGTGCCCATGGCCGCCGGCAACGTGGCGTCGTCCTTGGCACGCAGCACGATGGCGGTGCCATCCAGTGCTTCGAAACGATCGCCGCCGCCGTCCTTGAGGCCGTAGTCCAGCAAATACTGGCGACAGGCGGGCAGGTCATCCACGCCAAATACCAGGGCGTCAGGTCCAATGATGTTCATGCGTATTCCTTCGGTTGCATTCAATGTTCAACGCTTGGTGCGACCGCCCAGGGTCTCGGCGACCCAGTCGGCGATGTAGTGGCCGGCGTTGATGGAGTTGTCGAAGCTGGCGTGCTGCGCGCCGCCTTCGCGGTCGGTAAATATCTTCAATTCGCACTTGGGGCTGTTGACCAGTTGTTCGTAGGTGCGATGCGCCCACTTGAGCGGAATCTGGCTGTCCTTTTCGCCATGGGTCACCAGGAAAGGCACGCGGATCTTCTCGACCACACCATCCAGGTGGACGTCCTCGGCGATGCGCATGAAGTCGTAGATGTCCTTGGCGCCCAACACACAGCAGACGTGCTGCCAGTAATGCGGCACCGGGAAATCGCCCTCCTTCTCCAGACGCCGTTTCTGCACATCGCGCCAGTCGTGATTGGCGCCCCACACCACGCCACAGGCAAAGCGCGGCTCCATGGCCACCACCCGCGGGCAGTAGTAGCCGCCCAGGGAGACGCCTTCACAGCCGATGCGGGCCGGATCGACATCGTCGCGCTGCTCCAGCCAGTCCACCACATGGCGTGCCCAGTGCTCGGCATCGAAACGCGCGGTCAGTCCTTGCAGGCGCAGGGCTTCGCCCGTGCCAGGCTGGTCGATCACCAGCGAAGACACACCGCGCTCGGCCAGCCAGCTGGGCAGGCCGACCAGGTATTTCATTTCCTTGGTCGAATCCAGGCCATTGAGCTGCACCAGGACTGGCGCGGGTCCCTGCACGTTCTTTGCCCGTGTGTAGAGGCCCGAGATGACCTTGCCTTCATAGGCAATCTCGACTCGCTGGCAGTTCTCGCCGGTGAGCGCAATGCCGCGCTGGAATACTTCCAGGAAGCGCCGGTACAGCTCCAGTCGACCTGGCGCACCGTGGCCTTGCAGGCGTTCGCAGGTCAGCAGATAGCTGGCGGCACGCTTGTATTTCTCGCCGGCCGACAGCAGACGGCCACGCAATTCATCCTCGGCCGCCAGGCCGCACAGCCTTTCTGCCATGTCCGCCCAGGTGGCGCGGAAGGCGGCAGTGCCTTCGGCGTCAGGCTGCTTGGCCGCCTCCTGCAAGGGCGCGCACATGGCTTCGATTTCACCGATGCGCGCTCCCATCTCGATGGCGAGGTCAACGGACAGATTCCAGACATAGTTCGTCGGGAAGTAACGGAACATGGTGTAACTCCTTTGATGATGAACGCTGCTCAGTGGCTCCCGCCGACCCACAGCGGGATGGAGACGTTGAGCCAGATGGCGTCGCTCTTGGCGGTATTGGCGGCGTACAGGCCGCGCTGGTAATTCATGTTGATGTTGAAGGCACCGCCGTTGTAGGCGATGGTCGGCCCCATGGCAAAACTGCGGGCGCGGTTGCCGGTGATCTCGATGCCGTTCTGGCTGTCATCGGTAAACTGGTTCAGGTAAGCGCCGGTTACGCCAAACTTCCATTTGCCGACGTTCCAGCCGCCGATGAAGTCAGCCACGTAGGCCGTGCCGGAGCGGTAGTTGGTGGTGCTGTTGCGCTCGTTGATGAGCAAGCGGTTGGAGATGCCCAGGTCGAGCCCGTCAGGATTGTTGTGACGCATGGCCAGCACTGGCTGCCAGGAGGTATAGCCGACCGCCACGCTGGGCCGGGCCGGGCTGTAGGACCCGGTCTCCAGGGCGATGTCGAGACCGCTGGTGATGTTGGTATGGGGCGCGATATCCCAGCGCAGCATGAAGGGACCGACAGTGACGTTGGACAGTCCATTGTGCGTTTCGCTGTGGCCGGCCACTTCGGTGTGCAGCGACACCACCGGCAGTACCAGTTGCGAATATACCTTGGCGCCCATCCATTCCACGCCATAGGATGCCAGTATGCGGGTGGTGGCCGAGAAGGCCGAGGACTTGAACGGCACCGGCAGCTTGTTGCCGTTGTTGTCGTACAGACCGTTGGAGGAGCTGTAGTTGAATTGCTCCACGGCGAACAGGCCTGCCATGGGCGGCTGCGCCGCGATGTACTCACTGCTGGAACCAGCGGGGAACGGCGATACGCCTCCCTCGAAAGCATAAGCCGCAGGCCACGCGGCCATGGTCAGCAGCGCGCAAGTTGCCAGCCGGCATGCCGGCACGAATCCTCTCTTCACTTCTGTCTCCTTGTCTCCTACCCTGCCTGGCTGGGTGTGGCCGCTTTCGGCGCGTTTGTCATGGCCAGGCTCAAAGCGGCGCATTGAGGACGCCGCCAGCTTGCCGCGCCAGCCCTTTCTGGTGGGGCTATGCAGCGGATGAGTGAAGGTTAAGAGCGGGCTTGATATTGATCAAATGGATTGTTTTGATTCATGATATGGACCGCATCAATACATCGACCACCCCATCCGCAGCACATTCGAGGGTCGGCAAAACCATGACAACAACGGAGACAGCGCCATGCGTTTCAACAAGCTCGACCTCAATCTTCTGGTCGCCCTCGATGCTCTGCTGACAGAGATGAGCATCAGCCGCGCCGCCGAAAAAATCCATCTGAGCCAGTCGGCCATGAGCAATGCCCTGGCGCGCCTGCGCGAGTATTTCGATGACGAATTGCTGATACAGGTAGGCCGGCGCATGGAGGCCACACCGCGCGCCGAGGTGCTCAAGGATGCGGTGCATGATGTGCTCAGGCGCATCGATGGGTCCATCGCGGCGCTGCCGGCGTTTGTGCCGGCGCAGTCAACGCGCGAGTTCCGCATCTCGGTCTCGGACTTCACGCTGACCGTACTGATCCCGCGCGTACTGGCGCGCGCGCATGCCGAAGGCAAGCACATCCGCTTTGCCCTGATGCCGCAGGTGCAGGACCCGACGCGTTCGCTGGACCGGGCCGAGGTGGACCTGCTGGTCTTGCCGCAGGAATTCTGTACCCCCGACCACCCTTCCGAAGAAGTGTTCCGCGAGCGCCATGTCTGCGTGGTCTGGCGCGACAGTGCGCTGGCGCAAGGCGAGCTGACGCTGGAACGCTACATGGAGGCGGGCCATGTGGTGATGGTACCGCCTGGGGCCAATGCGTCGTCAGTGGAGGCGTGGATGGCCAGGAAACTGGGCTTTGCGCGCCGGGTGGAGGTGACCAGTTTCAGCTTCGCCTCTGCGCTGGCGCTGGTGCAGGGAACCGATCGCATCGCCACCGTACACGGCCGCCTGGCACAGCTGCTGGCGCCGCAATGGCCGGTGGTGCTCAAGCAGAGTCCGCTGTCGCTGGGCGAGATGCGGCAGATGATGCAGTGGCACCGTTATCGCAGCAACGATCCCGGTATCCAGTGGCTGCGCCAGGTGTTCCTGGACAGCGCACGCGAGATGGACGCCGCGCTGCCTGGGGTGCACTGATGCGCTAGAGCGCTAGACGCTGCGGCGTCGGCGCAGCAACAGCACCGCCGCCACCAGCGCCAGCAAGGGGCCGCCGCCAAAGCCCCACCCCAGCTGCATGAGCCCGACGCCTGCCAGGGCGCTGCCGGCGACCACGCCGAGGAAGATCCAGCTGGTATGCAAGGCAGCCGGCGCGGCATCGCGGTCAAAGCCGCGCGCCCAGACCTGGCTGCGGGTTTCCTCATCGATGATCTGGATGGCCACCACCATCAGGGCCACGGCGATGGCCAGTTGCGGCAGCCGCGCAATGAGCCCGGTCAGGAACAGTCCTATCGCCAGCAGCCCCGCCGCATGAGCGAGCACAGCCAGCGGCGAGCTGGCATGCGATTCGGCCAGGGCATTGGTACGGGAAGTGGAGAGCGAGGCGCAAGAAAAACCCAGCAACGCCGCAATGGCATTGCCGAAGGCCAGTGCGCCGATATGCGCCGGCCAATGACGGGGATCGGTGCCATCCTTGCTGTCACGCAGGGTAGTGATGGTCTCCAGCAGCATGACACTGCCCAGCAGCGCGCCGATGGCCGGCAACACCAGCCAGACCCAGCCAGGCAGGCCGTGCCAGGCGGCTGACAGGGTGTGCGGGCCGATGACCACTTCCTCCATCAGAGACAGCCGCAGGCCGTTGGCGCCCAGTGTGGCGCAATAACCGCCCTGTACGCTGTCGGCGATGAAGAGGTAATAGCCGGCAGTGGCAAAGGCCACGCCGACCGGAATGGCCAGCGGTCCCAGACGCGCGAACATGGCCGGGCGCACGCCGGGAAAGCGGCACCAGGCGCTCCAGGTCAGCGCCGCGACAACGCTGGCGAAGGTGACGGCCAGGGTGCGTACTGGATCGATCTGCAGGCAACTGTTGAGCTGCGCCGACCCCAGACCCACCACGATGCCCACGCCGGAAGCGAACATGAATCCCTTGCGCACGGCCAGGTCGCTGGCGGCGATCCATTGCCGCACCGGGGCCAGCAAACCAAGCAACTGCATCGCTGCGGCGGCCAAGAGGATCACCAGCAGCGCCGCCAGCGCGGCCTGCCCACGGATCTCGGGGAGGCTGGCCTGGGCCGCCGCCAGTTTCATGCCGGCGATGAGGATGGCCAGGGATGCGCCACGCGGGCCGGCCAACAAAGGACGCGGCAAGCCCGCTCCCAGCAGGCAGGCCAGCACCACCGCGCCCAGCACCATCAGCGCACCGAGCGCAGCGGCGCTGCGGCCTGGCAAGGTATCGCCCAGGGCTGCGCCCAGGCTGACGTATTCGGCGTAGAACACACAGGCCGTCAGCAGGCCCGCCCAGATATCCTGGACGCGCCGACCCAGCGGGTTCAGCGCGAACGCAGACATTGCTCGCGCAGCGACGCCACCACCACAGCCTCGGGCATGCGATTGAGGGAGTCCACGACGGCTTGCGCATCGGTGCCGGCCACGGTCAGTTCGAACGCGCCGTTTTCATTCGGCCCGAAGGCGATGCTGGCATTGAGCCGCTCCAGCAGGCCATTGAGCTTGCCCATGGGGATATCGTCGGCAAAGCTGACCAGGATGGGACTGCACGCCACGCGGCCAGCCGCACCGGCAGCGCGAGTGCCTCCCTGCGGGGCAGCCGCGCCATGGCGCAGGTAGCCCAGGCCGACCGGGGCCAGTGCGATCAGCAGGCCCAGGAACACCATCAGGGTCACCAGGCACAGCATCGCCTGCGAGGAAAAGAAGCGGCCCAGCATGGCGGGAGGGGCGCGGTCTGGATCGTCATGCTGCGGCATCGTCAAAACTCCGTGAGGTCGATGAATTCAATGAGGTGAGGCCACAGGCTCACTTGCCGGGCGGCGTCAGGCCGGGAATGGACTTGAGCGATTCCATCATCAGCTGCACCGCCTTCTGCGGATCCTGCGCCGTTCCCAGTCCCTGTCCGGACAACTGCGCCAGATCCATCAATGGCCGGCCATAGCCGGAACGCGCGGCTACCGAGAGCCACTTGTAGGACTGCACATAGTCCTGGCGAGCATAGGCCAGCTCGCCCAGCAGCGTCTGCGCCGGCACATAACCGCGCACGGCGGCGCGCTCATAGAAGCGGGCCGCCTGGCCGCGATTCTTTTCAATGCCTTGCTGGCGCAGGCCGGTTTCAGAGAGCAGGCCGGCCAGGCATAGTTCGCGGTCGCTGGCGCTGGCACTGCGGGCGCGCGTGAGCGCTTGCGCGGCTTCGTAGCGGTCCATGCGCGGCGCGCCATTTTCCAGCTCGAACATTTCCCTGGCCCAGTCGCCGGGAGACGTGCCGGCATACTGATCGTCCAGTTGCAGGTCGGCGCGATAGATGCGGGGGGCTGCATTGCGGGAAGCGCGCCCCATCTTGCCGGGCGCTGTCGCCTGCTGTTCGCCGACGGGAAGCTCGCGCAAGCTGATCTTGCCCGCATCCAGCCAGACCTGGCTGCGCAATTCGGAGTAGCAGCCAGGTATCTGCTGCTTGTCGGTGTTCTCGTAGACGACGCGGCCCGCTGCCCGGAAGGCATCCTCCAGCCCGCGTGGCGTGGCGTCGGTGAGCGCCGCCGACAGCGCCGTCACATACGGGCCGTTGGGCCGTGGCGCACCATCCAGCGCACGCGTGTATTCGGCAGTGGAATAGGCCACCAGCGTGCCGTCCCAGGGCTTGGGTACCATGCCCTGGTCGCGCTTGGCCACATCGCGCGTCTGGAAAGGATTGTTGCGGCAAGCATCGACGATGACCACGCTCACGCGCGGCCTGATCTCGGCCAGCCATCCCTTGATCAGGTCCAGGTCGAAGCCGGAGGCCTTCAGCGCCACCGGTGATTGCAGCGACACATCGGTCCCCAGCAACAGGCTTTTGCCATCCAGGGCTGCACCGTGTCCGGAATAGAAGAACCAGGCGATATCGACATTGCCGCCCTTCATCTTGCGCACGAACTCGATGACCGCACGCTTGATGCCGGCACTGTCTTGGTTCTGGCGCAACTCGCCTTGCGCGCCCAGCCGGGCGAAAGTCTTGTGCATGAGGGCGGCGTCAGACACGGCATTGACCAGCCTGGCCGCGTCGCGGTAATCATTGTTGCCGATGCACAGGCTGACCTGCTTGAGCGGCCCGACGGCCTGCGCCTGCGCCCGCAACCAGCCCGGCAGTCCCGCCGACAAGGCGGCCGTTCCCAGCAAAATGACGCGGCGCTTCATGCCTGCCGCGCCAGCAACGATATGTGGCTCATTGTTATTGTTTCCCCTTGATGCGATGACGGCGACAGGTTCCCCAGAAACCCATCGCCGTTGCGCTGCAGATTGTATCCGAAATCATCGCCACATCGCAGCAGGCCCACACCCTGCGGGCCATGCCGTCTCGCCCTGTTACTGCTGCGCCAGGACATTGCCCTTCTTGTCGCGCACCACCACCTTGACGATCTCAGCCATGACGGTGCGCGAGGAGGTGTTGGCCTCTTGCGCAAAGCAATAGATCACCAGTTCCAGCCCCTGATAGACGCTGCGCAGATGCTCGATCTTGCGGGCGGCTTCTTCCGGCACACCATTGAGGTAACGGAAGGTTTCGCCATTGGTAAAGCCCAGGTGGTAGCTGCTGTTGTCGTTGAAGTAGCGGAAGGCGCCGCTTTCCCACACCGAGCTGTTAAGCGGGAAGGCTTGCTTCTCGAAGTCATACTTCTGCACAGCATCATCGAGGGTGATCTTGTAGTAGCGGCGTGCGCGGGCGTCGCTGACGGAGGCGTCGATCTTGGGCTGCAAGGCCTTGAGCAGGTCATTCTTCTGGAAGGCGTCGCTGCTGCGGGCATAGTCCGCCGAGACATTGCGGGCGATCTCGGCATAATCGATCGGCAAGCCGGCCAGGGCCAGGTAGGAGTACATCAGCTGGTTGCCGCTTTGCAGGGTCTGGTACTGCTCCAGCGGGACTGACTTGTCAGCCTTTTCGCGGGCATTGGCCAGGACGGTCTGGCGCGCTGCCTCGGCGGCCTTGGCCGAGGTAGCCTCGGAGAGGGTCGGCACGGCGGTAGCCGGCTTGGTGGATGCGGCCGGTCCAGCCTTGTCATTGCAGGCCGAGAGCAGGACGGCGCATGTCAGCGCCAACAGGACGGGAGAGGAGAAGGTACGCATGGAAAGCTCCAGTAAGAAAATCAAGGAAATGGAAGAAGCTCAGGAAAACCAGGAAAACCAGGAAAACAATCAGCATTAAGGAAGCGCAGGCACCCGGATCAGCACGGCATCAGCTACGCGCCAGCAAACCCTGCACCACACCACGGCCAGCGAAGTAGAGGCTGGCGATCATGGCGAGGTAAGCACCCAGGCCGAAAGAAACCGCGCGCAGCGCTTCGGTCATCATGGTGGATGCCATTTCCTGGGCCATGCGCGCCGCCTGCTGTCCACCAAAGGCCAGCGCCGCACCTTGCGCCTGGCGCATGCCATCGGCCATGCCCAGGTAGGCGCTCAGGCAGACCACCACGATGAAGGCCAGCGGCAGCAGGTTGCCCAGCCACGCCAGGCGATGACGCAGCACGAAGGGCAACAATGGGCCGCACAGCGCGATCACGGCGAACAGGCCGTAAGCCCCGGTGCCACCGCCAAAGCCGCCACCCTCGATGGCTTGCATGAATCCCGCCGGGGAGTTGAGCATGCCCAAGAGCTTCCAGAACGAGAAACCGGTGCTGTATTGGCCGGTCACGCGGATGTTGATGGCGTTGAAGACAAACCAGCCGCCTACCAGCGCCGCCATTCCCGCCAGCGTGCCAATGCCGAAGCGACCCAGCAATTCGCGCCCCACGGCCTGGCCTTTTTCCTTGGCCACGCGCACGGCCTCTTCGGTCTGTTCGCGCGCCAGCTGGCTCTCGGCAATGGCCGTCACGCTCAGCATTTGCCCTTGCCCATCGAAGCCCACCTCCACGCTCATGTTGACCCGGGGTGCGACCTCGGAGCGCCAGATACCTTCCAGCACAAAGGGAAACTGCTGTTGATCGATGACGATGAGGCCCGTGCCGGTGCTGGTGTCACGTACCACTTTTCCACGTTTGGTTTGCATGCTTGCTCCTTGAGTTGGGTTGGGGAGAATGCCCCGGCAAAAGCGCCGGAGCCTTGGCTGTCCATCGATGAGGACGCCGACACACCCTTGTTCGTAGCCAGGAGGAGAAAGCGGAGAGAAATTTTTGATTATTTTTTTTGGGGGGCGGCTCCAGTGCGCTGGCAAAGGCCTGCAATACCGGGACGCTCGCGAGGAGCGGCCATGCCTTGCGCAACCAAGGGACGAAAAAAAACCGATGCGGACATCGGCTTTTTTCATTCTGCCCGACAGCGGGGCAACGTCCTTTAGGCGACCGCCTCAGCGATCTTCGCGCTGGCGTGCATCCAGCACATCGATCTGGGTCGCCAGTCCCGATTCGCGCAGCTGGCTGACAGCCTCGGAGAGGGCCACGCCGGTGGTGCTGAGTTCATAGACGCCATTGGCATCCGGACCGCTGCGTATGCGCAGATGCATGGCATCCAGGCGCGCGGCCAGTCCACCCAGGGCCACGTCTTGCCTGAACTTCACGCGCAGGATGCCGGACTGGCCCTGCCCTGCCGGCTGCACGGCGCGATAGCCGTCATCCGGGATGGCGTCGCGTTCGACCAACTGGCGGCCCTGGAAGACCAGCGCCACGCCCAGCGTCACCAGCGCGGCTACCGCCCAGCGATGACCATTGCTGGCCGGTGTGAGCGAGAGCTGGCGCCACCAGGCGGCCAGGCGGCCTACCAGGCTGCGCTGGCGCTGCTGCTCGTGCTCGGCCAGCAGGCGGCTGATCTGGTCGAAGGAAACCAAGGGCTTGGCATGCTGCGCCAGCCCCTCGCGCGCCAGCCGCACCAGTTCGCGTTCGGCCTCCACCTCCGCCTGCAGCTCGGGATGGCGTTCAAGCATCTGCAGCATCCAGGCGTGTTCGTCGGGATCAAGCTTGTCGCAGGCGAACTGGAAGCAGTTGCCGCGAAAGCGCGCGAGATCGTCATTCATTTGCGGCCTCCTTCAGACGGGCGGCGGCCCAGCTTGCCTTCGATGCAGCCTTTCATCTTCTTGGCGGCTTCACGCACCCAGCTGCGCACCCGCTCGGAATTGATGTCGTGGTGGCGCGGCGATTGCGCCGCGAACATCTCTTGCATCTGCTTGTAATCCATTTCGTTATCCAGCGACAGCTTCATCGCCAGGCGATAGTTGGGTCCCTCCGCGCTGGCCGGCAAGCGCTGGATGCAATCGGCGATGGCCTGCAACACCTGTTTGGCCTGCATCTGCTCCTCTGGCCCCGGCAGGGGGCAAGCGAAACCATCGAGGTCGTCGATCTCGTCACTGCCCTGCGCAGCCTCACCGGTCCTGGGCTTGAGCACCACTTCACGCTTCTTGTGGCGATAGACGCGGCGCAACTCATCGATGGCGCACTGCTCGCCGATCTTCTTGGCCCAGGTCTTCACCGAGGCCAGCTTCGGATCATAGGAATGCGCGGTCATGAAGATGCGCAGCCAGGCATTCTGCATGGCCGCCTGCGCGACGTCTTCATTGAACTTGACGAGCTTGAGCACGTGGCGGTCGAGGTCGGCCACCAGCAGGTCATAGAAAGCGCGCTGCGCCGCCTGCACCGAGCGTTCGCCCGGACTTTTGGACGAGAACGACTTGAGCAGCCGCGCCAGTTCTTCGTTGTTATTCAGATTGTCTGCCACGGTCAAGTCCGATGCTGGTCATCCCTGGGGCGAGATTGTAACCCCGATTGCACGCCTTCCATCGCATCCACGAAAAGATGGATGGCGTGTACCAATGTGTCGCAGGCCCGGCCAATGCACTGCCGCCAGGCCAGCGGATCGGGCAGCCACAGTTCGATCACGAAGCTGATGCTGCCCTGACTCAACACACCCTTGACCAGCTTGAGCCGGTCATTGATTTCATTGAGCGCTGCCAGCGCCTGGCCTGCGGGCTGGCTCGATTCCAGCGACCATACCCGGGGCAGCAGCAGGCAGCCGAAATGGCTGTCCTCGGCATCCAGGCACAGTGCGTAGGACAGGCCCTGGTGGACGAAGACGATATCGCCCTCCTCGTCCAGCGCGCACGGCAAGCCATCGGCCTGCAGTTGTTCCAACAGTTGGGTCAGCGAATTTTTCATGAAAGCCTTCTCGAAGCGCGGCGGCTGCACCATGCGACCGCTCACCGGCTCCTGTTCGAAACGAGATGGCGTTTCCGGATAAGAAAATTCGACTGACCTTCAATCCTTCTTCAATACTTCAATACTTCAATACTTCAATACTTCAATACGATTATCTCGGCGCGACCGTCTCAGCGCGACACATCGCGGCAGAAGCGCTCCGGCTCGCCGTCGATGACCACGCCGCTGGGCCAGCGGCCGCTGCGCTCATGCGCACGCCGCACCGACGACGCCAGCGCCGCATCGCCCTCGACGGCATAGACGAACACCGGCATCTTCATCATGCCGGCATCCGAGAGCAGCATCGGATTGGCGTCCAGCGAACGGGCATCGACGTGCACGCCAACAGGCATGCCGATCTCGTTCTGCACCCGCAATAGCCAGGCCTGGTCCAGCCTGGGTGCACGCGCGTGACGGGCGACGTACTGGCTCACCTTGTTGCTGCCAGCGGCCTCGGCATTGCGTGCATCGAAGACGATGAGTCCCAGATAGCCCTCGCGATCGGCCTGGCGCGCGCAGCGCAGGTTGCCCGGCAGGGCCGACGTCATGAACCAGTTTCCATGCTTCATCTCGCGCCGGAACTGGCCCACCAGCGCCTGCACGGCCGAACAGCCGGGGGCAGCGTCCTTGATCTCGGCATTGAGGATCTTGCCGCTGAAGCCACTGGCCAATCCCAGCAGATCGCTGACGAATGGCGGTGGCTCGCTGGTGGCCTGGCCGTTGAACTTCATCCGCGCAACGCGCCAGTCGGCGCTGTTGATCTGGTGCGTGGAGACATTGGCGGCGGTCTGCACGACCCGCCCCGTGAGGGCATCATGGTGGACCACCCAGGTGCCGTCGGAGAGCAATTGCATGTCGGTCTCGACGCCGTCGGCGCTGCTCTGGTAGCCGGCACGCAAGGCGCTCAGCGAGTTTTCCGGCGCACTGGCCGCGCCACGATGGGCCTGCACCAGCATGCCCAGGCAATTTGCGCTGGCCCATTCCGGGGCCAGGCACAGCAGCAGCGCGGCTGCCATCAAGCTGCGCTTACTTGGTCGGTTCATAGCCATACTTCAATCCTTGCAAGACATCGACGCGAATGGCTTCGTTGAGGGGATAGCCATAGCCCTGGCCCACGGCCACCACATGGATGACATTAGACAACAGCAGGCTGCCGACTCCGGCCTGGCTCTGCCCGGCACCAGCGCCCGCCCCAGCGCCGTATTTCATCCAGCCGATCATGCGGCCAAAGAGTTCGCTGCGGGTAATGCTGTTGTCCGTCATGCTCAGGCCCACCCACACCGAGCCCAGGGCGCACAGCAGCACGCCGGTGGCGATACTGGCGCGACGGCGCGAAAGCACCTCAGAGGTCGAGCCCAGCAACAGCACCAGGGTGGCAATCAGATAGAGCAGCTTGGAGAAGTGGCCGATTGCGCCCAGCAGCGAAAAGAACAGCGCCACCGGCGGCACGATGGCAGCGCGCGTGGCATCCTCGGCATCGCGGTGATAACGTCCGCCCGGAGCCAGCTCACGGGCGGCAGCGCTGAAGCGCTCAAGGCGCTTGCCGGCCTCCAGCGCCACGGCCTGGTCAAACAGGCGCAGGAAGTCGGCCTGACTTGCATAGCTGGCCGCCACCGTGGCTGAAGCGGGCAGCTTGAGTACGTTGCGCAGTTCGCGCTGCAGGCCAGGGCGGGCGACGAAGGCGACGAAGGACAGGCCCGGAGGAATCACATCGCCCTGCACTGTCACGCTGCGCGCGGTGGAGGCCATCTTGCTGCGGTACTTCTGTTCCACCGCATCGCGGAAGGTGGCTTCGTCGGACGGATCCCAGTTGGGCGGCACCGGCACCTTGCGGCGCACGTTGCTGACCACCTTGCCGCGCTGGTTCTCAGGCACGCTCTGCGGCGTCCAGCGGTGGCGCGCGAGGCTGTTGCGGTATTCGTTCCAGGCCTTGTCCTGCTCCTGGCGCAAGCCCTGGTCGCTGGACGTGGGGATGCGCGCATATTGCAGCCACTTCTTGTGGGTCTGGGCAATGGCCTCCTGGTAGCTCTTGAGATAGTTCTGCGCGCCGATCTGCTTGGCCACGCTCTGGCGCACCAGCATTTCCTTTTCGCTGCGGATGCGCTCTTCCAGGTTGTTGACCGACACCGCCATGAACGGGAACAGCGCCAGGAAAGCCTTACCCTCGGGCTTGGAGAACACCGCCGGATCGTCCGACAGACCCGTGAGGGTGACGCGGCCGTCGAGCAGGGCGCGCTGCAGCAGCGTGGTATTCATGGCCATGCGACCGAACTCGGCATCGCGGGTGAAGACCAGGCCATCGACCAGCACCTTGATGCCGATGAAGACGGCCACCACGGTGAAGCCACACCAGAAGGCGATCTTCTTCCATCCCGGCTGGCCCTCGTTGCGGGCGCGCCGGCGCAGCATCAGCTGGAACACCACCAGCGCGGCGGCGATGCCGGAAAGGGTGCGGCCATAGTTCTCGATGTTGTGGACATCATCGGTGCTGCCGCCGCCCACCACGTCGAGCAAGCGGGCATTGAAGCCCAGTTCGAAGGTCAGGTAGACGAGAGTCAGGACGATCAGCAGGATCGTCTGGCGGATTTGTACGCTGCGCATGAAACTTACCTCAGGTCGATTGGAGTAGCCTTGACTTCCTCGCCCGAGAAGGTCCAGTTCGGAGTGGCCGGTGCTTGCGCAGCGGCGTTGCGCGGGCTGCTGCGGGGCGCAGCGGGCTTGTCGTTGCTGCGGCTGGTACGGCTGGACTTGCGCTGCGAGCTGGCGGCGGCAGCGTCATCACTGCCGGAGCGCACGCCGCCATCCTTCTGCGGCGGCGCAGGGATGAACCGTCCGCCGTTGCCCGCGCCGTCACCCGAGGGTGCGGCCGGGGCTTGGAAATTCTGGTCGGCGAAGGGCTTGGCGCGGATGTCCACGCCCGGCGGCACCGGCACCGTCGAAGAGAGCATGCGCTGCTCGGTATAGACCTGGCGCGAAATCTGGCCGTAGGCAGGGAAATCGAAGATCATCGCCTGCTGGTCGGGGCTGAGCTGGATGCGCGGACGGTCGTTGCAATTGCCGATCTTCCACTCCAGGATATCGCTGCCCTCGATGGCCAGCACCTCATAGCGGAACGGACAGTTACGCTCCTGCGTCTCGATGACCACCACGGTGCGCGGGCCAATGGTCTCGACCTTGGCGATGCGCGCGGTGACGGCATTCTGCAAGGGCAGCACGCGCATGAAGCGATCCAGCTTGACCGAATAGGCGCCCTGGTTATCCCGCCGCAGAATGCCCTGGGAGCCGTCGCGCAGGGCGAAGCGCCCCACTTCCGTGCCGAACAGGCCGGCCGCATCCACACCCATGGTCATGCCGCCGCGTCCATTGGGGGTCATGGCGCATCCGGCCAGCAGCGTTGCCGCCACCGCCAGCGCCGCCGCCCCTGCGCGCATCGGTCGTCCAAAACCGGCTGGCCAGACGGCCGCCCTCGTCGCCAGCGCCCCCCTGGCGCTGGCGTTCAGCATGCTTTTCTTGTTCATTCTTCCATTGCTGCGTTTTTTTGTTGGTCGGAATTCTACGTCGATTGCAGCCCGGCTGTCTCGGCCTGAATGCGACATCCTCCCCATTCGAACCGAAGCGCAAAAAACGGAGATGACAATTTGGTTACGCGCCACATAATTGACTATTAGTCATCAAAATTATTGCATATGTGTTTACAAGCAATTCCTTTCTTGGCAACCAGGAATGTTTCCATAGTAGTATTCGGCCAGCAGAGGCAGTAACAAACAAGCAGTGAAATCCATGCCATCTGCCGCGCCATAGTCGTTCAGGGGAACCACATATCGATATCGCCAGCTCAGGCCGCCTGCCCAGCGCATGCAGCCATGGCCGATGTCATGCGTTGCAATCGGTCACACGGGGGTGTCACCGGTCGCGCCTTTTTGCCAGGTCCACCCTCTGATGACGCGGCGACATGCATTCGTCCGACAACAATCCGAGAGCGCAATGACCATCTGCCAGCAATGCAACACCAGCAATCCCGAGGGCACCAAGTTCTGCACCCAATGCGGCACCAAGCTCGCCATCGCCAAGCCTGACCTGGCTTGCCGCACCTGCCACGCGCCACTCCTGCCGCGCTCGAAGTTCTGCACCGGTTGCGGAACGCCGGTGGCCGCTGCCGACATCATCGAAGACAAGCCGACCCCTGCCGCGATCGAAGCGGTAGCGCCGCCTGCGCCGGTCGAGATCGTTGCGACGCCTGCGCCGACACCGCTCGCACCGATTGCTGAAGAAGCCCCAGCTGCTGTGCCGTCGCCTTCCGCAGCTGAGCCGACCGCATCCTCGCCCGTGCTGAGCGAGCCCGTCGTCACCGCTCCTAAAGCTGTTGAGAAAGCTGAAAAAGCGGAGAAGGTCGAGAAGGTAGAGAAGGTAGAGAAGGCGGCTACGCCACCAACCACCAAGACGCCTGCACCTCCAAGCAAGGACGCAAACCCGCAGCCCGCCAAGACAAACGCCAATGCCTCGCAGTTGAAGATGATCATCGCCGGCGTGGTGGCGGTGGCCGTGATCGGTGGCGGCCTGTTCTGGTGGCAGAGCGCGCGGCAACGTCCGGTCGCACCGGAAGCAGCGGAGGCCGCCGCAACCAATTCCAGCGAGAGCAGCAACACTGCCAGCAATACCGACGTTGCGCCCAGCGTCCCGGTCACGCCCGCCGCAGAACCCGTAACGCCGCCTCTGGCGGAAGCACCGGTCGCACCGACCGCACCCGCCGTTGCCGAACCAGCGCCCGCGCCCGTGCCGCCTGCTGCGCCGGTAGCCCAGGCGAGCGTGTCAAAACCGGTGGTGGCGAAGGAAAGGCCGACCGCCAAGCCGGCCCACGACGCCACTTCCGACAGCTCGACCTCCGCCGCCTCGGCAGCGCTGCTCAAGAAGGCAGAAGGCTATCTGGCCGCCAATCAATTCGACAAGGCCATTGCCACCGCCGAGAGCGTGCTGGCGATCGAACCAGGCAATGCGGCAGCCAAGGCGCTGGTGCGCAAGGCCAAATCGCGCCAAATGGAAGTACTGAAGTCCAGCAGTTCACTTGAATGACCAGTTTTGGGGAGAAAACCATCATGATGAAGAAAACAATTTCCGCCGCCTGCGCCGTGGCCCTGCTGGCCAGCGGCTGCGCCAACACCAACGGCGGCGGCACTGGAATGAGCAATGAAAGCATGCTGCGCTGCGCCGCCCTGGGCGGTGGTGGCGCGATCCTTGGCGGCCTGCTCGGCGGCACCAAGGGTGCCATCGGCGGCGCTGCCGCCGGCCTGGCGGCTTGCGCCGTGATCGAGATCGCCTCGCGCCAGACCAAGACCGCCAGCGAAGTCGATAGCGAATACAAGGCTGCCAACCGCAACCGCCTGCCGCCCACGGCCAAGATCGACAGCTACACCACCGTCGTCACTCCCAATGGCGCCGTCAAGGCGGGCGACACCATCAAGGTGAACTCGGCTATCCGCGCCGTTTCCGGCACCAGCGAGCCGGTCACCGAAGTCAAGGAAGTGCTGGTGGCCTATGCGCCCTCGGGTGACGAATTCAAGCGCGGCGAAAAGACCGTGAACACCACCCCCGGCAGCGGCGAATACGACAACAGCTTCTCGCTGCGCCTGCCGCAAGGCGCGCCGCAAGGCAGCTACAAGATCAAGACCCAGGTCTTCCTGAACGGCAAGCCGGGCGCGACCCGCGAATCGACGGTGCAGTTCGCCCGCATCGAAGGCCAGCCGGGCCTGGTCATGGTTTCCTCCGCCACGCATATTGAACAAGGATCGCAAGCGCAATGACCACTCCTACTCCCTCCTACGGCCTGCTGCGCGCAGCAGAAGCCATCACCAATGTACGCGCGCTGGCCATGTGCGGTATCGCCGGACTGGCGACCTTCCTGTGCGCGGCGCTGACCGGCTATCTGGGCATGCATAGCCTGGTGCTGGCCTTCCTGCTGAGCCTGGTTACGATCGTCGTCGGCCTGATCGGCTATTCGGCAGTGGGTATCGTGCTCATGCGCCATGCGCAAGGCACCCGCGTGGAATTCATGCAAGCCATTCTGCAAGCCACCTTCTCGTTGCATCGCTTCCTCGGCGTGGGCCTGCTGCTGTTCCTGGGCTACCTGGCGGTCCTGCTGGGCGCGCTGGTGATCCTGCTGATCTGCAAGATTCCCGGCCTGGGCGCGCTGCTGTATGCATTCGCCTTGCCCATCATCGCCGTGGCGGTAGGCTTGCTGGGCGTGGGCATCGGCTATGTGGGCATCCCCCTGACCGCGCCGGCGATCTGGGAAGGCAATGACAGCTTCCAGACGGTGGCGCGCCTGCTGCAGATCGGCCGTCAGCGTCTCATGAGCGTGATCGTCAATATGTTCCTGCTGTCGATCCTGGTGGGCTTCCTGTCGGTGGTGGTATTTGCCATTCTGTTCTGGGGCACCGCCATGGCGACCGCCATGTCCACTGCGGTGGGCGTAGGCCCCGGCAGCGGGCTGGGCAGCATGCTGGGCATGCTGGGTATGGGAATGGGCCGTGGCTATGGCGGCTATGGCGGTATGGGAATGCTGGGCATGGGCGACTACGGCAGCAGCGGCCATCTGGCGGCCTTCAGCTTTGGCGTCGGCTTGCTGATCACCATCGGCATGATCATCCCCTTCCTGACCTTCATCAACGGTACCTGCCTGATCTATCTCCAGAGCATCGATGGGATGGACTTCTCGGCCTCGGAAGAACAGATCCGCAAGAAGCTGGAGGACGCCAAGCAAGCCGCCGAGAAGGCACGCGCAAGTGCAGACAAAGGCCTGCGCGCATCGCGGGATGGAACCGCAGCGGACACTGCCGGCAATGCACCGGCAGCGGCGGCGGCGGAACATGCACCTGCACCTGCACCGGCTCCTGCTCCTGCCGCCCGCAGCTGCAGCGGCTGCCACGCCCCGCTGAGCAGCACCGATGTCTTCTGCGGCGAATGCGGAACGAAGAATCCGCTCTGACGGGTCCGGTTGCCAGGCAACATTAAAAAACAATAACAGCAGCAGTCACACCATGGCCGGAGCGCAATCTCCGGCCATTTTTTATTGGCGGCCTGCGCTGGCGCAGTCCTGCCCCGGCTGCTGGGTCAGTGCCATGGCAAAGCGCCCCTCCCCCACGGACCAGTCGGAATAATCGTTTTCATGCATGAAGATGAAGACATCCTTGGGCGATATCTGCGCACAGGCGTCCAGATTGCTGGCGATGGCGGCATAGAGCGCCCGCTTCATGGCATCACTGCGACCACGGCGCATGGTGATCTCGACCACCACCACGCGCTCCGAACGGGTGATGCCATTGAAGCTGCGGCTGTACCAGAACTGCTGGCCATCATGCTCGGACATCAGGTTGAACAGCTCATCCTGGGGCATGCCGATACTGTCCACCAAAGCCTGGTGGATGCCATCGACAATCGCCTGGCGAGCCTGAGAAGAAGTGTCGCGGGGAACGCTGGTGCGGATAAATGGCATGTGATTTTTTCTCAAGAAGAAGGGATTCAGATAGGATGTCAGCAGAAGCGCCAGTGCATCCGCCATCAGTCTTCAAAGCGCTTCTACAGACGGTATTCTGGCAAATGCGTTCTGATCCTCTAAACGATTTTTTAGCGCTGCTATGTGCAACAAACTCACTTAATGATGCGACGCCCCCTTCCCCTCAATGCCTTGCGCGCCTTCGAGGCCGCCGCATGGCTGGGCCGGATGAGTGCTGCTGCCGATGAACTTGCGGTGACACCCGGCGCCATCAGCCGTCAGATACGGCAACTGGAAATAAGATTGGGCTTGCCCCTGTTCGAGGGAAGCAAGGCCAATCCGCAACTGAGCGCTCAAGCACAAGCCTTGCTTCCCGGGTTGAGCGCGGCGTTCGACCAGATCGACGCGACGCTGGCCTCGGTGATGGATGACGACAGCGTGCTGGACGTCAGTTGTTTCAGCACCTTCACGGCCAAGTGGCTGTTGCCTCGGCTACATGATTTCAATCACCGTTATCCGGCCACCGAGATCAGGATCAGCACCGGCCCGTCCGGCCAACGCAGCGAGCTGGAGCGCGAGCGCTACGATCTGGTCATTACCGTGGACAGGCAAGTGGACGAAGGAGCGGACAATGTGATTGCGCTTTTTCCCGAACGCCTGGGCGCAGTCCTCGCGCCTTCGCTGGCCAGCAGACTGAAGCTGCGCCGGCCAGCCGACATCCCGCGCGCCATCATGCTGCATACCAGGACGCGCATGGACGCCTGGCAGATGTGGGGCGACGCGATAGGACAGACGCTGGCCGGCGGGCCAGGCCCCGAGTTCGATCATTACTACTTCACGCTGGAGGCTGCCATCGGCGGACTGGGAATCTGCGTTGCGCCCTGGCACCTGATCATCGAAGACATCCGCGCCGGCCGACTGGTCGCGCCGTTCGGATTTGTCCAGAGCGGCTATCACTACATCGCCAGACACCGACAGCGCCCGGGCAAGCGCCTGGCGCAATTCTGTACCTGGCTGGCGGCACAGGCACAAGCGACTGCGCGGCCTGATCAGGAAACGCGGTGACGCAAGACTTATCAACGGAGGAAAGCAACTTGATCAACAGCAAAGAACAGTAACAGTCACCCCGTGGCCGGAGCACAAGCCCCGGCCATTTTTTCTCCAGGCCTGCGCGGCCCGGGAACCCATCAGGGCGGTCCGTCAGCGATAGCCTCCACAGTCGCCTGCCGCCCTTTCTGCACGATGCGCACATGCTGGCCGACATGAAAGCCCTGCGGCGATGTCGTGATGACGATGGGATGACCATCCGGCAGGCGAATGGTCAGGTCGGTGACGTCCTGGAGCGATTCGGTCTTGTGGACCTGGCTCCCCACCAAGGCGCCGCCGACCACGCCCAGCACGGTCAAGGCCGTCTTGCCATTGCCCTTGCCGAACTGGTGACCCAGAACCCCGCCAGCCACGCCGCCGGCGGCGGCACCGGCCAGATTAGGCTGGAACACCATCACCTGGCGCGGCTGGACGGCCGTGACCTGCCCATAGAACACCCGCACTGGCTCGTCCTGGAACAGGCTGCAGGCTGACAGCAACAGCGGAAGGCAGAGTGCCGCGATCGATTTTTTCATGATCTTCTCAGAAGCGGTATTGCAGACCCACAGTCATCATCGACGCATTGGTATCGGTCGCATTGTCATTGGTCTTGGTGATGCGAGGGTACCAGTTCAGGTCCGCCGTAAGATGCAACTGCTCGGTGAGCTGGTACATGATCCCCAGTCCATAGGTCGCATGCAGTTGCTGGTCCTTGCCGGTGTAGGCGTCATCGGCCGAGGCGCTCTGCCGGTCCAGCGAGGTATGCACGAAGATGGCTCCGGCGCGTCCCGTGAGGGTGAGCCTGTCGGTGGCGGGATAGAAGCCGCGCAGGGCCGTGACCACGCCCTGGTTGTGCACGCGCATCACACTGGTTTCCCCGGTGCTGCCACGGGTAAGATCGTAGCTGGCCGTACCGAAATCGACATAGCTGATTTCAGCGCCGAGATACGGATTGAAGCGATAGCCCAGTCCAAGCTCAAGCCCGAACTGCCTGGTGCGCTCACCGGTGATGAAAGTGGCATGCATGGTGTTGGAAGTATCCAGCGTGGTCCGCGACTGGCCGATGGCAGCGCGGGCATAGACGCCCTCATCGGCGGCATGTGCAGAAAAGGTCAGCATGCTACCGCCGGCAAACAGGGACAGGGCAATCACTTTTTTCATCATTTTTCCAATATCCGATCTCAAGAAAGGGAGCTATGAAGGACATCCCGATGGGGATGCCTCCCTATTCGTCGATGAGAGCAAAAAGCGGAATAGAAAATGAAAGAGATTTTTCACCTGGGAAATCAAGTGGCTTGCAGTTGCAATAAACGCTTGAAAAAACGCAGAAAGCCGCACGAGCGCACTCCTCACGCATCTATTGAGCATACCCATAGCTCACATCCGGAAAATCCATTTGTTCAGCGCTGGATGTGCTTTTACAGTAACGCCAGAGCAACATCCGCACATCCCACACATCATTAAAAAAGGACGAGACCTCTCATGATCAAGTTGATGATCATCGGCCGACGCCGATCCGGCATCACCCGAAATGAAATGCAGCAGCACATGCTCGACATCCACGCCCCGCTGGTCCTGGAGTTCATCGCTGCGCATCCGGACCAGGCGCCGCAACGCTATGCGCAAAACCACTTCATCGACAGCACCCACGCCGCTGGTGCGCCGGAAGACAATCCGTGGGCGCTGGACCGTGACTTCGTCACCCAGGTCTGGGCCGAATCCGCCCCGGGGGCCATGGCTGCGCTGGCCCTCCCTTTCTACAAGGAAAAGCTGCGTCCGGACGAAGACAATTTTGTGGACCAGGCCACGGTCATCAAGCTCATGGCGCGGGAAGAGCTGGTTTTTTGCGATCAGCGGCGCACGGCGCGCTACAAGCTGTTCTTCGTGCTGCCGGCGGGAGCTGAGGGCAAGCCGCTGGCCGAGCTTTTCTCTGGCTTGATCAAGCGCGTGGTGGCGGATCACCGCGCGCCTTATATCCCACGGCATGTCCGTAATCTCGTGATGACCCCGCCCGGGACGCCGCCGGTTGCCGAGCTGGTGGAAGAGTTCTGGCTTGATAGCCTGGAGGATTGCAACAAGCTGCTTGGGCTGCTCAGGGAGAGCCTGGCCAGTGACGAGTCAGGACCGGAGATTGGTAATGCCATGCAAGGCGGGCTGGCTGGGGTTGCGGTGGAACATGTGTTGCACAAGGGCGTGGATTAGGTGCTGGCGGCAAGACGGGATCGGCTTTTCCTCACGCTTTCCCGCCCATCGATCAGCCCTGTCGCGCAGGCGTTTCCGACGAACCCGGTCCGCGACGCCGCACTCCTGCGCGCATGCGAATTGCAGCCGAACATGTTGCCGGCGCAGGGCTGGCTGTATCGGCTGCAAAAAATGCGTGTTCGACAGCAATAGAAGAAGAGAATGCCGAAAGGCAAAATATCAATCGGAAGAACGGCAGACCTTTTCCCGACGGAGAAATCACGCCCTCAAAATGGAAGGCAATCCGCTATTTGAAATCCCCTATTTGCTATGCCAACTCGACCCGGTTCCGGCCATTTTTTTTCGCGGTGTAAAGTGCTGTGTCAGCCGCCGCAAACAGTTGCTGGAGATCCGTGTGATCAGCGTTCAACGACGCGACGCCAAAACTGGCGGTGACATTGATCACCTTGTCGCCGAAGGCAATTTCCGCGCCGGCGATCTGCTCCCGGAAAGATTCGGAAAACGCGTGCGCACCCTCTATCGACGTTTGAGGCAAGACGATGCAGAGCTCCTCGCCGCCGTAACGAGCAGCGATGTCGCTTGCACGAATCCCGGTCAAAATGAGTTCTCCAACGCTGCGCAGAACCATATCGCCCGCAGCATGCCCCAGAACATCATTGATCTTCTTGAAGTAATCGAGATCAATCATGATCAACGACAGGGGCGTACCATACCGGCGACTGCGTTCGATTTCGCTATCGAGTCGTTCGAACAGAACGCGACGGTTCAGCAGACCTGTGAGCGTGTCAACGGATGCCAGGCGCTGTTCTCGTAATAGCGCTTGCTTGAGCAGGCCTTCGTTTTCCCTCAATTCAAGCAAAGCCATTGCTTGCCGCGCCAGGCCGGTCAAGAGGTCCCGTTGGCGCTCATTGAGCTGCCGTGGCTGCCTGTCCCAGATACAAAGAGTGCCGATACGATATCCATCGCCGGTGACCAGATTGGTGCCTGCATACATCTGCATGCCTGTATTGGCCATTACCTGGGAGTGCGAAGTTTTCTCGTCATGCCTTAGATCGCCGATTTCAAGCACGCCATCCTGCAAGATGGTCCACGAGCATGCGGCGTCATCGCGCGGAATCAGCATGTTGGGCATGCCAACGCTGGCAAGCGTCCGAACCAGGTTTTCTTCGACGAATGTGATCAGGGCATAGGGCACGTTGCAGATTTCAGTCGCCACCCGCGCCAGCAGGGTGAAATCCTTTTCCGACAGCGTATCAAGCTGCAGGTAACGACGCAGAGCACCGAGACGGTCTGCCTCGTTGTCGGGGCGAGGGATAGCAATTGCTGATTCCATGAGCACCTCCAGTCGTTCCTCTTGCTGGATGCTATCTGACCGGAATTTTCCGGGCAAGGGATTTCGGCGGTACACGGCCGGCTTCGTGCCAGGGCCTGTCCAGATTCAATTTCCGACCTCTGCCGCAAGCTTGCCCACGGTCATCACCGCCCTATGCGGAGAAATCCCTATGCGGAGAAATGGCGACGGTACGGCCCAGATGGCAAGCATGCGCGGGGCACCAGAAATTGCCGAGGAGCGCAGAGGAAAACAGAGCGACTATGGATCGCGTGTGGGCTGGACGAGCCACCTTCGCGCGACGCAATCCATGCTGCCGCAACGGGAGGCCACGGCATAGCCGACGACCTCACCGCGCGTAGTCTGATCAGAGCCCCAGATCGGAAAGGCCCGGGTGATCGTCGGGACGGCGACCCAGCGGCCAGTGGAACAGGCGTTCGCTCTCCTGGATGGGACGATCGTTGATGCAGGCATAGCGGTTGAACATCAGGCCGTCTTCGTTGAACTCCCAGTTCTCATTGCCATAGGAGCGGAACCAGTTGCCGGAGTCATCGCGCCATTCATAGGCGTAGCGCACCCCGATGCGGTTTCCGGTAAATGCCCACAGTTCCTTGATGAGACGATATTCCAGTTCCTTGGCCCACTTGCGTTCGAGGAAGGTACGTGCTTCGTCACGACCATTGGCGAATTCGGCACGATTGCGCCAGCGGGTGTCCAGACTGTAGGCAAGGGAAACCTTTGCCGCGTCACGGGTGTTCCATCCGTCTTCGGCGAGACGGACCTTTTCAATCGCGGACTCACGGGTGAACGGCGGAAGAGGAGGACGGATTTCGGTATTGGATGACATGATATGACCTCAACGGTTAGGTGAATTTGATCCTGCGGGTTCTCGCAGGGTCGATAAAAGCAGGGCGGCCGCCCTGCCTGCGCTATCGGCGGCACTCGCATCACCGGTGACCATTGCAACTGCTGTTGCGCCGTCGATTAGGATAAGAAAATAATTTGCAGCTTCATCAGGATCTGGCAAGCCAGACTCACTGGTCAGCTCACGGAGATACGCAAGCAGACGCTGCTTGTGCAACGCAGAGACTGCACCGATGTCGGGATGGGTCTTGCCCAGTTCACCGGCAGCGTTGATGAATGCGCAACCATGGAAGTCTTCGCTCTCGAACCACTGGCGCAGCGCGGGGAAGATCGACTTCAGCCGGCTCAGCGGTGCATTTTCCTGCGAAGTCGCGCCAATAAACCACGACATCCATCGTTGGTCCCGCGCCAGCAACGCGGCAGCGACCAACTCTTCCTTGTTCGCGTAGAGCCGGTAGATGCTGCGCCGCGCCACGCCGGATTGCTTGACTATCGCGTCCATCCCAGTGGCGTGAATGCCACCCGAATAAACGAGCTTCTCCGTGGCCGCCAACAGGCGGGAGATGAGCGAGGCGTCGTCAGAAGTATCCATATGATTTCAAGCCAGAGAATGATCGTTCTATGCATAGTAGAACGATCATTCTCATCGGTCAATCACTTTTTCAGACGTGGCGAAGAAACAGACAGATTTCTGCAACAGAGGGGAGAGTCACGGGAGCCAGAATGGGGGAATGGCTGCGCCATACAGAAGGGAGACATACCGTCATGCGGCGCATTTCGTCGCCGCAGGTGGTGCATCGAGACGGCAGTCAGGTGCCAGCCAATGCATAAAGGGCATGGCAATACTGGTCGATCAGTTGGCAGTAAGCTGGCCCGTTTTCCTGAGCACGCAGCAGGAAGCTCCCACCGTCAGGGAGTGCTGCCATTGATTTCAATTACGCATGAACAAGCCTGCATAAGCGCGTGAAAGCCAACGCCGCTGCGGACTGGTAGGCATCGCGGCGACGAAGTAAGGCAGCGGTACGTGGCTTGGGCGCGGGAGAAATGGCTATATTGCGCAGATCGGCGTGCTGCTCGCCAATGGCCTCGGGAAGAATAGTGACGAGACTACTGCGCCTGACTACTTCGATCAGCGCGCCGATGGTATTGGCTTCCATGACGATAGCCGGAGCGATCTTCTGCAACCGCATATAGTCATCGACATGATCGCGTGTCGCAAAATCAGGACTGAGCAGGCAGAGTCGCTCCGCAGCCAACATCTGCGGGGTGATACTGCGCTTGCGCGTGAAGAAACCATGGTGCCGACCGACCACCACGCTCAATCTCTCGGTCAGCAGTGTCTCGCATTCGATCTCGTCATTAGGACGCAAGACACGGAACGCAATACCCAGATCTACCTCATCCGCAGCGACTGCGGCGGATATGGTGTCAAGCGACATTTCCTTGAGCCGCACTGTAATCCCGGGATATTGCGTCTGGAATTGCGTCAACAGTGGACCCACCAGATAGGCAGTGAATGTCGGCGTGGTTGCCAAGCGCAGCTCTCCCCGCTCCAGCTCCTGTACGTCCAGGATGGCCCGTCGCCCGCTCTCCAGTTCAAGCAAGGCCCTGCGGGCGTGCTCGATATAGACGCTTCCCGCATCGGTCGTCTTGACCGTACGGCCGCTGCGGTCGAGCAGCACCACGCCCAGCGTTTGCTCAAGTTGAATGATCTGTTGTGAAAGCGTCGGCTGGGAAACGTGAAGCGCCTGGGCGGCGCGCGTGAAGTTGCCGTGCTCGGCGACGGCCAGCAGATATCGGATATGACGAAGCTGCATAAGTGCTTTCTCTTGATATAGCCATGACGGTTTATGCCGCTATCACGACACGCCAAACCAAAACCGGAGGCAATCCCGGCCTCCCAACTATTGGTAAAACCAATGGATTCTATAAAAAACGGGTCTTGGAAATAATAGCTCAAAGGGTCGATGATGGATTCATCGCAACGAGGAGCATTCACATGAAGCCGTTTATCGAAGGTGCTAGGAAATTCCAGGAAGACGTCTTTCCAGGGATGTCAGGCCTGTTCCAGAAACTGGCCACCAACCAGAAACCTGGAGCGCTGTTCATTACCTGTTCCGATAGTCGTGTCGTGCCAGAATTGCTGACACAGCAGCAGCCGGGTGACGTGTTCGTTATCCGCAATGCCGGCAACATCGTCCCGTCCTACACCTCTGAACCGGGCGGCGTCACCGCAAGTGTTGAATACGCGGTGGGCGTTCTTGGCGTCACCGATGTCGTGGTGTGTGGCCATAGCGACTGTGGTGCCATGACCGCCGTGGCCAAACACACATGCCTGGACCACCTGCCGGCAGTGGCGAACTGGTTGCGTCACTGTGACGCAGCCAAGGCCGTCAACGAGGCGCATTGTCACGCGACCCCTGAGGCAAAGGTCAGTGCGATGGTGCACGCCAACGTGATTGCGCAACTGACCAATATCCGCACCCATCCGACTGTTGCCCTTGCGCTGAAACAGGGGAAGCTCTCTTTGCATGGCTGGGTGTACGACATCGAGACCGGCGCGATCAACGCCCTCGATGGCAAGCAAGACCTCTTCGTCAGCCTGGCCGACTTCCCCGACGCCGTTGCCTTCGGCGTTTCGGATCAGCAAAAAAACCATTGACCATTTTCTCGTCCCTGAAAGGAGCCTCATCATGATCCAATCCAATGTGACCCAGGATGCCCGCGTCGAACTGACCGCCCGCGTCATCGAAGCGAAGGCAACCAAAGACCTGAGCTTCACCGACCTGGCCGAAGGCACTGGCCTGCGCGTGGCCTACGTCACCGCTGCCCTGCTGGGTCAACATGCCCTTCCCAAGGATGCTGCCGAACTGGTTGCAGACCGGCTCGGCCTGGCAGCCAGCGATGCGAAGCAACTACAGGCGATCCCGCTGCGCGGCAGCATTCCCGGAGGAGTGCCGAGCGATCCGACCATCTACCGCTTTTACGAGATGGTACAGATCTACGGCACGACCCTGAAAGCGCTCGTTCACGAGCAATTTGGCGACGGCATCATCAGCGCCATCAATTTCAAGCTGGACATCAAGAAGGTCGACGACCCGGAAGGTGGTTCGCGGGCGGTGATCACCCTGGACGGAAAGTTCTTGCCGAACAAGCCCTTCTGATCTAGCGGAACGGCTTGTCCACACTCTGAAGGAAGACGCGACGATGAAGACGGATGAAGGCCACTGCATGCTTGCCTGGTGCGAAGAACTGACTGAGACGCAGCGTCTGAAATTGGAGCCTGTAGCCGAGGGCTGGCTCGCCAGCCTGGACGGCTTTCCTATGTCGTACGGTGAAACGCAGGCCGTGGCAGTGATGTGGACGTTTGTCATGAGTCACAAGTCCGCGTACGAGTAAGATACTGTGTTGAATTGCACTGAAAACTGCCCCACTTTTCCAGCAAATTTTCATCCTAAGTTGACTCATGTTTAAGACCACAATCCTGCTCATCTAATGTTGCAGCGCCGGTCACTTATTTAGCAATCTGTTTTTTTGTCGCGCGCCTCTATCCAGCCCTCCCGCTCTCACGAAATTCGAAGGCTACGCATCTCGCCAACTTCGTAACCGAACAAGCGTACAGAAGGCGATCGTCGCAGCCGTCATTCACGATTACTGCGTAGCCCCCCCCTTTCCCTGGGCGTTACAGCCTCGATCTATTACCTTGCATAGCCTGCGGAATAGGACCAGAGCTGCTATTTGCGGGCTCGGGTACCCCACTCATCATTTAGGCACTTCCGACCTCGATTCTCTACGCAAAATTTTGGTATCGACTTTTCGTAGAAATACTTAGCTGCAGCCTGGCCACGCTCGCAGACAAAGATTAATTCGGAAATCAAAAGCCCTGACAAAAAATATTTCCAAATAGAAATAATTGTTAATTGTAGGTTTGGTATTCCGTTGAGAGTACAGAGATAAATGAACAAAGTTCAGAGATAAAAGACTTTCGACACGCGGACAACAATTGACGCCTTGAAAATTCCAGAACCCGTCCCTATACTTAGCACTCGTCACGGCAGAGTGCTAACAGCCCGCCTGGCGCATCCCCCTTTTTCATGCGGTGAGGTTTGCTGCATTTGGAAGAAAACCGTTGCAGGCATCGCCGCAATCAATGCTAACTTATTGAAAATTAAGGAGTTCTCATGAATCTTCGCCCTTTGCACG
>Ga0160495_100253_pt1 | contig 44395 bp, 63 predicted proteins | sample DID4MG_4_FD_108251 | JGI IMG/M metagenome (GOLD analysis project Ga0160495, IMG submission 108251) | Enriched soil microbial communities from UW Madison campus, WI, USA - DID2933_E24_FP4 MG | ecosystem: Environmental > Terrestrial > Soil > Unclassified | place: USA: Madison, Wisconsin | collected... | reverse complement strand
TTGATGAAATTCACCACATTGTCGAAAGCTGCACCAAAGTAGAGCTCGTAGCTGTCCTGCTCCACGTACCCGATGTGTGGCGTGCAGATGCAGTTTTCCAGGCGGAGCAGGGCGTGGCCTTGCAGGATGGGTTCGCTCTCAAACACGTCCACGGCTGCCAGGCCCGGGCGACCCCGGTTGAGTGCTGCGATGAGCGCGTCGGGTTCAATCAATTCTGCACGCGACGTGTTGACCAGCAGCGAGGTGGGCTTCATGCACGAAAGGTCTTCAAGCGAGATGATGCCGCGCGTTTCGTCGTTCAGGCGCAGGTGCAACGAGATCACGTCGCACTGCGAAAAAAACTCTTCGCGCGTGGCGGCGGCCTGGTATCCATCCGTCAGCGCCTGCGCGCGCGAGGCTTCACGCCCCCAGACGCGCACGTTCATGCCAAACGCCCGTCCATAGCCGGCCACCAGTTGTCCTATGCGGCCATAGCCCCAGATACCCAGTGTTTTACCCCGCAGCACGCTGCCGACTCCGAAGTTGGGGGGCATGGACGCGGTCTTGAGACCGGACTGCTGCCAAGCGCCATGCTTGAGGTTGGAGATGTACTGTGGCAGGCGGCGCATGGAGGCCATCACCAGGGCCCAGGTCAGCTCGGCGGGAGCCACAGGGGAGCCGACCCCTTCTGCCACGGCGATCCCCCGCTCGGTACATGCCGCTACATCAATGTGGCTCCCAATCTTGCCAGTTTGGGCGATGAGCTTGAGCCGCGGGAGCTTTTCAACCAGTTGGCGTGTGATCTGGGTCCGTTCGCGGATCAGCACAATGATGTCGGCGTCTTTGAGCCGCACCGAAAGCTGCCCCAGCCCTTTGACCGTGTTGGTGTACACCTTGGCGGTGTATGCGTCGAGCCGAGAGGCGCAATGCAGCTTGCGCACTGCATCCTGGTAATCGTCGAGGATAACGATATTCATCGTTTGTTCAACCTTCATAACTCATTGATTCACAAGGCAATATCAACCTAACGCCTTGATTTCATTGGCAAAAATCTACGCCACTGCGCCACGTTTGTTTTGTTGTTCTAGTGATAGCGTTCAGTGCGATACGGGCTACACTTGCCGCCTCGGCGTAGGTTTGGCGTAGGTTTTTCCAACCTTGCGCCGCCGATAAATCCAAGGGGTGGCGAATGCAGTTTGATGCACGGGCAGCTAAGGCCCTGCAGCCTGGCGCCTACATTGTCGTTCAAGGTTGCAATGGCCTACGGCTGGTTGCGTCTTCCAGTCGTAAGACATGGATCTACCGTTACAAACACCCGGCCACGGGCCAGATGAAACAGGTGCGCCTGGGGCATTACCCTGAAGTGCCGCCGGTGGATGCGGCTGCCCGTTGGGCTGAGCTGCGGGCAGTGCGTGACGCGGGCGGCGACCCGCAGGCCGCGCGCAAGCTGGCCGCTGTGCCAGCGCTTGCGCCGCAGGGGGTGGTGGTCTACACGCTGGGCGACCTGGTGCGCGACTACGCCACGGGATACCTGCAGGTGCGGCGCGAGGCCAAGGGCGCCCGGGCGGTGCGGCAGCGGCTTGAAAAAGCTACGCTGCAGCACCAGACCTTGCCGGTGGCCGATGTAACCCGCCGGTTTGCGTTTGACCTCATCACCGGGCTGGCTGACCGGCCTGTGCTGGCCAACTCGGTCAAGACAGAGCTGTCTGCCGCCTGGGTTTACGCCATGGACGCCGGGCGCATTCCTGACGACCTGCCCAACTGGTGGGCCCAGGTGCTGGCCCGCAAGCTGCGCAGCAAGGGGGCCAAGCGCGATGGCGTGCACAAAGGCACCGACAAGCGGGTGCTGCAGCCTGCCGAGATACGGGCGCTGATGCTGGACTGCATGCCCATGTTCAGCCAGCAGGTGCAGGACTTTTTGACGCTGCAGCTGTGGACTTGCACGCGCGGGGCCGAGCTGGTGCTGATGCGGCCTGAGCACCTGCGCGAAGAGGCGGGCATGCTGTGGTGGACCATGCCAAAAAGCATGACCAAAAACCGGCACATCGTGGGCGCTGTGGATTTGCGCGTGCCACTGTTTGGCCGGGCTGAAAAGATTGTGCGGCGCCTGGTGGCCGCTGGGGGTGAATGGCTGTTCCCCAGCCAGGCGCGGTCGGGCGAGATCAGGGCACAGTCACAAACCTACATGCAGACCAAAGTGCACTACCTGCAGCCCTACTGCAAAACCCGGCCAGACCATGTGCGCAAGCGCCTGCCCGTCACCCACTGGTCGCCGCACGACCTACGCCGCACTGGCCGCACCCTGCTGGCGGCCATGGGTTGCCCGCATGAGGTGGGTGAGGCCATCCTGGGGCACGTGGTGCCCGGCGTGGCAGGGGATTACAACCTGTACCGGTACGACAAGGAGCGGGCCCACTGGCTGGCCGCGCTCGATGCGCACCTGGAGGGTATCGTCACCCTTGCTGCAGCTCAGCCCGCTTAGCCTTGGGCTTGGGCGCCCCTGTGTTGTGCGGGGGCAGTTGCACGGATTTGGGGCGCGACGCAGCCCAGGCCGCCACCTCGATGGTGAGCCAGCCCACCCTGCGGCCTGACAGTTGGCGCGGCTCGGGGAACTCGCCCTGGCGCACCATTAGCTGCACGGTGGAGGGTGAAACGCACAGCGTGGTGGCCACGCCGGGCAGGTCTAGCACCATGGGGGTGCCTGGGGACAGCATTTTTTCTGGCTCGATGGGGGCTTGGGTGGTGGTCATGCTGCTTGCTCCTCATCCGGTGGCGAAAACTCCCAGGCGCAGGGAATTTCGGGGCGATCTGCGGCGCCCCACTGGCTGGCCAGCCAGCCGGCGCACAGCTTGGGGGTGCCGTCTGCGTAGTGGTTGACGTGGCAGGCGAAGGGCTTTTGCTCCAGCACGGCCTTGGTCACGTCTGCCATGGTCTGCAGGCAGCCGTTGGGCACGGTGCCCGGGCGGAAGGCGCAGGACTTGCAGCGTTCGTCGGGCTCGCCCTCGGCCACCAAGTGGGCAATGATGGGCTCCACCATGCGCACCCACTGGGCGCCGATGGCGCGGCCCTCGGGGGTGACTCGGCTGTGGTCTCTGGTGGGGTCGGTCATTTGGAGGCCCCGTCTGCGACCGCAGCGCCCAATTGAAACCATTTCCAATCCCGGGACAGGGCGGGGTTTACGTATGCTCCCCTGCGCGATCGTTTGAATTTGTACGATCGGTCGCTGGCGATCGACTCAAATTTTTTACGCAGGCGCTCTGATGTCGGCAAGTTCGCTGCCGCCTGCGCCATTGGATCTGGTTGGGGGGGGTGGTAGGCCGGACGCACAACCCACGAAGCGGCATCCGAAATGCCATGCTCAGTGATCGCATTGTTGATGTGCTCGTGTGCCGCCTCTTCCCAGGCTGCGGCGTGTTCCAAGCTGAGAGAGCCGTCGGAGTTCACGCTGCATACATGCCAGGCGAACGGTTCCACCGCGTGAAGCTGGGCCTGGAGGTGCCGGTTGGCCCGTTCAAGGTCCCGGATCGCCTGGATCAACTTAAGCACGCCGGAACCCTTGAGAAACATGTCGTTGGGTTGCTGCTTTGCCCTTGCCTCTAGGGCATTGGCGTCAATGATGTGTTTGGATGTTGCGGTCATGCCTCATTCCTCCTGAATGCCTTGCTCAAATTCATCCCCTCCACCGCGTGCCCGCGCTTGAGCAGCGCCCGGCACACCACCGCGCGTTCCTTGTGGCTGTGGCTGGCCTGGCGCACCAGGCCCAGGTAGCTGTTGCCTGCGCTGAAGACCTCGGCCGCTGGCAGATGCTCGATGCGCTGCAGGGCGCTGGCCAGGGTGTGGCGGCGGGTGGTGCGGCGCCAGGGCTTGATGACTTGGCCGACGAAGTCGATACCCCGGTCCACCGGCTGCAGGATGGTTTTGCTGGGGTTCAGGTGCACGCCCAGGTGCGCGGGCAGCCAGGCGGTGATGTCGCGCAGCGCGGCGCTGAGCCACTGGGCATCGGGGTGCAGCAGCACAAAGTCATCCACATAGCGCACGTAGTGCGGCGCGCGCAGCTGGTGCTTGGCGTACTGGTCCAGGCCGTCCAGCAGCACATTGGCGAAGAACTGGCTGCTCAGGTTGCCGATGGGCAGGCCGGTGTCGGCGGGCGCGTTGAACAGGCTCTTGTGCGCGGGCACGCGGCGCAGGGTGCTGGTCTTGCCGCGCACCTCCACGTCGCTGCGCGGGTCGTGCATGAGGATGGTGGTGGCCAGGGCCAGCCACCAGGGTTCATGGATGCGGGCGGCCAGGCGCTGCAGCAGCACGGGCTTGTGGATGCTGACGAAGAAATTGGCGCAGTCGCACTTCAAATAGAAGGCGGGGCGGGCCCAGTTCTGGGTGCAGCTGCGCACCTGGGCCTCCAGCCGCTGGGCGCCGTACAGGGTGCCACGGCCTGGGATGCATGCGCAGGAGTCGGCCACAAAAGAGGCCTCGAAGCGCGGGCCGATGTGGTTGTACAGCAGGTGGTGCACGATGCGGTCACGGAACTGCGCGGCCCACACCTCGCGCGGCTTGGGGCGGGTGATGGCAAAGCAGATGCTGCGGCCGGGTCGGTAGCTGCCGTCCAGCAGCTCGGCGTGCAGGTCGCACAGGTTGCGCTCCAGGTGCTGCTCAAACTCGCGCGCGCTGGCGGTGTTGCGCTTGTGCTGACGGCAGTCGATGTAGGCCTGCAGGAGGGTGTCAAAGCCCGGTTGACTTGTGTCAATTTTTAGGTTCGGGTTTCCACCTGTTTGAGCGCAGATTTGAAGTCCCATGTATTGGTCTCCGAAACTGTTGTGAAAGGTATAGCGATGGCAGACGATCTGAAGAAGCGCGGTCCGGCAGATGCGGCACGCATCAATGTGAACGAGCCGTGGGAGTTGGCTTACTGGACTACGACTTTGCGCGTTACGCCCGAGGCTTTGAAGGCGGCGGTCAAGAAAGTCGGCGTCATGGTGGTTGACGTGCGACGCGAACTGGGTCGCTGAGCTTTTGGGCCTCCCTCCATTGCGGCGGGAGGCCCTTTTGCTGTGGGTGTTTGAATCTGCGGACAGGACGGGCGCGGAACTCGTTGTCCTTGTTGTTGGCGTTGCTGTTGCCGTACTCGAAGTCCTGGCACCAGGCGTTGTTGCGCGAGTACTGCGAAGCGTCGAGCTATCTACGTCGCCCCGCCGAAGGCTTGCGCCGATCAGCGGGGAAACTGCGCCGGACCGGGCCGCGCTGGTGTGCCGCGCGGTGGTATCCGTGGTGCGCCTGGCGGTGGGGGCTGCGAGTGTGCGGGAGCCCAGCGGCTCGACCAGATTCATAAAGCGCACGGGCATGGCGGCCTTGACTGTCATGCTGCAGGCGCTGCGGCGGTGGTGTCGAACAGGCCGGGCGTGTAGCCCTGTGGCTCTGCCGACGGTGTAGCGGTGGCGGGTGTAGCGCCATCGCTGGCCGGGCTGCTGGTGTAGCGTGCCCGGGCGGACTTGAGCCAGCCGTTGGCCATCTTGCCGATGGTGTCGGTCAGTTCGATGCTGGTGGCCCACAGCTTGGTGGCGATCAGCCGCTTGGCGTGCGCGGTGCGCAGCAGGATTTGCGCTACCTGCAGGCGCTCCAGCAGCTGCTCCAGGTGGGTGGCCCGGTCTTGCGGCTGGCGGGCGGCGTTGGCGCGGCCGATCAGCACCAGTATCTCGACACACTCATCCGAAATGCGGTACCCCATGGACGCGCGGAACGCGCGGGGTATGCGGGCCTGCACGTCGGCGCACAGGTCCAGCAGGGCGGTGCCTTGTTTGTGGATTTCGAGGTCGGTGGCGAGAGACATGGTGCGAAGCGGGGTCGGTGTGGGCCAAAAAATCGCGCGGACGGCGCTACGCGCCGTGGTGCTGCTGGGGAGGGCTTAAGTGTTCAAGGTGTGAAGTTGAACTCTGCGGACAGGACGGGCGCGGAACTCGTCGTCCTTGTCGTAGGCGAGGCTGCTGCCGCACTCGAAGTCCTGGCACCAGGCGCCGTAGCGCGAGTACTGCGTGCTGCTCCAGTACCAGTCCTTCTGCTGGAAAAGCTCGGGCACGGTGGCCGACAGGGCGCGCAGCTCGGCTGCGGCGGGCAGGTACCAGTCGGTATGGCCGCCCAGGTCCAGGGCCTGGATGCGCAGGGCCAGCTGCAGGCCTGCGGCGACCATGGCCTCGGTGTTGGCGGGGCCGTCTGTCTTGCTGTCAGCGCCTGCGATGGTGGTGTAGTCCTCCGACCAGACGGTGTCTTCAATATCGGCCGATGCCTCGGACACGATCAGGGCGTAGTCTTCGCTGCCGTCGGCGGCTGCGCCGCGCAGGATGGCGCCGAAGTGGCCGCCGTGGGTGGTAAGGAGGGTGCCGAACAATGGGAGAGTGAGGGTGCGCATGGGATGCTGCCTTTCAAAAATTTGCGTCGGACCGGCGCTGCGCGCCGGTGTAGGTTGGTGAAAGTGGCGAAGGGGTAAAGGGCTAAAGTTGAATGCTGCGGACAGGACGGGCGCGGAACTCGCTGCCCTTGCCGAGGGCGTTGCTGTAGCCGTACTCGAAGTCCTGGCACCAGGCGCCGTAGCGCGAGAACTGCGTGCTGCTCCAGTACCAGCCCGAGGTCTTGAAAACCTGGGGCGCGTGCAGGTAGCACATCAGCAGCTCGATGCGGCTGGGCAGGTAGTAGTCGGCGTGGCCGTCTTCGGTGTATTGGCTGGCCCAGATGGCGGCGGGGTGGCCTTTGCCGCTGGCAGTCAGGGCGGCGGTGTTGGAGCGGCCATCGGTCTGGCTGGTGGCGCCTGCTGCCTCTTCGTCGTATGGGCCCCAGGTCAGGTCTTCGGCCTCATTGGTGCCCACCACCAGGTGGCGCGCTGGCAGGCCAAACTGGGCTGGCAGGGTGCAGATGTAGATGCCGCCCTGGCCGGGCCAGGGTTGGCCGGGTGCGGGTGGGGTTAGCGCGGTGGTGTTTACCGGTGCAGGGGCAGATGGCGCAGCCACGGCGCGCTGGTTAGTTCCGCCTTCGGCAACGCGCTGCAGGGTCTGCAGCACTTGCTCCATGTCGATGTGGGCAGCATGGGGCGCCTCGGGCTGCGGCAGGGTGATGTTGAGGGTTTTGATGTACATGGTGGCTTCCTCGGTGGGTGGGTGATTGGTCAGATAGCCATGACGTGCACGCCGTCAGGCAGGCGGTCGATGCGGTTGAAGACTTCGCGGGTGCGCTTTTCGGTGGAGCGGTGGCAGCGCACCATGGTCCGGGCGGGCAGGGCGTCCAGCGCGGTCAGGTAGTCATCTGTGACGGCGCGCACGGCCTCGATGCCGGGGCCGTCCAGGCGCATGGGTTTGCCGTCCAGCATGCGCTGGCCTGCCTTGGCCATGGCGGTGATGGCGTCTTGCAGCAGGCCGCTGGCGTCGCCAATCTCCACGGGGGCGCCGTCGCAGCCGCGCCAGTGGCTGGCTACCACCTTGCCGGGAGTGGGTGCGTGCATCAGCTCATGCAGCGCATCTGCCAGGCGCATGCGCTGGTGGCGCCGGTTCTCGATGGGCATGGGCTGGCTGGGGCTGGCCAGCAGCTCGTGCATCTTGCTGTAGACCATGGGCGTGTTGGTGCGCTTGCGGGTCATGGCTGGGGTACCTCTTCAATGCGTCCGTCAGGGAAGTGCAGGCGGTTGCCCACGCGGCTGGGCAGGTGGTAGGCGGCAAAGCGGGCGTCGGTCAGCCCGGGGTTGCGGCCCAGCTCGGGGCAGCGGTAGTGCGGGCTGTTCAGAAAGTCGCTGCGTTCGCGTGCTTCGCGGTCCACGCGGGCGGCCTCGGCGCGGCGGCGGGCTGCGTTGGCGGCGCGGGTGGCGGCGCTTTTTTGCACCGGGGTGGGGTGGCGGGCCTCGTAGCTGCCGGGTTCGGGGGTGGGGTGGGTCATGGCAGCCTCCGAAACTCGATGGCCCACACCCAGGGGTTTGCGGCCCAGCTGTCGGGGCCGTTGATGGATTCCCACAGCGCGCGAAACATGGCGCGTGGGATGGTTTCGCCTGGGGCGCTGGTCGTGGGGCAGCCGATGGCGGCTGGCAGTGCGCCGCAGCTCTCGGCAACGCAGTCAGCGTCGCTGATGTCCTGCAGGCGCTCCACGCGCACGCTGGTGATTTCCAGGGTGATGCGGCTGGCTGCCTGGGGCATGAAGATCGCGGGGCGCTTCCACCAGCCCACCTCATGCAGTTCGCGCTTGCGTCGGGGCAGCTTTTCGTCGGCCTCGTATCGGTAGGCCTTGCCGGTGCCTATCGTTTCGTCAACGAAATGCCATTCCTCGCGATGCTTCTTTTCGCTGTGCCGTTTGGTCCAGTGGCCCCAGGCGTAGAAGGTTTCACGTACCCACAGCCGGTTGCCGGGTTCGCCGTAGGGGCATGCAATGATTTCGCCGGTTCGCGTGTGTCCGATGACGTTCTGAAACGGTACGGTTTTTCCATCGCGCGTGCGGCCGCCGTTTGGTCCGCCCCATGGGAGGACTTCCCACTTGCCCAGCGGGTTTTCGTGCGGCACCTTCAGCACCCGCCGCGTCTGCGTCTTGCTGCCATCCAGCAGCGCGCGGACCATGGGCCCGCTGAAAAGGATGGGGCGCTCTTTGCTCATACCACCACCTCGCCCCGCGCGCTGCACTGCGCCGTCAATGTCTGGTACCGCTCCACAAACGCATCACGGTGGTGCCGCCAGCTCATGGCCACGCGCACGGGGCTGTTCAGGTCTACGGCGTCCATGGGGTGCACCTCGGCGCCGGGGGTGTCCAGGATGGCCCAGGGGGCGTTGATGGCGGGGTCGTAGCGGGTGAGGTCGCGGCGCTCGGTGGCCAGGGCGATCAGGTCGGCGTGCTTGATGGCGTCGCGGTAGCCGGTGTAAGCAGTCTGCAGGCCGTAGTGCTTGCGCATCATCAAGGCCAGCGGGTTCTCCAGCGACAGCCAGGCGGTGCCCAGCTCCCATTTGATAGGGCTGGCTACGTCGCCGCACAGGCATTCGTGCGCGTCGTGCATGAGACCAGCAAGCTGTGCGATGGGTGGCAGGCCCATGCCTTCTAAGATGTCGCTCACAAACATGCTGTGCTCGGCAACGCTCTCGGGCCGGATGGCGTGGCCGGTGAAGCGGTTGATCTGCGCCAGGCTGTGGGCGATGACCTCGATGGTGGGCATGGTGCCCAGCATTGCGGCGGGGCCGCTGATGGGTTGGTCGTGGCCGTGGGCGGTGACTAGCCAGTGGGAGGTGGTTGCTGTCATGGCTTCACTTCACTTTGCTGAAATCGGCTTGCATCACCACCTTGATAGGGATGCCGAAGTCTTGGGCGGCGATCTTTTCCAGCGCGGAACAGATGGCCTCGTAATGGGTGGTGGTGGGCTGGTTGGTCTTGACCAGGGCCTGCGTGGCCTCGGCCAGCGCGCGGCGGTCGGGTGCGCTGCTCATGTCGTAGCGTCCTCGCGTGCGTCGGTAGCCTGGGCCTTGGGCAGCGCCAGCAGGTACACGGCCTTGAAGTGGTCGGCGGCCTCGGTGCCAAAGGGGTAGGGGCAGGCATCGTTGATGCTCTGGCCTTTGCCTGCTGCCTCGGTGGCCTGCTTTTCGATGGTGGATTTGCTGACGATCATGGGAAAGCCGGGGTTGTTGGATGCTGTGATGTGCTGGCCCATGGCTCAGCCCAGCACGATGTCGGTGGCCTCGTCGGCAGTCGGCCCGGCCAGGCACTCGCGCACCAGGTAGGGGATGCGCTCGCGCAGCTCCTTGGGCATGTCGGCGTAGTCCACGCAGTGCAGGGCGTGGAGTTGGGTGTAGGCCGGGGTGCGTGCCGACGTGCCCACCAGTTTCATCATTGAGTCCACAGTGCAGATGCTGAAAAAACTGTTGTCAAACAGCTTGCGAGTCGCTGTGCGCAGCACCAGCTGCTGCGTCTCGGGCATCTGGCTGACCAGCTGGTGTGCGGGGTTTTGTGGGCCGGAGTGTTTCGGCGACCAGATAGTTAAAGACGAGACTGGATCCATCGTTGTGGCCTCGGTGGTATTCGAGTTGGGCTGTGGACTTGCGGTCGAACCGGCCTGCGAAAAAGCCTGCAAAGCAGCCGAGCACCGCGCCAAGAGTGAAGGCATCGAAAAGCTCCATGGGTGGTCAGGCGGTGGCCGCCTCGGGGGTGGTGGGGGTGTTGCTGGACTGAGCGCTGCGCGGCAGCAGCTCGGGTTTGCGCAAAATGCTTCCGCGCATGTGGCCTTCATGGGCGTGCAGGTCGTGCAGCTCCACCAGCAAGGTGTCTCCAGCGCGCAGGCCTGCGGTGAAGTTCTCGGCGTCGGGCCACATGCACAGCGCGTCGGTGCGGCTTTTGCCCCAGCCGCCGCCCACCCGCTCGATCAGCGGCAACATGGGCACGCGCGCGCCGCGCACCATCAGCGCGTATGGTGTGGAGCGCAGGTGCAGCATGGTGGGCTTTGATTCCATGGTGGGCTCGCTGGGGCTGCTGGGTTCAGTAGAAGGTGGGCTGCGCTACGGCGCGCGTCAGGTACATCAGCACCGTCTGGCCGCTGTCGTGGCCCCATCCGGCCCACTTTTCGGGTTCTGCGGCATTGATGCGCGCCAGCTCTTCCTCTTGGGCCTCCCCGCCTTCAATGCGCGTAGTCACGGTGATGCGCTGCTGGTGGATGTGCTCGCGGACCTTGGCAGTGAGGGCTGCCAGCTGCACGCCCATGCCCTTGATTTCGTTCATCAGGTCAATCTCGCCCTGTGTCAGTTCGCGATAGCCTTTGATGGCGCGGTGTTGGTTGTCCATGGGTAGTCCTAAGTCGGTTGAGGTGGTTTGCTGCTGAATTGATAGCGGCTGGCGGTTACTTGCCGCGCGTGTAGGTGCCCTGCAGCACGGGCAGGTCGCCGCCCACTTGCTGCTGCACCAGTCCCAGTAGTTGCTGGCCCATTTCCTCGGTGTGCTGCTCCAGGTTCTGGATGCGCAGGTTCAGGCCGATTTGGTCGCCGCCGGTGAGGATGCCCAGGCGCAGCACAAAGGTGCGGGTGGGCAGGTCGGCGTAGGGTTGGCACGTCCAGTAGATGGTGGTGGGCGTGTTCTTGTTGCTGTCGGCCTGGATGCGTTCAAAGGTGGTCTTTGTTGCGCTGAGCTGCTCGACCTGGCTGTTTGCCTTGCGGGCGCTGTCGATGGTGATGTCGCGCAGCGCGGCCAGGGCCAGGCCGGGCGATACGTCGTCAGAGCCGTGGTAGTACTTGGCGTCCACCAGCGGGCCCCAGTCTTCGAGGAACTCGACCAGGTCCTTCTGGCTTTGGTGGCGGCCGTTGATCTGCGTGAGGGCGTCAAACGCGGCCATCTTGCGCAGGCACAGGCGGGCTATGTTGTCGGCATGGCCGGGGGCGCTGGGGTCGCCCAGGTTGAGCACGGCGGTGGCGCGCATGGTGCTGGCGTCCACAAACACGCTGGCGCCGTCCATGCTCTGCTTGGTGTACTCGGCAAAGCTGCGCACGCTGGCCGTTTCCATGGTGCCGCGCTGGCGGCGGCGCAGGGGTAGGTACTCTTCCAGATCCACCACGCGGGCGCCGCCGTCGCCATCACGCAGCGCGGTGACGCCCTGCTCGGTCTGCATGGCCGCCGTGACGGCACTGTGTGCCGCCAGGGTGGCCTGGCCTTCTTCCAGGGCCTCCACAAAGGCGTCGGTGATGTTGATGGCTGGCTGCGCGCTGAGCTGGCCGGGGATGGCTTCGATGGTGCTGGCGGTGTTGGTGGGGTCGGTCATGGGCTTGGCTCGTTAAGTGGTGGGTGAGGTGGTGGGTATGGCTGGCCGCTGTGTGGGCCTGTCAGTGCGTGGGCGGTGCGGGCGGCATCGCTGCCACGGGCGTGCCGTCGCGGCTAAACAGCGCGCCCTGCGACTCGGGCACCAGCGACAGGCGCCCGTACTTGCCCACGTGCATGGCGGTCTTGCGGGTGCATTCCTCCATGGCGCGGCCGCCGTTGGTGGGGCGAAGACTTTTGAGGCTGTGCTTGATCAGCACCTGGTGCGAGCCGGGGATGGGCTCCACATGAAAGTCCAGCGTGATGCGGCCTTTGCTCTGGTTGTCGATCACGGCGGCGGCCACGTCGCTGAGAGACACGCCAAACAGGCGCTCGAATTGGCCGGCGTCGATGTCGCCGAGGAAGTTGGCCACGTCGGTGTGGCGGTTCAGGTTGTCGTCGGGCATGGGATGCTCCTGTGGGTTGGGGAGGGGTGGGGCGTCTTAGGCGGCGGCCAGTGCGTCCTCGGTCCACCACGCTTCAGTGGCTCGGCCGTCGCGGGCTTGGTAGCGCACGTAGTAGCTGTTGGAGCTGTTGGAGTACTCGGCACGGCCGACGACTTCTCCCTCTTCGCCGCTGGCTTTGATGACGACTTTTTGACCGAGGCGGAATGCAAAGCTGTTCATGGTGTTTTCTCCTGTGGAGTGGGTTGGTAAACTCAAAATTGATAGCTACTCGCGCAGGCGCATCAAGCGCTGGCGCACGAAACCAATGCGTATGCGATGGCAAGCGCGATGCCCGCAGCCCACAGCGCAAAGCCCACCAGCTCGGTGCGGGTGGCGGGTGCCTCGTCGGTCACCTCGCAGGCCTGCGGCGTGGGGCAGGCCTTGTGGCCCTGGCGGCAGGCGTTGGCTACGCAGGCGCGGTAGCTGGGCGCTGTGTGGGCGCCAGTGCGCGGACGGGCGCGGCGGTCGGTGGTGGGGTAGCTGGCGTTCATCGCAGCCATCCCATCAGCACGGCGAAGCCCATGCCCAGAAAGAAGCCGGTGACCTTGCCTTGCCACCAGCCTGCGATCCAGGCGGCGTCAGCGTTCTGGCTGCGCAGGGTGGGGAGCGCGGTGGGCTTGCGCATTGGTTGCGGGCGGGTGGTCATTCGATCCTCCGCGCGGCAGAGGCGGGCAGGCCCATGCCGTGGGCTTCGGCAATGGCGTGGGCTTCACTGGTGGCCCACACGTGGTGCTCGGTCTTGCCTGCACGCACGGCGTAGAGGCGGACGGGTCGCAGGGTGGGGGTCATGCGGCCACCTTGGCGCCCGAAATTTCGCGCGGATCGCCTTCGGCGATGGTGGTGGGGAGTGCCGAAGTATTGGAGGGTTGAAGTTGAATGCTGCGGACAGGACGGGCGCGGAACTCGTGGTCCTTGCGGTCGGCGTGGCTGCTGCCGCACTCGAAGTCCTGGCACCAGGCGCTGTCGCGCGAGTACTGCGAGCTGGTCCAGTAGTAGGAGTCCTTGCTGAATAGCTCTGGCGAGGACTCGTACAGCGCCAGCATTTCGAGGCGGCTGGGGATGTACCAGTCTGAATGCCCGGCTAGGGTGAGTGCACGCACGGACTGGGCAATGGGGCTGCCTGCGGCCATCATGGCGCCTGTGTTGGCTGCACCGTTGGGGCCTTTGGCGCCTTCGATTTCTGTGCCGTAGTTGCCCCATTCGCCGGTGTATTCGTGCAGCGAGTCGGCAACGATCAGGCCGTAGGTGGTGCCGTCGCGGCGGGCAATGATGGCGCCTAGGGTGCCGCCTTGGTCGGGCAGGTGGGTGCCGATGGGGTTGAATGCGTGGGCCAGCGCGTTGGCGACGGCGTCTGTCGTGCTGGCTGCGGGTTGGGCGTCGGGCATCACTGCCAGCTCGCCGTCTTGTGTCAGGCCGACGGCCTTGCCAACCTCGTGCAGTTCATCCGCCAGATATTGCGTCTGGTCGCGCCAGTGTTCGCCCCAGCGCCAAGCGTCGCGGACTTCGTTTTCGAGGGACTCAACCCGTTGCTGGGCTATCTCAAGCTTGTCTGCCAGCTCAGCGCAATGGGTGCGCAGGTGGTCAAACTCCCAGCGGCGCAGGCGCGCGCGGATGTTGGCAAGTGCGCGGTTGTTGAGCGGGGCCGCGTCGCCCGCTGCGGCATCAGTTGATGCCTGTGAGCTTGGAAAGCTCCGAGAGGCGACGGTGCGCGTCTGCGATCTTGAGCTGGCGGTCGCGCAATCGGTCGAGCAGCTGCACGCCGCGTGCATGCCAGTCGGAGCTGTGTCCGATGTCGTTGGCGAGGTTGCGCAGGATGCTGAGGTCTCTGTTTTGCTCAGCGTTGCAAGTTGACATTTCCTGCTTGAGCAGGGCTTGTTCGCCTGCGAGGCGCACGAGTTCTTCTCTGTCCATGAGGTCGTAAATGGTTGTGTCGGGCATTCAACTTTACTCCTCGTGTTGATGTCGGTGGCAGTGGTCGGGGCGGTGGTCTGCATCGTTCCTCCAGGGCGCCGGGGTGGCGTGTGGAGGGACTCTAACAAGAAATACTAGTAAGCACAAGAAGAACTAGTATTTTTTGCTGTTTCGGCTACTTATCAGGATACGTAGTCCATGTGCAGAGCTAGCAATTGTTACCTTCGGATGCAGGTGGTACGCTTGTAAAACTAACAGGAGGGAGTGGCTGTGTCTCTAATCGAGCTGTCTTGTGTCAATTGCTCTGCACCCTTGCAAATCGGGGATGATCTAGAGAGCTTTGCGTGTTCGTACTGTGGCACTACCCAGGTGGTGCAGCGGTCTGGTGGGGTTGTGGTGCTGCGTAAAGTGCAGGCGGCGATTCACGCTGTGCAGCGTGGTACTGATCGGACGGCGGCTGAGTTGGCGATTCCTCGCCTGACTAAGGAGTTGGCTGAAATGCAAGCGGCTCGTGCAAATGACGTACTGCTTGCAAAAGAGAAAATGGCAAGTGCGCGCAAAGGTCGTAGTAACCTCACGGCTTTGGTGTGTGGTGCGTTGTTAGTGCTCTGGGTGTGGGGAATATCAAGTCTCCCGGCAAATATTGGCGGCTGGACTGAAAAGATTATTGCCTGGGCCGGGCTGGCGGTGACGGTTGCAGTGTCGACTTTTGTTTTTCAAACAGTCAAGCTGCCGAAAGATTCAACGCGCGATGTGATGGCGCACTATGACGCGCTCATTGCAAAAATCGAAAAACAGATCGCGGCTAACCGCGCCATTTTGGATGCGTAGCGCTGTGCATTTAATCGCTTGGTCGATTGCTGTTTCTTCACTATCTTAATCTTGGGAATTTGTAAATTTTCGCGGAATATCTGTTTCCGGAACCTCAAGAACTGCCACTATGCGACGGGCGGTTACCTCGGCCTCTCCGGGGTGTTCGCACATGTATTTCAATAATCCGCCCACTGCAGATCTTACCGATTCGTGGCTTTTCTCAATCGTGCTGGAGAGTTGGAGCAGTAGTGAATAGGTGGATTGCAGACTGACTGGCGCAGCGGCTGCGTAATTCGGTTTGTCCTCGGCGGCATAGTTAGGTGCCGGATCCATGTTTACAGATGCGGTGGGTGTCAAGTCCAGCAGCTTCTCAACAATTGGCATGCGAGAGCGCTTTGGCGCAGAGTCGCCTCGTTCCCACTGTTGAATGGTTTGCCAGGCCAGTGGCTTAGCGAGGTTTTCGGCCTCGCTCACAGCCTTGGCCAGCTGCTCCATGGACCAGCCTTTGCGCTCGCGGGCTGCGCGAATCTTCTCGTGGATTGACATATCCGCAAGCTTTCCATGTGCCGTCTTGTGCGGCAATGCAAGATCAACTAGCATTGCTAGATATTCTTGTATGATCTACGCCATGACACTCCGACAGCCTCTGTCTCGTCCGCGCCCCAGCCGGGAGGCGTCCGCAAGGGCGGTCGCCTTGATGGGTGGGGCTGTTCAAGCGGCCAAAAAGCTTTGTGTGCCCAACTACCAGACCATTCAGAGCTGGTCCAGCAACGGTGTCCCCGTGGCCTATTGCGCGACGGTGGAGCGTCTTGTGGATGGTCGCGTGAATCGTCGGGAGTTGTACCCCGATGACTGGATGACTATCTGGCCTGAGCTGGTTGACGTTGAGGTGCATCAGGCCCGCACTGCTACTGAATCCGTAGCGGGGGTGGCCCATGCGTGATATCGCGACCATCGAAATCACTCTGCGCGAGGATGGCCTCATTGGAATGCGCAGCACATTCATGGGTCGGCAGGATGCGGTGTACAGCGGGTTTCCGCTTGACCGTTTGCCTGGCCATGTTGAGAGACTGGCGCGGGAGCTGCGCGAGCAGGCTGCGGCCGAATTGCGCCGCAAAGCCGACATGCACGACGCTGCGCTGATCAGCTTGGGTTGACCGTGTACACCTCGTTGAACTCGATCTGTATGACTCGCGGGCCTTCCTTGGGGCCGCGATCTTTGAGCCGCAAAAAGCTCAAGTCCCCGCTGCCGAAGCTGATCTGGTCGTCGTCCTTCAAGCTGGCCAGCAAGTCCTTGAAATGCAGTTTGAACTCTGCGCCGCTCATCAGTTTGGTGTCGTTGCCCATGTCCGCCCTCCTTGGCGTTGGTTGTGTGAGAACTGCCATCGTATGCCAGGGCAGGGCGGGCGCCCATTACGTCAACACTCGCAACTGCAGCTGCTCCAGCGCCCCCAGCGTGCCCAGCCCAACGCTTTGCGTTGCCGCCATGCGCAGGCGTGCTAGGTCGGTCCATGCCCGCAGGGTCTCGGCCGTGAAGGTGGGCTCGCACTCCAGCACCAGCACCAGCTGCTGCAGCAGTAGCTCCATGGCGGCCAGGCGCTGGTCGGTGGTGGGGGGTGCTGCTGGTTCGTTCGTTTGCGTGTCTGCCATTGGTGTGGGCATGTGTGGTTCCTGTGGTTGCCGTTGGGGTGGCCTGGGGTTGGTCAATGGTTTTGCCACTCGCACCTCCGTTCAAGCCGCGCAGCGGCCGGGGTGTCTTCTCGCTCCAAAAGTTCAGGGTCGCAGCGCGCAGGCAAGTGCGCTGTGTTCCGCTGTGCGGGGTGGTGTGGGTGCTTTTTCTGTGGAGTGTTGGCATGGGAATTAATGTCTCAATTCCGGCCGCGCTTGCCTATGGCGCCGATGAGGCCTTGCCCGACATGCCGGTGGGCATGACGGTGGCGGATGCGATCTATCACACGGTGCACAACTACCCCGGTGGGGTGGTGGCGCTGGCTGCGCGCATGGGGGTGTCGGCCAATACGCTGACGCACAAGGCGAACCCCAACAACGACACGCACCACATGCGGCCGGATGAGCTGGTGGCGGTTCAGTTTTTCAGCGGCAACTATGCGGTGCTGCAAGCCATGGCGGCGGCGCTGAATCATTCGGCTACGCCGGCGGCGCGTGATCAGTCGGACGGTGACCCGGTGGAGGCTTTCATGTATCAGCAGCGGGCCCAGGGCGAATACTGCGCTGCCATGGCTGATGCCTTGCAGGCTGACTGCCCCACACCCAACGCGGTGCGCCGGGTGAGTGTGATGGCGCAGGATCTGATCGCCACCATCGGCCACCAGGTGGCTGTGCTGCGTGGGCGCATGCGCAAGGCGCCTGGGGGTGGGCAATGACCCGCACGCGCGCCCTGCGCATGTTGTTGCAGCACGGGCCGCTGCGGCTGGTGGAGATTGTGGAGATCACCGGCTGGGGGTATCACGCGGCGCGCAATGTGGTGCGGCGGTGCCGTGCTGCTGGCGCGGTGGTGGATTGCAATCTGGCGGGCTGGCCGTATCACGTTTCGCTGCAGGGCGCGGATGTGCAGGGGGCAGCATGCAGTTGAGCGTGGTGCTGCGCAACCAGGAGGCCGTGCAAGAGCAGCTGGCCAAGCTGAGTGGCCCACAGGCGCGGGCGGCCTATGCCAATGCGTTGAATGACGCAGGCTTCATGGTGCAGCGCGAGATGAAAAAGACCATCCGCAGCTCATTTGACCGTGTCACGCCGTGGATCGAGCGGTCGCCCAAGGTGTTCCCGGCCACGGCTGAAAAGCTGAGTGTGTCGGTGGCGCCCACGTTGAGCACCACCAATGCGCCCAGCAAGGGCGGCAAGGTGGGTGTAGACCCGCAGAAGGTGCTGCAGGCCCAGGAGTTTGGAGGGCGGCGGGCGGATAAGAAAAGCGAGGTGGTCTTGCGTAAGTCTGGATGGCTTCCGCCAGGCTATCAGACCGCTATCCCAAGAGATCCGTTCCCCGGCAGTGTGGACCAGTACGGCAATATGCGTGGCGCATTCATACGTTCAGTGCTTTCGTATCTGCAGGCCTTCCAGTCTGGACAGGGCCACACGCAGAACATGTTGGAGAAAGCGCGGAGCAACGTCAAACGCTATGGCAAAGGGACTATTACCAAGCGCACCAAGGAGCAGGCTGGTCCATTCATGGGGCGCACGTACTTTGTGGCTGGTGGCCGTGCTGCTGTCACTTGGGACAATAAAAAATATCGCGCGGGCGCAGGCAATACCAAGCATCTTCAGCCGGGCATTTGGGCTGGCTTGGGTAGTGGCTCCAGTCGTCAGCTGCGGCCCATCCTCATTTTCGTGCGTGCGCCCAGCTATCAGCCGCGCATCAGCATGGATGCCATCGCCCGCGAGAGCGATCTGCAGAACTATCTGGACAAGCGCGTGCGAGCGCGCATCCGGGAGGCTGCGGGGGTATGAGCACACGCATCATGGCCTTGTGCTGGCCGCTGCAGATGCGCCCACCCGCGAAGGCGGTGCTGGTGTCGCTGGCAGACATGGCCAACGATGAGGGCTACTGCTGGCCGACCATAGACAAGCTGTGCGAGCGGACTTGCTATGGGCGGACGGCGGTGATCGAGGCCATCGCGTGGTTGGAGTCGAGGGGCGCGGTGCGAGCCAGCCGCTCGAATGGTCGCAAGACCACATACTGGGTGGAGCCAGGGAAGTTCTCGGCGCAGGCCGATGATGCAGCGCAGGCTGTGGACAACCCGCCTAACCAGTCCGCCGCGCGAACCGGTACGCCTCGCGGACCCGTCCGCCACACGGACCCAACCAGTCCGCCACGCGGACTAAACCAGTCCGCCACGCGGACACTAATACCCAAGAACCGTCAAGAACCGTCAGAAATACCCCCCCAACCCCCCGCCGTCGCGGGGGGCGCGTGCGAGCGCGATGCAGAGCAACCCGAAACCGGGGAGCCGGATGCAGGGCAGGGTGGGGATGGTGATGGCTTCGATGCGTTCTGGCAGGTGTACCCACGCAAGGAGATGCAGAAGGCAGCCCGCAGGCAGTGGGCCAAGCTGATGCCCGACGCTGCGACTCAGGCGCTGATCATCGCTGCTGTGGTGGCATGGGCTGCGACTGAGCGCTGGCAGGAAGAGGGCGGGCGGTACGTGCCCCGTGCAAGCGGGTGGCTGTCGGGCAACCGATGGCAAGACCAGCTGCCCATGCCTGCACTGGCTGCGGACTGGTGGCAGTCGCTCGAAGGCGTCAAGGCCATGGGCGAGCGGGTCGGCGTCGTGTACGCCACCTCGGGTCTGGGCAATGCGTGGACGGACGACGAGCTGCGCGCGCACAACCGCATGTATCGCCAGCGTGTGTTCGATGCGGCTGGCCCCGGGCCATGGCATCAGCTGAGGAAGGTCGCGTGATGCGCGCCCGCCGCCTGTCGCCGATGCGCAACACGGCCCCGGGTGTGTCCGGGTCCTCCCGGGAGGGTTGCCGCACGGGTAATTCGCACCCCAATTTTTCTCTAGTTGCCTGTTGGCACAGGGGGTAAGTAAGCATGAGGGTGAAGGGCCAAGAGCAAATTGCAGCGCTGTTTGGGGTTGCCCCAAAGACCATCACCGAGTGGCAAGTGCTCGGTTTTCCGGTTGCGTTTCAGGGTGGCCCGGGTGTGGCCAGCGAGTACGAAGCTCCTGCCTGTGTGAAGTGGCTCGTAGACCGAGAGATCCGCAAGGTGCAGTCCGAATCTCCGAAGGACCGCCTTGCGCGTTTGCAAGGTGACCGACTCGAGCAGGAAATGTTGAAGGAAGCAAAGCTGCTGATTCCCGCCGATGAAGTGGAGCCGCTATGGGCCAGCGCCGTGCTCAGTGCGCGCGAGTACCTGCTCGGTGAGCCTGCGCGCCTGGCATCGCTCGCCATCGGCATGGAGAAGCCTGCGCTCGAGGAACTGCTGCGCGCCAGCTTCGGTGAGTTCCTCGGGCGGTTATCAAACTGGCGCGCTGCCGATGAGGAAATGGATGATCCCGAGGCAGAGCCCGACGAGGACGAAGCTGCATGAACTACGCCGACGCGGCATCAGATCATGAGGGCCGGGCCGCGCTGGCGTTGCGCGCGATGCACGCTCGAGTGTGGCGTCGCCTGAAGCCGCCGCCCAAGATATCTGGTGCAGACTGGGCCGTGAAGTACCGAGTGCTCAGCAACGAAGAGTCTGCCCTGCGCGGGCGATTCAGCTGGGATGTCTCGCCTGCCTTGCGTGGCATTGCAGAGGCTGCCACGCTTCCCACTACGCGAAAGATCGTAGTGCAGAAAAGTGCCCAGGTTGGCTACACCGTCGGCATCGTCTGCAACATCATCGGCTACCACATCCACTACCGGCCCAGTGTCATCGTGGCCGCCTTCCCGCGCACGATGGCCGCCAAGGACTTTGCTAGCGAAAAGCTAGACCCGATGATCCGGGCATGCAGCGTGCTTCGGTCGCGTATCAACCTCAAGAGTCGAGCAGACGGCAACAGCCTGCTGCGAAAGCGCTTTCCCGGTGGTCTGGCCAAGCTGGTGGGCACCAATAGCCCAAGCGATGTGAAATCGACAAGCGCACGCGTGGTGGTGGTCGAGGAGCCAGACGATGCCGCCACGGACGTGCGCGGCCAGGGCAATTCCATCAAGCTCCTCGAGGAGCGGGTGAAGACCTACGGCGACCATTTGATTCTCATTGGCGGTACCCCTACAGCCAAAGACGCCAGTGCGGTCGAGGCCGAAATGCGCAAGACCGACAAGCGCTATTTCCACGTGCCGTGCCACTCCTGCGGCGAGACGCATGTGCTGGCCTGGGAAAACGTCACCATCCCCGAGGATGAGTCAGTGGCCCCGCGCGACATTTACGGTCGGTACCAACACGAACAGGCCTACTACACCTGCCCGCACTGCGCCACTGTTTGGACAGATGATGAGCGGATCGCGAACCTGCGCAGGGCAGAGAGGGACGGCGGTGGCTGGGTGGCCACCGCGCAAAGCTCAATCCCGGGGTTCTACCTCAATGAACTGCTCAGCACATTCGATGAATCCCGGGTGCCAGTGCTGGCACGCAAGTACCTCGAGGCCAAGTACAAGCTAGACCACGGCGACGCGAACGACATGATCGCGTTCTGGAATTCCACGCTGGGCATCACCTGGGAGTACCGCGGCGAGCTGCCCGAAGAGGACACCCTTCGCGCGCGAGCCGAGCAATATGCCGAATGGACGTGCCCCGTCGGTGCCCTTGAGGTGTACGCCACCATCGACGTGCAGCACGATCGGCTGGCGGTAACCGTGTGGGCCTTTGGCCGTGGTGAAGAAATGTGGCTGGTGTACTGGGGTGAGTTGTACGGGTCCACGGTGGTTGCTCATGCCGGGGCATGGGTGGACCTGGAGGTATTGCTGGGCCGTCGGATCCGACACGCTACTGGGGCGGCTTTGCCCATCCAGGCTGCGGGCATTGACTGCTCAGACGGCCAAACCAGCGATGCCTCGTATGCTTTCGTGCGAAAGCACAACCGACCAGACAGGGAAGTGCTTGCGCTCAAGGGCGCATCGGACGCAATCGGCAAGGTAGAGATCTGGACGCCGCCCAAGAAAGTTGATCCCAATTCCCGCTCTACGAAGGCCTCTCGGGCCGGGGTGTCGGTGCACATCGTCGGCAGCGCCAAGGCAAAAGACCTGATCTTGGGGTGGTCGGAGAATGCCGGCCGGGTACGTCTAGAGGGCGATGGGCCGGGCAGGATGCACTGGTTTGAAGGCGTTCGCGATGACTTCTACGAGCAGCTTCTGAGCGAAATCAAGATCCCGAGCCGTCGCAACCCTGCCAAGCGCGAATGGAAGCCACGAACCGACCGACGCAACGAAGCACTCGATTGCACCGTGTACGCGATCTACCTCTATCGCCACAAGCGCCTGCACCTGCGGCGGCCCCAGCAGTGGGACATGGTGGAGCGGCGGATACGCCAGGCCCCTCTGATGCTCGAGGGCGATGACGGTGTGTTTGAGCTGCCGATCGCACCGGGCGCCGACATTGCCCCTACGTCCGGTCAGCAGCCATTGCCACAGCTCGCCGCCGTGCTGCCAGCTACTGACACGCCGAAACCTAAGCCACAGAAACCTGTTGAGCGGCCCCGCCCCGTGGCCGTCCGACCCTCATCACCCTTTGCCTCAGACGACTGGAGCAGCCGCCTATGAACTCTATCCGTGACGATCACCACGCCGACCATCAGACACCCGCTCAGGCAGAGGACGCCGCCGTACAGCTTGAGCGCGATTTCCTGGCCATCGTTCGCGAAGACATTGGCATGAATGAAGGGCTCGCGGGCATGTTTGCTCGCGTGTTGGTGGAAGGCCTTCGCTCCCGCATGGGGGGGCAGGAGCTGTACATCCCCGCGCCCGACCGCAGCGAGCGCGACGCGGGCATCCGACGCGAATTCGACGGCACGCGCGAGAGCCTGGAGCGCATTCGGCGGCGCACCGGCCTGAGTCGGGCGCGCATCTATGCCATCGTGGGGAGAGAGCTAGCGGCTGCGAAAAGTCCAGCTTCTACCCTGGAAAGTGGACTGAATTCAGCATAGGGTGGCGCGCATGACTATCGCAACTGAAATGGTCGCTAAGTACCTGGAGGCTGAGACAGCGCTGCTGCTCGGCAAAACAGTGTCCTTCGGCAACCGAACCCTCTCCGCTGAAAACCTTGCCGAGATTCGCAAAGGCCGCCAGGAATGGGAGCGCCGCGCCCAAGCTGAGCAAAACGGCGGTGCCACCATCGGTGGCATGTCGTTCTCAGTGGCCCGATTCGACGGCCGCGACGGCTGATCTTGCAACCTCCCCGATCACACCTCAACCATGAACATCATCGATCGCATCGTTGCCTGGCAGGATCCCATTCGGGGTCTGCAGCGCGCCCAGGCTCGCCGCGCGCTCGCGCACTACGAAGGCGCCAAACCCAGCCGCCAGCGCAAGCGCCGCAACGACAACAGCAGCCCGAACGCTCTGGTCTCCGGCGGAGCCGCTGCTCTGCGGGCACACGCGCGCTACCTGGAACGCAACCACGACCTGTCGCGTGGCGCCCTGCGGGTGTTGGTTAACAACGTGGTGGGTGCATCCGGGGTGGGTATTGAACCGCAGCCGCGTCGCCTCGATGGCACCATTCACAAGGAATACGCCGAGGCGCTGCGCGAGGCCTACCGAGACTGGCAGCGAAAGCCAGACGTCACCAAAAAGTACCGCTGGCCTATGGCGCAGCGGCTGATGGCATACACCTGGCTGCGCGACGGCGAGGCATTCGCACAAGAGCTGATTGGACCCGTGCCTTACCTCAATCACGGCACGCGCGTTCCGTACTCCCTGGAGCTTTTCGAGCCCGACTTTGTGCCGCTCGACTACGATGATTCCAGCCGTGGCATCCGTCAGGGCATCCAGTCCAACGCCTGGGGCGAGGCCACGAACTACATGGTCTACAAAGGCGACCCGCGCGACGCCATGGTGCTGCGTGCCGCAGGCGACCTGAAAGCCGTGCCGGCAGAGCGCATGTTGCACCTGGCCACGCTCGACCGGCTGCACCAGCAGCGCGGCGTGTCTGAATTCGCCAGCGTTGTCTCCCGCATTGAAGACCTGAAGGACTACGAGGAAAGCGAGCGCATAGCCGCAAAGGTGGCTGCATCACTGACCGCCTACGTCAAGCGCAATGAGCCCAATGGCTACCAAGCCACGGGGCCCACCGTCGATAAGGACGAAGAGGGCAACCCGCTCCCGCGCGATCTGCGTATGCAGCCGGGCATGATCCTCGACACCTTGCAGGTGGGCGAAGAGATCGGCCTCATCGACAGCAACCGGCCCAATCCCAATCTGGTGGTGTGGCGTTCTGGGCAGCTGCGCGCTTTTGCCGCTGGTATCGGTGCGAGCTACTCCAGTGTGAGCCGGGATTACAACGGTACTTACAGCGCCCAGCGGCAAGAGCTGGTTGAGCAGTGGGTGCATTACGCAGTGCTCGCCGACGAATTTGTGGGCATGTTCGTGCAGCCAACTTGGGAAACTTTTGTGATGGTGTCGCACCTGAGTGGCGTGGTTCCAATGCCGCCAGATTTGCGGCCCGGCAGCGCCGACGACGCGCTGTTTGTGGGGCAGTCGATGCCATGGATTAACCCGGTACACGAGGCTGCAGCGTGGGAGAAGCTGGTTCAGGCCGGATTTGCCAGCGAGGTGGAAGTGATCCGGCGCCGCGGCGGCAACCCTCGCGATGTGCTCGAACAGGTAGAGGCCTTCCGCAAGGAGGCGGCCGAGAAGGCGCTTATCTTCACAAGCAATGGTGCGTTCAAGAACGGCGTTGCATTCGGCACTGCAGCCACTGCTGCACCAGCTAGTCAGAACCAGGCCGAAGAAGAAACAGCAGCCGCTTGAAAATTGTCCAGTTTCTTCCCTAGAAACAAGACAGGCTAATCCAGACACTGAGGGCTCTCCAATCGAGAGCCCTCAGCACATGAAAACCTCACAACCCTGGTACGCCATCCGCCGCAAGACAGCCATCGCAGCCGCAGCAGTCGGCGCGCTGGCCGCTGCCGAGATCTTGATCTACGGTGACATCGGTGAAAGCTGGTGGGACGAAACCACCAGCGCAAAAAGCTTCATGCAAGAGCTGGGCGCGCTCGATGTGGATGCAATCACCGTGCGCATCAACAGCCTTGGTGGCAGCGTGCCTGACGGCATCGCCATCTGCAATGCCATGAAGCGCCACAAGGCGCAAATCACAGTCGAAATCGACGGCATCGCCTACAGCATCGCTAGCCTGATCGCCATGGGTGGCGACACCATCAACATGGCTAGCAACGCGCTGATGATGATTCACGCCCCCTGGACCTACGCGGCAGGCAACAGCGCCGAGTTGCGCGAACTGGCGGACCAGCTCGATACCTGGGCCACTGCCATGTCCACGAGCTACGCCGCCAAGACCGGCGATCAGCCTGGCGCACTCGCGCTGCTCACCGACGGCAAAGACCACTTTTTCACTGCCGAAGAGGCGCTGGCCGCCAAGTTCATTGACGCCATCACCGATGCCAACCCAGTCGCCGCCAGCGCTGCGCGCGACATGCCTGTTTCCCGTTACCGCTTTGTGCCTGCCGCTGCGCAGGTGCAGGGCACTCCCGCGGCTGCTGCCGCACCTTCCGCTGAAGAGGATCCCATGTTGAAAAACCGTTCCCATGTGCTGCTGGCCGCCATTGGCGTTGCTGGTGCCGCTGCGGCCGGTGGCGGAAGCGCCGCCGCCCCCGTGGCAGCAGCTGCGCCCGCAGTTGCCGTCGTCGATCCGGCTGCAATCTTGGCAGCCGACCAAGCCCGCCGCAACGGCATCGCCGCCAGCTTCAAGCCGTTTGCCGATCGCCAGGGCGTGGGTGAGCTGATGGCCCGCCTGCAAAACGATCACAACGTTACGGTGGAGGCCGCAGGCGCGCAACTGCTGGCGCACTTGGCCGCTGGCGCAACACCCGTGGCCGGTGGCCACGTGGTAACCGTCGAAGACGAAACCGACAAGCACCGCAAGGCCACCGAAAACGCTCTGTTGGCTCGCGCTGGTCTGATAAAGGCCGAGGGCTCCAACCCATTCCGTGGCTACACCCTGGGCGAGATGGCCCGTGCCAGTCTCACCCGCGCAGGAATGAAGTCTGAAGGCATGGACAAGCGCACTTTCATCGGCGCCGCTTTCACCCATGGTTCCAGCGACTTCACCAGCCTGCTGGCCAACGTGGCGAACAAAGCCTTGTTGACCGGCTACGAGGAAGCCGAGGAAACCTTTCAGATCTGGACCCGCTCCGGCACGCTGCCCGACTTCAAGGTGGGCAGCCGCGTGGACCTGAACATGTTCCCCAGCCTGCGCAAGGTAGCTGAGGGGGCTGAGTACAAGTACGCCACCATGGGCGACCGTGGCGCTACCGTCGTGCTGGCCACCTATGGCGAGCTGTTCAGCATCACGCGCCAGGCCATCATCAATGATGATCTCGATGCCTTCACCCGCGTGCCGCGCAACATGGGCCGTGCGGCTATCCGCACCATCGGCGATCTGGTCTACGCCATCCTGACATCCAACCCCACGATGCAGGACGGCACGGCCCTGTTCCACGCGTCTCACAGCAACCTGCTGACCGGCTCTGCTATCACCACGGCCAGCGTGGACGCAATGCGGGTAGCCATGGCTCTGCAGAAGCAGGGCACCGCCACGCTCAACATGCGCATGAAGCACCTGATCGTGCCCATCGCGCTGCAGGGCACTGCCAACGTGGTGCGCGAGAGCGAGTACGAAGTGGGCGCAGCAGCGCGCAACAACACCACGCCCAACACCGTGCGCAACACCTTCGAGGTGGTTGCCGATGCCCGCCTGGATGCAGCGTCCTCGACCGCCTGGTATGGCGCAGGCGATGCGAATGCGCACGACACCGTGGAGGTGAACTACCTCGACGGCAACCAGGCGCCCTACCTGGAGCAGCGCCAGGGCTGGAACGTGGACGGCACCGAGTTCAAGGTCCGTATCGATGCCGGCGTGAGCCCGCTCGACTGGAAGGCTCTGGCCCGCAACCCCGGGCCTTGATCCCCAGCCATTGACGGGGCAGGGCGCTGCGGCGCCCGGCCTGTCCCCAACACCCCTTCCATCCTCCAAGGAACCTCATCATGAAAAATTTCGTTCAGATCGGCGACGTGCTGGACTACACCCCAGGCTCTGCCGTCGCCAGTGGCGCGGTGGTGGTCATGGGGGTGCGCATCGGCATCGCTGTAGCCGATATCGCTGCTAACGCCACGGGCGCTGTGCGCGTCAAAGGTGTTGTCGAGCTTGCCAAGCTCGGTACCGACACACCCGCCCAGGGCGCGTTGCTCTACTGGGATGCGGCCAACTCGCGCCTCACGACCACGGCCAGTGGCAACACCCTGGCGGGCTATGCCGCCAAAGCCGCAGGCAACGGCGCCACCACCGTCTGGCTGCACCTTAACGCCTGACCCGCAGCGCGTCGCCATGTCCCTCGCTCCCTTCGCCGCCCTCGAAGCCCGCGTCAACAGCGCGGTGCAGCGCCGCCTGGCCAATGCCACGGCGGTGTACCAGGGTGGCGAGCCCTTCGGCGTCCTGTTCGACCGCACTGCGTCCGATGAATTTGGGCGTGCGGTCGATGTGGCGGCGCTGTCGGTGGGCTACTGCGTGGTCAACACGCCGGGCGTGCGCGAGGGCAGCGAGCTGGTCATTGACGGCGTGGTGCACAAGGTCACCGGCCCGGTGCAGCCCGACGCGGGCGGCTGGGTCAATCTGACGGTTTACCCCAAGGCCTGACCCATGCTTGCCCTTGCCAACCCCATCAAGCTGCGCCTGCAAGCGCTTCCCCAGCTCACCGGTTGGGATGTTCGCACCAACACCGAGGATGCGGACCGCTCGGTGGTCCCGATGGCTGATGTGCGATGCCCGGGTGCTGTGGTAGCCGACCCCAAGATGGGTGCCGTGATGCTGGCGCCACGCTGGCAAATCACTTTGGTGGTGCGTCGAAGTGAAGAGGCTGCTGGGCAAATCGACCAGGCGCTTTCGGCTGTCATCTGCTCTCTGCTGGGGTGGAACGCTGGAGAACATGGCGGCCGCAGGTGGACGCCATTCACTATCGATAGCGTCACCGAGCCCATGTTGGCTGATGAGGGCCTCATCGGCTACCAGATCACCTTTGCCACCGCTGCCAGCTACATCAGCAGCCCCAAGTAAACCCAAACACCATCCCCAATCTGGAGATCAACATGGCTTTGATTCATGAAGAACAGAAGTACACCATCCCCCGCGGCCGTGCGTACTTTGACCCCGAAGACGCTAACGGTGCCCTGACCGGCGAAATTGAGCTGGGCAACTGTCCAAGCGTCACCGTCACCATCTCAACTGAAAAGGCAGAGCACTTTTCGTCCATGACCGGGCTGCGTGAGAAAGACGCCTCTGTGGTGGTCCAGATCGACCGCACTGGCGCGTTGGTGTGCGACAACATGAAGCCAGACAACTTCGCGTTGTGGATGTCTGGCACGCGCACCGCTCGCACCCAGACAGCAGTGGCTGTGACGGGCGAACTGCGCACCGTGCAACCCGGGCGTTTCTACCAGCTGGGCGCAACCACTGCAAACCCGCTGGGCGTGCGCAACGTCACCGCCGTCACGGTAAAGAACGAGGCTGGCACCACCACCTATGACGCTGGTGATGACTACAACGTGGACCTGGAAACGGGCCGCGTGCAGATCGTTGAAGGCGGTGCAATCGCAGCCAGCTCTGTCGTGCAGTTCGGTTACACGCCAGTGGCTGCCAGCTTCGACCGTGTCACCACCGGCTCCACGTCCGAGATTCGTGGCGCCCTGCGTATCGTGTCCGACAACGCCACCGGCGGCGACCGCGACTACTACATGCCGCGCGTCACCCTCACGCCCGATGGCGATCTGCCCATCATTGCCGAGGGCACCGACTTCGTGCAGCTCAGCTTCGGGCTGGAGGTGCTCAAGCCTGCCAACGGCGAGGCCATCTACTGCGACGGCCGCCCCGTAGCCGCGTAACCCATCCCCATCACGGCGCCCAGCGCGCCGTGCGCCTCCAAGTGCCGCCCTGAAAACGGCGGCAGTTGAAGCCGCTGCATTGCCTGCCCACCACAACCGAAAGCACCGCCCGTGGCATTCAAGCCCATTGAGATCCTGATCAACGCCAAGGACAATGCGTCTGCGGTGTTCACCAGCTTGCAGGCCAAGGTGGCGGCGGTTGGTGCTGCCATTGCTACCTACTTTGGTATCAGTGCGTTCGTGGGTGTGGTGAAGGGCGCGGGTGACTTTGAGCAGGCTATGAGCCGCGTGAAGGCGGCAACAGGGGCGTCAGCCGATGAAATGGCCCGCCTGCGCAAGGTGGCCGAGGATGCCGGGGCGAATACCCAGTTCACCAGCGTAGAGGCAGCTGGCGCACTGGAGAACCTTGCCAAGGCTGGCCTCAATGCCAATGACGCCATCGCAGCGCTGCCTGCGGTGCTCAAGCTGGCAACGGCTGGTGGAGTGGATCTGGGGCAGGCCAGCGAGTTCATCACCAAGGCCGTCATGGGGATGGGCCTTGCATTCACCGATGCGGCCAAAGTGGCCGACGTTCTGGCCCTAGGTGCGAACGCCACCAACACCAGTGTGACCGGCTTGGCGCAGGCACTCAGTTACGCCGCGCCGGTGGCAAACAGCCTGGGACTGAGCCTTGAAAGCACGGTCGCCATCATCGGCAAGTTTGCCGATGCGGGCATTGATGCCAGCCGGGCGGGTACTGCGTTAAATGCAATCTTGAGTCAGTTTGCGGACCCTGCCAGCAAATTTCGAAATGAGCTGGCGGCTGCGGGGATTACAACCGGCGACTTTGACAAGGCGCTGCGCCAGTTGGCTGCTGCTGGCCCCTTGGGCTCCAAGGCAATCAATGCAGTTGGCCTGGAGGCTGGCCCTGCGCTGCGTGCTCTGCTCAACCAGGGTGTTGGCGCTCTGGATGATCTAACCGCCAAACTAAAGAGCGCCGAGGGCAGTGCTGCCGCTACTGCCAAGGTCATGCAGGACAACCTCAATGGTTCCCTGACAGGTTTGGCCAGCGCCTGGAATACGGTCAAAAACGTGCTTGGTACGCCCGTGCTGCCTGTTATCAAAGATGGTGTGGACCAGCTGGCGGCAGCGCTTAAATCGGCAGTCGCTGATGGCACGGTGGCCAAGTTTGGTGAGGCGATTGCTACAGCATTCCAAGCTGGTATCAAGTGGGTGCGCGAGTTCTTGGGAACTGTGGATTTCACCCGGCTGGTTGCAGATCTGCAGGGTTTCGCCACACGCACTGGCGAGGTGTTTGATCAGGTGGGCCAGTACGCCACCAACGCGGGCAATATTGTCAAGTTGGCCTATGGGGTCATGAGCGCCGGGTTCAACTCGGTGCTTGCAGTGATTTACAAGATTGGCGAGGCGTTTGCATTTCAGGCCAGTGCCATCCAGACGGGGCTGGCGGCCATCATGGATGGTTTTGCAAAGGTCACCTTCGGAAAGCTGTCGGCCAGCTTCAAGGCCGCCGCTGATGAGGTGCGACTGTCTGCTCAGGCGACCATGGCTGCCAGCGAGGAACTTGGCAAGAAGTCAGAGCTGGCATTTCAGCAAGCGGCCAATTCGGCCCAGCTTGCTCAGGATGGCTACAAAGGGTTGGAGGGTGCGGTTAGCTCTACCGGTGCTGCGACGCAGGCATGGGCTCAGACCGTAGCGGCAGCCAACGTGGAGTTGGGAAAGACTGCAGACGCTGCGGCTGCTGCCGCCGCAGCCACAGAGAAAAAGGCTCAAGCTGACCTGGCAGCAAAGCAGTCGGCAGAGGCGCACCTGGCTGCAATCGCCCTGATGCGCGCAGAGTATGACGATTTGATTGCAAAGGGGAATCTGCAGGCGGCCGCAGAAAAGCTGCAGCAGATCAATAAGGCCCTACGGGAAACGCCCCCTGCAAGCAAAGATGCCGCCCGTGCAGCGGCTGAGGCGGCCGCCCAGATCGCTGCTGCATTTGGCCGTTTGGGTGTCACCAGCGCTGCCGACCTAAAGCTCCAAGCCGAAGCCGCCCAACGCGACTACGCCACCATCAAAGAGGCGGGCACCAGCACGGCAGAGGACATTGCTGCGGCCTTCAAGGTGGCGGCTGAAAAGGCCATCGCCGCCAACAAGGGCATCGCCCCCACCTGGGTAGAGGCCGAGGCTGCAGTGCGTGGCTACCGCATTGTGATTGACGCATCCGGCAAGGCCACGCTAGAGCTTGCGAACAAGACCGATGAAGCCACCGGCCGCATGGCCCGAGGTTGGCATGGTGCGCGCGAAGCCATCCAGGCCAATGTTGACGCCCTCGATGAAATCAACATGCGCTACAAGCTGAGTGCGGACTACACCGAGCGCGAAATCGCGTTGCTGGACCGACAGGCTGCTGCGCTCGAAAAAGCCGCCGAGGCCAAGCGCAAATACTGGAACGTGGACAAAGAAGGCTTCACGCTCGACGCCAATGGCCAGCGTCAGCAGATGTCTGTGCCCACGGGTGAGTTTGTGTTCAACGCTGCCAAGAGTGCGGGGCTGACCGAAGAAGAAGCCTTGGCCCTGATGGACAAGTATTTCAAGGACGGAAAGCCCCTGGGTGTCGCCGAAGGCAACGGCCTCAACGGCCCCAGCCGCGACTGGTTCTCCATCGTCAATGAGGCCATCAGCAAGGCCGTGATCGAGCGGGCCCGCCTCAATGTCGCCGGCGGTGGTGCTCAGGGCGGAGGCAGCAACAGCGGCAACGCGGGCGGCTCGGGCTATGGCCAGCAGCCCAGCGGCTCCATGCAGGGCTCTGACGGCGGGGTGTCCACGCCACCGCCGCGCGCTGGCGGCTCCGGCACCGGCGGCAACGGCGGCGGCCTCCAGTCCTCCATCGTCATCAACGTCAACGGCGTCACCGACCCCGCCAAGCTCGCCCGCCTGCTGGAGCCCGAGCTGCGCCGCCAGGCAAACCTGGCCCGCTGACTGACCCCTACCGACCACACCACCACCCATGCCCTCCGTACAACGCTTTCTGTCTGGCCGCAACAACCTGGTGCGCACTGCCGTGGCGCTGGCTGCGTCCAGCGTGGCCGCCAGCACCGCCATCGAGCGCACCAGCGCCGTGCGGGCCGGTGGCGGGCGTGTGCTGCTCAGTGGCGCCTACACCGGGCACGAGGCCGCACAGGTGCAGGTGGAGGTGGTGGCGGCCGATGGCATCCCCCGCGCCAGCGTGCCCCAGTTTGTGGGCGTGGGCAACGGCCAGCTGGCCGTGGTGGATGTGGATGCAGGCGCCGCGCAGCAGACCTTTTCCCTCACCCTGGCAGACCTGGGCGTGCCCACCGCCAATGCGGGGCTGGACGTGCGCGAGGTGCGCATCCGCGCCAAAACCCCCGGCGACGCGGGCAACGACATTCGCATCACCGTAGCCCCCCAGCTGGTGCGCACGGCCACCGCCTGGGCATTGCTCAACGACTGGAGCACCGGCAGCGCCACCCAAACGGGCCCCCAGTGGGACTTTGGCGGCCTGCCCCTGTCCACCGCTGGCGAGCTGGATGCCAACGGCCCCCGCATTCAGTTCGGGTTTGACCCCCAGGTGTACCGGCCTTACCGCACCTTCAAGGATGGCGAGTGGCGCTTTGGCCTGTCGCCCGAGCTGCAGCGCAGCGTGTCGTCGGGCACCAAGGTGTTCACCGTCACCGGTGGCTACATCATCACCGTCACCGACGGCACCACCACCGAGACCTATGGCGACACCGGCGTCATGCAGCCGCCCGTGGTCAGCTTTCATGACCTGCTGGTGGCGCTGGGCGCCTCGGCCCTGGTCGAGGTGGCGGGCGTGGTGGCGGCAGACCGCACCATCGGCGGCCAGGCGGCTATTGATGTGCCCTTGCGCTCCAGCGCCTGGCTGCTGTCGCTCGGCGGCAGCGTCAAGCTCAAGGACGTGGTGATTCCCGAGGCTGCGCCCACCCAGGCCGTCATCGTGCGCTGCGTCAATGCCGACACCATTGGGCAAGAGCGCTGGAGTGTGGAGGGCGATGTGTCTGGCACTCTGGCCCAGGCCACCACTGGCGTGCCGTACACCAGCGCCGCCGCGCTGTTCACCGTGCCGGTCATCACCCCTGTCATCACCGACTCGGGGCAGGGCAACGGCGGCTGGTCCTTCAAATACAACCCGGTCAACCGGGGCGACGGCGATGGCCTGCCCAGCGTCTGCGTGCGCCCCTTCCGCTTTGGCGTCAACGCGCGCCCGCTCACCGTCACTTTCCGCTACTCGCGCCGCCCGCCTGCTGACTGCAAGTGCAGCGACGTGGCTACCCCCATCCTTTCGCTCAGCTGCCTGGGCATCACCGGAGACGACGCTATGGCCCTTGATCCCGCTCATCTGGAGCGGCTCCAATCCCTTTACCAGTGGCGGCGGGATTTCCATGCCTCCAACTGGGCGCAGTTCTACACCACCGCCAAAGACCTGGACTTTGCGGACCTCATCACCACCACGTTCTCCACCTGTCTGAAAGAGCTGTACGCAGAGCTGCCGGTTGTCACGCTGGCAGAAACGGAATGGGATGACGCCTTCACCGACATGAAGGCTGACCTGTTGGCCCTGGAGGGGGCGACGTTTGCGACATTCGCCGGTCCGAGCCTGCCCGAAAGCATCGAGGGCGCGGTAACAACCATCGACATGACCGCCTATGTGGACAGCACGGTGCCCACGGTACAGCGCGAGCTGCGCCAGCAGCTGTCGGTGTCCATCACCGACCTGGTGCGCAAGTTCTCCGCACGCATGGACTACGTGCGCACCCTGGCGGGCATCGTCCCAAAATCTGACCCCAGCAGCGGTGAAGCGGGCGGCTGCTGGGTTGACTATGGAGACGCCAATTGGTGGGTGGACACCGATGGCTATTACTTGCCCGCATTTACCAATCAGGGCTACGTCAGCGCTCGGCGCAACACCGAGACTGGTGCAGCCTATTCCACCAAAGAATTCGGCTTTGGTCTGGTGGTGGCTTGCCCCGACCGGCTGCAGCTGGGTGACGAAGTCACCATCCGCATCCAGCAGGTGGACAACAACCGCCCCTACAGCGTGGGCGACACCGCCGTGCTGCAAACCGTGGGCGCTGGCCCCGCCTGGCTCACTGGCGGCATTGACGGCACCGACGAACAAACCTGGCGGGTCACTGCCAGCGTGGCCGGTGTGCTGCCCGACTACATGGTGCCCACCGACGGCAGCACCGTGCCCACCTACACCCAGGAGGGCGTCACCCTGCAAATGGCGCTGGGCGGCATCCCCTACGCGTTGGGCGACAAGTTCACCTTTGCGGTCGAGGCGGGCCAGTACCGCTGGCGCAAAGATGCTGGCGCCTGGAGCGCTGTGGCCGACATTCCGGCCACCGGCATTGCAGGCCTGGCCGATGGGCTGCAGGCCACCTTTCAGCCCGGCGCCGCGCCCAGCTTTGTGGCGGGTGATGCCTACACCTTCTCGGTGTACCAGCCCAACGCCGCCAGCCACGTGCAGGCCGCCACCGAGTCCGCCTGGGCCTGGGCGGGTGCCACCGCCAGCACCACCCTCGACTTTGGCGCCAGCCAGCCCCTGGCCATGCTGGCCATGGCCCGCTACAGCCTGCCAGCAGGCGCCACCGCCACCGTGCAGCTCAGCGACGACGGCGCCACCTGGGGCGCTGCCGTGGCGCTGGACGTGTCTGGCCCCATTGCACTGCACACCTTTGCGGCAGACGCCGCGGCCCGCTACCTGCGCGTCAACCTGGCCGGTGCCACGGGCGGCAGCATTGGCTGGCTGTGGGCGGGCGTGCCGCCTGTCTACTGCTACAGCGCCTCATCGTGCAAGCGCACCCACCGCTGGGCGGTGCAGCGCGGGCAGGGCGTCAACAGCGCGGCGCTGTACAACGGTGCCGGTGTTGGCTGGGATGTGAGCTGGGACACCCAGGGCGCCCTGGGTGGCTACCTGTCGCAAGACGAAGTGGCCGACCTGGTAGCCATGGTGGACTGGGCGCAGCAGCAAGACGAGCCCTTGATCTTCCTGCCCCACTACCTGCACCCGCAAGACGCCGCCCTGGTCAAGGCCGGTACCGATGCGCTGGATGTGAAAGACGTGCACGAATACCAGCCCAACGCCAGCGCCAAGCGCCTGCTGTCGGCCAGCCTCACGCTGGACCCTCTCTACACCTGACAACCCGGCACGATGCAAGCCCTCATCACCATCGCCGCCACAGACGCCGCCGCGGCCTACACCCTGGCCGCGCCCGGCAGCGCGCCGCCTGCCACGGGCCTGCTGGTGCCGCGCCTGCGCACCATCAGCGCGCTGCAGCGGCCCCTGTCCATCCCAGGCATAGCCCCCGCACCCGGCAGCAGCATGGATGCCGAGCTGAGCAACCAGGACGGCGAGCTGACACGCCTGTGGGGCCAGCGCCCACCTGTGCGCCGCCGTGCCACGGTGGCAGACGCTGCCAGCGGCAAGACCTTGTTTGAGGGCGTGGTCACGGCGCTGCAGCTGGGCGACGAACTGCGCCTGAGCCTGGAGGCCGGGTTAGACCGCCCCCTGTCAGACAACCTGCCCCTGCGCACCAGCGCCGTGTGGGGTGGCTGGCGCGACGTGCGCGTGCTGCCCTGGGCCTACGGCAGCGTCACGCTGGCCCCCATCCAGTACAGCGACGATCAGCGCCTGTACCTGCTGGCAGACCACCCCATTGCAGGGGTGGACGCCGTCACCCGCGACGATGTGCCCGCGCAAGACTGGGCCTGGCGCAACGGTGTGGACAGCACCGGCCAGGCCGTGGCCTTTTTGGAGCTGGCGCAACCGCTGGCCGATGGCGAGCGCCTGGCTGCCACCGTGCGCGGCCGCATGCACCCCACCACCGGCCAGCTGTTGCAAACCCCTGCCGAGGTGCTGTTTGACCTGCTGGCCAACCTGGCCCACGCCCCCGTGCAGTGGCCCGACCTGGACGACTACCGCACCGAGACCGCGCACATCGTGCTGGGCGGCCTGCTGGCCGATAACGGCATCAGCATCCGCGCGGCGGTCGATGGCCTCATGCAAAGCGCCGGCAGCGCCTGGTCTGCCGCCATGCCTGGCATTGCCACCACCTGGCCCCCGCTGGCGGATGCCACGGCGCCCGCCATGCCCGTCACCAAGCTCACCGCCACCAGCCTGCAGGCGGCCACCAGCGCCCAGGGCGTGTACACCGTGCTGCGCGTGCTGTATGACTTTGACCACGCCGCCCAGCGCTACCGCCGCGCCATCCAGCTGCGTGCGCCCGACGTGGTCAAGGACTATGGCGAGCTGGAGCTCGAATGGACGGCCCCCTGGCTGCGCAGCCCCCGCCATGCCGAGGCCCTGGGCCAGCGCATGCTGGGCTGGCTGGCGCGGCCGCGCTGGCGCGTCACCTGGCAGCAGTCGTTTGCCAACAGCGCCACCGGCGCTTGGGTGGACATGGCCCACCCCCAAAGCCCGCTGCAAGGCCGCCACCGCCTGGTGTCTGCCGACCTGGACCTGGGAGCCGCCACGCTGTCCTGCGCCATCGAGGCGCCGGTGGGCAGCGCCCCCGCCATCGAAACCACGCGCCTGTCCACCGCGTTCGACCCCGTCATCCAGCCCGGCATCACCGTCGAGGTGGCCAACGGGCAGATCATCTTCACGGCGCTGGACGAACAAGGCCGCCCCCTGGCGGGCGCCAGCATCACGCTGGACGGCGCCGCCACCCGCATTGCAGACGGGGCAGGGCGCGTGTCCTTCCCCGCTGAGCGTGGCCGCCATGTGCTGCTGATCGAGGCCACGGGCTACCAGCCCACCGAGGCCGTGGTGGTGGTATGACCGAGCAGCGCCGCCGCTTTTTCCCATCCCGCCCCGCGCAGCAAGTGCCGGGCGGCCAGGTCAACCTGGCGCTGCAGCTGCAAAAGGCCGGGCAGGGCGCCGCCGCATCCCCTGTCGCACCGCCCGACACGGCGGGCATTGTGGGTGTGGCCCTGTTCCCGGCCCTGCTGCAGGGCGCCATCTACTACGACGAGCCCATCACCGCCATATCCGGCATGCGCCATGTGGACGAAATCTACCGCCCCCTGTTCGCAGATTGGCGCCTGGTGGGTGGCTACGTGCCCATTTTGGATGCAGACCGCGAATCGGCTTTTGATGCCGTAGTCATCGGCTACTCATCGCAGGCCGTCACCTGGGCCTGGACGCTGGACGTGCCCGACCTGCCGCCCTACGACTACTTCGACCCCGACAGCGACCCTGTTACCTGGGATGGCGTCACGGTCGTGCAGCGCGACAGCTCCCTGCGCATCACCGTGCTGCCCGGGCAGATGCCTGTGTCTGGCCCGCCCTGGTGGGCATCGCTGGTATGCACCGCCAGCATCGGCACCGAGACTGTGGGCCGCATCGTGCTGCGCCCGGGCTACCAGCTCAACCCCTACGCCATCCCCTTGCCCGAGTGAGCGCGCAGCCATGACCCACCCCATCGACTGCCACGTCCTCACCATGCCAAGCCACAGCGCCGCCTGGGCCGACGAGCTGCGGGCCGACCTGGCGCGCGAGCCCGTCAACCAGCACTGGCTGCCCGGCATTGACGGCCAGCTGGGCGCCGCCCTGGCCCAGGGCTATGCCCAAGGCAGCGCCCCATTCGTCAGCTATGCAGACCCTGACGACCGCATCCTGCCCGGCACCTTTGCCGCCCTGCTGGCCGCACTGCAGGCCCACCCCGCCGCGCCCTTTGCCTGGGCGGGTGAGCTGCTGGTGGACGAAAACCTGCTGGCCCTGGGCGCCCCCCAGCACGCGACGCGCGGCTACAGCCAGCGCAGCCACCGCAACAGTCCTATGCATGTGCACGGCGTGGTCCTGTACCGCCGCGCCAGCGTGGCCCCTGTGCTGCACCGCCTGTTGGGCTGCGGCTGGCTGTCGCACTACCTGCTCAGCCTGCTGGTGGCCCGGCCCAACGTGCCCCAGCCCGCCGCCAGCTTGCCTGTGCACGTGCCCCTGGTGGGCCGCCTGTGGCGCCAGCATGGCGCCAACGCATCCAAGCGCACCACAGCTGCCGACATGCAGCTGGTGCGCGACATCAGCGGCATTGCCCCTGCGTACATCTGAGGACCGCCCCATGTCTTGCTCCACCCCCTACACCCAAAAGCGCGGCGCCAGCTTTGATGTGCTGGTCACCATCCCCACGCAGTTTGCAGACGGCTACTTTGCCGACTACACCCCCGCCAGCCAGGTGCGCACCAATGACGGCACGCTGGTGGCCAGCCTGACCTGCGAGTGGGTGGATGCCGTCACCACGCGCGCCCTGCGGCTTACCTGCCTGGACACCAGCGCCTGGCCCGTCGGCAATGCGCTGTTTGACGTGCGATTCAAGCGCAGCACCGACGGTCATGTGATCCCGTCCAGCACGGCGCAGCTCATCGTGATCAAGAACATCACCCAAGAAGCGCCCGCGCCATGACGCAGCCCATCATCGCGCTCAAGTTTGCGCCAGTGGCGCCTGCGCTGGACCTGGCCTTTGCGCCCCGGCCCTCGGTAGAGGCTGAGTTTGCGGCGGCCTATGTGGGGCCGCCAGGGTCGGGTGGTGGTGGCGGTGGGGCCACAGGGCCGACTGGCGCGACAGGCGCTACGGGTGCAACCGGAGCAACGGGGGCGACTGGTGCTGCAGGTACTGCAGGTGCAACCGGCCCGACGGGGGCAACTGGGGGTACTGGTTCGACGGGCGCTACCGGCCCAACCGGGCCCACCGGCGCCACGGGCGCTACTGGCCCAACCGGCGCGACTGGTGCTACAGGAACTGCGGGCGCGACGGGTGGCACAGGGGCTACCGGTGCCACTGGTAACCCGGGGACTGCTGGTGCTACGGGAGCCACGGGCCCTACGGGACCCACCGGTCCTACAGGCGCAACCGGCACATCCGGGATCAACGGCGCCACCGGGGCGACTGGACCCACCGGCCCAACTGGGGCAACTGGCGCCACAGGCAGCACGGGGGCTACTGGCGGCACTGGGCCCACTGGAGCAACTGGCGGGACTGGCCCAACCGGTTCCACGGGAGCGACCGGCGCAACCGGCGCGACGGGGGCCACAGCCACCGCTGCCGACATTGCTTCATTGACGCACGCTGCATCAAGCAAGGTCACTCCTGCCGATGCCGACGAGATGGGCTATCTGGATAGTGCCGCGTCCTTCGGGCTTGTGGTGTGGACGTTCGCACAGTTCAAATCCTGGCTGCGGGGGCTGTTCCGCGAAAAGCTCACGGCGAACCGCACGTACTACGTGCGCACGGATGGCAGCGACAGCAGCGACGGATTGACGAACACCAGCGGTGGTGCTTTCCTTACGATTCAAAAAGCTATCGACGTTGCCAGTGCCTTGGATAACGGCGGCTTTGACATCACGATCCGGCTGGCCGATGGAACGTACTCTGGATCGAATACGCTCAAATCATTTGTAGGGTCTGGGCAAATTATTATTGTTGGCAACGAAACAACGCCATCTAACACAATTGTTTCTACAACGAGTGCTCATGCGTTTAGTGCGGTTTCAATTCTTGGGATTTATAGGGTTAAAAAGCTAACGCCAACTACAACCACTTCTGGCAATGCATTTAATCTGTTGGGGAAGACTACTTATGTTTTCCTTGAGGGTATAAATTATGGCGCCGTGCCATCTGGCAATGCCCATGTTTTTTGCGGACGTGGAGCTACTGTTGATTTTGGTGCTGTGTCATACACAATTACTGCTGGAGGTGGCTATCACCTTTATGCGAACGGTGGTGAAATTCAGTGCAACGTTTTGACTTGCACATTATCCGGAACGCCTGCTTTCTCTAGCGCTTTTGCTTTTTCAGCTTTGCTAGGTGTTGTTCGTTGCGTCTCTAATACTTACAGCGGGTCCGCAACTGGAGTTCGGTATCAGATTACATCAAACGCGATAATCGACGTGGCGGGCGCAGGCGCAAGCTTTTTGCCTGGCAATTCTGCCGGGTCAACTGCGACAGGTGGGCTGTATCTATGACCACCTACCAGCTCACCCACGACAGCTACGTCATCAAAGACGGCGACACGAAGGTGCCCATTCTGGACAGCGTGGAGTTTGGAACCCACCCGGAAACTTTGCTGTACCGGGAATGGCTGGCCGCCGGTGGTGTGCCGCTGCCTGCTGACCCAATGACGCCAGAGATGGCGCTTGCACAGATCGCCGCCATCGAGGCAGCCAGCGAGTCCCCGCAGCGCATTGTGCGCGAGGGGTTGATCTTGATGGTGGAGGCCCAGGCCAAGGCCCAAAACGTGCCGCTGGATTACGTGCGCCTCAAGAACAAGGGCTACAGGCTACTGAAAGAGTGCGAAGAGCAGATCGAAGCGCTTCGCAAGTTCATCGTCTGAAGAGGACCGACATGACCGCTATCGCCATCGCCCTCGCGGGCTTCATCACGCTCTACGCCCTGTGGGTGTTCTACCTGGCCGTCATGAGCCTCAAGCGCGCCAATGACGCCGGCTTGCTCACGCGCACTGCCAAGGCCTTCGGCTACCCGGTGCTGTTCGCTGGGTTGGCGCTGGACTTCCTGGCCAACGTGTTTGTGCTCACCCTGCTGCTGGCCGAGCTGCCGCGCGAGGGCACGGTCACCAGCCGCCTCAAGCGCCACAACGCCACCAGCACGGGCTGGCGCAAGGCGGTGGCGGCCTGGGCCGAGCCGCTGCTGGATCCGTTCGACCCCAGCGGGGATCACATCTAAAACAACAAACCAGAGGGAGCCCATGCCAGAACCATTGACCACATCCACTTCGGCAGGCATCAGCCTGGCTACCTTGGCTGTAGCGCTGCTCGGCCCTATGGCTGGGCCATATGCGCTCATCGTATTTGCCGCCCTGGCTGGTGCGTTATGGCCGCTCAGTGCTGCCGACACCATGACGCGCACGGCTGGTTTCTGGCTGTTATTGCGGTGCACGCTCACGGCTGTAGCGCTCACGTCGGCCATGTCGCTGGTGCTGCAGAGCCAGTGGCAGATCCCGGCCAACGAGGCGCTGGCGCCTGTGGCTTTTGCCATTGGCGCGCTGGGCAACGGATGGCGCCCGGTGTTTGAGGCGGTAGGCGCAGCGCTGCAGGCTGTGCTTTCCCGTGTTGGTGGGGGAGCTAAGCCATGAGTCATCTACTTTTCGCGCACGAGGCTGCTTGCCTGCTGCTTTTCATCACCGTCTTCTGTCGCATGCAAAAGACCACCCGGCGCACCCGGGCGTCCATTCGGCTGTCGTTTTGGGCGCTGGGCACGGTTGCAGCGCTCGGCATGGCCTGGCCTTTGGTGGGCTGGCCTCTGCCATGGTTTGGAGTGCTTCTTGCGCTGGCCATAGTGCAGGTGCAGTGGGTCACATCGCATTTTTGGTCGGGTGGAACGCCTTGGCAGTTCACCAACAACAAGGGGTAGCTCATGCTCACTGCACAACAACTGCGCGCCGCCACCGGCTGCACCGCCGCCAGGGCCGATGACTGGCTGCCGCACATCACCAAGGCCTGCGAAACCTTCGCCATCAACACGCCTGCCCGGCTGGCCGCCTTCCTGGCCCAGATCGGGCACGAGTCTGGCCGCCTGGTGTACGTGCGCGAAATCTGGGGCCCCACGCCCGCCCAGCAGCGGTACGAGGGCAGGGCAGACCTGGGCAACACCCAGCCAGGGGACGGCAAACGCTACATGGGGCGCGGCCTCATCCAGACCACCGGCCGCGCCAACTACTGCGCCACCCGCGACGGCCTGGCCGCATACCTGCCCAACGTGCCCGATCTGGAGGCCTTTCCCGCACTGCTGGAGCGCCCCGACCTGGCCGCCATGAGCGCCGCATGGTTCTGGCACAGCCGCGAGCTCAACACCTTTGCCGACCTCGGCGACTTCATTCGCATCACCAAGCGCATCAACGGCGGCACCAACGGCCTGGCCGACCGGTTGGCGCTGTATGAGGCGGCAAAGGCGGTGCTGCTGTGATGCCCGCCATCAACCCCATGTTGGTGGCGCTGGGCATCAGCCTCGCAGCTAATGGTCTGCTGGGCTGGGCCTACCTGGGCCAGCGCGACGACACCGCGGTGGCAAAGACCGCCCTGCGCGACATGGAAGCGCAGCGCAACGGCATCCGCCAAGTGGCCAGCGAGTGCTCTGCATCGGTGGATGACCTGCGCAAGCTGGCAGACCGCCGCTACATCGTGGCAGCGCCCGCCCGTGCGGCCGCTGCCAGCGCAGCGCAAAGCCACAACCAGCGCGCCGATGTGATCTTGTCCACGCCCGCGCCGGTACCGGGTGACGCGTGCGCCAGTGCGCAGGCCCGGGTGGATGACTGGCTCAAGGGGAGGGTGAAGCCATGAAAACCGCTATTGCATTGATAGCTGCTTGCGCTTTATCGGCTTGCGGTACGGCTGGGAATCGTGTGGAAATCCAGCGCGTGAACGTGGCCGTGCCTGTGGCCTGCCAGGAGAAAGAACCCGCCCGCCCAGTGATGCCCACCGAGGCCCTGAGGCCGGGGGCGACGGTGGACCAGTTCACCCAGGCCGCCCAGGCAGAGATTGAACGCCGCGATGGTTACGAGGGCCTGTTGCGTACTGCGCTGGTTGCGTGCACGGCGCCCGTAGAAGCCGTGCCATCGCCAAAGGCGCAGTGATGCAACCCGCACGCACTCCCAAGGCTGCCCGCCAGCTCGCTCAACGCCAGCGCCGAGACCGGCGCGAGATGGCCAGGGAGCTGCAGGAGCGGGCCCAGCGCCAGGCCATTCCCCGCCGGGATGACGGGCCACCGCCACGCATTGATTGAAACAGGGCCCTACTGCTCCATCACCGGCACGGCCCACCACGCCTGCTTGAGGTATCTGTGGCCAGCATCGAAGTCCTGCCCCGTCAACCGCAGGCCGCCATGAAGTGCCCGCAGCCTGGCGTGATTCAGCGGGGTCAGCAGGGCAGAATGATCCGGCGCCCCCTCCTTGGGCAGCAGCAAAGCATGGCAGAACGGCTCGCCAGTGACGGGGCGCTTTTGCCGATACACAAGCCACCCCCGCTGCCCATTGCTTCGCGCCACTTCGTTATCCAGCCGGTTGCCCTGGCCGTCATAGAGCCGGTAAACGATGCAATACATGGTGCCGCGAGGTAGGGTGGTTCTGAAAGGGGCGTAGGTTTCAGCGTAGGTAATTGGGTTGATAATCTATTTTCATTGGAGAATATGAAAATCGAGGATCACAATATTCATGCCGACATTGTGCCTTGACGGGCGCAGGGGAATGCCACAGGGGCCGTGCTGGGCATACCAAAGCCTGCGGTTTTTTGGTGACTGAGTGCTGCATGGGCCCCGCAGACGTATTTCTTGCACTGCGCGTGCACGGAAGTCCGCACTCAGAGAGTTCCATGCACCACGACTGCTGCAGCTCGGCGCAGATTTTTGGACCTGCCGGTGCCCCGGTGTTAGACGTTTGCGGATCGAGCACTGCCTGACATTGCCGCAGCCTTGGTGCGCGGGGCGTAGAAGAGGGCTTGGCGCTCGTGCCGCCTGCTGCGCTCTGCGAATCAGGCCCGGAGCGCCTCGGACGCTGCCAGGCGGTCCAGCTCTGCGCACACATCGGCCATGCGGCCAGCAATTACCAGGCGGCAGGTGCCTGTGTCAGAGGCCCGACGCAGCACCCGGGTGGATTGTGGTGGGCAGTGGTCTGCACCCACCGACGCCAAGAAGGCCTGTCGTTTGCTGCTGGCCATGTGTGTTGGCAGGAAGGAGCGGTGGGTGGCAGAGGGTCTGGTCGGGCTTTCCGGCGTTCGTGCTGGAGGTTTGGCGGTAAAGGGCCAATTTCCGCGCAATGGACGTTGCGCCTTTGGCTCTGTGGAGTTGCTGGGAACCAGGGCTTGAGCTTCATCGCTGCGGGAGGCCGATGCTGGGGCGTTGCCTGGCCTGGCACGTCTCATGCCGACTGGCTGTGCCCGCAGGTCCAGTCTGTCTTTGGGGGCACCGGCTGGGTTGGCAAGCAGCTTTTTAAGACTGCGGAGAGGGTTCTGCACAGCAGACAGGGTGAACAAAGCAATTCCCATGTGAAAACTCCGAAAGTCGGGGGTTGAACATAGGCAGGATTGCAAAGTGGTCGAAAACCAGTGCAGACAGACGCAGTGCGAGTTGATCCCTCGACAGTGCAGCCAGCTGCTCCGCCGATCCATCAAGCATTGCCTGAGAGGCCTTGGCATTCAACGGGACCTGCACCGCAGGGCTGGTGAATCGGTTGTATCCGTTCACCAAACGCCCGCCACCCACGGTGCGGCCCCAGGGGCACACGCTACATCAGCATGGTGTTGCGGATAAGTCCCACTGCCAGTCCTTCGATTTCGAAAGGCTCGCCGGGCTGCACCACGATCACTGGATAGTCGGGGTTTTCGGGCAGCAACTCGATGGCAGTGGCCGTGCGGCGAAGTCGCTTGACGGTGACATCATCGCCCAGGCGGGCCACGATGATCTGACCATTGCGAGCCTCACGGGTGGACTGCACGGCGAGCAAGTCACCGTCCATGATGCCTGCGTCGCGCATGGACATGCCCCGCACCTTGAGCAAGTAGTCGGGCTTGTGTTGGAAGAGGCTGTTTTCCACGCTGTAGGTCTGGTCCACATGTTCCTGCGCGAGAATGGGCGACCCCGCAGCCACCCGACCTACCAGGGGCAAGACCAGCTGCGACAGACCCGGGATGGGCAGGCTGAATTGGTTGCCACGGGCTGCGTTGATGGAGCGCACTGTGTCTCCGCGCAAGCGGATGCCGCGCGAGGTGCCGCTGACCAGTTCGATCACCCCTTTGCGGGCCAGGGCCTGCAGGTGCTCTTCTGCCGCGTTGGCTGACTTGAAACCCAGCTCGGCCGCGATTTCTGCGCGGGTGGGAGGCGCGCCGGTGCGTGCGATGGCGGTCTGGATGAGATCCAGAATCTGCTGCTGGCGGGCGGTGAGTT
>Ga0160495_100252_pt1 | contig 44482 bp, 34 predicted proteins | sample DID4MG_4_FD_108251 | JGI IMG/M metagenome (GOLD analysis project Ga0160495, IMG submission 108251) | Enriched soil microbial communities from UW Madison campus, WI, USA - DID2933_E24_FP4 MG | ecosystem: Environmental > Terrestrial > Soil > Unclassified | place: USA: Madison, Wisconsin | collected... | reverse complement strand
CGGCCTAACAGGATCAGCCGAGGCGCCGCCGGATCACCGCGGAGCTATTGGTCCTGCCCGTCCGAGGGACAACCGGGTCCAGGGTTGAAAAAGCACCCGCGCCCCCGGTCCTTCGAGCCTACGGTGCGGCGGAGCGGTCAGACGAAGCCGAAACGCTAAAACACATCACGGTCCCCGGGCTCCGCCCGGCCGCTCCGCGCCTCCCCGACCTAACGCGCCTTCGCGCGGGAGCATGAGAAGCCGTGTCCAAGCATCAAGGAACCTCCCCCTCTGGGGGAGGCGATCGCGCAGCGATCGGTGGGGGGAGTAACTGCGAAACCAGCCGCCGCCCCGGAAGCTGAAACCGCCCCCCCACCGGCCTTCGGCCGCCTCCCCCAGAGGGGGAGGTTCCTTGGATCGGGAGAAGGACCTAATCAGCGTCGTGCAGGGCGGGATCGGTCGTCAGCAGCACCGGGGTCGGCTCGCCGCCGGCCAGGGCCAGGTCGAGGGCGTCCTTGTCGAGGGCGTTGTCCCAGCGGGCGACGACGATCGTCGCCACCGCGTTGCCGATGAAGTTGGTCAGGGCCCGGCACTCGCTCATGAAGCGGTCGACGCCGAGGATCAGCGCCATGCCGGCCACCGGCACGCTGGGCACCACCGACAGCGTCGCCGCCAGGGTGATGAAGCCGGCCCCCGTGACCCCCGCCGCGCCCTTGGACGACAGCATGGCCACGCCCAGCAGCAGGACCTGCTCCTCCAGCGACAGGTGCACGCCGGTGGCCTGGGCGATGAACAGGGCCGCCAGGGTCATGTAGATGTTGGTGCCGTCCAGATTGAACGAGTAGCCCAGCGGCACGACGAGGCCGACGACCGGCTTGGCGCAGCCGGCGCGCTCCAGCTTCTCGATCAGGCTGGGCAGGGCCGACTCCGAGGAACTGGTGCCCAGCACCAGCAGCAGCTCGCCCTTCAGGTAGCGGATCAGCTTGAGGATCGAGAAGCCGTTGAACCGGGCCACCGCCCCCAGCACCACCAGCACGAAGATTAGCGAGGTCAGATAGAAGGTCCCGACCAGGGCGGCCAGGTTGATCACCGAGCCGATGCCGTACTTGCCGATGGTGAAGGCGAAGGCCCCGAAGGCGCCGATCGGGGCGGCCTTCATCAGGATGGCCACCAGCTTGAAGAAGGCGTGGGCGACGGCTTCCAGCAGGTCGATCACCGGCTGGCCGCGGTCGCCGACCAAGGCCAGGGCGATGCCGAACATCACCGAGAAGAACAGCACCTGCAGGATGTCGCCGTCGGCGAACGCCCCGGCCACCGTGGCCGGGATGATGTTCATCAGGAAGCCGACGATGGTCGTCTCGTGGGCCTTGGCGGCGTAGTCGGCGACCTTGGCGTTGTGCAGCGTGCTGGGGTCGACGTTCATGCCCGCGCCGGGGTGGACGGCGTTGGCGATGATCAGGCCGATGATCAAGGCGAGGGTCGAGAAGGTCAGGAAGTAGGCGAAGGCCTTCAGCGCCACGCGGCCGAAGCGGCCGAGATCCCGCATGCCGGCGATGCCGGTCACCACCGTGAGGAAGATCACCGGAGCGATGACCATCTTCACCAGCTTGATGAAGGCGTCGCCCAGCGGTTTGAGGCTCTCGCCGAAGCCCGGCCAGAAGTGGCCGATCAGGGCGCCGGCGGCGATGGCGACCAGCACCTGGACGTAGAGATGCGTGTACCAGGGGCCATGGCGCGGCGGGGCTGCGGCGGCGGGAAGCATGGCTCGTCTCCGGGGCCGCCGTCGCCGACCCCCGACGCCGCTGCGGCGAGGCATAGATGTCCCGCCGACGCGCGCTCCGGCAAGTGCTTTCGAAAGGCGGGCCTGCTGGAAGCCTTACGACTTCGGCTGCTTCTTCTTCAGCGGCGGATAGGCCTTTTCCACCTCTTCGGGCGTCAGCCGGCGGATCGACTGGACCGGATAGGCGTGGCGGATCGTTTCGGGCACGATCACCTCGGCGTCGAGCGGCGAGCAGATCCAGGAGCCGCCGCGCGACTTGATGCCGATGCGCAGGGCGGTGTCGAGTTCGAACGAAGAGTAGAACAGCTTCAGTTCGTAGACTTCCTTGCGGCTGATCTCGACGTTCAGGGTCTTGTCGTCGACCACCTGATAGCCGCGGATGTTGTCTGCGAAGAAGCAGCCGTCGCGGCCGGACGACTTGCTCGGCTTGGCCTTGGCGGCGGGGGCGGCTTCTGGGGCCGGGGTCTGGGCCAGGGCCGGCGCGGCCCAATTCGCCAGGGTCACGGCCGCCGTCAGGACCAGGGCGCTGAGAACGGAGACGGAGCGGCGCATGCGAGGCTCTCCCAAACTGGACGAGGGGGTGATCATAAACCGGCGATTTTATCGCCGCATTGCCGATTTGCGGCCGATTGTGGCGGCCGCGCGGACGGTCAGGACTTCGGCTTCTTCTTCAGCCGCGGCCAGGCCTCGGCGTATTCCTCGGGCGTCAGCCGGCGGATCTCGCGGACCTGGTAGCGGCCCGAACCGTTGGACTCGGGCACGACCACCGAGGCGTCTTGCGGCGCGCAGATCCACGAGCCGACGCGCGACTTGACGCCGATGCGAGTGGAGGTCTCCAGGTCGAAGGCCGAGCGCATCAGGGTCAGCTGATAGGCCTCGTCCTGGCGGATGTTGACGTTGATCGTCTTGGCGTCGATGACCTGATAGCCGCGCACCTGGTCGGCGAAGAAGCAGCCGTCGCGCCGGGAGGGCTTGGCCTTGGCGGTGTCGGCCGCCAGGGCTGGCGCAGTGAGGGCTGCGGTCAGGATCAGGGCGCTGAGGACGGTGACGGAGCGGCGCATGACGAGGCTCTCCCGAAGGGTCTGGCGCTCACCATAGACCTGCGGCTCGACGGCCTGCAACTTCACCGACGTCTGTTGTCAGGCGGCCTGCCGCGACAGGTCCTCGATCCAGGCGTCGAGATCGGCCCGGGCCCGCCGGACGCCGGCCCGCAGGCGCGCCAGCGGCTCGTCCAGCGGCAGGTCCTCGACGCAGGCCGTCTCCAGGTCGGCGGCCATGTGGCTGAGCTGCATGAAGCCGAGGATGCCGGCCGAACCGGCCAGGCGGTGGGCGTCCTCGCGCAGCACCTCGGGCGCCTCGTCGAGGAAGCGGGCGTCCAGTTGCTGGCGCAGCATGCCGGCCAGGCGCGCGGTGCGCGCCGCGCCCATGGTGGCGGCCAGGGCCTTGCGGGTGGCGGCCTCGTCGGCGTCCTGCGCCGAGCGCTCGGCGACGAAACCGGCGCCTCCCGGATGCTGGGACAGATGATGGGTCAGGGCCTGGTCGAGGTCGCGCTCGCTCAGCGGCTTGAGCAGATGGCCGACCATGCCGGCCTCCAGGCAGGCGGCGATCTGCTGCGGCGCTCCGCTGGCGGTCAGGGCCAGCACCGGGGCGGCGGTCAGCCCGCGGCGGCGCAGTTCGCGCGTCGCCGTCAGGCCGTCGATCACCGGCATGTGGACGTCCATCAGCACCAGGTCGAAGGCGGCGTTTTCCAGCGCCTTCAGGGCCTCGGCGCCGTCGGCGGCGGTCTCGACCGCGCAGCCGCGACGCTCCAGCAGTTCGCGGAAGAGCTCGCGGTTCAGTTCGACGTCGTCGACCAGCAGGATGCGGCGGCCGGGGAAGACGGCGCGGACCGAGGCCTCGGCCGACGGCGTCGCGGCCTCGCCATGGGCCAGGGGCAGGGCGATCTCGAACGCGAAGGTCGAGCCTTCGCCGACCTCGCTCTCGACCCAGATGCGCCCGCCCATCAGCTCGACCAGCTCGCGCGAGATGGCCAGGCCCAGGCCCGTGCCGCCGAAGGTGCGGGTCACCGAGCTGTCGGTCTGGGAGAAGCGCTTGAACAGGCGGTCCAGCTTGTCGGGCGCGATGCCGACGCCGTTGTCCTCGACGCTGAGGCGCAGCCGGGCGCGGCCGCCTTCGCAGCCGAGGAGCTCGACGCGGGTGGTCACCGTGCCCTGGCGGGTGAACTTCACGGCGTTGGACAGCAGGTTCAGCAGCACCTGGCGCAGGCGATGGCGGTCGCCGACATAGCGGCCGTCCAGGTCGCCGACGATGCGCAGGTCGACCTGGTGCTCGCCCGCCTGGGTCTCGACCATGGCCGTGGTTTCGACGATCATGTCCTTCAGCGAGAACGGATCGCTTTCCAGGGTGACGGCGCGGGCCTCGAGCTTGGAGAAGTCGAGCACGTCGTTGATCAGGGCGTTCAGCGCCTCGCCGGCGCCGCGCACCCGTTCGGCGCGCCGACGGTCCTCGAGCCCGAGATTGGGACTTTCGGCCAGCAGGCGCGAGAAGCCGATCACCCCGTTCAGCGGCGTGCGCAGCTCGTGGCTCATATTGGCCAGGAACTCGGCCTTGGCGTGGTTGGCGCTTTCGGCGGCGTCGCGGGCCGAGGCCAGCTGGGTGGCCATGGCGGCCAGCTCCAGGGTCTGGCGCTCCAGGGCTTCCTGGGCCTCGACCCGGGCCGTCTGGTCCTGAACCTGGGCGATGAAGTGCCGGGGCGAGCCGTCCGGAGCCCGGACCAGCGACACCGAAAGGTGCACCCAGACGATGCGCCCCTCCTTGTGGATGTAGCGCTTGTCCATGGCGTAGCTGGTGATCTCGCCGTCGATCAGCCGGCCCAGCAGCGACAGGTCCTTGTCGAGGTCGGACGGGTAGGTGATCGTCTGGAAGTCCGTTCGCAGCATCTCGGTTTCGCTGTAGCCGACGATGCCGCAGAAGGCGGCGTTGATCTTGTTGAAGCCGCCGTCCAGCGTGACCAGGGCCATGCCGACCGAGGCGCTGTGGAAGGCGGTTTCGAACTCCTCCATCTGCGCCTTGCGGGCGCTGATGTCGTGCATCAGGGCGGTGAACTGCCAGCCGTCGTTGCTGCGGGCGGCGCTGATCGCCAGTTCGATCGGGAAGCTCAGGCCGTCGCGACGCACGGCCGGGACCTCGATCCGCTGGTCGAGGACCACGCCCTCGCCGGTGGCGAGGAAGCGCTGCAGGCCCCGCTGGTGGGACTCGCGCAGGCCTTCGGGGATGATCAGGTCGGCCAGGCGGCGGCCGATCGCCTCTTCGGCGCGCCAGCCGAAGGTGGTCTCGGCGAAGCGGTTCCAGTCGGTGACGACGCCGTGCTCGTCCATGCCGACGATGGCCTGGTAGGCGTCGGCGATGACGCGGCGGGCGCGGGCTTCGCTGGCTTCCAGCTTGCGGCGCAGGACGCGTTCCTCGGTGATGTCGCGCAGCACGCCGAACACGGCGACCACGCGGCCGTTCTCGTCGAGTTCGCAGGTCGCGCGCGAATGGCCCTGGCGGATGGCGCCGTCGGCGCGCAGCAGGCGCACCTCGTGCTCGATCACGGTCCGATCGACGACCACCTGATGGGCGCGCGCCTGGGCGGCTGCGCGGTCGTCGGGATGGTACATCTCCAGCCAGTTGTCGAAGGTCGGCGTGAACTCGGCCCGGTCGCGGCCGTAGATCCGATAGACCTCGTCCGACCAGCCGATGGTGCGGTTCACCAGGTCGCAGCGCCAGTGGCCGACGCCGGAGATGGTCTCCGTCATCGACAGGATGCGGCGCTGCTCGGCGGCCTGGCGCTCGGCGCGGCTCTTCTCCATGCGGGCCACGACCGCGTCGGCCAGGATGCGCAGGCGGTCGAGTTCGTCGTCGCTGGGGCGCGGGCGGGGATCGGTGTCGATGACGCAGAGCGTGCCGAGATTGGCGCCGTCGCGATCGCTGAGCACCGCGCCGGCGTAGAAGCGGATGTCCGGCGCGCCGGTGACCAGGGGATTGGTTGCGAAGCGCGGGTCGCGGGTGGCGTCCTCGACCACCATCACCGAATTCGGTTCCTGCCGCAGGGCGTGGGCGCAGAAGGCCAGTTCGCGCGGGGTGGATTCGGCGCCCAGGCCGTGGCGGGACTTGAACCACTGCCGGTGCTCGTCGACGAGCGAGATCAGGGCGATGGGCGCGCCGAACAGTTCCGCGGCGAAGGCGGTCAACTGGTCGAACGACGGCTCGGGGGCCGTGTCGAGGATGCGGTAGGAGGCCAGGGCCGCCAATCGGTCTTGTTCGAGCATCGGAACGCGTCGCTATCTGGAGGCGAGCAACCTGCCTCCGCTGCGCTTCATATCTCCTGAACGAACGCCGTTTTGCGCTGCGGCCGATTGAAGCAGAGCCGGAGCGGGGATCTCCGCACCGGCCGTTTTTGACGGATCTGGAAGTTTCCGTTGGGGAAGACACGGCGCTTGCGGTCGGCCGCGTTTTGCGCTTTCAATCCCCGACATCGAAATTTCGCACAAATGTTCGCATTGCGCACAAATGTCGAAACTTCTGACAAAGATGACAAAAAGGGTGAGAAACGTGACGGCTTCGGCCCCAGGCAAGGACTACGTGCAGGCGTTCGCCCGCGGCCTCGACGTGATCCGGGCTTTCGACGCCGATCACCCCAGGATGACGCTGAGCCAAGTGGCCGAGCGCACGGGCCTGACCCGCGCCGCCGCCCGCCGCTTCCTTCTGACGCTGGTGGACGAGGGCTATGCCTTCAGCGACGGCAAGACCTTCGGCCTGGCCCCTCGGGTGCTGGACCTGGGCTTCGCCTATCTGTCGACCCTGGGCATGTGGGAGTCGGCGCAGACCGTGCTGACCGACGTCACCCGCCGCATCGGCGAGTCGTGCTCGGCCAGCGTCCTGGACGGCGACGAGATCGTCTATGTCGCCCGGGTCGCCGCCAGCCGGATCATGACCGTGGGCCTTAGGGTGGGCAGCCGCCTGCCGGCCTTCCACACCTCGATGGGCCGCATGCTGCTGGCGCATCTGCCGCCTGCCGAGCTGGACCGCATGCTCGAAGGCCGCACCTTCGAGAAGCTGACCCCCAACACCGTCACCGACACCGAGGAGCTGCGGGCGATCCTGAAGCGCACCGCCCAGCAGGGCTGGTCGCTGACCGACCAGGAGCTGGAGATCGGCCTTTTGTCCATCGCCGTGCCGCTGCGCGACCGCACCGGCCGGGTGGCGGCGGCGATCAACGTCTCCACCCACGCCAGCCGCACCACGCCCCAGCAACTGATCGACACCGTCCTGCCTGTGCTGCGCGAAGCGGCCGGCAAGATCGTCTCGATCGTTTGAGGAACGCCGCCATGTCCCAAGCTTCCCAGATGGGCTCCAAGCCCGTCGAGATCGGCCCGCTGCTCGATCACGGCCCGTGGGGCGGCTACCAGAAGCTCGTCCTGTTCATGACCGCCCTGGCGGTGATCCTCGACGGCTTCGACAACCAGGTGCTGGGTTTCGCCATTCCGGCCATCGTCAAGGAGTGGGACGTCAGCCGCGCCGCCTTCGCCCCGATCTTCGCCATCGGCTTCCTGGGCATGAGCCTGGGCACGGCCCTGGGCGGCATGCTCGGCGACCGGGCCGGACGGCGCACGGCGCTGATCGCGGCGGTGGCCCTGTTCGGCGTCTCCACCCTGGCCTCGGCCTTCGCGCCGAACCTGGTCTGGCTGGGCGTGTTGCGGACCATCTCGGGCTTTGGCCTGGGGGCGGCCATGCCCAACGCCACCACCCTGATCGCCGAGTTCAGCCCGACCCGCCGCCGCAGCCTGGCGGTGACCCTGGGCATCGTCTGCATCCCGCTGGGCGGCCTTGTCGGCGGCCTGATCGCCGCCCACACCCTGCCGAGCTTGGGCTGGCGGGCGCTGTTCATCATGGGCGGAATCGCGCCGCTGATCCTGACGGGCGTGCTGGCGGTCTGGCTGCCGGAATCGCCGCGCTACCTCGCCGGCCGTCCGAGCCGCGCCGGCGAGCTGGACAAGGTCATGGCCCGCATGGGTCACGCCCACGACGGCGCCGGCTTCACCGACCACGGCGAGACCCAGGTAAAGCGCGCCTCGTTCGGCCAGCTGTTCGATCAGGCCTTCCGTCTCGACACCGTGGCCCTGTGGGGCGCGTTCTTCTTCTGCATCCTGTCGACCTATGTCGTGTTCAGCTGGGCGCCGTCGATGCTGTCGGCCTCGGGCTTCGACCTGGCCGTGTCGAGCAACGGCCTGGCGGCCTTCAATCTCGGCGGCGTGCTGGGCGCGGTGGCCGGGGCCTGGGCGATCCTGCGCTACGGCTCGCGGGTCTCGATGCTGGTCATGGCGGCCGGAGCGGTGATCTCGTGCGCCCTGCTGGCCCTGACCCCGCTGGACGCAGGCCACGGCGCGACCCGCCTGATGGCCGGGCTGTTCGTCGCCGGAGCCTTCATCAACGGCGTGCAGACCACGCTCTACGCCCTGGCCGCCCAGGTCTATCCGGCCGCGGTGCGGGCCACCGGTGTCGGCGCCACCGCCGCCGTCGGACGCCTGGGCGCGATCGTCAGCTCCTTCGTCGGAGCGGCGGTTGTCTCGACCGGAGGCGCGGCCTATTTCGGCACCATCGCCCTGACCATGACCTTCACCCTCGTCAGCCTGGCGCTCATCCGCCGGCACGCCCCGCGCGCCCTGGCTTCGGCCTGACGCAAAACCAGAAGGAAGACGCCATGCGAAAGCTCCTCCTGCTCGCCGCTGTCGCCGCCATTCTCCCGGCGGCCGCCCAGGCCCAGACCGCGGTCACGCCCGACACGCGCGAAGTGCTGAAGGTCGACCGCCCGGCCGACGACGGCCAGCCTGGCTCGCTGCGCTGGGCGCTCGAGACCAGCAACGCCGCGCCCGGCCGCTACCGCATCGAGATCGTCCCGACCGGTCCGGGACCCATCGAGCTGCGCATCGACTCGCCGCTGCCGCCCATCAAGGGGCCGGTGAAGATCGAGGGCACGGCCTGGAAGGCCGACGGCCGCTACGCCGTCATCGACGGCTCGGGCTACGTCAAGCGCGACCTCAAGGACTGCCCCGGGGCCAATCCGGCCGAGTACGGCACCAACATCCGCACCACCACCAAGCCTGGCCTGGCCCTGATCGACACCCGCGAGGTCGAGCTGACGGGCCTGGAGGTGCGCAACTTCTGCATCGGCGTGCTGGTGCTGCGGACCAGCAACTCGGTCTTCCACGACAACCGCTTCGTGCGGAACATCGGCGGGGCCGGGGTGATGTTCAGCGGCGACGACGGGCAGGGCGGCTCGACCGCCACGACCACGATCAACAACAAGGTCCTGCGCAACGTCTTCTACGAGAACGGCGACGGGCTGGAGCTGACCCGCGGCGCGGCCTTCAATCTGGTGGCCGACAACGTGTTCGACGCCGGCGAGGACAATCTGGAGCCCTCGCAGGGGATCGAGATCCTGCGCGGCAACGACAACACCGTCGTGCGCAACCTCTTCCAGAACTACACCGACGGCCTGCAGATCAATTGGGGCAGCCGCAACTATCTCGGCGCCAACGTCTTCCGGGCCAACGGCTTCGGGATCAGCCTGACCGGCGACGGCAACATCGTCGACGGCAACGTCATCAACGGCAACGCCGTGGGCGTGGCCGTGCGGTCCGAGGCCGGCGCGACGGCCAACCGCATCAGCCGCAACCGCATCTTCGCCAACGCCGCCCCGATCAGCCGCTGCTCGGCCGGCGGCAGCTGCGATCCCAAGCTGGCCAAGGGCGGGATCGTCCTGGGCCTGCCGGGCCTGGAACACGCCAGCTTCGTGGGCAAGCGCGGCTACGGCGTCTCGACCGACACCAGCAAGATGGCCCGCATCTGTCCCGAGGCGCAGCCCTGCCAGGGCCTGCCCAACGGCGGCCAGGCCGCGCCCGTGATCGACGGGGTCAAGGCCGGCAGCGCGGAGGGCACGGTCAAGGCCGCGCCCGGTCAGGTGGTCACGGTCGAGCTCTTCGCCAACCGCACGGCTGACGCCAACCAGGGCGAGACCTTCGTCGCCGACCAGGTGGTCGCCGCCAATGCCGACGGGGAGGCGCGCTTTGCCATCCCGTTGCCGAAAGACCTGTCCGCTCAGTTCCTGACCGCCACGGCCACCTCGGCCGGCGGCGCGACGTCCAGCTTCAGCGCGCCATCCCCCCTGGCGCGCTGAACGACCGGGCTCCGCGTGCCCCCAACGGCGGAGCCCGGTCCCCCCATCGACTTTTAGAGACGCGGATCCTGCCGGACCGCGAAGGAGGTTCCATGTCGCGGATCCTGATGCTGGCCGCCTCGATGCTGGCGCCCTCAGTGCTGGCTTTGACCGGTGTGGCGCAAGCGGCCGAGCCGGTCCAGCCGAGCCAGGACTGGAAGGTCCGCTCCACCCTGACCGGCGACTGGGGCGGCCTGCGCTCGCGGCTCAAGGCCAAGGGCGTGACCCTCAGCCTCGGCTACGCTTCCGAAAGCGCCCTGACCCTGTCGGGCGGCAGGGAGGGCGGCGGCGTCGGGGGCTACACCCAGGAACTGAACGCCCGCGCCGTGCTCGATATGAGCAAGCTGGCCGGGATCGACGGCGCGGTGGTCAACATCGCCGTCGAGGAGCGTACGGGCCGCAACCTCTCGACCGAGGGCGTCGGCAACCTCTTCATGGTGCAGGAGCTTTACGGCGCGGGCATGGACTTCCGCATCTCCGAGCTGACCTGGGCGCAAGGCTTCGCCGGTGACAAGTTCAACGTGAAGGCCGGTCTGATGCACACTGGCGACGACTTCGGCTCGTCGGCCTTGAACTGCAATTTCCAGAACTTCGCCTTCTGCCCGCGCTCGCCGGCGCTGCTCTACAACAGCGGCTTTTCGGGCTATCCCGCCCCGCGCTGGGCCGCGCGGGCGCGGCTGCGGCCGGCCAAGGACTGGACGGTCACGGCCGGGGTCTACGAGGTCAACGCCTACCGCGTGCAGGAGAACAAGGGCTGGAACCTGGCCATCGACTCCAACGGCGTGCTGCTGCCGGTCGAGATCGGCTGGAGCAAGCCGGATAAGGGACCGGGGAGCCTGCCGGGCTTCTATCACGTGGGCGGCTACTACGAGACGGCCGAGCGCTCGAACGTCTACAGCGACGCCATGGGCCGGTCCTACGTGCTGAACGGCACGAGCCCGGCGCTGGAGGACAGCCGCTGGGGCGCCTGGGCGATGGGCGAACAGATGGTCTGGCGCAAGGGACCGGCGGCCTTGAGCGTCTTCGCCAACGCCCTGGCTTTCGATCGCTCGACGGCGCGCTACAGCCATTTCTACAGCGCGGGCCTGGTGCGCACCGCGCCGTTCGCCAGCCGACCCAAGGACAAGGCCGGCGTCGCCGTCGCCTATGTGCGGGTCAACGAGCGGCTGGAAGACGCCCAGCGCGAACGCGCGACCCTGACCGGAGACTGGAGCGGGGTGCAGACCAGCGAGAGCTCGGTCGAGGCCTTCTATGCGGCCCAGGCGACGGGATGGCTGGTGGTGCGGCCGAACCTGCAGTTCATCCACCGCCCGGGGGCGACGGGTTCTATCCCGGACGCCTGGGTGGGCGGGCTGACGCTGCGGGCGGCGCTGTAGGTGGAAGGGGGCGCTCTTTGAGGGAAAGCGTCCTCCGGCAATCCAATAATCGCCTTCCTCGCCCTTGTGGCGAGGATCCATGGTGGGGCGATCTCAGGCTTGGGTCGAAGAAGTTCGGCGCCCGCTGCCCATCCTGAATGTGCTGAGCAGGCGGATGCATGGATCCTCGCCACAAGGGCGAGGAAGGCATGGAATTTGGACTAGCGCGTGGAGCGGAGCCCAGCCTCAGGCCGGATCGTCGTCCACCATGGCCTTGACCAGGTCGACCACGCGGCGGCGCAGGCGACGGTCGCCGAGGCGGGGGAACAGGTCGGCCAGTTCCAGACCCTCGGGCGTGGCCACGAACTGGGTCATGCGCTGGGCGACGCCGTCGTCCTCGCCGTTGTCGGTCTCATCCAGGCCTTCGAAGAAGTAGGACACCGGCGACTGCAGCAGGCGGGCGGCGTCATATAGCTTGCTGGCGCTGATGCGGTTGGCGCCGCGCTCGTACTTCTGGATCTGCTGGAAGGTGATGCCCAGGGCGTCGGCGAGCTGAGTCTGGCTCAAGCCGAGGACCTTGCGTCGAATCCGCATACGGGCGCCCACATAGATGTCGACGGGATGGGCGGGATCGACGGCGGGCTTCTGGGTCATTCTGTCTCGTCCTCGGCGGACCGCGATGCACGTGGTGCGGTTGTTTAATGGGCAGAATAGACCGCTGATCGTATTCCGTCACGTCGCCACGACGTCGCATGTCGCTAACTCGACACAAAAGCAGTCCCTGAAACGTCGTCTGGACGACGTAAAAGCATTCTGACTTGACCTTTCGGTCGCCGGGCGGTGTCTGCCGCCCATGATTTTGCAGTCAGGCGCGCCCGTGGCGGTGGCCGGAGCCGGGGCCTTCGGGTCGGCGACGGCGCTGATTCTCTCCCGACTCGGCTTCCAGGTGACGGTGTTCGACCCCGTGGCGCCGGGCGACAACGCCTCCGGCGTGGCCGCGGGCATGCTGGCGCCGGCGGCCGAGGCGGTGTTCGATCCGGTGTCGCGCGGGCACATGCCCGTGCTGCGGCGGGGCCGCGATCGCTGGGCGGCCTTCGCGGAGGACCTGGGGATCGCGCTTGATCGCGGCGGTCTCTCCATCGAGGGCGAAGCGTCTTTTCTGGCCGAGATCGAGGCCGCTCTGGTCGAGGCCGGCGCGGACTTTTCGCGTCAGCCGGACGGCCTGTTTAGCGACGAGGACTGGCGGCTGGACGCGCGCCAGGCCCTGGCGACCTTGCGTGAAGCCGCTTCGGAAGCGGGCGCCGTCTTCGATCCCCGCGCGGCGACCGCCTTCGCGGAGGGGCGGCTGACCCTGGACGACGGCGCGGTCCTGGCCTTCGACGCCCTGGTCGTGGCGACCGGCGCGGGCGGCGAGGGGCTCGCGCCCGAACTGTCGCTCCTGACCCCGATCAAGGGCCAGATCCTGCGCTTCGACACGCCGATGGCCGAAGGGCCGGTGCTGCGGGGCAAGGGCGTCTATGTCGCGCCGGGGCCGAGACCCGCGATCGGGGCGACGATGGAGGCCGGGCGCGACGACCGAGAGGCCGACCCGGCGGTGGTCGAACCGCTGCGCGTGGCCGCCGTGCATCTGCGCCCGGAACTGGCCGGGGCCTCGGCCAGCATCGAGGTCGGCGTGCGCGCCTCGACGCCGGACGGTCTTCCTCTGGTCGGCGAAAGCCGGGCGGCGGGCGTGATCCTGGCGGCGGGCGCGCGTCGCAACGGCTGGCTGCTCGCTCCGCTTGTGGCCGACATGGTCGCGGCGTATCTGACGGGCGCCGATCCCGGAGAGGACGCGGCCGCCTTCGACCCACGGCGTTTCGAAGGCTAGAAAAAGAACGACAGAGCGCAGGGAAGGGACGACATGGCCGGTTTCTGGCTGACCGAAGAGCAGGAAGCGATCCGCGAAGGCGTGGCCAAGGTGTGCGCCGCCTTCGACGACGAGTACTGGCGGCGGACCGACGAGACCGGAAACTTCCCCGAGGAATTCGTGGCCGCCATCGCCGAAGGCGGCTGGCTGGGCGTGGCCATGCCCGAGAGCGTCGGCGGGGCGGGCCTGGGCCTGACCGAGGCGGCCGTGATGATGCAGACCGTGGCCCAGTCGGGCGCGGGCTTCTCCGGCGCCTCGGCCATCCACCTCAACATCTTCGGCCCGATGCCGCTGGTGAAGTTCGGGACCGACGAGCAGCGCGAGCGCCTGCTGCCGCGCCTGATCTCGGGCGAAGACAAGATGTGCTTCGCCGTCACCGAGCCCAATTCGGGCCTGGACACCTCCAGCCTGGAGACCCGGGCCGAGAAGGTCGACGGCGGCTATCGCCTCAACGGTCGCAAGATCTGGACGACCGGCGCCCAGCGCGCCAACAAGATCCTGATCATCGCCCGCACCACCCCCAAGGACCAGTGCGCCAAGCCGACCGGCGGGCTGTCGCTGTTCTACACCGACCGCGAGCACATCGAGGCCAAACCGATCCCAAAGATGGGCCGCAAGGCGGTCGAGTGTAACATGCTCTTCATCGAGGACCTGTTCGTGCCCCAGGAGGACCTGGTGGGCGAGGAGGGCAAGGGCTTCCAGTACCTGCTGCACGGCCTCAACCCCGAGCGGGTGCTGTTCGCGGTGGAGGCCATCGGCCTTGGCCGGGCGGCTCTGGCCAAGGCCTCGACCTACGCCAAGGAGCGCGTGGTGTTCGGCCGGCCGATCGGCCAGAACCAGGGCGTGGCCCACCCGCTGGCCAAGTCGTGGGCGGAGCTGGAGGCGGCCAACCTGATGGCCTTCAAGGCCGCCGCCCTCTACGACGCCGGCAAGGACTGCGGGGCCGAGGCCAACGCCGCCAAGTACCTGGGCGCGGAGGCCGGCTTCACGGCCTGCGAGGCCTCGGTGCTGGCCCATGGCGGCATGGGCTACGCCAAGGAGTACGACGTCGAGCGCTATTTCCGCGAGGCGATGATCGCCCGCATCGCGCCGGTCAGCCGCGAGATGATCCTCAACTTCATCGCCGAGCGCGTGCTGGGCCTGCCCAAAAGCTATTGATGAACTCGGACGGGCGACCCGATACGCGGTCGCCCGTCCGACGCCCCCTCAGTCAGCGGCGTTGAAGCGGATGGGGATCCTCACCTGCGCGCCGCCGACCGCCTGGCCGTTCTCGAGCTGCGGTTTCATCTTGAAGAACCGCGCCAGTTTCAGGGCCGCGGAGCCGAAGCCCTCGCTGGCCGGGTTTTCGTCGATCACCATGCAGTTCTCCACCGTGCCCTTGACGGTGACCGCGCAGTTCAGCGTCGCGCCGCCCGACACCCCGCGCCGCTGGGCGCTTTCGGGGTAGTAGCGCGACATGTCGTCGGCGCTGGGCATCCTCAGCCAGGTCGCCCGGGTGATCGTCTTCGGCGCCGGGGCCGTCGGCGGTCCCGGAGGCGCCGGCGGATCGGCGGTGAAGTTCGGCGGCTGGGCGTTGGTCGGCGGACCCGGGTTCTCGGGGATCGGCACGGGCAGGGGCTCGGGCGTCGGGAACGGCGTGGGCAGGGGCGGATGCACCGGGATCGGGTTGGCGGACCGGGGCGGCGTCGGCGCCGGTTTTTCCGGCGGCGGAGGCGGCGGCTTGGGGACGAACGGCTGCAGCTCGAAGCCTTGGTCGGGCACGTACTCCGCAGGAAGCGGCATGTACTTTTGCACCGCGATGTAGGCGAACAGGGCCACGTGCGCCGCGCCGGAGATCGCCAGGGCGGCGATCAGGCCCTTGGAGAGCTTACGCTTGTCGTCGCGGTCCAGGCCGGCGATGCGCGGGTTGAAGTCGGCGGGTTGGGCGATCATGGCGACCTCCAAAGAGCGGCGTCGATCAGCTTCGACACCCCGACGCTCACATGGAGAATGACGTGTGTAAACAGATAAAATTACGAACGTGATATTTTGTCGTCGGGCGTAAGGTCCGGGTGCGACCGGAGCGCGCAGGGGCGGGGTCGTTAAACGTGGTTAAGGTCGCATTAACCATGCTCGTTCAGATATTCGGGGCATGGCCGTCCAATCCATCCGCAACGTCGTTGAATCGGCGATCCAGCGCGCTTCCAGCGCGACGGGGGTGGATTTCACGTTCCTGATGGGCACGGCCAAGCGCGAGAGCGGCTACAATCCGGCCGCCAAGGCCCGCACCTCCTCGGCCTCGGGCCTGTTCCAGTTCGTCGACCAGACCTGGCTGGCCACGCTGAAGAAGCACGGCGCCAAGTACGGCTACGCCCGTTACGCCGACCTGATCCAGCAGGGCTCGGACGGCAAGTACCGGGTGGCCGGCGACGAGGCCCGCAAGGCCGTGCTGGGCCTGAAGCTCGATCCGCACGCCGCCTCGCTGATGGCCGGCGAGCTGGCTTCGGACCACGCCTCGTACCTGCGCGGCCGGGTCGGCCGCTCGCCGACCTCGGGCGAGCTCTACGCCGCTCACTTCCTGGGTCCGCAGGGCTCGGCGCGGCTGATCGAGGCCGCCAACAACAATCCCGGCGCCAGCGCCGCCTCGATGTTCCCCGAGGCCGCGGCGGCCAACCGCTCGATCTTCTATCGCGAAGGCCGCGCCGCCACGGTGAGCGAGGTCTACGCCAACCTGACCAAGACCGCCGGCGGCGGCGCGGTCGCAGCGCCGGTCGCGCGTGAGAGCCAGGCCGACGACGGCGAGGGCTTCCTGCAGTACGCCACCGGCCGCCGGATGGACCGCATCCAGCAGCAGCAGGCGGTGGTCGATCTGGTGCTGCGTGGCTCGCAGGGCTTCGACGGCGCCTTCGGGGCCGGCAAGAGCGAAGGCAGCAGCACGAGCCGCGTGGCCAACAGCCTGTTCTCGGCCGAGATGCTGCGCATGCTGTCGGACGCCAACGTCGGCTCGAGCGGCAAGGCGCGCTAAGCGCCCATCTCCCCGATCTCTTCCTCCGAATAGCCGAGCTCCGCCAGCACGGCCGCCGTGTCGGCGCCGAGCGCCGGGGCGGGGCTGCGGGCGTGTTCTTCGATCCCCGGGAAGCGGGCAGGCGCGGCGGGCGAGCGGATGCCGGCCGTCGTCTCGACGAAGCAGCCGGCGGCCAGGGCCTGCGGGTCTTCGACCAGGTCGCGCGGGGTCTGCCAGGGCGCCCAGGTGATGTCGCCTTCGTCGAGGGCGGCGGCGGCGGTCTGGTAGTCCATCGATCCGAAGGCTTCGTCGAGGATGTCGACCAGGGCGGCGGTGTTCTCGCGCCGGGCGCGGGCGCCGGAGAAGCGCGGGTCGTCGACCAGTTCGGGCCGGCCGACGGCGGCGGCGATGCGCGGCCAGTCGGTCGCGCCCTGGCGGGCCAGCAGGCAGATCCAGCGACCGTCCCGGGTCTGGAAGAAGTTGGCCAGGGGCTGGACGGCTTCGCGGCGCGGGCGGGTCGAGGCCAGCTTGCCAAAGTGCAGCTGGATGGCGAGGTCGGAGCCGATCGCGTAGGCGCCGGTGCGCAGCAGCGAGGTCTCGACCAGCCGGCCGACGCCGGTCCGATGACGCTCGTGCACGGCGGCCAGGATCGCCGAGACCGTGGCCAGGGAGGTGATGTGGTCGCCCATGCCGGTGCGGATCGGGAAGGGCTCGGCGCCCTTGGGCGCGGTCAGGGCTCCGACCCCGGCGCGCGACCAGAAGGCGGCGACGTCCATGCCCGGCTTGTCGGCGTCGGGACCGGTGAGGCCGTAGCCGGTCAGGCTGCAGTAGATCAGGCGCGGGAAGGCGCTCAGCAGGGTCTCGTGATCCAGGCCCGCCCGGCGCAGGGCGGCGGGACGGACGTTGGTCAGGAAGATGTCGGCCGTGGCCACGAGGCGTTTCAGGGCCTCCGCGCCGGCGGGGCTGCGGATGTCGAGCACGATCGAGCGCTTGCCGCGGTTGTCGAGCTCGAAGATTGGGTTGGCGGCCTGGTCGGCGCCGATCGTCTCGAAGAAGCGCCGCATCGGGTCGCCCTCGGGCGACTCGACCTTGACCACGTCGGCGCCCCAGTCGGCCATGATCCCCGCCGCGCCGGGGGCGGCGATGTAGGTGGCCAGCTCGACGACCTTGAGGTCTCGCAGCATCCGCTTCCTCCCGCTTTTTTCTCGTTGCGGGCAGGATGGGCGTTCAAACGCTCGTTGGAAAGCCTTGTCAGGCCGCGCCGCGAACCCCTTCGCCGCGGGGCTGGCGGGTGAGGGCGGCGGCGTCGGCCACGGCGCGGGCGACGCCGGCCACGCTGACCGGCTTGCGCAGCACGGTGTCAGCGCCGGCCTCGGTGCACTCGCGGGCCTCGTCGGCGTCGCCGCCGATCACGGCGATGATCGGCATGTGGCCGTTGGCGCCGGGCAGGGCGCGGATCTCGGCGGCGGTCTCCGGACCATCCAGAACCGGCATGCGGCCGTCGAGCATCAGCAGGTCGAACTCGCAGACCTTGGCCAGATCGACGGCGCGACGGCCGTTCTGGGCGTGGACGACCTGGTGGCCCAGCTGCTCGAGGATGGCGCGCAGCATGGCGGCGTTGAGGGCGTCGTCCTCGGCGATCAGCACGCGCAGGCTGCGCTGGACGTCGGGGGCCTGATCGGCGGCGGCCAGGGTCTCCTCGACCGGCTCCTGCGGGCAGGGGGCGGCGACGTCGTAGGGCAGCAGCAGGGTGAAGCAGCTGCCGACGCCCAGGGCGCTGCTGGTCTCCAGCGCGCCGCCCATCAGCTTGGCCAGCTGGCGCGACAGCGACAGGCCAAGGCCCGCGCCGTTGACGCCGGCGCCGGTGCGCTCGACCCGGCGGAAGGGCTCGAAGGCCTGTTCCAGTTCTTCGGCCGACAGGCCGGGGCCGGTGTCGGCGACTTCGATTGCGATGCGGTCGCCGCGCGGCTCGATCCGCACCTCGACCCGGCCGCGGACGGTGTATTTCACCGCGTTGCCGACGAGGTTGGCGATGATCTGGCGCGTGCGCATCGGATCGGCGACGGCGGCGCCGAGGAGGCGGGCCTCCAGCGTCGGATCGACGTGGACGGCCAGCTCCAGCCCCTTGGCCAGGGCGTGGGGGCGTTCCAGCAAGGCCAGGTCGCGGACCAGGCGGACGGGCTCGAAGGCCTGGCGCTCGACGGCCAGGCGGCCGGCCTCGGCGGTCTCGGCGTCGAGCGTGGCGTTCAGCACCGCGATCAGGTCCTGGGCGGCGTCGAGGGCGGCGTTGAGTTGCTCACGCGACGGGGCCGCGCGGCCGCCCTTGCCTGCGGCGGCGGCCAGCACGTGGGTGACGCCGGTCAGGCCGTTGCGGATCTCGTGGCTGAGGGTGGCGACGATGTCGGACTTCGAGCGGGCGGTGCGCTCGGCGGCCTCGAGCACGCGCAGGCGCTCCTCGATCAGGGCCTCGTGGGCGACGGCCAGGGCGTGCTGGCGGCGCAGCATGCGGTTGAAGATCATGGCCATGGCCATGGCGAGCGCCAGGCCGCCCCAGGCCATGACGCCGGCCGAGCGGCTCTCGGGCCGGCTGAAGAGGGCGACCAGCGGGCCGGCGGCGGCCACGGGGGCCACGACCATCAGGCAGGGCAGCACGGGGGCGGCGAAGAAGATGCAGACCATGCCGGCGGCGGCGGCCAGCAGCAGCAGGGTCTCGCGGGCCGGACCGGCCCCTTCGGCGAAGGCCGACATCTGTACGACGGCCAGCGCCCACAAAAGGCCGCCCGCGACCTGAAGCCGCATGCGGCGGGTCAGATCCTCGGCCTCCGGGGTCCTCAGCCAGTTGGTGACGCCGTAGAACACGCCCCAGTTGATGGCGAAGACCGCGAAGGTCATCGTCATCCACAGGGCGTTGGCCGCGTGCGATCCCGCCCAGACGAAGAACGGCAGGCTTACGGCGAAGATGGCCAGGGCGTAGGGCAGCAACGCTCTCTGCACGCCGAGGGCGAGCGCGGTGTCGGCCCCGGGCCTGGTCAGGTCTTGGGTTCGGCGCTCGGCGAGCAAGAATCGGATCCTCGGACAGTCAGGGGAGGACGCTATGCGCTCACGGTTTGCGGCTGGTTACGGGGTATCGTTAATCGGGGAGGTATCCAGGGCAAACAATCGTTAACGCTAACCGTCACATTGTTTGATTCGACGTTCATTCGCAGAAGGCCAGGCCCATGGCCACGACCCGCGCCGCGCTCACCACCGACGACATCCGCATGCTCGTAAAGGGCGCGACGCCTGACGAGCGCGCGCTGGCCGCTCACAAGCTGTGCCGCAAGATCGACCGCGCCGAACTGAGCGAGGACGAGCGCCTCCAGGCCCAGGACATCCTGCGGGTCATGGCCGCCGACGCCGCCGAGCTGGTGCGCCGCGCCCTGGCCGTGACGCTGAAGACCTCGCCGCTGCTGCCGCCGGACGTCGCCAACCGCCTGGCCCGCGACGTCGAGAGCGTGTCGCTGCCGGTGATCAGCTTCTCGCCGGTGTTCAACGACAACGACCTAGCCGAGATCATCCGCCTGGGCGGCCCCGTGCGCCAGATGGCCATCGCCCGCCGGCCCAAGCTGTCGAGCAAGGTCACCGGCCTGCTGGTCGACCAGGCGCCGGAAGACGTCGTGGCCGCCGCTTGCGCCAACGACAACGCCCGCTTCTCGGACATGGCCCTGCAGAAGGCCCTGGACCGCTTCGCCAAGTCGGAGACCGTGCTCAAGGCCGTGGCCTACCGCTCGGTGCTGCCGCTGTCGGTGACCGAGCGCCTGATCGACATGGTCGGCGACCAGCTGCGCGAACATATCCTCGACAACCACGCCCTCTCGGCCGAGCGGGCGCTGGAGATCATCGTCGGCGCCAAGGAGCGGGCGACGATCGACCTGGTGGACCAGGCCGGCCGCACCGCCGACCCGCAGGCCTTCGCCGCCCATCTGCACCGCGCGGGCCGGCTGACGCCGTCGCTGCTGCTGCGGGCCGTGGCCCAGGGCCACATGACCTTCTTCGAGTGGGGCCTCTCCGAACTGGCCGGGGTTCCGCATCACCGCACCTGGCTGATGGTGCACGACGCCGGGGCCCTGGGCCTGAAGGCCGTCTACGAGCGGGCCGGCCTGCCGTCGCGCCTGTTCCCGGCCTTCCGCGCCGGGGTCGACGCCTATCACGGCGTGGAATTCGACGGCCGCCCCGGCGAGCGCGAACGCTTCCAGGAGCACATGCTGCAGCGGTTCCTGACCTCGTCCCAGGCCGTTTCGCGCGAAGAGCACGACTACCTCCTCGACAAGCTGGACCGCCTGGCTGGCTTCAAGGCCCGCGCGGCGGGGTAGGGGCGTCCTTCTTCCCTTGCGGGAGAAGGTGGCGGCCGTTCCCGAGGAACCTCCCCCTGTGGGGGAGGCGATCGCGCAGCGATCGGAGGGGGGAGTTGGCGCGGGATCGGCCAACGCCTCGAAAGCTGAAAACGTCCCCCCACCGGCCTTCGGCCGCCTCCCCCACAGGGGGAGGTTCCTGGACGCACGGCTTCGCGCTCACGCGGTGAACCGCTGAGTTGTCGAAGGAGAGCGGAGCGCCCGGGCGACGCCCGGAGGTGTGTAGACAAATACCGTTTCGACGAAGCCCGTGCGCTCCGCGCGGTCGTTTGGCTGCCGGCTTCCCGGGCGGCGGCGCTCTTAACGCCTTACCAGGACCGCCTTCGAGGTTTCCCTTTCAAGCGGCGACGAGGAGAGGGTTGCTCTGTAATCCTCGCCCAAGCCGACGGCGGGCGGGCCTGGCCAGCGCCAGGTCCCCGGACGCGACGGATCTTCCCAATCCGCCCCAATCCCGCTCGATCGCATCCCGCCGCCGCATGGTCGCTGGCCGCGCGCCCCTTCGGTGCGGCGAGACCCAGTGATTATGCGGGTGGTTTGAGCGCGTCTGATCCAGAGCGATGAGAAAGTTGTAAGGGGTTGGATTGGTTGGGGTTTGGTTCGCCCCGGACGGGGATCCAGCTTCGTCTATCCCCGTCCGCGCCCCCCCAACCGTAAAATCCCCGCGAAAGCGGGGACCCAGGCTTTTTCTGAAACGCGTGGCGCTCGACGATAAAACACCTGGGTCCCCGCTTTCGCGGGGATTTTACGGAGGAAGGGGGCAGTGGCGCTGCGCTAGATGCTCCCCCAGAGGGGGAGGATTTCTATTCCGCCGGCAGGCCCGCGCCCGCCGCGTTGATCCAGCCGACGATGTCGCCGATGACTTTCGCGTTGGCCTGGTCGAAGGCGGCGACGATGGCGCCGACGCGGTTGTCGGCGGCTTTCACCCTGGCTTCGAACAGCTGGTCGCCGACCAGGGCGCGGTCGCCGGTGCGGTTGATGACGCCGCGCACCTGGACGACGATTTCGGGCGGGGCCTTGGGGCCGTTCACATAGGCGGCCTCGAAGGCGCGGACCTCGAGCCGGACCACCATCTGGGCCTTGGCGACCTCGCCGCGGCCGATCAGGCGGGCGCGGCCGGGATCGGCGTCGAAGGCCCGGGCGATCGCCTCGTCGAACTGCACGCTGGCCGGGGCGATCCAGCGGGCGTCGGCGACATAGGCCGCCTCGCCGCCGGGGCTGGTGGTCAGGATGCGGTCGCCGGCCGAGGGGCGGGTGAAGACCGTGGGGGCCTTGAGCACGCCGAACATCGCGCCGGGCGGACCCTTGGCCGCCGCCGGGGGCGTGGTTCCGAAGCGGTACATGCCGGACGGCTTGGCCTTGGGGAACACGCTGATGCAGGCCGAGAGGCTGAGCGCCAGGCCGAGGGCCGCCGCGCCGGCGACCAGGGTCTTGATCCGGAATGCGCTCACGGCTTGATCTCCACTTCCTTGGCCGGGGCCTTGCCCACCAGGCCGCGCGGGTTCTGCTCCACCTCGCCGACCAGGCGGTCGAGCGACTCGGCGGCCGACTGCAGGGTGACGATGGCCGAGGACAGCTGCGGCAGGCCGGTGGAGGCGAAGTCGCTGGTCGGGCCTTCCAGGTTGCTGACCATGGTCCGCACGTCCTTGGCGGCCGCCTTGATCTCGTCGGCGGCCGCGCCGAGGTCCTTGATCGCCTTGCGGCCGTCGCCGTCGACCACGCCCTGGGTCGAGCGCGACAGGTTGGCGATCTCCTGGGCCGTCGTGTCGATGCTCTGCAGCGCCTTCTGGGCGTCGGCGATGATCTCCTTGCGCTCGCGCAGTTCGGCGGTGACCGACTGGACGTCGGACAGGCTGGCGCTGAAGGTCTTGATGTTGCGGTCGGAGAGCACGCGGTTGACGCGGTCCAGGGCCTCGATCGTGCGGGTCAGCACCGTGCCGCCGCCTTCCAGCAGGTCGGAGAGGGCGCTGCGCTGGCTGCGGATGATCGGGATGTCGCCCTTCTTGACCGTGTCCTTCAGCAGCGGCTTGGTCGAGGTGCCGGCGGTCAGCTGGATGTAGTTGACGCCGGTGATGCCCTGCGGCTCCAGCGTGGCGTAGCTGTCGACGCGCACCGGCACGTCGGAGGTCAGGCGGGTGTGGGCGATGACGCGGTTGGGGTCGGCCTTGTCGAGCTCGATCTTGGTGACCTCGCCGACCTTGATGCCGTTGAAGTGCACCTCGCCGCCTTCAGACAGGCCGCGCACCGCCCCGACGAACAGCACGTCGTAGAGGTCGTAGTCCTTGTTGAACTGCAGCTTGGCCAGCCAGACCACGAACACCACCAGACCCATGAACAGGATCAGGCAGGCCGCGCCGACGAGGGCGTAGTTGGCGTTTCTTTCCATCAGCGGCTCCTCGCCGTAGCGCCTTTCCCGGCCGCGCGTCCGCGCGGGCCGAGGAAGTATTCCTGAATCCAGGGGTGGTCGGAGTGTTCCAGCTCCTCGACGGGGGCCTGGGCGATCACCTGCTTGTCGGCCAGGACGGCGACGCGGTCGGTGATGGCGTAGAGGCTGTCGAGGTCGTGGGTGATCATGAAGACGGTCAGGTCGAGGCTGTCGGACAGGTCCTTGATCAGCTCGTCGAAGGCCGCGGCCCCGATCGGGTCGAGGCCGGCGGTGGGCTCGTCCAGGAACAGCAGTTCGGGATCGAGCGCCAGGGCCCGGGCCAGGCCCGCGCGCTTGCGCATGCCGCCCGACAGCTCGGCCGGCTTCAGCGAGCCAGCGCGGGCGGGCAGGCCGGTCAGGGCGATCTTCAGGTCGGCCAGTTCGAGGATTTCGCTCTTGGGCAGGCGCGTGTGCTCGAACAGCGGGGCGGCGACGTTCTCGCGGACGGTCAGGTTCGAGAACAGCGCGCCCTGCTGGAACAGCACGCCCCAGCGGCGTTCCAGCGCCGTCCACTTGCGGCGCGAGGCCTCCTGCATGTCCTCGCCGAACAGGCGGATGACGCCGCCGTCGGGGGCTTTCAGGCCGATGATGCTGTTGAGCAGCACCGACTTGCCGGTGCCCGAGCCGCCGACCACGCCCAGCACCTCGCCGCGTTCGACGGTGAGGTCGAGGTTGTCGTGCACGGTGTTGTCGCCGAAGCGCGAGACCAGGCCGTCGACCTGGATCGGCGGGGCGGCTTCCTCGGGCTTGCCCGCGGCTTGGCCGGCCGGTTCGGCGGCGCGGGCGGTCATATGTTCAGCTCCATGTAGAGCAGGGCGAAGACCGCATCGATCAGGATGATGGCGAAGATGGCGTGGACCACGGCGGCGGTGACCCGGCGACCCAGCGACTCGACGTCGTTGCCGACCTCCATGCCCTGGCGGCAGCCGATGGCGGCGATGACCATGGCCATCACCGGGGCCTTGGACATGCCGATCCAGAAGTGGGTGGCGCCGACATAGTCGGTCATCCGCTGCAGGAAGAAGCTGGGGGAGAGGTCGAGCACCACCCAGACCACGACGATGCCGCCGGCGAGACCCGCCAGGGTGGCCACGAAGGTCAAGAGCGGGATGGTCAGCAGCAGGGCCGCGAAGCGGGGCAGGACCAGGGCTTCGTAGGGATCGACGCCGATCACCTGCATGGCGTCGATCTCCTGGTTCATCTTCATCGAGCCGATCTCGGCCGCGAAGCTGGAGGCCGAGCGGCCGGCCAGGAGGATGGCGGTGATCAGGATGTTGAACTCGCGCAGCACCGACACGCCGATCAGCTCGACGCTGAACACCTGGGCGCCGAAGTCGGTCAGGAGGTTGGCGCCCAGCAGGGCGACGACCGCGCCGATGAAGAAGGTGGTGGTGGCCACGATCGGCATGGCGTCCAGGCCGGCGCGCTCGGACAGGGAGATGATCGGGGCCCAGCGGATCTTGCGCGGATTGACGATGCAGCGGCCGATGGCCGTCAGCAGGTGGCCTAGGAACACCAGCGTGCCGTAGCCGTCGTGCAGCAGGTCGAACAGGCCGCGGCCGATGCGGTCGAGCAGGGCGACGAAGCCGTGCAGGCGGTTGTCGGGCGGGCACTCGACCTGGATGGCGTCGCCGACCAGCTCCAGCAGGCGCAGGGTCTGCTTGCGGGCCTTGATGTTGCCGGCCGTCAGCCGGCCGTCGGCGGCGCGGATGATGGCGTAGGCGCCGGCCGTGTCGCAGCGGCTCATGCCGGTCAGGTCGAGGTGGAACTGGTCCGAACCCTTCATCGCCTCGGCAAGGCGCAGGCCCGCGTCGGCCATGCCGCGCGCCGTCCAGTCCCCGGACAGGACGACCGACTTGCCGTCGTCCTTGTCTTCCAGGGTGAATTCCGCCCGTACGCCCATATACCGCGCTGATCCCTAGGTTGCTGACTCAGCCTAACAGGGACTGCGCCGCCGGCTCAAACGCGTCAAGGCGCAGCTTGTTGCGTCGTAATCGTGGCGCGGCCCGGATGATCGGTCTTGCAGCTTTATGCGGCGCCGCCGCAATGGCGCCGTCAAACCGCGTTAATTCGCTGTACGGTTCGTAGCGCCGAAGCGGCGCGCGGCATAGAAGGGGCCGCATGGAATTCGGTACGTTTAGCCGTCGCGGCGCGCTCGGCGCGCTGTCTCTCGGAGCTCTGGTCGCCATGCTCCCCCGTCTTGCCGCAGCGCAAACCGACACGGGATCGGCCGGTGAGCCGTTCTCGCCGGACATCCTGCGCGACATGGCGCAAAGCCTAGCCAAGAAACCCTACCGCGCCCCGGCCACGGGCGGGAACAAGGGTCTGGCCGGCCTGTCCTACGACGACTATTTCCGCATCCGCTTCCGGGCCGAGCACGCCCTGTGGGCCGACCGCCAGCCGCCGTTCCGCGCCGAGTTCTTCCCGCCGGCCTATCTCTATCCGCGTGTCTTCCCGATCCATGAGGTCGAGGACGGGGTGGCGCGGCCGGTGCCGTTCGATCCGGAGATGTTCGACGTGCCCGGCGAGCACGCCGGCGCGGCCAAGGCCATCGGCGGCTTTTCGGGCCTGCGCCTGCTGTGGCCGCTGAACCGGGCCGACAAGCTGGACGAGATCGCCGTCTTCCAGGGCGCCAGCTATTTCCGCAGCCTGGGCCGCGACCAGTTCTACGGCCTGTCCTCGCGGGGCCTGGCCATCGGCGCCGGCGAGCCCAACGAGGAGTTCCCCAGCTTCGAGCGCTTCTGGCTGGAGCGTCCGGCCGACGAGGCCGAGACCGTCACCGTCCACGCCCTGATGGACAGCCCCAGCTGCACCGGCGCCTACAGTTTCCTGATCCGGCCGGGCCAGTCGGTGGTGTTCGACGTCACCGCCACGATCTTCCCGCGCGTGCGGATGACCAGGATGGGCGTGGCCGCCCAGAGCAGCATGTTCCTGTTCAACGTGTCGGACGGGCCGCGCGGCGACGACTTCCGCACCGCCGTGCATGACAGCGACGGCCTGGCCATGCTGACCGGGACCGGTGAACAGATCTGGCGGCCGCTGACCAACCCGACCGCCCACCGCCTATCGTACTTCCAGGACGAGAACCCCAAGGGCTTCGGCCTCGTGCAGCGCGCCCGGCGGCTGGAGGACTACGGGGATCTGGAGGCCCGCTACGACCTGCGTCCCAGCCTGTGGGTCGAACCGCTCGGCGCCTGGGGCAAGGGCGCGGTGGTGCTGGCCGAACTGGCCACCCGCAAGGAGAGCGACGACAACATCGCCGTCTTCTGGCGGCCGGACGCCCCGTGGGAGGCCGGCTCGCGCGTCGATCTCTCCTACCGCCTGCACTGGGGCGGCGAGCGACGGGGCGACGGCGAGGCCAGGGTGGTGCGCACCCGCACCGGCGCCGACGCCCAGGCGGGCCTGCGGATGTTCACCATCGACCTCTCCGGCCCGATGCTGGCCGACGGGCTGGACGGGGTGAGCCTGCAGATCGAGGCCAAGGGCGGCCAGACCACCTGGAGCAACATCACCCCCTATCCGCGCGAGGCCACGGTGCGGGCCGCCTTCGGCCTGAAGCCGACGGCCAGCCAGGCCGAGCTCAGCCTGCGGCTGGTGCGCGGCGACACCCCGATCTCGGAGACCTGGCGCTATCTCTGGATGGCGTGACGCCGGCCCGAGAACTGGCCGGAAAAGCGACCTTCCGCCACACCCCGCGCAAGCTTTAACGGCTCGACAGGCGGTCATTTGCGGCTGGGCCGCCCGGGTTTCAATCTTGGTTAATGAATTGCCGTCACGGCTCTCCTGACCAGGATTTTCAGTGACTCGGGGTGACGGCATGAGCGCGCAGAACCAGCTCGACCAGCGCATGAGCTTCATGCGGTTCGACCACAAGGACCGCGCCGCCCTGCGCGCGGCCAAGCCGCTGATCGACGCCGAGATCAACGGGGCGCTCGACGCCTTCTACAGCCAGGTCCGGGCCTATCCCGAGACCCGCAAGATGTTCTCCAACGAAGCGCACATCGGCAGCGCCCAGACCCGCCAGTCCTCGCACTGGCGCCGCCTGGCGACCGCCGAGTACGGCGCCGACTACCAGCAGGACGTCGCCCGCATCGGCAAGGCCCACGCCGTCATCGGCCTGGAGCCGCGCTGGTACATCGGCGGCTACGCCCTGGTGGCCGAGAAGCTGATCCGCGCCATGGTCGAAAAGCGCGCCAAGGGCCTGTTCGCCAGCGCCAAGAACGACGCCGAGCTGGCCGACGGCCTGGTGGCCCTGAACAAGGCCGTCATGCTCGACATGGACCTGGCGATCTCGACCTATCTGGAGCTGCTGCAGGACGAGCGCGACCAGCTGGAGGCCGAGCGCGCCAGCGCCGAGCAGCGCCAGGCCGACGCCGTGCGCGCGGTCGGTGACGCCCTGTCGCGTCTGGCCGCCGGCGACCTGTCGGCCCGCGTCGACGGCGCCCTGTCGCCCGAGTTCGTCAGCCTGAAGTCCGACTTCGACCAGGCCGCCGCCGCTCTGGCCGAAGCCATGGGCGCGGTAGACCGCGCCACCCGCGGCATCCGCTCGGGCGCCGACGAGATCGCCTCGGCCGCCGACGACCTGGCCCTGCGCAGCGAGCAGCAGGCCGCCACCCTGGAACAGACCGCCGCCGCCGTCGAACAGCTGACCTCGACCGTCGCCAAGACCGCCCAGAGCGCCCGCGAGGTCTCCACGCGCGTCGGCGAGGCCGCCACCGAGGCCCAGCGCTCGGGCGCCGTGGTCACCCGCGCCGCCGAGGCCATGAGCCAGATCGAAAGCTCGTCCAACCAGGTCAACCACATCCTGGGCGTCATCGACGAGATCGCCTTCCAGACCAACCTCCTGGCCCTCAACGCCGGCGTCGAAGCCGCCCGGGCCGGCGACGCGGGCAAGGGCTTCGCGGTCGTGGCCCAGGAAGTCCGCGCGCTCGCCCAGCGCTCGGCCGACGCCGCCAAGGAGATCAAGAGCCTGATCTCCGACTCCAGCCGCCAGGTCGGCGAGGGCGTCGAGCTGGTCCGCCAGACCGGCGACGCCCTGCGCGGCATCGTCGACAAGGTCGGCGCCATCGACAGCCTGGTCAACGAGATCGCCGCCTCGGCCAACGAACAGGCCACGGCCCTGAACGAGGTCAACAGCGCCGTCGGCCAGCTCGACCAGGTCACCCAGCGCAACACCGCCATGGCCCAACGCTCGACGGACGCCACCCGGGCGCTGCGGGCCGAAGCGGCGGACCTGGCCAACCACGTCGGCGGCTTCCGCATCGGGTCGCACGCCGCGCCGACGCAGCGCTACGCCGAGCCGGAACACCCGGTGCACGCGGCGAGAGCCAAGGTCGCGGCGTTCGCCCGACCGGGGCGGTGAGGGCGGTTCTTCTAGCTCTGAGGTTTTGAGAGGGGCGCGGCCGATGAGGCCGCGCCCTTTTTCGCTCGGTTCGTATCGGGACGACAAGAAATCGTTGCTACTGCTCTGCTCTTCGGCCGGCGCGTATTGCTCCCCGCGACCAGTCGCTGCGCCGGGGCGTCGAAACGAGAGCGAGGACGAGCGCAAATTGAACTTGAAAGGCGCCGCAGGGTCTGAGCGCTGTGTCATTACCCCATCTAGGACAAGCGCCTCTCAAGCTGAATTCACGATTCAGGTCACAGTACGATTGCGGTTCACGAGAACGAAGCGCTAACTAGGCGAATCCGTATCTATCGGATGCGGGCTTCTGTGCGTGTTAGGGGCTATGGCTAAGATCAGCGAGACCGAAACGGTCATTAAGAAAATCTTGCCCTATCTGGTGCGGCGTGGGTACCAAATTGAGGGCGACATCACCTTCGAGTATCCGACGGCCGGGACGCAGAGGGCTACACTCCAGTTCGTCGATATCCTTGTTAAGCGCGCCGGAAAGCTAGCTTTCCTCGTTGAGGCTAAGCGTATCGCCAAGACCTTGGCGGCGAAAGACCGCGAGCAAGCGATCGCCTATGGTCAGTCATGCAAGGTGCCATTCGTGGTGGTCACCAATGGCGTCCAATTTGAAAGTTACAATGTCCATACCGGCAAGCGGATTAGGTGGAACGGCAAGTTAAGCGACAAAGTGCCTAGCTGCGAAGAGCTGTCTGCGGCGTTGACTGCGCTTCGCAAGGAGCCGGAATTGCATGATGTTCCACTAAAAGGAGATACATCGCTTCCGTTTAGGCCTGGTTTGCCTCTTAAGCAATTGAATGCGCTGTTTTCCAGGTGCCATAATACCATTCGAAAAAATGAGAAAAATGAAGATTACGCGTTCTCAGATTTCGCAAAGCTGCTTTTCCTAAAGCTTTTGGAGGAAAAGGCGGATAGCGAAGGTGTTGCTTTGCCTTATAGCTATCGATTTTTCGAGTTGGCCGAGAAATCGGAACTGGAATCCGATCAGGTGAAGACTGCAATCATATCCATGATTGAGTCTGTAAAAACATCAACGCCGTATGGAGATGTTATCGTTGAGAAGTTAAATCTTCAGAAGGCGGCTACCTTCAGGAAGCTGGTGATCGAACTCTCGAAAGTTTCGTTTCGCGATAGCAGGACTGACACGAAGGGGGCGGCCTTCGAGTATTTTGTGAGGGCCACGCTTAAGGGAAAGAAACTGGGGCAATATTTTACTCCCAGGCCACTTGTCGAGTTGATGCATGCCATGGTGGGGCGTGAGAAAATTGTTGGTTCTCTGGGATACAATCCGTCCTTCAAGGTGGTTGATCCTGCATGTGGAACGGGTGGGTTCTTGGTTTATCTTATGCTCGCCTCGGTGGAGGCGGCTAATGAGATGGCCGCTGCCGGAAAAATCACGGCTGCAGTTCGCGATGATCTGATCAAGCGGATAAAGCAAGATGTGTTCTACGGCGGGGATGCGCATGAGGGGGTGGCGTCGTCGGCGAAGATGAACATGATTATCGCGGGGGATGGGCACTCCAACATTCAGGCTGGAGATTCGCTGTCTTCTTCTTCCGCTCTTTGGAGCGTCTCGACGCCGGATATTGACCTGATCATCACTAACCCGCCGTTCGGGACGTCTGAGACGGAGAGTTTGGCGAATGAAGACCGCTCCCAGTTTCCGGTTGGAGGGTCGAAGGGACAAATTCTGTTTCTTCAGAAAATGGTTCAGGCCGTGAAGCCGGGTGGGGAAATTTGCACTGTTATCGATGAAGGGTTGCTCAATACAGAGCAGGCAGCAGAATTGCGTGCATATATCATGGAGCACATGGTATTGCGCGGCGTTGTTCGCCTGCCTGATGTAACATTTAAGCCTAATAAGATTAACGTGAAAAGTTCTCTGCTCCACCTCGTGAAGCGACCCCACCCCGTTGCTGACCTTGATGACGATTACCCTGTCCTGTTTTTGGACGCGGAGACGCTAGGCTACGACGGCACAGGCGAAGGCCTCCGGGGGATCAATTTCCCGCACATACTGCGCGAGATTGAAGGAGAATATCACGGCAAGGAGCGTTTGAAGTGCGGGGTGACGGCAAGCGGTAGCGGCTGGCGTTGGTTCACTCGTTCTAGTCTCGAAATTGCCGCTGACACGACGAAACGTTTCGATTTTAAATACTGGGAGCCTGAGATCACCGCGACGTTGCAGGGCTTGGCGTCGCAAGGGGTTGAGGCCATCGTTAAAATAAATAAGGTAAAAACTAAGCGAGGTAGAAGTCCATCTTCTGCGCTTTATGTTGACGAGGCGGATGGCCATGCCTTGGTTGTTAAGGCTGGAACAAACATCAATCGCCACGGTTTGGTTACGCGTGATGGCGATTATGTTGAGAAGAACGTATTTGACGAGATGAAGGCTTTCCATCTGAAGGATGGGGATGTTCTTTTGTCGTCGACTGGAGATGGTACGCTTGGAAAGTGTGCGGTGTACCGGAGCAACGAGCCTGCAATTTTTGACGGGCACGTCACTCTTATTCGTGTCGATCAGAATGTAATCTATCCTGAATATCTATGTGATTATCTCCGAGCGGGCTTCGGCGCAAAGCAGATCGCTCGCCTTTTCACGGGGTCGACAGGTTTGATTGAGTTACCCCCCGAAAAGGTCGATGCTATCTTGGTCCCTTTGCCTACGGTAGAAGAGCAAAAGGCGAGATCTGACGCTCTTCGAAAGGCTGAGGCTGCATTCCAAGGAGCGGTTTCGGGAGCCCGCGCACACCTAGACGCTGCTTACGCCGCGTTCGAATAGGTCACTGGTGAAAGCTAATTGGCCCTCAGGGCGCGAGCATTCGCAGCGTAGTGGGGAGATACGACGTCAGCTATCTCGTCGCTTTTGCGTGGCCGATCTCGTGGTTTGGCAACCGTGGCAGATGAGGATGTGACATCTGCGGAAGGCTGTTGGTCGCTTTGGTTGCCCTTGGTGTAGTACTCCCCCTCACCCCACCGGTGGCGGGGCCGTGGACGCCCGGTGGATCAGCTCGAACGGCAGCAGTTCGTCGATCGGCGCGGCCATCGCCCCCGCCGCGCCGCCCTTGACCTGGCCCTTGATCAGCAGGCGGGTGGCCAGTTCGGCCATTTCGGCGACGGGTTGGCGGACGGTGGTCAGTTGGGGGCGGGAGAAGCGGGCGCTGGGGCTGTCGTCGAAGCCGGCGACGGAGACTTCGCCGGGCACGAGGACGCCGGCCTCGGCGGCGGCGGCCAGGACGCCCAGGGCCATGTCGTCGTTGGAGGCGAAGATGGCGGTCGGGCGGTCGGGCAGGGCCAGCAGGGCCTTGGCGGCGTCGTGGCCCGACTGGAAGGTGAAGTCGCCCTGCTTGACCCAGGCGGCGTCGACGGAGAGGCCGCGGGCCTCCATGGCGGCCATGTAGCCGGCCCGGCGGGCCTGGCTGGCGCCGTGGCGCGGCTCGCCGACCACGAAGCCGATGCGCTTGTGGCCAAGGCCGGCCAGGTGCTCGGTGACGTCGCGGGCGGCGGCGAAGTTGTCCATGTGCACGCGCGGGCCGGGGCCGTCGGTCTCTTCCGGGCCGAGGCGGACATAGGGGGTGCCGGACTTGTTGAGGAGCTCCAGCACGATCTCGTTGTCGGAGCTGGGCGGGGTGAGGATCACGCCGTCGGGCTTGAGGGCGGCCAGCAGGGCGCCGACCTCCTGGCGGATCTGCGGGGCCTCGTGGTCGATCAGCTCGACCAGCAGGTGGTAGCCGGCGTCGCGGCACTGGAGCGTGGCGCCCAGCTGGATGCGCGAGAGGTAGTCGGCGCCGCGCTCGCTGCGCCAGTGGTCGATGGTCAGGGCCGCGTCGACGAAGACGGCGATGACGAAGCTCTTGGAGCCGGCCAGGCTGCGGGCCGAGAGGTTGGGGCTGTAGCCCAGGGCCTGGGCGGCCTCGAGCACGCGCTCGCGCATGACCGGCCGCACGTTGGGCTCGTTGTTCATGACCCGCGAGACGGTCTTGATCGAAACCTCGGCGCGCGCCGCCACGTCGTAGATGGTCACCGACGCCATCGGTTTGCCGCTTCCCCCGCTAAGCACGACTGAACTGTCGTTTGGTCGGGCCGCTTGGACTCAACCGTTCTGACCAGCCTAGAACATTTGGCGTACCGAACGCGACCCCGGAGCTTACGAAAAAACTGGAGGAGGGGCGCCGGCGCCTCTTGCCGGGCCGCAACGGCGCGGCGAAGGTCGCCGGGCAGGCGAACGCGGCGGCAAGACCGCGTCGGTCACAGGGAGCAGTCATGTCGCATCGCGGCGCAAGCCGGCCGGTCGAACCGGTCCGGCCGAGTTTCATCGCCGCCTTCACCTTCGCCCAGATGGGCGCCTTCGTCAGCTTCATGCCGCTGATCCAGGTGCTGCTGCCGCTGAAGGCGGCCGCGCTCGATCCGGCCCAGAAGGCGCTGGTGCTGAGCCAGACGGCGTTCTGGGGCGCGCTGATCGCCAGCGTCGCCAACCTGCTGGCCGGGGCGATCAGCGACCGCACGACCTCGCGCTTCGGGCGGCGGCGGCCGTGGCTGCTGATCGGCCTGGTGGGCACCCTGGCGTCGTATGTGGCGATCATGCTGGCCGACAGCCGGCTGGAGCTGATCCTCGGCGTCATCGGCTTCCAGCTGGCCTTCAACATGATGTTCGCCGCCCTGCTGGCGCTGCTGCCCGACCGGGTGCCCGACGCCCAGAAGGGCAGGGTGGCGGCGTTCCTGAGCCTGGGACACCCGATCGGGGCGGTGGCGGGGGCGGTGCTGGTCGGCGGCCTCCTGACCTCGGAAGGCTCGCGCTATCTGGCGATCGGCGTGGTGCTGGCCCTGGCCATCGCGCCCTTTGCATTGCGCTTGAAGGACACGCCTATCACGGCCGACGACGCCGAGCGCTTCAGCCTGGTCGGCTTCCTCAAGGGGCTGTGGGTCGATCCGCGCAAGCATCCCGACTTCGCCCTGGCCTGGGTGAGCCGGTTCATGGTGCTGGTCGCGATCACCCTGACCCAGTGCTACATGCTCTACTACCTGCAGGACGCGCTGCGGTATCCGACCCTGTTTCCGGGCCAGCGGGCCGAGCAGGGGCTGGCCTTGCTGACCACCGTGGCGACCGTCGCCAATGTCTGCTGCGCGATGATCTTCGGCATGCTGAGCGACCGGCTGGGACGGCGCAAGCTGTTCGCGGCCGGGGCGGCGATGATCCTGGCCACCGCGATGCTGACCTTCTCGCTGGTGCCGGGCTGGCCCGTGGTGCTGATGGGGTTCGTGGTCTTCGGCTGCGGAGCGGGCTGCTACTACGCCGTCGACATCGCCCTGGTCAGCCAGGTGCTGCCCTCGCAGGCCGACGCCGGCAAGGACCTGGGGGTGATCAACCTGGCCAACACGCTGCCCCAGGCGCTGGCCCCGGTGCTGGCGGTGTGGTTCCTGGGGCCCAGCCGCATGGACTATCATTCGCTGTTCCTGGTGGCCGCGTGCCTCGCGGCGGCTGGCGGTCTGGCGATCCTTCCGATACGGGGCGTGCGGTAGTCTTCCTTCGGATCCGCCGTGCCGCAGTTCGTCTCCATCGCCGACCCCGCCGACCCGCGCCTGGCCGCCTATCGCGACATTCGCGAGCGCGACCTGGTGGGCCGGGAAGGGCGGTTCATCGCCGAGGGCGAGACGGTGCTGCGGGCCTTCGTGCGCGATGCGCCCGAGCGGGTGGAATCGCTTCTGATCGACCCCAAGCGCCGCGACAAGCTCTCCGAGGTATTCGACGGTCTGGAGGCTGAGACCCCCGTCTATCTGGTCGAGCAGGCGGTGCTGGACGCCGTGGCCGGCTTCCACCTGCATCGCGGGGTGCTGGCGGTGGGGCGCAAGCCGCAGGCGACGCGGGCCGCCGACCTGCTGGCGCGCCTGCCGGAGCGGGCGGTGGTGGTGGCGCTGTTCGGCATCGCCAATCACGACAATCTGGGCGGCATCTTCCGCAACGCCGCCGCCTTTGGGGCCGATGCGGTGCTGCTGGACGCCGACTGCTGCGATCCGTTCTACCGCAAGGCCATCCGCGTCTCGGTGGGGGCGACGCTGAGCGTGCCGACGGCCCATATCGGCAAGGGCGAGGACGCGGTGGACCTGCTGGCCGGCGCCGGCTTCACGCCGCTGGCCCTGACGCCGTCGGCGGGGCGGGCGCTGGCTCAACTCGACCCGCCGGCGCGGGCGGCGGTGCTGCTGGGGACGGAGGGGCCTGGTTTGTCGGCCGAGGTCATCGCCCGGGCCGAGGGGATCGGCATTCCGATGGCGGGCGGCTTCGACTCGCTGAACGTGGCGACGACCAGCGGGATCGTTCTGCATCACCTGAGGTTCGGCGGCGGTGCGCGCCGCTGATCTTGTCCACCGGTTACCGGACGCTCTAAGGTCCGGCCAAACAGTAGAGTTCGGGAGAAACGTCATGCCGCAACTGAACCGTCGGGGCGCCTTCGCCCTGCTGGCGGGGATCACCGCCCTGTCGACCGCGAGCATGGCCAGCGCGGCCCGCAAGCCGGCCGTGCCGGAGCCGAGCGAGGTGCGGCCGCTGTGGCCGAACGATCCGCCGGGGTCGCAGGGCGTGACCGCCCAGGAGACGGTGACCGAGCGCAGCGACGGCAAGGGTCCGCGCGACCGGGCCGTGACCCACACCCGCAGGCCGACTCTCAGCCTGTTTCGCCCGCGCAAGCCCAACGGCGCGGCGGTGATCCTGATGCCCGGCGGCGGCTACGAGCGCGTCGTCATGGACAAGGAAGGCTTCGAGACCGCCCAGTGGCTGGCCGATCGCGGCTACACCTGCTTCGTGCTGCTCTACCGCCTGCCGGGCGACGGCTGGGGCGCGGGGCCGGACGCGCCGTTGCAGGACGCCCAGCGGGCCCTGCGCCTGGTGCGCTCGTGGGCGCCGGGGATGAAGTTCGCGCAGAACCGCATCGCCATCATGGGCTTCTCGGCCGGCGGCCACGTGGCGGCCAGCCTGACGACCCGCTTCGAGGCCGAGGTCTATGACCGCGTCGACGCCGCCGACGACCTGTCGGCCCGTCCGGACCTGTCGGCCCTGATCTATCCGGTGATCACCATGACCGCGGGCCTGACCCACGCCGGCTCGCGCAAGCAGTTGCTGGGCGCGGCCCCGTCGTTCGAGACGGTGCAGGCCTATTCGCCCGAGGCCGGGGTGGGCGGGCGCACGCCGCCGGTGTTCCTGGTCCATGCCGCCGACGACAAGGCCGTGCCGGTCGAGAACAGCCTGATGATGTTCGCCGCCCTGAAGGCCAAGGCGATCCCGGCCGAGCTGCACGTCTTCGAGGAAGGCGGGCACGGCTTTGGCCTGCGCTCGATCGCCGGCAAGCCGGTGGCGGCCTGGCCGGGGCTGTTCGAGACCTATGCGAAGAAGAAGGGGATTTAGCGCTTCTGGCCATTTCCCGTCATTCCCGCGCCCCTGTGGCGGGGACATCCGCCGCTACCGACAACCCGCCAGGAAGCGGACGGATTTGATGTTGGCTAAGGGTGGTTAGCAGACGATAGAAGCGCTTCATCATTGTGGAATGCAGCGCTGGATCGCATCGTGATCCCCGAGGTTTCCGATCACGGGCAATATCGATAGGGTCGCAACTCTACCGCGAGTGTGAATCCCTCAGAATTGATATGAATGGCCATGACCACTCACGAAGCCCCGCCGTCCGAAGCGTCAGCGCCAGCGCCACTCCCGACAATCCAACATCTGCTCCTTGACGCGCCGCTCTATGCGATCTTCGAGTTTGCAGACACCGACGAGACGCGAGACAGATTGGAAGCCCTACGGGCGGGAAACCTCCAGCTCGATGCGCACTGCATCTATTGCGAGCGGCCGAGCGTTTTCAAGACGATGAGAAGCGTGGGGGGTGGCGCAAGCCAAGCCGTCAATAAGGCTTGGATGCTGACGGACGCTCAATGGACCGTCGAGGTGAAGTGCGCCCGTTACTCTCACCACGCCTACAAATTTTACATGGCGATCCAAAAGTTCAAGTTGCGGAAAATCGGCCAGTGGCCGTCGCTTGAGGACATCGCGGGTGCCGACATTGAGAAGTATCGGTCCCAACTAAAGGACGGCTACTTCAGGGAATTGAAGGTTGCGACGGGTCTGGCCAGCCACGGCGTCGGGATCGGATCGTTCGTCTACCTTCGACGAATTTTCGAGCGCCTGATCTATCAACACCACGAAGAACTTCCGTCGCCCATCGACGGCTTTGCCAAGATGCGGATGGACGAGAAGATCGATGCGCTCAAGGCGATGCTCCCACCCGCACTAGTCAAGAACAAGGCGACGTACGCGATTTTGAGCAAGGGGCTTCACGAACTCGACGAGAAGACCTGTCAGCTTTACTTCCCGGTCGTTCGCGCGGCGATCATTCGCATCCTCGAACAGGATTTCCAAAAGCGGGAATCGGACAGGTTAGAAGCGGAACTTGCTCTTCAGATCAACGAGATCAACCGCGCGCTAAAGGGTTGATGCGCCACGTAGCTATGGCAACGGGGGAGTGTGAGGAGCTAATGGCGGACCTAGTGCAAATCCTGGCGGGTGGGTTGACGGGCGCTTTCCTCAACCAAGTCTGGACGGAAGTTCGCGGCCGGTGGAGCGAGCGTAAGGATGCCAAGGTCACGGCCCTGTTCATTATTGCCGAGTTGGACGCCTACGTGGCCGCGTGCGCGCACCGGCGACAGGACATCATCAACAACGACACAAGCGATGGGATCATCGGTCACCCGTGGCACACAATCCCTGAAGTCCCCCAATTTTCCGACAAAACCAATTGGCGGGCAGTTGGCCTGAAACCAACCCACAAGGTGATGTCGCTGCGGGCGACCGCCGCATCCCATAATGCCGAGCTTGAGGGGCTTTGGGATATCATCGACGCCGAGGATGTTGTGAACTGCGCGTCCGACTACTGCGTGGAGACTGGCCTAAGGGCTGCGGCACTGGCCGAAATGCTGCGCACGCGGTTCAAGATCGACCCTCTCGACGAAGGCGAGTGGGACGCCGCAAGCTACCTTCGCAGCCAAGGAAAGGTCATCGAGCAGCGGAAGCAGGATGAGTCTCGACGGGATGCGCTGAGACTTCCCGGCGATCTACCCTAGCGTGGGACCTCCATCGCTGGCTCTTACTCCCGCAACAAGAAGACCGAGCCCAAGAAGACCAATCGCCGAACGACGCAGATAGTGAATAGCCATTCTCCTGTCCGACCTAGACCAGAATAGGAACATTCAGAAAGTCGACAAGCAGATCGTCCCAACGTCGCCTAAGGGTCGTGAACCGAAGTTGGTCCCGCCGCCTGTTTCGGGCGGTCAAATCAGCGTCGCGAGCGGGTGTCTGTTTCGGTCAATACCCGCCCTTGTGGCGGGAGCCCCTCTGTCGGCCGCAAGGGCGAGTGAGGCGGCGTGCTCTTCTCGTGGAAGCGGAAGCAGGGTTTCCCGCCGCAAGGGCGTGTGTTCACCCAAGCCGGCACTTGCCCGTGGCGGCGACTTGACTGTTCTTACAAACAATTAATGAAAATTACTGCATCCGAGCGCTGGCCCCGGCGCCTCTACAGCATGTGCCAAGAACGATCTGCGCATTTCTCAATATATGCGCGCGGCATGTGAATTTATGTCTTGAGGCAGTCGGAGGGGGCTTATGAGTGGAGTAGAGATTTTTGCGCCGCGCACCGCCAAAAATCGGCGCACGTGGACCGCTGCGGCACTGATCCTGATCGTCGTTTTCTTTTTGGTCGGACAACTGACGACCATCTTCGCCATCTTGAAGCCACTGGGGTATCACAAGGCGGACCTTGATACGCAATGGCAGCCACTGGCTATCTACTTGGCCGGCGGAGGCGTTACCATACTTCTCATCGTTGCTTGGGCGTTGCTGTTCGAGCGCAGATCACCGGCGGCCTTGGGCTTCAACGGCAAAATGGCCGGCGCCTATTTGCGCGGGCTGGTCGTCGGAGGGCTTTGCCTCGGCGCCGTCGTCGGCGTCATTTTCGCGGCGGGTGGCTACAAGGCCGCCGGGAATTTGTCCTTGGGCTTGCTGGCGCCGGCCGTTCTGACGCCGTTTCTCGCCCTGTTCGCCGGGTATGTGATCCAGGGAGCGGCCGAAGAAACCATGTTGCGTGGCTGGCTGATGCCTTTGGTAGCCTCCAGGCACGGATTGATCGTCGCCGTTCTTCTCAATGCCGGCTTTTTTGCTCTGCTCCATGCGAGCAATATCGATCCCTCGAAGGAGCTCGTGCTCGGGCTCTTCAACCTGTTTCTTTTCGCCGTCTTTCTTAGCCTCTACGCCGTCAAGGAAGGATCATTGTGGGGCGTGTGCGCCTTCCATACGGCCTGGAACGCCCTGCTTGGTACGGGTTTTGGACTGGAGGTCAGCGGCCAGAAGGTCGCCATCGCACCGATCGTCGTGAGTTTGGCGCCGGTCTCGAGCGCACCGTGGTGGCTAACCGGTGGGGCGTTCGGCCCGGAAGCGAGCGTCGCCACGACGATCGTGCTTGCTGGAGGCTCCGCCTATCTGATCGCAAAGGGGGCCTTGAAGGCGGCGTCCAAGGCGCGGCCTAAAGCCGTTGCGGAAGCCCTTTCGTAGCCGAGCCCTGGTCGGTTGCGAACATAAGGCGGGCGGGAATGACGGGAGAACAGGTCGGGGCGGAGGGGAGGCTATGAGCCCCTACCGCCCCCCGATCGGATCCATCGTCGCCGCGCCCGGCACGTAGCTGTAGCCGCCGCGCTTGAGGTCGGTGGACAGGGTCAGCGGGGCGACGCCGCCGCCCAGGCGGGCGCGGTAGACCATCGTGGTCTCCAGGGTGCGCATCACGTAGTTGCGGGTCTCGCTGAACGGGATGCACTCGATGAAGTCGAGCGGGTCGGTGCTGGCGCCGCGCGGATCGCCGCACAGGGTCACCCATTGCGGCGGCCGGCCGGGGCCGGCGTTGTAGGCCGCGGCGGCCATGATGTAGGAGCCGCTGAAGCGGTTGATCATGTCGCCCAGGTAAACCGAGCCCAGGCGCATGTTGTAGTCGGGCTCGAACAGGCGATCGACGGTGTGGCTTTCGCCCAGCTTGCGGGCGACGCCGGCGGCGGTGGGCGGCATCAGCTGCATCATGCCGCGCGCGCCGACGCCCGAGCGGGCGCGGGGGTCGAAATTGCTTTCCTGGCGCGAGATCGAATAGACGAAGGCGGTCTCGGCGGCGCCGGGGATCGGCGTGAAGTGGTGGTCGAGCAGGGGATAGCCGCGCTCGGGCAGGATGAAGCCGCGCTGGGCGGCGGTGCGGACCGCGCGCATGGCCAGGTCCTGGTCGCCGGTGTTGCGGGCGAAGTCGACCAGCAGGGCCTCCTCGGCCGCGGTCGGCAGCTGGTCGTCGATATAGAGCACCAGGGCGCGGAAGGCGTCGTTGGCCCCGACGTCGCGCAGCAGCTTGGCGGCGCGCACCAGCTCGCGGCTCTCGAAGCGGGCGCGGTCGGCCTCCGTGATCACCGGGTCCTTGTCGAGCCGGATCTCCTTGATGCCGGCCTTCTCGGCGGCCAGCTGGCCGTAGAAGGTGGTGATGTACTTGGCGCCGTCGCCGTAGAAGGCCTGGGCGGCGATGGCGTCGCCCTGCGCCTCGGCCGCGCGGCCCTGCCAGTAGAGGGCGCGGCCGCGGGTGATCGGCGAGGCGCCGATCTCGGCGATGCGGCCGAAGTGGTCGGCGGCGGCGTCGGCGTCCTTGAGGCGCGAGAGGGCGATCCAGCCGGCGAAGAACTCGGCCTCGGCCGCGTCGGCGCCGCCAGGCAGGCCGGCGTTGGCGGCGGCGTAGGCCCCGCGGCTGTCGCCGTTCTTGATCGCCGACATGACCAGCTGCTTGCGCTCGCGCCAGATGGCGCCGGCGACGTCGTCGGAGGGCGGCGGGGCGGGGAAGTAGCGCACCAGCTCCAGCGCCATCACGTCCATGCCCTTGCGGCGCAGGGCCGAGGCGCGCTCGAAGGCCACGCCCGGCGACAGCTGCTGGGCCGGGGGGAGGGCGGCCACCAGGTCGTTGGCGTTGCTCGCGCCCGAGCGCAGGGCGATGCGGGCCAGGGCGGCGGCCTGTTGGTCGGCCGGCAGCAGGGCGATCATGTCGCGCGCGGCCGGGCCTTGCTGGCCGTAGAGCAGGACGTCGGCGCGGCGGGCGTGGTCGTCGGCGGTCAGCACCGCGCCGAACCGCGCCAGCATGGCCCGCTGGGCGTCGACCTCGAAGCTCTTGCCGCGCCAGAACCGGCGAATGAGGTTGGTCGCGTCCTGGGCGCGGCCGCTGGCCTGGTAGGCCGATGCGAGCGCCATCGCGCCCTCGGCCGTCAGCGGTTCGGATCCGCCGAACCAGGCGATGGTCTGGGCCGGCGTCAGGCCCGAGGTCGAGAGGGCCTTTTCGGCCGGCAGGTCGCGGCGCGAGGCGCGGGGCCAGCCGACCAGGTCGCGGCGCGCCTGGTCGAGCTCGAAGAAGCTCATGCTCTCGGCGCCGACATCGGCCAGGGCCCAGAGGGCGATCTTGCGGGCCAGCGGGTCGGAGATGCCGGTCATGGCCGCGCGCACGGTGGCCGCCGAGCGCTGGCCCATGACGGCGGCGCGCAGGTTGGCCGCGTCGCTGTCGGACAGGCTGGAGTTGTTGGCGGTGTAGGGCGTGCTGATCAGGCCGGGACGGGCCGAGCCGGTGTAGGGCTGGGGCGCGGTCGGCAGGCCCTCTTCGTCGGTCTGGCCAGTCTGGGCGTCGGCGACGCCCGAGATCAGGACCAGGCTGGCGCAACCGAGGAGAAGCCGACGAATCCCAAAAGCCAAAACGCGGTCTCCTTCACGAGCGGGCCCAGGGCCCCTATCTTGTCTACGACGGCTTCGAGGGCCGATTTGGGGCCGGAACCGAGACGATGCACGCTCTATAGCCCGGTTCGCCGCCGGATCGACCCGTCCAGGCGGGCGTAACCCTCGAAAAGGTCAGCTCGGCCAGTTGCGGTCGGGCGGCGCCCGGACATATTGTCCGCCCCCACGTTTCAGCCGCAACTCTCGCGGCGTCTGCTCACGGCAAATTGCAAGTCATGGTCCATTCCCCGTTCAAGGGCGTCATCCCGGCCCTGGTCACCCCGTTCCAGAACGGCGAGGTCGACGAGAAAGGCTTCGTCGCGCTGGTCGAGCGCCAGATCGCCGGCGGCGTGCACGGCCTGGTGCCGGTCGGCACCACGGGCGAGACCTCGACCCTGTCGCACGACGAGCACAAGCGCGTCGTCGAACTGTGCGTGAAGACCGCCCGCGGCCGCGTGCCGGTGATGGCCGGCGCCGGCAGCAACTCGACCGACGAGGCCATCGACCTGGTGCGCCACGCCAAGACCGTCGGCGCCGACGCCGCCCTGGTGGTGACGCCGTACTACAATCGCCCGAGCCAGGAGGGCATGTACCAGCACTACAAGGCGATCAACGACGCCGTGGAGCTGCCGGTGTTCGTCTACAACGTGCCGGGCCGCACGGGCGTCGACATCTCCAACGACACCCTGGCGCGCCTGTCGAAGCTGCCCAACATCGTCGGCATCAAGGACGCCACCGGCGACCTGACCCGCATCAGCCTGCAGCGCATCACCTGCGGCGAGGACTGGGTCCTGCTGACCGGCGATGATCCCACGGCGCTGGGCTACATGGCCCACGGCGGCCACGGCGTGATCTCGGTGACCTCGAACGTCGCCCCGGACGCCTGCGCCACCTTCATGAACGCCTGCTTCAACGACGATTGGGAGACGGCACGCTACTGGCAGGACCGCCTGATCAAGCTGCACAAGGCGCTGTTCCTCGACTCATCGCCTGGCCCGACCAAGTTCGCCCTGGCGCAGCTGGGCCTGTCCACGGAAGACGTGCGCCTGCCGATCACGCCGTGCAGCGAAGCCGTGCGTCCCGCGATCCTGGAAGCGATGCGCGAGGCGGGTCTGGTCTGATGACCAAGCCGATCGCCGAGAACCGGCGCGCCCGGTACGACTACTTCATCGAGGAAACCTTCGAGGCCGGCATCATGCTGACCGGCACCGAGGTGAAGAGCTTGCGCGTCGGCCGGGCCAACATCGCCGAGTCCTATGCGTCGGTCGAAGGGCGCGAGATCAAGCTGATCAACGCCGACATTCCGCCTTATGGCCACGCCAACCGCTTCAACCACGAGCCGCGCCGGCACCGGAAGCTGCTGCTGCACCGCAAGCAGATCGAGAAGCTGATCGGCGCGGTGCAGCGCGACGGCCGCACCCTGATCCCGCTCAAGCTCTATTGGAACGAGAAGGGCCTGGCCAAGCTCGAGATCGGCCTGGCCAAGGGCAAGAAGAACCACGACAAGCGCGAGACGGAAGCCGCCCGGGATTGGGCGCGCGACAAGGCGCGTCTGATGAAGGGCGACCGGGGGGATTGATCCGTCCGTGAGGAACCTCCCCCTGTGGGGGAGGTGATCGCGAAGCGATCGGTGGGGGAGTGGTTGCCGACCCCGCCGATGTCCCGGAAGCTGAAAACGGCCCCCCACCGGCCTCCGGCCGCCTCCCCCAGAGGGGGAGGTTCCTTGGTTCAGATGCTCCCCCTTCAGGGGGAGGGTTTTGATCCTGGCCCCAACCTTGCTCCTCCTTCCGCGAAGGAGTCCGCCCATGTCCGATATTGGTGCAAAACCGGCCAAGGCCGCGCGTCCGCTGTCCCGTGGCGGGCCGCTGGATGCGTTGCGGTTCTTCGCGGCCTTCTTCATCGTGGTCTATCACTACGCCGAGCAGGCGCCGGTCTCGCTGTTCTCGATCCATCCGGCGTTCGGGCGCGGCTATCTGGCCACCGACTTCTTCCTGATGCTGTCGGGCTATGTGCTGGGCCGGGCCTATGGGCCGCGGTTCACCGCCGGCCAGGTCGACGACCGCGCCTTCCTGCTCAAGCGCGTGGCCCGGGTGTGGCCGGCGCACCTGGTCATGATCGCCGCCTTCGTGGCCCTGGTGCTGGCCACCTCGTTCCTCGGCCTGCCGGCCCGCAATCCGCAATGGTACCAGTGGGACCAGCTGCCGGCGCAGATCTTCCTCATTCAGACCTGGGGCTTCCAGGGTCCGTCGGGCTGGAACATGCCGACCTGGACGCTGTCGGCCCTGCTGGTCTGCTACGCCCTGTTCCCGACCATCTGGCGGGTGTTCGGCAAGATCCGCTCGCCGTGGCTGGCCCTGGCGATCGGCCTGGCGATCTTCGTGGCGGTGGACGCCTTCGCCCGCGCCGCCTTCGGCCTGCCGTCGTTCCACCTGCACCTGCGCAACGGCCTCTACCGCGCCATTCCGCTGTTCCTGATGGGCGTGCTGATCGCCCGCCTGGCCCGCGAGGTGGTGATCGGCCCGAAGCTGGCCGACGCCCTGGCGGCCTTCGCCATCGTCGGCTTCGTGGCGCTGAACGTGGTCGGCGAATACGCCTATCCGAGCCTGGCCTTGCTGGGCCTGCTGATCTTCGCCGCCAGCGGCTCGGCCCAGAACGGCTGGACCTGGGCCAAGACCGGCGGGCGCCTGTCGTTCTCGCTCTATCTGACCAACCAGTTCGTGGGCGTGGTGTGGTTCGCCCTGCAACGCGTCCTCGACCAGAAGGTCGAGCTGCACCAGGCCGCCCACTGGGTGATCTGGGCCATGGCCTTCCCGGCGGCGATCGCCTTCGCCTGGGTGTTCGAGCGCCTGGTCGATGCGCCGCTGCAGGACTGGCTGAAGCCTTACCTGGAGCGGTTCACCGCCGGTTGGGGCAGGAAGGCCGAGCGGAACCCCAGCGCCCAGACGATGGTTACGACCTCACCTTGAAAAGGAGGGGCCTTGAAAACAAGGCCCTGAAATCGCCTTGCCGTTCGCGGCGAGATAGGCGACGAGGGATAAAACGCGCGTTCCAAACACTACGCGCAGAAACAGCGAGCCTGCTTATCCGCTTAGGTCAATCCGAAGCGGGCAGGCTCTTAGGGAGTCGTAACTGTATGCTCAGGACCGCCATCCTCGCCGCCGTCGCCAGCGCCGCCTTCGTCGCGCCGGCCATGGCCG
>Ga0160495_100251_pt1 | contig 44508 bp, 59 predicted proteins | sample DID4MG_4_FD_108251 | JGI IMG/M metagenome (GOLD analysis project Ga0160495, IMG submission 108251) | Enriched soil microbial communities from UW Madison campus, WI, USA - DID2933_E24_FP4 MG | ecosystem: Environmental > Terrestrial > Soil > Unclassified | place: USA: Madison, Wisconsin | collected... | reverse complement strand
CGTCACCGAAGTGCAGCACCAGCTGCTCACGGCCCGGGACCTCGTAGTAGGTACACATGGCAACATTCTGGCAGCAGGGAGCTATACTGTAAATATGTACAGTCTTTGGAATTCCCCGCTACCCGTGCCGTACGACGCGGCGGCGCAGTCGCTGGCCTTGCCCCTGTGCGGGGTAAGCGTGCGTGCGGGGTTTCCATCGCCTGCCGATGACTTTGTGGTGGAGCGGCTGGACATCATGCAGCTTTTGGTGAAGCACCCCCAGGCCACCTACTTCTGGCGCGTGCGGGGTGACTCGATGCGCGACGCTGGCATTGAGGACGGCAGCATCATTGCGGTGGACCGGGCGATCAAGCCCAAGCACAACAGCATCGTTGTGGCCATTGTGGACGGCGAATGCACGGTGAAGTTTTTGCACCAGCGTGCCGGCCGCATCAAGCTGCGCGCGGCCAACCCAACCTATCCCGACATCATCCCCCGCGACAGCCAGACCATTGAGGTGTGGGGTGTGGTGAGCGGGTGCGTGAAGCTGTTCCCCACCTGAGCAGATGGGAGGCCAGCATGTACGCGCTGGTGGACGGCAACAACTTCTACGTGAGCTGCGAGCGGGTGTTCCGCCCCAGCCTCAACGGCCGCCCCGTGGTGGTGCTGAGCAACAACGACGGCTGCGCCATTGCCCGCAGCAATGAGGCCAAGGCACTGGGCATCAAGATGGGGGCGCCGTGGTTCCAGATCCGGCACATGGAGGAAACCCACGGCCTGGTGGCGCTGAGTGCCAACTTCACCCTGTACGGCGACATGAGCGACCGCATGATGAGCCTGGCGGCGGGCCTGGGCCCCACGCAGGAGGTTTACAGCATCGATGAGTCGTTCATCGGCTTGCAGGGCGTACGCGGCGACCTGACCAAACGCAGCCAGGCCATACGCGACCGGATCAACCAGTGGGTGGGCATCCCTTGCGGCATCGGGATCGGGCACACCAAGACGCTGGCGAAGCTGGCCAACTACATCGCCAAGACGGCCGAGCGCAAACCCGGCAGCTACCCCGCCGAGCTGGCCCAGGTGTGCAACCTGACCGCCCTGCCCGCCCAGGACCTGGACGACGTGCTGCAGGCCACGCTGGTGGAGGAAGTGTGGGGCGTGGGCCGCAAGATCGCAGCGCAGCTGCATGAAGGTGGCGTGCACACCGTGCTGGACCTGGCCCGGCTGGACCCAGCCACCGTGCGCAGGCGCTGGAGCGTGGTGCTGGAGCGCACCGTGCGCGAACTGCAGGGCATGCAGTGCATTGACCTAGACGATGCACCAACACCCAAGAAAGAGATTGCCTGCACCCGATCATTCGGCCACGCGGTGACAGAGCTGCCACCGCTGGTGGAGGCCGTGAGCGAGTTCGCCAGCCGCGCGGCCGAGAAGCTGCGCAAGCAAGGCAGCCTGGCCAGCCAGCTGCTGGTGTTCTGCCACACATCCCCTTTCCGACCCGGGCCCCGGTTCAACCGCAGCATCGTGGTGCCACTACGCCGCCCCACTGCCGACACCGGCAAGCTGGTTTGGGCTGCTGCTGCAGGCATGCGGCGCATCTATGAGCCCGGCTACAAGATGGCCAAGGCCGGGGTGATGCTGCTGGACCTGGTGCCTGGCAGCGTGCTGCAGGGCGAACTGGATCTGGAGGAAGAAGACCACCGCGACCGCACCAAGTTGATGGTGGCGCTGGACACCCTCAACCAGCGCTATGGCAAGGGCACCGTGCATTCAGGTGCCACGGGGGGCACCAACAAGGGCAAGGACTGGGGGATGAAGCAGGAGAGGCGCACGCCGCAGTACACGACGCGGTGGGAGGATGTGCCGGTGGCGAGGGCGTGATCAAGAGCCACAGCACATTTCAAGACATCCCCAAATTTCTCTTGGCATCCATGTAACAAATTGATAGCATTAAAAATTAAATTCACGAGACAACAATGATAGTTATTATTTCCGGATACTTATTAACACTTATAACTGGAAGCACCTACCTTTTAGCATGCATAGCTTTAAATTATTTCGCCAAAGATTTTGAGCCACTAAAAATAATTACCCAGTGCAGCCTCATTGGGCTCATTGGAGGCTGTCTTTACTGCTTAAGAGCAGTGTATATCAATCGCTGCGTTCACAACAATTGGAATAAAGATTGGCATGCATGGTATTTCTTAAGACCACTTGCCAGCCTCATCAGTGGTGGCGTTAGCTATCTCTTTTTGAAAGCCGGCCTACTGGTTCTCGATTCAAGTAGAACTACAGATTCTTCAGAAATAGGTTTTTTTGCCCTAGCTTTTGTCGCAGGCTTAAATGTGGATAAATTTGTAGCAAAGATTGAAAGTGTTGCCCAAGCAATATGGGGCATCGAAAAATCACGATCCTCGGCAGATAGCGCACCCAAAAACACTGAAAAATAATGGCGACAATTCATCTTCTCAATGTATCCCCCGGAGACTGCTCGATTATTCAGCACAACTCTGGCCGCTCGACCATGATTGATATGTGCGGCGGCAATTTAGAGGTTCGACAAAATGCCATGGCGATGGAAGCAAGGGCAACCGGCCTACTAAATATCTTTAAAGAGGCCCAAGGAATCAAAGGCAACTATAGGATGTGCGAACGCCCATCGAATCCAATCAACTATATAAAAACCTTCGGAATTGGGAAAATATTTAGAATGATTGTGACGCATCCTGACATGGATCACATGGACGGATTAAACGCACTACACAATGAGATTGGATTTCAAAATTTTTGGGACACAGGCGCAAGACGCGAAGCACCTGATTTCAAGAATTTTTATCGCTATAAAGAAGAAGACTGGATTAAATATCAGCAGTTAATCAACGCAAAAGTTGATGGCGTAACCACATTAAAAAAACTCGCTGGCGCAAAATTCGCCTACGCGAATGAACAAGGCAAAGATGGAGGTCATGATGGCCTGTACATCCTTGCACCAAATGAAGAACTTCTGTGTGACCCAGATGTTAACGATGATATTAATGAAGCATCTTATGTGATTCAATACTGCTCAGCCGCCGGAAATATTATATTTGGAGGTGACGCACACGACAAATCGTGGGAATTTGTCATAAAAACCAACCCAGATTTAAAGAATAATTGTGCAATATTACTCGCGCCACATCATGGCAGACACTCTGACAGGGATTATTCCTTTCTCGATTTTCTTAAACCCAAAATAACCATACTCGGGTGTTCTCCATCAAAGTACATTGACTACTCTCAATGGAGTCGGCGCAACCTTGAAATACTGACATCAAACCAAGCTGGAAACATCGTCATTAATACCTTCGACGATGGATGTAATATATATATTGAAAACGAGAAATTTGCACAAGATCATGGCGTCGCCGGGTTAACCAATGAACAAGGTTACCACTTCTACAAAACAATTAAGAAAAATTAGATTTTTCTTTATTGACAAAGCACCCCATAATTCAAAAAAGATCATTGCAATATTGCAGAACTGAATGCATACATCAACCAATAATCTCCCCAGACATGGCAGCCCAGAACATTATTGACCTTCGCCCACACCATCCTGGCATGGCCGAACTGCACCGCCGGGCGTCCAACGCCTTCCGCACGCACTGGATCAAGCACCCAGGCAAGACACCGCAGAAGCTCGTCCTGAACCCAAAGCAGGCCGAAGACTTGGCCCTGTGCAGACTCTACGGCGCCTCATCCATGGGGAGCGCCTACAAGGTGGACAAGAACAAGTTCAACGACCGCCCTATTGAAGTCGCGGACTCAACGGCCGGCGCGCTGGTGGCCCATGACGGCACAGAAATGCCGCTGGCCGAATACGACAAGATGCCTGCAGCCTGAGAGCTACTTCGGCCAGGCCGCCCGCAGCCCCCCCGAGGTCTGGGCGAACGATCCCGACTACTCGGGCGGTTACTGGCTGCTGGTGTACATCGACCTGGCCAAGGTGTGCTCGAAGGCCGTGCGCCCGAACATCAGCCTGAACGAGGCCCTTGTTCAGCGCATCGACGCTGCAGCGAAGGCGCGCGGGCAATCTCGCTCTGCGTTCCTGGCCACGGCCGCTGAACACGAGATGGCCGGCGCTTGATGCATCGACACGGCGATCATCCAGCTCGATCCCCATTTTTCACTAGAACAGACAGGATCATCAAATGACCATGTGGAAATCTGACAAGCACCTCGTGCAAGGGGTCATTCAACTTGACCGGGTGGAGCTTGGCAGCCTTACTTGCTTGGCAACTGGCAAGACCGAGTTCGATTTCACGCGACACCATGCCGTGTTCGCGGAATTTGAAGTGAGCTGCCCTCAGTGCGGCATCGACGAGCACTTCACCCAGAAAAACATAATCACCGACGATGGGGCATAGGTTCGGATGATTCTGTGTATGCGGCTGGCACCGTGCGCAGGAGGCCTTCGCAGTGCTCAATCTCGACACGGGAGACTTTAGATATGCAATGGGCAATTCAAGCATGCAACATCCTAGTGATCGTGTTTTCGGCAGCCGCCGCCTATTACTGGCTGCGCTCGGCGCTCGTAAAGGTGCCAGAGTACGAAAATCCGAACGTATCGCCTGCGATGAAAAATTCAATGTCGTTTCGGATGATTGAAGCACTTGGCGACGCCATGAAGACGCAAGCAACGTACGGCGCGCGCGGTGCGTTTTGTGCTGCTCTAGCGGCGGCTGTCACCGCCGTTCTTTTGGTCCTGCCCTACTTCCCCCCTTCCACAACGCCCTGAACTGGCCGGGTGCACACCGCGAGCGCCGCACGCAGCTGCACCTCGTACCCCTCGCGGCGCTCGATTTCTGCCGTCGCCGCCTGGGCGAACTGGTCAACATCTGCCCCCGGATGCAGGGCTTCGGTCGGCATCACAGGCCGGGCCGGTATGGGCTCCTTGCACTCCACGGGCACAGCCACGCTCACGCGCTGGATTTCCACATGATTTCCGCGTGTACCGCAGGCAGATAGAACGCAAGTAGCTATCAAAGCAATAGCACTTTTCATTGCTTCGCCCTCCCCTTGAGCCATTCGTCCACCCGGGCCTGGGCGCTGGCGCAAGCATCGCCCAGCACGGGCGCAGGGGTGGACAAGATCAGATCTGCCCGCTGGTTGTGCCCCTGGGCAGCGCTGGCGGCGGCGGCCCGGGCGGGCGCGGCATCACGGGCCCGCTTGTCCGCCAGCTCGCGCAGGTCGTCCACGCTGTCGCTGCAGGCGCTGGCCGCCTGGCGGGCGCCGTCGCGCTGACCCTCCATGTCGCGCAGGGCGGTCTTTGCCACTGCGGTGTCGTCGCGTTGGCCCAGATAGGCCCAGCCCAGCAGGCCGTTGGCGGCGAGGCTGATTCCCAGCATCACCAGCATGGGGTTGATGGCGGGCATCACAGCAGCACCGCCTTTGCCGCCTCATACAGCGCCAGCCGGTCGGCCAGGCCGTTGGTGCCACCGTTGATGCGCTTGGTGATGCGGATGAAGTCGCCCAGGTCGGCAAAGGTGTTGAGCTCGCGGCTGTGCCAGAACCAGGCGGCGCTCATGGCAGCCAGGTCGGGGCGCTCCAGCAGGGCGGGAAAGGCCTCCAGATCGGGCACGTTGGGCAGGTACGCGGCCAGGCCGTCGCAGGTGGCGCGGTAGTTGGCGCGGCCAGTGGTCTGGATGAGGCCGCGCCCCATGTAGCGTTTGCCGTCCCCGGGCTGGGTGTTGCCCAGGTCTGCCCTGCCCTCATACCGCTGCTGGGCGGGCGTGGGCCCCCAGATTTCGCGCACGTACGCGAGGCGGCCGGATTCGTGCCCGATCTGGGGCAAGTAGCAGACCAGGCGGGCAGGCGTGTTGATGGCGAAGGTTTCGCAGGACTTGATGATGTGCGGCAGCCAATCATCAGCCCTGGCGGCGGTGCAGCCGGTGGCGGCGCGCAGTTGTGGTGCAGTGAGCATGTCAGCCCTCCTTGACGCGGGTACGAACGATGAGCGTTGCAAACCCCAGCAGCACGCAGGCGTCCTGCAGCGTGGGCTGCTCCAGCGGCAGCAGCGGGGTGATGAGTGCGCCAGCGCCGCCCACAGCCAGCAGCCCCCAGGCGATGGCCTTGAGCCATTCGGTGGCGCGCTCGCGCGCTGGCAGGCCGCGCCTGCAAGGGGCTGTACGCTCCAGCTTGTTGAGGGCCTCGGCCAGCACGATGAGGCCTGACACCCAGTGCACCACGGCCAGCGCGGTGATAAGTGACGTTGCGGTGGTCATGGCGTGGCACCTCCCCCGGGCTGCTGCGGCGCGGGTTGCACCTGGCCGCTGATGCGCTTGATGGCGAACACCAGCACCTGCTGTGCACCGCCGCCCACGGCAAAGGCACCGCCCAGCAGCAGGCTGTCGGGCAGCTGCGCAGCCAACAGGGCCAGCGGTGCCAGGTAGCCCGCTGTGAGACTGCTGGCAATAGCCACAAACATGCGTCGCACAGTGGTGCGCAGCAGCTCGCGCCAGGTGTCGCTGCTGCCGGGTACTGCGTTGAGCAGGATGATGGCCACCAGCGCACCGGCAAAGCCCGCGATCAACACATCAACCCGCAGGCCCAGCGATACGCCAAACGCGCTGATCACGGAGCTGGCGGCCGTGGCGGTGGCCACTGTCAGCACGCCCGCTGCGGTGGATGAAACAGGTTCTGGCATGGGCTCCCTCTGGTTGGTTGTTGTTTGTGTGCGCCGCGAGTCGATCAATCGCTGATGGTTTTATTCATCGTCGGAGCCGCGCTGTAGGTCACTACGGCCGATGCACCGGGGCGCAACTGGAAGCTGACGTTGGACTGCGCGTGAACCTGTACCCCTTCGACGGTGACAGAAGACACCGTGCCACCCCGGACGTACACCGTTTCTGGTCGGCTCGCAGCGGTATAGGTGAAAGGCGATGCCCCAACCGTGATTGCCGCCGTGGAGCCCGAAGCCCCTTCATTTCGCGCCACCACGCTACCGCTACCGAGCAGGTTTTCGTTCTGAATAGATGTGCCGTTGCCGACGATCTTGTTGTCGGTAATGCGCACCTTCGTGTAACCAGAACCCGCGAAGGTAATTCCGGAGGTCGCATTCCCCGAGAAGTCGTCATACGCACCAATATCCATATCCGAAATTCGGACATCAGGGATACCGTTGTTGAAGTAGAAGCCGTAGGCGTTACCAGAGACGTTGCCTCCAATAAAACTAAGCTGCGAGACATTTACACCACCGACATTCACCCCAGCGCCGCTATTCAGGTTAGCTTGTAGGTTGTAGCAGCGGACGCCCTTGATAGTCGCGCCACCGGATGCGATAAGCGTAAGCCCAGCATTACCAGAAGAAGCCCAACAATTAATGAACGTTAATCTCCGAACCGTCCCGCCGTTTGGATTAACGTAAATCGGATAGGTGCAATTATCAAAATAGCAGTTGCTTGCTATCAGGTTAAGCACTGGACCGGATGCCGCCGTGGGATCAATCAGCAACCCCTTGCCCTGCTGGATGATGGAGACGTTGTCGATCGTCAGAGAAACGCTGTTGCGAACACGTATGCCCGCTTCAGCCACATTGGCCGGAGACTGAGCGCCCATGATCACGTTGCTGATCGTCTGGGAGTTATCTCCGCCACCCGTGTCAATACGAATACCGTTTGTGGCTGCACTCAAAAAATGCCCATGCCGAATCTGCGCTACGTTGCCATACATCACCACACCCCGGTAATCCCCGGTCATGTAGAAATCTTCGATATACGACTCAATACCACCGAGGTACACATACATGCCCCCGGTCTGGGTTGTTTCAGCCTGAAAACCCATGGACTCCACACCACTGCCATACCCCATGCATGAAAACAGTGCAGTGGGCGCAGCGGAAATAGAAACGATTCGGGTTGCGTATCGGCCATCACCCATCACAACAGTGCCAGCCGCAAGATCGGGAGCGCCACCTGCATATCGCCATGTCCCGGCCGGGATACGCCAACGCTTGCCCTGATTCGCCGTGGCGCATGCGACTATCGCTGCAGTGTCGTTCGCCACACCGTCGCCGACGCCTCCGTAGTCAAGCGGTGTTTCGTACTGATCGCGCAGCTTGTTGAGCAGCGGGCGAAGTACGGCGCCAATCCCGGGCGCCAGGAAAGCCACCAGCGTGAGGATCGCTGTCTTGAGGTTCGCCCAGGTAATCTTGACCAGCGACCAAGCACCGGCAGCGCTGTCCACATAGCCGAATTCATCGGCATCCGCCGGAGTGGCCTTGCTCGATGCCGCATGGATCAGCGCGGCCACATCCCCAGCGCCTCCGGTCGGCCCAGTGGCACCTGTTGCGCCGGTAGCACCAGTCGGCCCAGTGGCGCCGGTTGCCCCTGTACCACCTGTCGCGCCCGTGGGCCCGGTTCCACCAGTTGCCCCTGTGCTGCCAGTCGCGCCGGTTGGCCCCGTAGGCCCTGTGGGGCCGATCGCCCCGTTTGCGCCATCGGTTCCTGCATTACCGGTCGCCCCTGTTGGCCCAGTAGGGCCAGTGGCACCCGTACTACCGGTGGCGCCTGCAGTTCCCGTGGCACCCGTGGGACCCGTCGCCCCAGTTGCACCAGCAGCGCCCGTGGAGCCAGTAGGCCCAGCCACCGTGCTGTCGGCGCCGGTCGCACCAGTAACGCCAGTAGCTCCGGTAGATCCTGTCGGACCAGTTACCCCCGTTGGTCCGGTAGCACCTGTCGCGCCGGTGGCTCCCGCAGAGCCCGTGGCCCCGGTGACGCCTGTCGGCCCAGTGGCTCCTGTGGCGCCGGTTGCTCCGGTCGGTCCCGTGGCGCCCGTTGCGCCTGTTGCCCCCGTGGGGCCCGTTGCACCAGATCCACCACCAGGGCCAGCCGGGATCACCATCGCAAAATCTGCGGGCAGCGCGGCCGGAGGCCGCACGACACGAAGGCGCAGCACTTCAGGCAGCAGCACTTCCAGTTCGATGGGCTCAGACATTGGGAGTCGCCCCCCGAACGATGTAGAAGCTCTGCGCCTCTGTGGGCAGCACGAACCCATCAGGGCGGCGCAAGCGCACATCGAACATCGCCAGTCCAAGGGGCCAAGCCGAGGTATCAAGGCAGCGCAACACGATCAACCGGGCAACAACCGGATCCACCCAGGCCACATTCAGCACAGCGACTGCTGCGCCTTTTTCAGTGACAACTTGGGACGATGGGACCCAGTCCGAGAAATACCCGTCCGCAAAGCGGCTGGGGATGCGTACATGCAGCTCAAAGCTCGCGCCGCGCACATGCTCGAAGGTCTCGCTATCGCAGCTGCTCATGATGGGATTGCCTCCAGATTGACGATGTGCAGGTATTGCGGTGTGACACCGGCCAGGCGCTGGTGGCGCTCGCGCTCGGCGGCCGTGTAGGCGTGGTGGTAGCCACCGGGGTGTTGGCGCCAGAGGCGCCCCACGATGGGCACATGGACTGGGCGCTCTGACGCAGGCAGCGGGGCATGCGGCTGTGCAAGGTGAGCCAGCAGCACGCCGTCTGCCCCCATGCCGCACTGGCGCAGCAGTGGCAGGGCCGCCATGCACAGCGCGCGGCGGATGAGCACCACGCCGTGGCAATACATTTGCAGGGCGTTGCGGTGGCGCTGCGCGTCATACGGGCCGGTCCACACGCGCGGGACACCCAAGGGCCGTAGGTCAGCCGACACGCGCTGTTCACCCACCCAAGCAAACGGGGCACCGGGGTTCTGATCGAGCGCCTGCAGCAGGGCCGCGAACGTGCCGCCGACGATGCGGTCGTCGGGGTCTGCAAAGCTCACGAACGGCGCCGACCCGCAGTCATAGCCCGCAGCGCGCGCAGCACCGAACTCACCGGGGATACCGGGCAGCCAATGCTGGTTGACGGGCTCGGCGTCCAGGTCCGCGCGCAGCTCTTGGGCCCATGCCGGGTTGTCCGCTGGCATGGTGAGAACGTGGCAGTCAATGAGGTGCTGGTGCATGGCTTACCCCAGCGGCGGCAGGCTTGCCACGTCGTCAATGTTGAAACCTGGCCGCAACACGATGCTGCCCACCACGCTGCCAGCCACGGAGGCTGTGCACGTCAAGGTGGCCCACCAGGGATCTGCCCAGTCCTCGATTTCTCCGGGCAGCACGGTGATCTTCAAAGACCCGTCTTGCACCACCACGCTCACGCCGTCCCACCATGCGATGTAGCTGGTGGATGGGAACGGCGGGGTATCGAGAGTCCAGGACCAGGAGACATCGCCAGAGCCAGCGCCCAAGGCAATCGCGCGCACTGTGGGCTTTCCGTCACCTTCGGCATACGGCGGTTGGATCTGGACATATCCGCCCACCACACCCCATCCGCTGAACTTTGGACGCAGCACCTGCAGCGACCACAAGCCCGAGCCTGCGCGCAGGGGGGCGCCGGTATCGGGGTCGTAGTAATACTCGGCCGCCACGGGCACCAGGTCCGGCAGCAGGGCCACACGCGCGGGGCCACCCTCGCCACCGCCGGGCGTCGGAGCAGCAACAGGGGCTGCCGTGGGCAGGCGCTGCATACGGATACCCAGACCGAGATTGGGGGTGCGCTGGATGACTGTCATACCACCACATCCATCTCAAAATCAGCGTACCCGGGCATGCGCACGGTGAGCGTGTGTGCACCGCGCTCAGCACGGAACTGCACCCGGCCCTCGGCGTCGGTGTTGGCCGTGTACAAGCCATCGAACGTTACAGCGGCACCCGCCAGCGGCAGTCCGCTGTCGTCGTACACCGTGAACGTGGCCACCCCGTCGCGGTAGGTCACACCGGTGGTGCCGCCCTCCGCAGCATCCACGGCGGTATGACGGCGCCGAAGCTCCACGCGCGGGGCACTTGCGGTGTGCATGCTGGCCGTGAGGTTGTACTGGCCCGCCTCACGGTCAGACACCACGGATGTGAGCAGCGCGGGGCCGGTGGGCGCGTGCGGGTGAGCCAGCTGCACGGTCTGACCTGCCACCAGCACGCCGACTCGGGACGCATCGACGGTGGCGGTGACCACCCAGGGCACGCGGGCCATGTCTGCCAGCCGAGCGGATGCGATGGCCAGCGCGTCCTTGGCGCGGCGCACACCGGGCAAAGCCATGTCCACCGGCAGATCACCCCAGCGCTCCACTGCATCGGGCGCAGCGATCTCCTGCGCGCCGCGTGCGGCACTGGCCGCCCAGTCCTGCAAGTAGGTGACGCGGGCCACCGTGGCCATGCCCGAGGCCTCCACACGGGCGGAGATGGTTTCTACCGAACGAGCATCCAGCACGGCCACAGGTTCGCCCAATGCGCGCGGCTCAGCCCAGCCCGGGCGCCACATCGCCCCCAGGGGTTCCACCACGGCGGCCAGGGCCTCGCGCAGAGTGACCTGGGCATCAAACACCAGCCCCAGCTCCAGAGTGCCATAGGCCGCGTCCAGGCCAGCCCAGGCATCCACGTCTTGCACACGGCCGCACAGGCGCATGATCTCGCGCACGATGGGGCCTGGCGTTGTGAGCGCTGCACCGGTTTGCGGGTGGCGGCGACCAACCACCGTTGCGGTTACAGCCTCCTTGGTGGTGGGCTGGGCCAGGCGCAGCACGGCGATGGGATGGCCCGTGGCGTCCAGCCGCTGGGCGAGCTGCCAACCCTCGGTCTTTTTGCCAGCAATGGTGACCCGCTCGATGCTGACGATGGGGTGATCAGCCACGATCCAATCCTGCCCCACGAGATCGATGGGCACGGGCGAGAGCGTGGCGCGGCCAAACACCCAGGGCAGCAGCTTGTCCGCAACGTCGGCACGGTAGCCGGGCAGATCGGACGCGCGGCGCAGCGGCAGCTTGTCGGTGAGGAGCAGTTGGGCGGCCATGGCGTCAGGCCTCCAATCCAAACTCGATGCTGGCGCCCAGCACCACGGACTGCACGGCGCCTGTGTACAACACGTCGCCGTCGCGCAGCAGTTCGGCCTGGGCGCGCAATGCGTCTGCCGTGGCCACCAGCTGGGTGTGCTGGCCGCGTGCGTTGTCCACCGACAGCGTGATGCCGGGCACCTCACCGTTGATGGCCGAATGCTCTTGCCCTACCTGCGCCAGGGTGGCGCCTGCGAAGACCAGGGGCGGAACAGTGTGGATGCGAAGTTCGTACATGCCCGCCCCCTACGCCAGTACAGCCCGCATGGGCAGGGTGAGAGACACCGCACGCTGGCCGGTGGACTGCCAGTTGAGATCCTCTTCCATGCCGATCTGGTCCGCGTCCACAATGGCCACGGACGCATCGCGCGGGGCCAGCAGGTCGGGGATCAGCGCCACGGGCTCCATGCCCTGCTCTGCCGCATGGTCCAGCAGCTCGATCAGATCGTCCGCGCAATCGCCCAGCAGCACTGAGCCGCCGCCCGAAAGGTCCCAGGCCCATTCGCCGCCCACGCCCGAACCACGATAGATGGCGCCCGGGTTGAGCCCACGACCGCGCGAGAGCCCGTAGGCGCGGGAGCGCTCGATACGGCTTGGAGTGACAGTGGGCTGCCAGCCCTGCCCGGCCCACAGCCAGCCGATGGAGCCCCCGGCACCCGCCCCGGTGATGGCCACGCGCAGGAAGCGGGCGGTCGAAGCCCCGGCCATAGCCAGCAACACCTTGGCATGTTCGACCGCAGGAGCAGTCCACTCAGTGGGGGCGGCCAGGCCGCCGCTGATGGTGACCGTGGCGCCGGCCGCGATGGTGTGCATGGCCAGCATGACCAGCTCCAGCGGCTGGGCGCTGCCCAGGTCAATGTCCAGCGTGACAGCCGGGCCATCCCACGCGAACGCCTGGCCGTCGCGCGGCTGGCGCATGCGGGCCGTGCCGTAGGTAGCCACGGCCTTGAACTGCCAGGCGTCGCCCTCAAGGAACGAAGGGGCAGCGCCTGGCACAGCCTGCAGCGTGAGACCATCGCCAAGGGCAAGGGGCGCAGCACCGTAGATGTCGGCCTCGGTCCATGCGCCACCGTCGCGGCGCCAGCGCAGGCGGCCGGTTTCGATGGCAAATGCAATGGCGTCACCCACTTCGAAGGGGATGCCGCCAGGCTGCAGCGCCACGGTGGCAGGCCCGTCGCTCCACTCTGTGGGGGTGTCGGGGTTGTAGAGCCAGTCCGGCAGCGCACCCAGGGTAGAGCTGCGTACGGTCCAGGTTTGTGTGGGGTCGCCATCGGCGCCGCCCGTGAGCGGGGCGGATCCGGCAGCGATGAGGGGAATGGTGAACCGATCACCCTCCATCCAGTCGGCAGCGTTGTGCGTGCCCCGGATGGTGATGGTGATCTGATCGCCTTCCTTGAGCCGGTGGTCACACTGCGTGACCAGGCCCACACCGAACTCGCGAGTGCTGACGATGGCGCCCGACGCATCGCGCCGGGCAGACACGTAGCCGCGATTGGTGAACATGGGGAGGTAGTACCCGGCGGCGTCTTCCCACCAATACGCGTCGCCGTAGTCACGCCAGCAGGGACTCCCCTGCAAACTGCTGGCGTCAGATTTTGGGAGGATGCCCGCCTTTGCCCGGCACAGATCCATGGCTGCGCCGTATTTGCGGGCGAACTCCTGCGTATAGCCCCCCAGGCCGACAACCACGTCGGACGAGCCAGACGGGCGTACCAGTGTGGCAAATGTGTCCATCTCCGCCTTGAAGGTCACCACGGCCGCATCCCAAGCATCCAATGCGTCGGTGTTGTCAGACACCTCCAGCAGCGCATCCAGCAGGACCTGGACACAGGCATTGGCCAGCTCCACGTCTCCCAGGTCAGCGCGCAGGTTCGCGTGCTCTGTGAGTTCGGACGGCGTGAGAGCCAGGTTGGTGCCGAGGAAACCGGCACGCCACTCCATGAGGTCCACCAGGCGCGTTTGAATTACGGGGTCCATGGCACCCCCGTCTTCAGGCGTGAGGCCCAGGCATTCCAGATTGATGGGCAGCGCGGCGGCGGACGTGCAACTGCACTCCGCTGGCGGCCGTTTGCGGTACACATAGGTCACCTCCTTGTCGATGGCTGCCGCTCCGAGGATGAGCGGCTTGAAGCAAATGGCGGGCAGGCCATCGTCCGCAGCGCGAGAGGCTGCAGTGAACCGGCCCGTGATGGCCGCAGCCGAGGCCACAGACACCGGGATGACAGGCACCGTGAATGCCACGGGGCCAGCGGCGTAGGGAACGCCCGTGTAGGCGGCAGGCAACTGGCCGCTGACGCCACCCGATACAGACCACGACTGAGCGCCGCCGTCGGTGCGGCCCATGCAGGTGATCGTGATGTTTTCTGTAGAGGCGGTTGGGGACACGGCGCCCACCTGCAGCGTGGCGCGGCGTGAAGCGGATGCAATGACCGGCAGCGCGTGTGCATCGGTGCGCAGGGGAATGTCGGTGACGGCCTGGCCACCTGGCGTGCGGTCTTCGGCCACCACACCCAGCACCTGCAGCAGCGCGCTGCGCGCCTGCACCTGGGTGAGGAAGTCGTACATGGTGACGGCGCTGTAGACCTCTGTCGCGGTGCCGTCGGTTACGGTGATGGTGTAGTCGCCAGTCACGGCGCGCACACGCGTGTCGGCCGGGACCTGATAGACCAGCGGAGGGTCCACCTGATAGGAGAACTTGCCGTTGCTCCAGGTCTTCCAGGCGCGGTGCACCGTGGGCAGGCCTGCGAATGCAATGCGAAGCGCCCCGGCCGGGATCTCGGCGGCCGTCGCGGCGGGCTGGCCCCAGTCGAACTCGGGGCCATCGAAAGAGCTGGAGCCAGCAGACAGAGCCTGCAGGGTGGCATACGGCAGGTCGGTGTACACCAGACCACGGACCACCGAGAGCGACACGGTGTTGCCCAAAACCCCAACCGCCCGAGCCGCCAACTGCACCCCGAAAAAGTCCAGCACTGCAGGCACGGGCGCCTTGCCTGCATCCAGCAGTGTGAATTGCAGGGTCTGCGGGTCGGCCCCAGCCTCCACCGACTGCACCTGCAGGGTGCCATTGCCAACGCCGTTGACCACGGGTGCGGTGGCGCGCACTTCGCCATCCGGGCCGCCCAGCACCTCCACATCGATCACCGAGTCGGCGCCGCCCGTGTACGGGCCAGCAGCCACCAGCGATCCATTGCCACGCCGCGCGCGGGACATGGTGAGGATCTGGGTGCTGGCGCGCTGCGTGCTGGCCACAATGGCCGCAGCGCGTGCCAGGTTGGCATAGTTACCGAGGATGCGGGTGCGGGTGATGGAATGCATGGCGTGGCTCAGATCGCGCCCTTGCGCTGCAGGTCTTTGAGGGCGGGTGCGAGGAAGCGGGCCAGGCGCTCGGCTTCCGCCCGGCTGGAGAAATCGACGCCGGGGTAGAGGTTGATGGAAACACCCGAACTCATGCCCGAGCCGGAGCCGCTTCCGCCACCAGCGGGCCCAGGGCGCGTGGTCTCTGTGGTCGTGCTGGATCCAGTGGTGTTCGAGCCCCCCGTCGGATTGGCAACGTTCTGGCGGGCCTTCTCGATCACGAGCTTGCTGATCGCCTCGGCAACGATGGAGAACCAGTCCTTGCTGGGGCCGTTCAGACCGTTGGCATCGTTCACGCCGGCGGGCTTGCCGTTCTGGAAAAACTTGTCCATCAGGGCGAGTGCATCGGCCTCGCTGAGCCCTGCGTTCTTGGCAGCGTTGAAGACGAATTCACCCGTGGGCACCGTCATCTGCTGGCGCTGGCCGTTGGCATCGAGGGTGAAGCCCTCTTTGTCCACGTTCCAGTATTTGCGCTTGGCTTCGGCGGCCTTCTCTGCGGCGGCGGCCTCGCGCTCCAGCAGAGCAATCTGGCGCTCGGTGTAATCTGCGGTGAGCTTGTACCGCATGTTGATTTCTTCCAGGGCATCGGCATTGGCCTGGATGGCTTCACGCGCACCATGCCAGCCACGGGACATGCGGCCGGTGGCTTCATCGGTCTTGTTGGCAAGTTCCAGCGTCGCCTTTCCAGACGCGTCTACAACAATGCGATATCCACGGGCGGCGGCCTCTGCCTCAACCCAGCTGGGGGCAATTCCCTTGTTGGCTGCAATGGCGTCTTCCGCTGCTTTGCGGAAGGCATTGGAGAGGTCTTCGGCTGTGGCAAGGCCGGATGCTCGAATCTTCCCGTAGTTGAGCACCGATAGATCCGCCTGCCGTTGCAACGCCGCAGAGCTTGTGACACCCAGCGACTTAAATGCATCCTCCACCTCCTGCGCCACCGCCGCCATCTTTTTGGCGTACTCATCCGCAGTCAACGCCCCCTGCCGCAGTGTCTTTGTCAACTCATCAAAGACCTGAATTGCCCCGTTGATGTCGCCTGCTGCCTTGAGTTCGGCATATCGCTTCTGCAGCGACTCAATCTTGTCCGCATGATCAGCAGCAGCAATTGAGGCCATCGCCTCTGCGTTTGCCTTCTTTTGGACGCTCACACCATAGTCCGCAGCGGCCTGTGCCCCCTTACCCAACTCCTCCGCCACCCTGGCAATGGCAGCACTAGTACGCACGCCCTGTTGCTCCGTCTCGGACATGGCCTTAGTGACACCAGCCCAACCCTCGCGCGCCAGCTCAGCACCCTTGGCTGATTCTTCCAGGGATTGCCGAGCCTTGTTCCCTAGCGCCTCACTGGATGCCGCCGTGGCCTCAGCCGACAGACGAATTTCATCAGCTGCCGCCTTGAACCGTGCCGACAAGCCGGTGAACGGGATCTTGGAGAACCAATCCAACAGGGTTGCCGCCCCCAGCTGAATGGCAGCCAGCTGCGCAGTAATCAGGCTCGAAGCCTTGTAGATGACAGCCATTGCGCCATCCACCCCAGCAGTCATCACGCCCCATGCCAGCTTTAGTACGTTTCCTGCGTTCGTCGCGTACTCGCCTACCTTGGTGAGCGATTCGTTGGTGCGATCCGCAAAGTCCTGCAGCTTGGTGATGACAACGCCAAAGTCCACCGTGGAAACGAAATCCCGAACAAACTGGATCCCGTTGCGCATGGCCGTGGCAATGGCCTCGCCAAAGCGCTGCACCGTGCCATCGGCCACGGCATTGCGGAAAGACGCAGTGAGTTCATCCACCGCCTGGCGGAGTACCGGAAGCACAGGCGTTCCCAGTACATCCTTGACCGTCTGCCACGCGTTGCCCAACGCCCCCAGCGAGCCGTTGAGGTTGTCGCGCAGCGTTTTGGCGGTGGCGGCGGCACTGCCCTCGGACGTCTTGAGCTTTTCGATCAGCTCATTGAGGGCGCCCACACCCTGATTGAGCAGGCCGCGAAGCGCTGGGCCCGCCTCGGTACCCACGGCCAGGATGGCGTTTGCGCCCTTGGGGCCCGCCACGGCCAGCTGCTTGAGGGCGTCTTCAAAGTTGGTGGTGGTGATACCCGCCAGTGCCAGTTCATTGCGGAACTTGCTGGCAGGGTCCAGAAACTGGGACAGGATGGCATTGAGCGCTGTGCCGGCACGGCTGGCATCAATGCCGCCGTCAGCAAACTTGCCCAGAATGCCAACGGTGGTCTCCAGGCTCAACCCCAGGGCCTTGGCCGCTGGTGCGGCGTAGCTGAGCGCCTGAGCAAGCCCGGTGACGCTGGTGTTCGACGCATTCGCGCCCATGGCCAGCACGTCGGCGTATTTGCCAGCGTCACTGAACTTGCCACCCATGGCGGCGATGATCTTGGTCAGGAACTCTGACGACTGCGCCAAATCGACCTCGCCAGCCCGGGCCAGGTTGATGACCCCGGGCAAGGCATCCATGGCCTCGGCGGCATTGGCCCCCGCCTTGGCAAGGTTGGTGAGCGCATCAGCGGTCTCCACATTGGAGAACCCCGACGATGCGGCGGCATCCTTGGCCAGCTTGGTGAGCTTGGCCATCTCCTCTGCCCCGGCGCCCGTGGCTGCCTTGACGCGGCTCATGGCCGCCTCGAAGTCGCCCGCACCCTTGACGACACCATTGAAGGCACTGATGCCGAAGTAGGACGCGATCAGCGTGCCCACGGCAATGACTGTTGCCCGCAGACTGAGGAACACCGCGGACGCGTTGTCCTTAGCGTTGATCAGGATCTGAATGGGCTGGAATGCCACGGTTGGAGCTTTCTGAAGTAGTGAGCAAGCAATGCAGCGGCTTCAACTGCCGCCCAAACAGGGGCTATGGGCGGCACTTGGAGACACCCAGCGCGCACTGGCGCTGGTGGGGGTGGGGTTACCTGGCCGGGTTGCTACAGCCAGTCAACACGGGCAAACGAGCCGTACAGCGTGTCGCCCGAGAGGCTTGGCACGTAGAGCACTTCGCCCTTGAAGGTAAGCGTGGCTTCTTCGTCGGTGATCCACGAGAAGTCGCCGTCCATCATCAGATCGATGCGGGGGATGATCAGACGCGCTTTGCGCCCATCGTGGTTGATGCCGCTGAAGACGATGCCGCGCTCCACGGTGCCGGGCTGGCTGAAGGCCGCCATGCTTTCGTACTTTGCGTAGCTGTAGTCCACAAACAGGGGCTGGGTGATTCCGGCCACCGACAGGAGGCGTGCGGTACCGTGCGCGGCGCTCAGGATCTCGTAGTGCACACCTTCGTCCAGCTCCACGGGCGTGCCGGTGCTGTCTTCGATGACGATGCTGGAGGCACCGGGGTGCTTGAGGAAGAAGGTATCCCCCACCGTCAGGGTGGGCAGGCGCTCTGCCGTGACGGTGCTGGCCGCGTGTTCGTCAATGGTGCCGAACAGCGCTGCAGCGAACATAGGGCCGTTGAACTCGACCAGCTCCAGCTGCACCTCCATGCTCTTGGCGCCGGGCAGGCTGGCCAGCTTGAGGCGGTTGCCCGAGCAGGTTTCGTTGATGGCCTTTTTTTCCTGCGAGAGGGTTGTGGTCAGCGTGCGGGTGGAACAACCCACCTCGCGCAGCTTGGTGAGGTAACCCATGGCGGCCGTACCGTTTGCGGTATCGAACACGCCGATTTCGACGGGGCCTTGCCCGCTCCAGATCATTTTGTCCATGTTGCTTGCTCCTGCCTGTGTGGTAGTGCTTGGTTGGGGTGGTGCTGATGGGGCTGCTGGCGTCAGACGGATGAGCCTGGCTGCAGCGTCACGTCGGCGGCATCGGTGGCAACGTCTTCAGCCACGCGCAAGGCCACCAGCCATTCCGCCTTTTTGGCGGACAGGGTGAGCACAGAGCCCGCCGGGTATTGGCGGTGGGCGTGCTCATGCGGCTTGAGGAGCTTGACGCGCTGTTTTTGGGTGTCAGTCGTGGACATGGCGATGGTCCTTGCAAAAAGTTATGGGTGTTGTGGGTGTGGCCGCTGCTCAACAGCCGGCACTGCAGCCCACCGAAAAACGCTTGGAATGGGTGAACAGCAGCTGGCAGCCAGCATCCTTGTCCATGGGATCGAAGGTCTGCACCTGGTTAAGCACCAGCGCAGTCCAGCCGTCGCGAGTGGCCGATGCGCCATGCACCTTGTGGCCATGCAGGGCAGCGAGCAGTGCCGTGAATGCAGCGTCCAGCTCATTGGCAGCACTATCGCCACGTGGAACGATGAGGGTGACTTCCAGAACGGGCGAGACATTGACCGAGCTGGCGCCCTTGGCGTCCCCCACGGTTGCCCCCCTGTACCGGATATCCAGCGCGTTCTGGGCCTGACGCGACTCCACACTGAGCCCGTCCCGCACAGACCAGGTCTCGAAGTGCGGGACGCTGCGCAGGTAAGTGGCGATGGAAGCAAGTGCTGCAAACATGGCGCTTAGCCCTTGGGAAAGATGCTGATGTCTGAGGCCCAGCCGCTGCTGTCACCCTGAACGCCACCGCCCACGACATAGACGACGCCGTCAATCACCAGCTCCGAACCCTCTGCAAGGCCGGGAGCATGGGCAAGATTGAGCGATACGCTGCAGGCCGCAGAGTCCATGACACGCCCATCACCACCAAAGCCATCAGACTGCGCGCGGTCGAACAGCACGCCGAAGGGCTCACCAGCCTGGTAGGTGGCGGTGGCGTTGGCAAGCATGCTCTCGACCTCTGTACCGAGGTCGGCCATGGCTTGGGCGAAGGGTGCGACGGCCACGGTGGTGCGCCTTATCGGACCTTCGCGGCCAGACTGGCGTTGACGCGGTACGGCACTGTGAGAGGGGCCGACTGCATCAACAGGAAGCGGACGCCAGGATCCTGCTCAACCCAGGACTTCGTGAAATACGGCAGGGCCTGCAGACCTGCAGCTTCGTCCTGAATCGCACCGTAAGCGCGAACACCCTCGACCTGCTTGCTGGTGAGAATGACCGTGTAGTCCGCCAGGAAAGGCGTGAGCGCGCCTGTATCGGGGTGTTCGTAAAAGCCGGAGTACACCCAGATGTCGTAGTCGCCGATGTTGCCCATGAACTTGGCGCCATCGCCACCCACGGTACTGGCCAGCGTGTCGGAACCACGGAAGCGGTCCAGCAACTTCTGCACGCGCTCGCTTTCGCTGAACAGCTTCCAAGACTTGAGATCCATCACCAGCGTGTTGGGCGCCGCACCAGATTGTTTGGAAACATCCAGCGCCCAGGCCTCGACATCGTCCAGCGGGTCAACGCCAGTTTCACCCCAACGGTCGCCAGCGGTCAGCTCCACAGTCAGGTCACCATGGCGCTCGAAATCCACCACTGTTTCGGGGTAGTCCTCGCCCTTCACTGTGACGCGGCCAGTAACCAGTGCTTCGATGGCCATCACCTCCTGGCGGCGAGTCAGCATGTCGAGCTGGTCGAGCAAGTCCTGGCGCAGCAGGAGCTGCATGCGCTGCTCAGGCGAGAGACTGCCGCCGATGGCCTCGCCGGCAGCCCGCTTGAGGGCGCGATTGGGGGTGAAGACGCGCTTGTCCTTCACATACGCCGGCTTGAACGTGGAGGTTTTGTAGCCCTTGCTGCTGACAACACGGCCAGGCACAGTGGGCAGAACGAACGGCGCCAGGCGCGGGCGGTTCTTGTTCACGTCAAAGTGAATTTCTTCAGACTCTTCCGTCTGGATCTCACCGAAGAAGTTGTTCAAGATGAAGGGCGCAGGCAGTGGCAGAGCCTGCACAACGCGCGTCAGTACGCCAGTGGTAAAGATGTCCATGGTGTGACCTCGTGAAATGGGTAGGGTTACGGAGCTGGGTGCGGTTGCTTTTGCAGCGCGCGTTACAGGATGGCGATGCCCTTGCTGCGCAAGGCTTCAGCCACAGTGGCAGCGGTGTGACCCGCTCCAAAAGTGAGCGCACTGGCGTTGAAGTCGCCGCGCTTGTAGGCCATGGCAGGCGTGGCAGCAAGCGTGGCGTCCACTGTTTCAGACAGCACGAGGTCAGGGACCGCACTTCCATCCACCGCAGCAGCTACGCTGGTGAGGTATTGCCCAGTGCCTGCGGCCACGGTCAGAGTGAACTTGTCGCCTACGACAAAATCAGTGCCGCCATCGGCGATCGAGAACTTGATCTGGTCGGCAAAGGTGGCGCCCACCGCCACGTCACCCAGCACAACGCCGGTGGGGTCTTCCACTCGGAAGGTGCCTGCATTAGAGGCCGCTGCAATGCAAGTGATGACGTAGGCACCCTTTTGCGCCCGCGACAGCAGCGGTGTGGTGGCATCCAAGGTCAGGGCGCCGTTGCCTGTGCCCGCGAATGCCGAGCTGGCGGTGCCCAGCGTGCGCTTGCCAAGTACGGCGCCACGTGGGTACACCGCGCCGGCTGCCAGGGTGATCTGCTGGCCCAGCAGCAGGTGGGCATTCCCAGCGATGAGGTTATCCACCGCCAGTTCGGAAGAAGAGAAGCTTGCGCGATTCATGGTGTGCGCTCCTGTAGTTTCGGGATGGGTTGAACCTGAATTACTTCAGGGCCAGGATCTGCGCTGCCAGTGCGGCTTCGTCGTCGCCGCCGCCTGCGCTGGCTTCAACGCCCGACACAGTCGGGTTGCCCATGGCAGCCATCGCCGCAGCAAAGCCGTTGCCGGCCGCCTTGGATGGCGCAGGTGCAGCAGCCAGGATGGCGCCAGACTGCTCTGCGCTCAGCCCTTGCGAGATGCACTGCAGTGCCAGTGCGACTTGGCCACCTGCCTTTTCATGGCCTAGGATGGCGGAGGTGCGGGTGCGCTCAGCCGTCACGCCGGCGGCGTGCCCTTCGGCGCGCGCGCTGTCGATATCGGCCTGCGTGAGAGTGACCGGGGCGGTTGCTGCTGCGCCCGCCGGGGCTTGGGGGGTGGTGCCAGACATGGGTTCTCCTGTTGCGTTGGCGGTGGATCGGGCGGAAGGCCCGGCGGGGTACGACCGCGAACGCATCGCGGCCAGTTCGGAAATGAGTTGGTCGGTGGTGGCCACGCGGTCTGCCAAGCCCATGGACACAGCGGCAACGCCACGGAAGACGGCCGCCTTGGTGGCGCGAACACTTTCAGCCGACATGTCGCGTTGACGGACAACGGCATCCACGAAAAGGGCATAGAGGCCGTTGATTTCTTCCTGAAACTGGGCTTGAACTTCCTTCGGCAGGGGTTCATAAGGATTGCCGTCCACCTTGCGGTCGCCCGCAAAGATGTGCGTTACCTTGATGCCCTCGTTGTCGAGGGCGCGGGAGAAGTCCACATGGCGCATCACGACGCCGATGGACCCCACGTAGCCGGTCGCTGACACCGCCAGCTGCTCAAAGGCTGAGCCACCCAGGTATGCAGCGGAAGCGGCCATGTTGTCGGCAATAGCCCACATGGGCTTGGCGCCGCGCAGGGCAAACATGCGGTCGGCATATTCGAAAGCGCCCGCCACTTCACCGCCCGGGCTGTCCCACACCTGCAGCACGGCATGCACCTCGGGGTCAGCCTGCGCAGCCTCGACCTGGCGGGCCAGTTCGTTGTAGCCGAGCAGGTAGTTGCTGTCCGCATCAATGCGGCTGCGGTGCACCAGGGCGCCACTGGCATAGACAACGGCCACACCCTCGGTAACTGCATAGCCCTCATCGCCACGCGTGCCGCGCCGAGTGCTGAACATTTCGGGCACCAGGCCATCCTGCAACGCAGCAGGCGTGAACTCCAGAGCACCGCCCAACAGGCGGCCACCCAGGCCAGCAATCAGTGCATCCAGCTTGCCCGGGTGCACCAGCAAGGGGGTGTTGAAAATGCGCGTGTTCAGGTGGGCGAAGTTCATGCGGTTTCCTCGGTGGCTGCGGACTTCTGGCCCGGGGCTTTTTCGTTGTCGTCGCCGTTGTTCAGGTGGACCACGATCTGGTCCGCGTACAAGCTGGGCAGGCCGCGCGCCTTGCGCATGGCCTCTTCCACGGCGGTCTGGTCGAGGACCTCTTCGTAGTCCGTGCCCTGCTCTGCACATTCGTGCTCCAGGGTGGTGATGCCAGACTTCATTCGCATGACGCTGGCAGTGGCTTCTTTCACTGGATCCACCCAGCCCCGGCCACCAAAGATGAAGCGGCAACGCAGGTAGGCGTAGCGGTTTTCGTAGAACCCCGGGGCCTCGATCTCGCCCGCGTTCAGGGCTTCTTCAAACCACAGTTCATAGATGCAGCGCAGCCAGTGATCTGACAGCCAGCGGCGGCGGCCGTTGAAATAGCGCCAGGCCTCCAGCAGGGCCGCGCGGGCGCTGCTGTAGTTGGTCTTGGAGAAGTCCTTCAGCAGCAGCTCGTAAGGCATGTTCATGCCCGCTGCGATGTGGCGAAGCACCGCCAGCATGAAGGCTTCGAAAGCGGGATTCGGCCTGCCGGGGTTGAAGGCGCTCAGGCGCGCACCAGCTGGCAGAGGCACCACGGCGCCGCCCTTCATTTTTCGCAGGCTGCCACGGCCTTCTTTGAGTGATGCTTTCCAGGCAGCACGGGGATCGTCACCAAACAGCGATGCGGCGGACTCCGGATCGAGATCCGATTCGAGAAAAGCTGTGATCAGCGAGCTTGCAACGCTGGACTCCAATTCGTTGGACGAATACTTGCCGGCCATGTGGAACTCACGCATGACCGCAGAAATGATGGGCTTGCCGCGAGACTGGCCGGAACGCTCGTGGTCGGCCAAGTGGATGACGCGGCGGCGCCCCCAAGGCGTGAATGCAGGGATGCGCTCCCACTGCATGGCGGCTGACGATGCCGCACCGTAGAAGCCCATGGCGAGCATGTCGCCTGGGTGCTTTTTGGTGATGTGGTACGCCACATCGGCGCCGTACTGGTCGAACTCGATACCGCCGCGAATATCTTCTCGGTGCTCCATGCCATAGGGCGTGCTGAGGCGGTCGCTCTCGACCATCATCAACCGCGTGTTCCAGCGGCTGCCAGGGCGCGGCAGCCACAGTGGCAAGGCCAGCGCATCGCCGTTGCTCATTGCGGCGCCGAGAGCCTGCAGCGTGAGACCCAGCAGATTTAGTTTGCGACCAGCGTGGCATTCGGGTGTATCGCCCCAGCTGCGGAATTTGGCCTCGACCATGTTGCCCCAATCGCGGGCCTGCTCCCGAGTCCAACCAAGCAGGCGGTAGTCGGGAGTGCAGCTCAGGCGCAGAGTGGCGCCCACGATGTTGTCGCGGTAGGTCTGATTGGCACCGGCCACCAGACCATTGTTGCGGCCGAGGTCGCGGCTGCGTGCGGTCAGCGTGTCCAGGTCGGGCAGCAGATCAGCATCGGCACTACCGCGTGCAGGATTCCAGTCATACATGGCGAGGTCATCGCCGCCGCTTGCACCGCTGTGCGCCGCCATGGAGACATCACTGCCACCAACGCGCACGGCTGCGGGAACCTGGCCATGGGCACGGGCTTGACGAGCTTGGGGGCTACTGTGGCGCTTGGACATGGTGGTGCTGCGCCCTAGACGAGATAGATAGGGCCGCGCGATGCAGGAATCCCCGAGCGGCGATCAATCTCAGCACCAATGGCCTCGATCTCACGCTTGATCTTGTCGGTGTCCTGGCTGTACGAGGCGTTGCGGCTTGCGCCGTTGCCGCCGCTGTGGCCGATGCTTGTGGGCTTGGTGAGCCGGTCCATCAGCGAAGCGCTGAGGCGAGTTCGCATCGCCTGCAAGTCTTCGGTGGTGTGGTGGCTGTAGATACCCATGGACCCGGATCATTCCGGGTTGGGTGTCTCATTTCTAGCCCGTAAATGAGACTATTTTTTAGAAAGGATGCGATAGGCCTGGGCGCGGCTGTAACCGTATCGGTCGGCAACCTCTGCAAGGTTGACGCCATTGAAGTCACGTCGCATTGCCTCGTGCACTTCCTGGCGGCGAAGGCGGCTGCGCTTGACCACGCGCACACGGTCGGTATGAAGCCGGTGGTGCACGCGATCAATTAACGCTGCGGCCAGTTCGTTCGCCGTGCTGACGCCGAAAGCCGCAGCCACGGCGCGGGCCTCAGCCTCCAGGATGCTGAACAGGTCGCGTGGCTCTTCGGGGGTTGCAGTAACAGTCATCTGAATCCAATGGGGGCGAAGATGTCTTCATCAGCCGCGCTGTCGTCAGCGGCTGGGCGGTGGTATTCTTCAGCGTATAAGCTATTATTTTTATAGCTATCAGAGCTTATTGACTCTTGATTTTCAGGCGTTTCTTCCTGAACCTCCACAGGCCGATTGACCTGCCCCTGAGGAGTGGGTTGCCATATCCCGTCCTGCCCTTCTTCCAGCATCAAAGGGGCCTGCCGAATGCGCACTTCCACCGCATCCCACATGGCGGGCTTGCGCAGATGAAGGCGCTTGTGCCTGTACAGGTAGATGGCATACACGGTGCAGTCCAGTGCCTCATTGCGGCGATCCGTGCGCGGCTTCCATTCGCGCTTGGCGGGGTTCTTGCGGCTCGGGATCTTGATTTCGCTGAGCAGCTGCTCGTAGAAGTCGTCGCGCACGCCTTCAAACCAGTGCATCCGGCCCGGCCCATCCCCTTCCAAACGCACCCGGCCAGCGTTCTCTGACCACCCCAGGATGAGGTCTTTGGCTTTGGCGGTACCGACGATGTGCACAGAGACGCCTGCGCGCGCGGCCTTGGTGGAGCGGCCGTTCGGGTCCACTTTCTTGGGCGGCGTCCAGATTTCGACTCTTCCCACCGCATCGGAGGCACCTTTGAGGGCAAGCACTTCACGCTCAGGCCGACTGTGCTTGCGCACAAAAGCGTATGCAGCGTCACTGGTCTGACCGTCAGAGCAATCGATGCCAGCGGCCGTGATGGGCAGCGCTGCGCCGGTTCCGTGGCGCACGCGGCGGGCCAGCAGCACTTCCAGCTCCAGCCAGGCGCCGGCATGGGCCACCACGGTCTGGCCGTACAGCTCGCCCCAGTGCACCAGCCACATTTCTTCACCGCGACCGAAGGCCCACACGGTGACGGCCAGGCGGTCATGCTGCACGTCCACAGTGGCGAAGATCTCCAGACCGCCCACGGGGCAAGTCCACTCCTGGTAGTCCTCTGCGCGTTTGCGCAGTGTGTCCTCTTCGGGTAGCTCGCCTCGGTACTCCCAAGTGATGCCCAGCGTGGAATTCCAGAAGGCAATCATGTCGGCCGGGTCGCCCTGGTCCAGCTTGTATTTGGCCTCCAGGTACTTTCGCGCCAGCACAGGTACCCGCGACTCATCGAAGGTGCTCAGCAGCTCGTTGAGGTAGAAGCCAGGAATGGTGCTCTGCGCCGTGGGCACCCAACCGCCGCCATCGCGCTCAGCCCTTCGCAGGTTGGCGATGCGCTCGTCATCTGTCCAGGTGGTACCGCAATGGGGGCAGGTGTAGTAGGCCTGTTCGTGCAGGCTGCGCCCGTAAATCTCGCGGGGGGCTGCATCTTCATCCTCGGGGATGGTGACATGGTCCCAGCTGAGCACATGGGTCTCGCCGCAGGAGTGGCACGGGACGTGGAAGTAGCGCTTGTCCGTCTTGCGCATCTCAGCTTCAACGGCGCTGGCGTCTTTGGCTGTAGGGGTGCCTCCGATGAGGATGAGGTGGTCGCCGTAGGTCTTCACGCGCTCCTCAAGGAGCTTGATGGAATTGCCCTGACCGCGCACGTCCGTGGCTGCATCGTCAGGTTCCTCCACCACCACCACGCGGGCGCTGGTGGACTTCACATCGCTGGGGCTGTTCGTGCCTACCAGCTTGGCCAGGCCGCCGGGAAAGCGTTTGCGCAGCAGACTGTTGCCGTCGGCACGGCTTTTGAGGTTGATGCGGACGCGAAGCACCTTGCAGGCCCGCAGCATCGGGTCGAGCTTTTCGCTGGCGAAGTCCTTGGCCGCCTGGGTGCGAGGGAACGCGGCCACGATCACGCTGGGCCGGTAGTGGATGTGATACCCGATGATGTTGCAGACGATGCCCACGGTGTAGCCCACCTGGGCGCTCTTTTGCACCACGATCTTGCGGGTGGTTGGCATGGTGGCCGCCTCCGCAATGCCGCGCAGTGCTGGGGAAACATCCCAGCTGAAGCGGCCTCGCAGTGCCGACTCCTCGTTGCTGAGCACCCGGTACTTTGTCGCCCACACCGCGCCGCTGATGAATGGTGGTGGCTTGAGCCGGCGCCACACACGGGCATGCATCGCCCGGAGGGCGGCTGTTGCCCTGCCCTCGTGGTTGTGCTCGGACTCTGCATAGTTCATGCGGTTTCATCCTCGTCGCCATCGTCCTCGGCGTCCTCCGACTCGTCGTCGGCTGCGCGCCAGTTGGCAAGGCGGCCGAGGAACTCGGTGAACGTCGAGCGCAGCAGCTCTTCCATGGCTGGCTTGTCCAGTCCGATTGCAAGTGAAGCCAGGCGGGTGGGCTCGCCCATCAGGTACTCCCGGGCGTTGAGCACTGCGCTGGCCCACAGGGGTTCGACCTCATCCGCAGGAATCAGCAGGCGAGCATCCTTGAGCATCTCCTGCTCCAGCTTGTCGCCCTGAAGGCGCAGCACGCGATCCTTGGGCGACTCGGACTGCACCTTGCGCACCTCACGCGACACCAGCCACTGCACACACGCGGGTGCGTCGTACTCACTGGCCACACCTGGACCACCCTGAAACGCAACGGGAAAGCCCAGCACTTGCCACTCGGTGATGGTCTTTGGCGCTACTCCGAATAGCGATGCAATCTGCTCCTGGCCCTTCACTCTCATGCTTACTTACCCTCTGAGCCGAAGGACAACTAGACAAAAATCGGGGTGCGAATTACCCGTGCGGGACCCTCTCAGGAAGGACCCGGACGCACCCCGGGGGGTGTTGCGCATCGGCGACAGTCGGCGGGCGCGTGTCACGCGGCCACCCCTTGCGCCTGAGCCTCGACGGCGGCGACCACCTCGCGCTCATAGCTCTCGAACAGGCGCCACTTGTCGCTGTCCCATGAGCCGATGCCCATTCGTTCACCCATGGCCTCAACGCCGCTGCGTGTCTCTCGCCAGTTCGCAGGGATCGCCTGGGCCTGCGATGGGGCCAGGGCCGAGTCAAGCCACCGGCTTTCGCGAAGCCATCGCACCATCGACGGGCAGGCCTTGCCACCGTCACGGCACAGCACCGTCGCCTGTGACGCTGCCGCAGCCAGCAGCACCGCGCTGGTCACCGTGCCATCCGCGTGCAGCGACTGCACCATCTGCGCCACCTCGACCAGGCGGGTGCGGCGATGCTCGGGGAAGAACGCACCCAGCGCCGTGGCCGTGGTCATGGCCGCAGCCGATGGCATGCCCACCACGCCCTGGACAACCTGCCCCCCTTGCTGGGCCTGCACTCCCCCGCCCTGCCCTTCGAGCCCCGGTTGTGGGGAATCCTCATGCACCGCATCCGCCCCCCCTGCAGGGGGGTTGGGGGGTTTTATATGGTTATGGTTCTGGTTCTGGGTAGCCGTGCCACTGCCGTGACGTTGCAACTCTGTCACCGTACCTGTCACGGCAGGCGCCGTGACACTGGGCGTGTCACTCGCAGGACCTCCAACTGCAATCCCATGCTGGGCGCACAGGGCCCGCAGGTCACCCATCCTGCTGTTCCACTTTGCCGCGACGCCGGCCGCTTTCAGTGCAGAAAACATAGCAGACCGCTCAGCACGGCTGCGCACTTGACGCTGTTTCTCGTTGGACTTCACCACACCCGCGTCAGCCTGCGCCGCCTTGAACTTGGCTATCTCCCGGTCACAGCGATGGTGCGTCCACAGCCCCCCATCCTGCTGCTCAAAGAACTCATCCAGCACAAACTGCAGCGCCGCCACCTCCTCAGCGTCACGGCACAGCAGCCGTTTCGCCAGCCGGTCGAAGTCGCTACCGTCCAGCGGCGACTCACTGTCGTAGTACATATCGAGAGCGTCACGGTAAATGGCACGCTCCAGCCGTGACAGGTGCCGTGTCGCTGTGTTGAAGTCGCCGATGTGGTGTGGGTAGTGATTCATGGTCTTGTATTCGTCAGCAGGCCAGCCCACACGCCCAGGCCACACACGCGCCCAGTGCTCATGCGCAGGCCACGCACATAGGATGGGCTGATGCCAGTGCGGCGCGCAGCCTCGGCTTGGGTGATGGATGTGTCGCGCGCCAGCTCGATCAGCTCAGGGGCATAGCGGGCACGGCTTCGGCTTGCGGCAGCCCGGTTGGCCAGCGCTATGGGGTGGCTGTACGCACCACGGTGGGCCGCACGACGCTGGGCCTCACGGCGCGTCATCTCGCGCAGACACCCCAGGCAACGACGGTTGCCACAGGCTGGCACCACATACATGCCATGACGTGGTGCACGCCCATGCTGGGCCTGGTACACCAGACGAGGCAGAGAAATCCCCACCCACGGCCGAATGGAAGCCTGCGGCATTCCACTGCCTTGCTTCACGCTGCCCTGCCAGATCAGGCAGCCGTCCACATCGACGCACCCGGCCAGGACACGCTCGATGATGCGGGCCGCGTCATTGATGGAAAGCACCAGCTCAGACACCAGCAGCCTCCCGAATACGAAACCGTACACGCTTGTCCAGATAGTTCTGCAGATCGCTCTGGCGGGCGATGGCATCCATGCTGATGCGTGGCTGATAGCTCGGCGTGCGCACGAACATCAGCACCGGCTTGACTTCCACATCGTGCGTGCCACGGGCAGCCCAGATTCCGGGTTGCAGGTGATGACCCCGCAGACGCCCATAGCTCACAAAGTAGCGCACCCCCAGCGTCGTCTTGTAGACCTTCTTGGTGGCGATGTTGCCGATGCCCTGCTGGTTGCGCAGCTTGGCCTTGCGCTTGTCCGACATGTTGGCCTTGAAGCCCTGCTCGCTGAACGCCTGCAGGTACGACAGCAGCTGCTGCACAAACGCACCGCGCAAGTTGCCCTTGCCGTCATCACTGCCCGGGTAGGGCTGCTTGGGGATGGCAGTCTGGTATCCGCTGGGCAAGATGCCAGCTCGACGCAATGCCGACTCGCTGCGCTTGTCTGCCCGCCGCCCGCCAAATTCCTGCGCCTGCAGCACCTTCTGCGGATCCACCCCCACCTTGCCGCCCTTGCTGGGCGCATTGGTGGTGCTCAGCGTAGGAGCCACTGACACACTCAGCTTTTCAGCCGTGGCTGGGAACACCTTGGGCGACCGCTCAATCCACGGCGTGACACGATCAAAAGAGCCGCGGATAGTCTTTTGCATCTCGCGCCGCACCTGAAAGCCCGCATCGTTCAGCGCCTTGGCATATGCCCCCCGCGCCTGCGGACCACTCAGCTTGGCCAGCTGGTCAAGCACAGCCTCCTGGTTGCGCAACTGCACATTCAAGCTGACGCTCACGATTCACCCCGCACAGGCACCTGAGCCGACACGAATGCGCCCAGAGCATTCACCCGGCCCAGCAACTCGCTCACATGGTGTTGCACTCGCCGGTTGCCATTGGGCGACGCCGCTCGGCCACCTGCCGTTTCCTCAACCACCGCTGCAGCCAGATCGCCCAAGCCTTGCATCACGCGTGCCAGCCCCTCGGCCGCGCTGGTGACACCCTCGGATTGCACCGATACACACACATAGCCCTCGGCCGCCGCCAGAAACTGCGTGGCCGACACATCACCCAACACGTGCTGCACCAGCTGCAGATCACGCACCGAAAACACATGCTTCCCGCCGCCGGTGATCTTCTTTTGAAGCGTGCTCTCCGACCATCCCAGCCGATCAGCCACATGACCAATACGCCCCTTGAGCATGTTGGCCACTGCCACCATCACATCAGGCGTCATCTGAGTGGCCGGTAACGGCTCATTTGCGCCGTAGGCAAGCGCGGCCGGAATTGAGACAGTTATCCCCATGCCATCACTCCCAAGAAAAAGCACCCGCACCACCCCGCACAGCGGAACACAGCGCACCTTCCCGCGCGCTGCGACCCTGATCATTTGGAGCGAGAAGACACCCCGGCCGCTGCGCGGCTTGAACAGAGGTGCGAGTGACAGAACCATTGACCAACCCCAGGCCACCCCAACGGCAACCACAGGATCCACACATGCCCACACCAATGGCAGACACGCAAACGAACGAAACACCCGCACCACCCACCACCGACCAGCGCCTGGCCGCCGTGGAGCTACTGCTGCAGCAGATGGTGCTGGTGCTGGAGTGCGAGCCCACCTTTTCAGCGGAGGCCCTACGCAGATGGGGCGACCTGGCACGCCAGCGCATGGCAGCAACGCAAAGCACGGCACCTGGGACGCTGGCAGCACTGGCACAGCTGCAGCAGCGGGTGCTGACCTGATGCCGGCCTGCATGGGGCGGGCGTCCACAAACAAAAGAGAATGTGATATCCACACCACAGCCACTTTCGAATGGGACACCCATGAACGAATACACCCTGGAATCAGCACGCGCAGACATACAAGCACTCAATCAAGAGCGCATAGCGCTACTGAACCGGACGATGGCAACCGAGGCCCTGATGAAGGCCCTACTGGCACAACTGGATCTGGATGTTCTGGAGGTGCTGGAGGAGCGCTACGACACCCGAGTGATCGCAGCCATGCAGCAACTATCACCGGAACTGCAACGCGAACATTTATGGGTGCATTACCTGGAAAAAATCCAGGAAGTAATTGCACTGCGACGTCAGACACCTCGCTGACATCACGCAAAACCATCCATGCTGAGCAGCCGTGCATCACACGGACACTCACGGCATCCGCCGCGAGGTCCATCTCTGTCACATCAGCAAAGATGGTGTTGGCATCACTCATGCGCAACCCTCGCTACGGTTTCAGTAGCAGCCTGGGCCACCTCCTGCTCTGCAATACGCCGATCCACATAGCTGCGCTCAATAGCAGCCATCACGAACGCCCACACTGCCGGAGCAAACACCCACCAGCAACCAAACCAGGCCAACATACTCACCTGACTGATGCCGCTTGCGCGGAATACCCAACGCAGCAGTACCGGGGCGCTTCGGGTCAGGCGCTTGGGCCTCATGCTCACCACAACGGTAAACACCAAAGCGATAAACCAGGTCCACACCGCGAACAGATTGCCCGCGCCCTCACTGCCACTCAACAGCCATGCCAGCAACGCAGCCCAGGACGCGACGCACAGCCCCAAGTTCATAGGCAAGTGGCGCCAGCAGTAAGGGTCGATGGGCAAACTGCCAGCACCAGCAACACGATCAGCGGACATTGGAATCCCCTACTTCAGATCAAAATCGATAGCACCCAGCGCAATAAATACGAGCGCTGCAGCAACGTTTGGCGGGCACCCGCAATCGAAAGACAATGTGCTTCTCACTTCAAACCATCTTTCGAGAGGGATGCCCATGACTGGACTGCTGGACAAAGAACTGATCGACGTGCCCTGCCCGCACTGCAGCCACAAGACCGCGCAGCCCATCGGCAAGCTCAAACTGAACCCCAAGCTCACCTGCAGCAGGTGCCGCAAAGACTTCACGGTCAACGCCAACGAACTGCGCGCCGGCATCAACAAAATCGAGAAGAAACTGGCGGATCTGCAGCGAGCCCTTGGCCGCCTGGGCAAGTAGCTCAAGGTCTGCGCACAACGCGCCGGAATTGCCCACAATCCGAATGCACTGCCCGCCGGGCCGCTCATCGGCGCACGCTTCGGAGATATCGACGGAACGCACCATCACGCCACCCTCCCCACGTCGAGATGCGCAGCTTCAACCACTCCGACGCCAGCACTTCTGCCGTCGAAGTAGTCCGCCAGCGCCTGCACATGCTTCACTCCCGGGTTGGGCGTGCGTCGGTGGGCGATCTTTTTCAAAGACTCGTAGGGAATACCTGCCTCGCGGGAGACCCGCGCCAGAGATATTCGCCGGGCATCGAGGTTCGCCATGACGTAGGCGTAGAGGTCATTTCGCATGGTCTGGATTATGTTCCACATTCGGAATCCAATCAAATCCATATTTGCACCTCTCGGCATGGGAGATTCCGAACATGAACGTTCGCGAAGTCCTTGCAGCAAATCTCAATGCCCTTGCTGATGCTGGCTTTGGCAACGAAAACAAGTTTGCTGGACGCCAGGGCGTAGGCAAAACGACAGTCCGACGCATGCGACTGAACGAAGCTGCAGCCCAAATCGACAAACTTGAAGAGGTAGCTGAGGCGTTCCGACTTCGCGCATGCGACCTACTTGACCCGGAACTCGCCGCGCGCGCGAAGGCGGGACAGCCGCTCAGGATGCCAGAGCCACGCCCGCCAGTGATTGCAGAAGAACAATGGCGAGCATTGAGCCCACGCACACGCGCTTTCGTAGAAGAGATCTGCCAAAAAGCAACCGCAGGAAGGCTGACCGATGGCGATATTTCCTGGCTGCATGACAGCCTGAACAGAGCCAGCGCCAGCCACGGGGCACCAACCGCATCAGCCATCGCCACGGGCCAACCGCCAGGGGGCAAGACTTGAGCATCACGGTACCGGTAGTGTTGCCAGACAAACACTACCTTCGCACCATCAAGGTGCAACAAGGCGGAATCCGCGCGTTGACCCATTTGGCCCTGGTGCGCAATGCCAGCGGCATCCCGCACCGCGCCTACGTCAAGCAGTTCCCTGCCAACGCCCCACGCTCGCTGTTTAACGAGTGGTTTGGGTATGTGTTCATGTCCGCGCTGACAGTGCCACAGCCACCCGCTGCAGTGCTGCGGGCACCCATACCAGGCGACACACGCATGGCCTGGTCGTTCGTAAGCTTTGAGCCCATGCCCCGCAGCGAAGGCACCCCCAAAGAGATTTACCACCCAGCGAGTGCCGACCAAATGAAGAAGCTGGCAGAGCGGCTGCTGGCCTGCCACGCTTTTTCCACCTTGGCTGCGGCCGACCAGCTGTGCATCAATGGTGATCGAAACATGGGTAACCTTGTGTTCACCGGCCCCCGCAGCTTTGTCGCCATCGACCACAGCGACATTTTGGGCGGCTGCGACTGGCTGGAAGATAGCTTGCTGCACCCCACTGCTTGGGCCCCGGCAAAGCTGGTAGATTTTTGCCAGTCCATCAAAACACTCACCCCACCACAACGCGGCGCGCTGGCCGCAGCTGCTGACGTGGCCATTGAGACCCTGTACAACCAATGGCAGCCGCTGCGGGCAGCAGTAGCAGGCAGCCGCGAGGCATGCCTGGCCCTTGACGCAGTATGGTGGCGCAGCCTGGATGTTGCGCGCTGGTATCGGGACCGGCTACAGTTGCTGCCGTAGAGACCATGGAATTTTTGACCGCACCCCCACTTGACCTTGCTGCCGCCGCGCAAGCTGGGCAGGTGTTCGTCATTCGCTGCGAGCCGGACCCGTTTACGGGCGAACGAATCAACGTTGGTGTGTGTGTGCAAGAGGCCACCGGCCAGCGCCATGTGCGCTGCATCGAAGAGCCCGGGCGGCTGGAATGCCTTTACGGCGGCGGCGCCGCATCGGTGGTCAACCTGGCCAAAATTGCAGCCGCCTGCGCTGCCGAAGGCTTGCCATCGCCCAGCCCACAGATCATTTTTGACACCCCTCTGCCCTACTACCACACCAAGGCGGAAGACATTCTGCGCATGACGTTTCAGGAGCAGGTGACGGTTGCGCTACCGCAGCGTGTGGCGTCAAACCGGCTGCAACTGGACGACGCAGCCGCAACCACGCTGGTGCTGGGCGAGCTGCGCAAGCTGCTGCCCATGCTGGGGGAGGTGGTGGCAAACACCCCGGTCACGCTGGTAAATACTCCGCAAGGCCCACGGCCTGTCACGGTACCACTGCAACCTCGCAACGGAGTGGGCGCCGTGCGCAGTGCAGACTACAGCCCCACATCTCTCAAGGCGCACTTGATGGACAGCGTGCTAGACCTGCAATGCGCTGCCCTGTACCGCCAGCGCGCTCATCAGGCCATTTTTCTGCTGCGCCCTACTCAAGAGCCGAGCAAGCTGGCGCAACAGCGCGACGATGTCATTGACAACGTGATGTACCGGGCCAGCTCCCTTCACCTTTACCAGTCTGACAACAGCGAAGAGCTGGCACACAACATTGCCACCTGGGCAGCCGCCGCAGCCTGAGCCACCCCATTGACAGCAAAAAGCCCGCCTCGTGCGGGCTTTTTTGTTCCAAATTAGGTCCCATAAATCCATTTATGGCATTGCATACATTCCATATGTGGAACATAATCCCTCCACGCGCCACCCCGGCGCCCTGGAGGAACGATGCAGACCACCACCGAAACAACCGCAAGCAGCCGTTTCAGCACTGGCGCCGTGCTGCTGCGCACAGTGCTCCCGCCACTACCAACTTTGCTCAGCCGCCTGCAAGCGGGCTTCCGCAGCGCTTTTTGCAATGGTGGACCCGTGTTTGCGGAAAAGGGCTTTGCCACCCGTGACCTCGTTGCCGCACGCAGTGGTGACATATACGCACTCGATTGTCAGCCAGCCCTCTTCTGGCATTGCGGCAAGAGCTTGAACGACTGTGCAGGATGCCCTCGATTCCAGGCGTACCGGCAAGGCCTCGCCACGGGTAAACAAGGGCTGCCACAACTGCATATGGCGCTGGCGCCCGATGCAGTGAAGCCCGATGTGGGTGATGGTCACATCGAACCGACTCAGGTTGCGGATATTGATGCTGATGGCAGGCGCACCACCGACGCCAATGGCCGTCGAAACATCCACCCGAACCCGCAACCTGTCGTGCACCCAGTTGCGCCAGGCATTCAAGACGCCAAGCACGGCTCCCAGCACAGCAATGGCGAGAGTGATTGCCTGTATCAGACCCGAATCAATACCCATAGCGTTACTCCCGGTGAAAACGCCATCGTAGGTCAGCAGCAAGGCGGTGCGGCATGAACACCCCAACTCTGCGCCACGTCCGCCTCTACATCGTGCGTGCGGGCAAGACCGAGCACCGCGTGTGGGCCACCAGCGAGTGCCACGCCATCGCCGAAGCCCACGGCATGGGCCTACCCGCATCCACCGCGCGGAGGATTGCATGAGCCAGCCGCAAATGCGCAAGCCCACCGCGCTGCCCACCCTGCGCAGCCAGAACACCGACGCCGCCTGGACCGTGGGCTGGTGGCAAGGCCTGGTGATCGGCCTGTTTCTGGGCGTCGCCTTTGCCGTGCTGATGGGATGGCTGAAATGACCACCACCCACCCCACCACCGACCGCCGCGCCCGCCCGCGCACCGGCGCCCACACCACGCCCAGCTACCGCGCCTGCAACGCCAACCGCTGCAGCCAGGGCCACAAGACCTGCCCCACGCCGCAGGCCTGCGAGGTGACCGACGAGGCACCCGCCACCCGCACCGAGCTGCTGGGCTTTGCGCTGTGGGTTGCAGGCATCGCGCTCGCCCTCGCTTTTGTGCTGATTTCGTGCGCTAGCGCTTGATGCGCTTGCGCGAGTAGCTATCAATTTCATAACACACAAGGACGCCATGAAATCCTTTGCCCACCTCCTGAACGAGATCAACGAGGGCAGCACACACGCCGCGCTGACCAGCGACCTGGCCGAACTGCTACGCACCGTGCAGGTCACCGGCCGCTCCGGCAAGTTGACGCTGACCATCAAGGTCGTGCCCGCCGTGCGCAACACCAGCGGCGGCGACATCGACCGCGTGAACATCACCGTGGACCGGACGCTGGCCCTGCCCAAGCCCGAGACACCCACGGACTTCTTCTACCTCACCGAAGACGGTGAAACCACTCGCAACCACCCCCGCCAGCAATCGCTGGAGCTGCGTGAAGTCACCACCACCACCCCACCCGCTCAATTCAAGGAGGCCTGAGCACCATGGAAGAAACCACCAACACCCTCGGCGCGATCAGTGCCGACCACGCCCCCGAGGCGCTGAGCATTGCCGAGAAGCTGGCCGCCAACGTGGCCGGCGCCCTGGCGCCCCGCACTATCGACGGCGCCACCATGATCACGCTGCCCGAGGGTTACCAGCTCAAGGACATCACCGCCACCATCGAGGCCGCCCAGCCCCACCGCCGCCGCGCGCAGGGCACCGTCAGCCTGGGCGATGTGAATAGCCTGCTGGCCTACTGCGCCGACCAAGTGGCGCAAGAGCGCGGCTACATCTACGCCGACCCCGACGCCCGCACCATCACCGCCGTCTTCAACGACCAGCGCAGCACCCTGGCGCCCGGCTGGCGCGACCACCGCGCCACCTTTGCCGCCGTGTACACGCCCGAGTTCAAGAAGTGGCTCGACAAGAACACGGTCAGCATGGGCCAGACCGAGTTTGCCGAGTTCATCGAAGACAACCTGGCAGACATCCAGGGTGACCAGGCGCAGAACCTGCTGACCGTGGCCACCACCATCCAGGCCACCAACGGCATCAACTTCAGCAGCGCCCGCCGCCTGCAAGACGGCCAGACCCAGCTGACCTACAACGAAGTCATCAACGCCACAGCGGGCGCCGATGGCACGCTGAAGATCCCGCAGACCTTCGCCCTGGGCCTGCGCATTTTCAAGAACGGCGAGGGCTACAAGCTCACCGCCCGCCTCAAGTACCGCATCCACAGCGGCACCGTGAAGTTCTGGTACGAGCTGGAGCGCCCCGAGCGCGCCGTGGAGGACGCCTTCACCGGGTACGTCAACACCGTCCGCGAAAAGAGCGGCTACACGGTGCTGATCGGCAAGGCGTAAGCGCCAGCAGCTATCAATTCAGCAGCACGCAGGAGCCAACCATGCAAGCCAAGGGCACCCTCTTCATCGGCAGGCAGAACCCTGTCGCAGACAAAGACAGCGCCGGCAACTTCCGCCTGGAGCTTGTGCTGCTGGACAACCAAGGCCGCCACCCCCGCACCGGCAAAGAGATCAAGGAAGGCTACCGCGTGCAGTGGGTGGGACCAGAGGCGCAAGCCTTCTGGAATGCCCACCGGCCGAGCCTGACCCCAGGCGCCCCGCTGCACGTGGAACTGGAGCGCCTGCGCGCCCACCCCGGCCCGCAGACCTTCCCACCCCTGCCCGAGCTGCGCGGCCACGTCGTGCGCATGCAGCTGCTGCCCCGCCGCGCCAGCGCCCCCACAAACACCGAGGCGGCCACCGCCTGACCATCCCAAGGACCCACCATGGCCAACCCCATCAAGACTCTCAAAGCCGTTGCACAACCCCAGGCTGCAGCGCCTGCCGTGCTCTGCGCTCAAGAAACACTGCGCAGCGCTGCCCAGTCCATCACCGACCACGAAGCGCTGGACAACCCCAACGGCCGCAGCATGACCGCCGCCGTCACAGCGTTTAACGCCATGGAAAAAACCACCCTGACCGAGCGCCAGGGCTGGGCCTTTTTGCAGACCGTGCACATGGCCCGCGCCGCCGCCACCGCTCGCAACGGGCTCGCGCCAAATGCCAGCGACATGGAGGCCGCTGCCGCGTATGCCGCCCTGGCTCGCGAAGCCGCTGACCGTGGCAACGGCTGAGCCCAACTGCCGCCTGTCAATACACCACCGGGACGGATTCCACATGAGCCAAGAACTCACCGTCTACAACAGCCGCCTGGGTCACATGATCGTCAGCAAAGCCACCATTGAAAAGCGCGCCACCGAGGCCGCCCAGCAAGGCAAGAGCCTCAACGACTCCTGCCCCTACCCCTTCGCCAGCGAGGCCGGGATGCACTTCAAGGCCGTGTACCTGCTGGCGCTGCCCAAGGCCAAGGCAACCACCCCAAGCGCAGGCGCAACGACATGAGCAGCGCACCAGACCGCCGTGCACTGGCCGAGGCAACCCAGGCGCTGGTCAAGACAAACCAGCCCACCACAGCCCACTACGAGGCTATCTGTTCCGCGCTGGAAAAGATCGCCGCCCAAGACTTCGGCATCCCCATCAAGGTGGTGATGAAGGCCGATTTCAGCAACGTGAAGTGAAGCCATGACTGCAACCACCTCCCACTGGCTCGTCACCGCCCACGGCGCCGACCAACCCATCAGCGGCCCCGCCGCAATGCTGGGCAGCATGCCCACCATCGAGGTCATCGCCCACAGCTTGGCTCTGATCAACCGCTTCACCGGCCACACGATCCGACCCGAAAGCGTTGCTGAGCACAGTATGTTTGTGAGCGACATCCTGCAAGACATGGGCCTGCCACCCATCGCACAGCTTGCGGGCCTCATGCACGACGCCCACGAATGCATGTGCGGCGACGTTGCCAGTCCCATCAAATGGGAGCTGGGCACCGCCTGGCTGTCGCTGGAGAACCCGCTGGCCCTGATGATGCGAAAGCACTACGGCCTGCAGGCCGCCTACACCGGCTACCGCGACTTCATCAAACGCGCCGACCTGATTGCCCTGGCCACCGAGCGCCGCGACCTCACCCGCTACGACCCCGCCATCAACGCCCCCTGGCCCATCCTGGACACCCCAGGCGCCGAGGTGCGCCCCGTGGAGGCCGTGGACCTGAACAGCCCCGTGCGCGTGGCCATGAGCTGGCGGCACCACCGGGACGCATTTGTGGAGCGGTACCAGACTTTGACTGCGCAGTGCGGCGCGAGTGCCGAGGTGTTGGCATGAGCTGTGCCCCAGAACCAGGCAGTTACGAGGCCCGCCACCCAACCCCAGTTCAAAAAAGCGCCGCAACCCGCGCCGCCAACGCAACCCGCCGCCGCGCCCAGTCCGAGCGCGTGGACCGCGAAGCGCGCGAGCGCAGCGAGTTCTTGAAAAGCCCGCACTACCGCTGCCCCGAGCTGGACCGCAACCCCGGGCTGACCGACGCCCGCTTTACCGCCTACCGCCTGCCCAGCCGCGTGGGCAACCGCCTGCACTTCCCTGACGGCCACAGTGAAGTGGGTACCCCAGCCATGAGAACCGCTCAACACCTGAAATCCATGGCGATACAAGCCGCCATGGCACAGCCCAAGGACCTGCCCAAATTCTGGCGCGCCAGTACCACCCCTCACCAAAAACTGGATGCCCGGCTCATTCACTGGGACCTCATCGGCCGCGTCACTTCCGGCACCGCTGACCGCGCCGACCTGTGGGACTGGATGGAAACAGGCTTCACCTACTCACAGCTGATCCACCTGCTGGCCGAAGACGGCACCGAGTTCACCATCGAGGCCATGACCGCCATTGCCGGCCAGCTCAATACCTACGAAGCCGTCGCCCTGCACCACCAGCGCACCGGCCGTATGGGCTTCAACGCCGCCGAGCTGCTGACCGCTGCGTCGGTTTTCGACAGCCTCATCGAGTTGGACCGTACCGGCCTGGCGGAAAAGGTAGCTATCTGGAGAACCGCGTTGATGATGAAAGCACGGCGAAAGATGCAGGCGGAGACGTGCGAATAATGAAAAATTGCACTCCCTATTTGATTTGCAGCTATGTCCCGAAAGCAGAACTTACGTTGCTAAATATGACCATCTTTATGCTTGTCAGATTTAAGTATTTCATGCAGCAGGTCCAATTGTGGATGTTTATCCACAATAAGACTTTGCAAAACCGACTTCGCTGTTTCTTCAACAACCATACCTTGGCCTTGAATGTGAGAAGCCGAGCGCTCAGCAAATTCAATTGCCTCGATGAACTGAATAGCTATCAGTTTGAATCCGAAAAATGCTCTTCTCGATTCAGCAGAGATTGCCAAGACAGGCATATTTTTTACATTGCTCAACTCTTCACTCAACAAGACACTCATCAATCGCAGATCCCAGGCGTAGATAATTTGTGTGGTCTTAAATTTACTTACGACTGCAAACAATGTCCCACAAAAAGTATTCAAAAGATAAGCAGCGAATTCTCTTTCGCTCGCGATTTTTTGAGCCTCAGCCCTCTCCTCTTTCGCCGCCGTCTCTCTGGACTGCCAACTAGCAACACCAACCGCAACAAGAATGGCCGCTATCGAGCCAATTGCCTGAACCCAAGCAGGGGCATCTTTTTCGGCAAATATTTTCCCTACAAACTCCCAGCCTGGGAAAAAAGCCAGCAGACAAGTAACTACGCAGAAAACCCCAACACTCTGTGCAACAAGCTCCCCCCAGCCAACGCTTTCAACATTTTTCATAGCCCCTCCGAAATAGGTAAAGCCTATCACCCCCAAGGGGAGGCCGCATGAAACGCAACGCCCTCACCCTCCTCCCCGCCTTCCCCGGCGAGCCAAACATCGACAACTTCGCCGACGCAGGGTGCAGCACCGGGCTGGAGGAAGCTTTTGGCCGCCTTTCAGACGTCGCCATTAACCACAGCCCCGAAGCGACAGCAATGCACGCCGTCAAGCACCCGCACACCCAGCAACTGTGCGAAAGCGTGTGGGACGTGGGCCCCATCAACACTCCCGACCACCAGCCAACGGGTCTAGATCGGTTGATCGCAGCCCGCAAGCAAGAAGGTGCTTCATGACCAGCGCCAAAGTCACCATAAAGCCCTTGTACTTGGACCGTGAGGCCGCTGCTGCCTTCCTATCACTTTCGTCCACTCAGCTAGAAAAGATGGCATCCAAGGGCTTGGCCCCCAAGCCGCGCAAGCTGTCCGCAGGCCGTAGCGCCTGGCTGGTGGAAGAGCTGGAGGACTGGGGCCGAAGCCTGCCCGTGTCAGACCTCAAGCCTGCACGCAACTCGGGCTACGGCCGCGCAGGCGCGCCAGATGATGCGAGCGATTCCAAGTGATCACTCAACCGCCGCAGCCACACCTGCCGCTCCTGGTCGTAGGTGTGCACGTTGTACGTGGCCTCGATCTCTTCGGGCATATGGCCCACAATAGCCTCTGCAATCTCTGCAGGGCACCCCAGCGCAGCCAACATGGTGCGGCCGGTGCGCCGTAGGTTGTGGGGCGTCCAGTCGGTCACAGGCAATTGCAGCGCCGGGTTGTCCCGGCGTTTTGCTTTGGGGCTGTAGGGCTGCAAATCGTACACATAGGTGCTGAATGCATGCTGTGTGTACGGTCTGCCCCGGGTGTCTTCAAACAGGTAGCCTGATTGACCAACGCTGGCCAGGCGGCGCTCCACCACCTGGCGCGCCCTGCCCCATAGCGGCACGCGCAGATCCACCGCATCGGCATACCTGGCATTCTTAGTCTGCTCCTTGGGTATGGTCCACCAAAGCACCGCATCGTCGCCTTGCCTCTGCATCGCCAGCTGCTCAGGCCGCAGGCCAAAAATCTCGCTGCCCCGCGTGCACGTCCACAGGTACATCACCATGGCATCCTGCCCAACCTGGTGCATGTTGCCCAGCCAAGCCAGCAGCGCGCGCACTTCGTCATCGCGAAGCGCCCGCCGCCGCTGGCCCACGTGCTTGCCTGACATCACCTTGCCCTTGCTCTTCAGGCGCCCTTTCATCACTTGGCGCCACCAGTTGGGCGTGTTGCCGTCCAAGCGCCCCGCATCGAGCGCGTATTCCCAGGCAGAGCCCAGCATCGACCGCAGTTTGGCCGTGGCCATGGGCGTGGCCTTGCGCGCTTCCAGCACGTCAAAGCACTGCGCGCGCGTCACCAGGCTTGCATCCGCTGCCGCCAGCTCGGGCTCCTGTTCGATCAGCCGGTCCAGCGCTTTCCGCGCCGCCTCGGCACCGGCAGCCTTGCGATTCACCTGAAGGTGCCCCTTCACGTAGTCAGCCACCAGCATGGCCACGGTGAAGCTTTTCGACGCGGCCGGTGTAGCTTTTGCAGCTGCGCGCAGGGCCTTGCGCTGAGCCACCGGGTCAACGCCCGCAGACTTCTGGCCCCGTAGCTCCATCCACTTGGCCATGGCGTCATGCAGCGTCAACGCAGGCCACGGCCCAATGGCCACCTGGCGCAGCTTGCCATCCGGCGCCTTGTAACGGTACGTCCAGGTCTTGAGGTTTTTGGTGGCCAGCAGCCGCAAGCCAGGGCAACCAGGCACAGCCATCGCATCGCCCGCCTGCAGCGCTTTCGCGGCCCTTGCATCAAAAACCATATACTCCCCACCTGTTGAGTGCGCCCCGTGCAGCGTAGTGTAGGTTTCGGACCACCAGAAACTACACTTAAACTACACCGGGAGTATATGCAGCGCGGGGTGAATGAGGGCAGATGGAGGGAACATCGAAAGCCGCATCACAGCAAATCCGGCTGTAAAATCAAGCACTTAGCGCAACATTCCGTTTGAAATCAACGGGTTGCGAAATGCGGGTGTAGTTCAATGGTAGAACGGCAGCTTCCCAAGCTTCATACGAGGGTTCGATTCCCTTCACCCGCTCCAAGTGCTTTAAGGTCTTGATTCATAAGACTTTTTTCAGGCACACGGGTTATTCAACCCACAACTCTCACCCACAAGTTGCTCGAAAAGTTGGCTCAAGGAGCCTTTTTTCATGCGAGCACCCATGCCACGGCTGGTCAAAGACGCCAAGTCAGGTATCTGGTTTTTCCGCTGGTCACTGCCCAAGTTGCACCAGAAAAATCTCAGTCAAAAAACTCTCTACATGTCTCTGCAGACGCGCGATGCACGGCTGGCACAATGCCTTGTTGCATTGCTGAATTTGCGAGTGGAGGCCATGAAAAAGATCCCAAACCTGGATGAAAAGGCGATACGCGAGCTCCTGGAAATTGACATGGAGCGAGGCATCTTTCGGGCCGACACTGCCGAGGAGCAAGAGCGGGGTCTTCAAATTCTTGAGAGCCTTGGGCGGGTGCGGAGTGCTCCAAGGTCCAGCCCATCAGAGAGTGCGCCCGAGCCAAGGTCAGCAGTCAGCATGACGCCCAAGTCGCCGCACTTTCGGGCGGTCGCTGACGAGGTCATCAGCGAGGTCAGTTTGACCCTGAAGCCATCCAGCGTGGAGAAGTACCAGACCACCTACGACGCCTTCCGGTTGGCGATCGGCAACCTCTTTCTTGAAGACATCACCCGCGACGACATTAAGCGTTTCAAGGAAAAAATGCTTAGTGAAGGCAAAGTCCCTCACACCGTGAATGCACACCTTGGCAAGCTGAATGCACTCTTTGAGTTCGCCATCAAGAACAACTACGTGAAGGGTGACAACCCTGCTGCAAACCACCTGATCGCCCACTCCAAGAAGACCATCAAGTCGCGGGACAAGTTCTATGACGATGATTTGAAGGCCATCTACAACTGGGCTAACTATCAGCGCATGGCCATCACCCCAGACTATTTTTGGGGGCCACTGGTCTGTCTGTTCTCAGGGATGCGTATTGAGGAATGCACATCTCTGGAATTGAAGAACATCAAGACTGATGATGGTGTCGTGCTCATGCACATCAAGGATGCGAAGACACCTACTGGCGTCCGCTTTGTCCCAGTTCGGGGGTGCGGACGAAAACTTGGACTACCAGGAGGTAGTTCATGTATTCCTACGAAGATCGAATTCGAGCAGTTGAGCTCTATATCAAGCTGGGCAAACGCGTCAGGCCTACCATCAGGCAGCT
>Ga0160495_100250_pt1 | contig 45515 bp, 36 predicted proteins | sample DID4MG_4_FD_108251 | JGI IMG/M metagenome (GOLD analysis project Ga0160495, IMG submission 108251) | Enriched soil microbial communities from UW Madison campus, WI, USA - DID2933_E24_FP4 MG | ecosystem: Environmental > Terrestrial > Soil > Unclassified | place: USA: Madison, Wisconsin | collected... | reverse complement strand
GATCGAGTCATCATCTGCTCCTGTTTGAAGAAAGTACCTTGGCCCTGCCCACCGGAACGCACCTGCGTACCGGAAGCCATGATGACAGTTTCAGCATACCTGTATATACAGGGTAAACACTGAAAAATCCGACTCATGCGAGGGGGTGTCGATCTTCAGCAAGAACGGGGCCAGGGAGGATTGCGTCTTCGCTGGTGGTCCAGGGCACCAGAAAAAACTCCTGATTTGATAGCTATCAGATCAATAAACACCTGCGCTACAGCGCAAAAAAGCCATCAATTTGCGTTGAGAAGCCGGACATGGCCGCTGGCAGGTCCACTTCCCCATTGCACCAGGCCTGTGCGCTGGCCTGGCCGCATCGGTGCGACGCCACCTGCCAGCGCAGAGGCCATCCTGTCTATGCCGCCGGCTCGCGACCTATTCCACCACCGGCAAACGCACGGTGACCGACAGGCCGGGCTCTGCATTGCGCATGTGCAATTGCCCGTCGTGCGCCTGCGCCACCAGCCGGCACAGGTACAAACCCAGTCCGACGCCACCGGTGGCACGCTGGCGTGCGGTGTCCGGGCGGTAGAACGCCTGGGCCAGGTGTGGCAGGTGCTCGGGGGGCACACCGCGCCCATGATCACGCACCTCCAGTTCCAGCACCCTCCCCTCATCCGCCAGCCGCAAATGCAGCTCAGGGGGGAAGGCACCCGACTCACTGTGGCGCAGGCTGTTGTCCAGCAGGTTGCGCAGCAAAAGCCGCAGGCGGGACCGGTCCAGCCGCACCGAGGGCAAGTCCGGCGCCACGTGCAAGGCAATATCAGCGGCCCCGGCATGGCGGGAGCACAGGTCGGCCACCACTTCGCGCGCCAGCTCGGTGACATCGGTGGGCTCGCGGTGCAGCGCCGCATGGCGGCCCGCCAGGCGTTCGCTTTCTAGCAGGTCGGTGATGAGGCCCGCCATTTCACCCAGGTCGCGCATGAGCGCCAGGCGCTGCGGTTGCACATCGGTCGTTTCGGGCAGCAGCTCCGTGTTCAGGCGGGCCCGCGTGAGCGGGCTGCGCAGCTCATGGCTCATCGCCAACAACAGTGCACGCTTGGCCTCCAACATCTGGTGGATGTCATCCCCCATGGTGTTGATGGTCTCGGCCAGCTGGCCCAGCTCGTCCGGCCGGTGGGCATGCCGCACCGGTATGGGCTGGGCAAAGTTGCCGTTGCCAAAGCGCTGCGCGCCCTGGCGGATGTCGTCCAGCGGACGCAACAGATGCCGCACATATACATAGGCCAGCGCCGTGAGCAGCAGCAGCACGGTCAGCGTGCCCCACGCAATGCGCGGGCGCTTGTCCCAGGACAGCGCGTTCAGGCCGAACTCGATATGGTGCCCATCTGCCGTCGTGCGGCGCAGCAGGCTGTGCCCGTTCTCGTCCCCGGTCCAGCGGTCTTCCTGGCGGACCTTGTCGCTCACCCAGTCGGGGTTCTGCTGATCGGGGTGCGATGCCCAGTGGATCTGCGGCCCGTCGATGCGCAAGGTCAGTGGCAGGCGATTGGCAATCGCCTGCGCACGCTCAATGCTCGGCGGGCTGCCAATCTCGGCGGCAAGGCGGTCCACATAGTCCATCAGCAGCGGCCGCGCAGCCTCGCGCCAGCCTACGGACACGGCCTTTTGCACCCCGCCCATGAACGTGACCGCCACAGTCACGGCCAGTGCCATGAACACCAGCACCAGCCGAATGCGCAGCGAATGCCCTACCGCGTGGCGCGCCCGGCGGTGCCAGGGGCAGTTCGGGTCGTGAATGGGAGAACAAATCTGCTTCATGGGGCAGCGCGGCGCAAAGCCAGGGAGTAGCCCACGTTGCGCAATGTCTTGATGCAGTCCAGCGGCTCCAGCTTCTTGCGCAGCCGGCTCACTACGATGTCCACCGCGCGGGTGTACAGCTCGGCCTCATGACCACGCAGCTGGTTCAGGATGTCGTCGCGGCTGAAGACCTTGCCGGGCTCGCGCGCCAACAGGTGCAACAGGTCGAACTCCGTGCCGGTCAGCTCCACCACCACACCATGGCGCTGCACACTGCGGCGCGCTGCGTCGATGGACAGGCCCTCGAACTCCAGCGCGCCCACGGCAACGCCTTGCCCCGGCGCCCTGCGCCGGCGCAACACCGTCTGCAGGCGCGCCACCAGTTCACGTGGCTCAAAAGGCTTGGGCAGATAGTCGTCAGCCCCCAGCTCCAGCCCCACCACCCGGTCCATCACCTCGCCGCGCGCGGTCAGCATCACGATGGGCAGGTCGCCCTGCTTGCGGATGGTGCGGCACAGCTCAAACCCGTCCATCTCGGGCAGCATCACGTCGAGGATGGCAGCGTCAAACCCGCCGGCCGTCAGCTGTGCCAAGCCGTCGCTGGGCCGAAGTGCATGAACGAGTTCCAGTTCAAAACGCTGGAAGTAAGTGGCCAGGGGAGCGCCCAACTGCGCGTCGTCGTCAATCAACAATATGCGGTGCATGAGCAATTCTCACACCGTCAGGCGCGCTCCCCAAGGGCGGTATCGACAGAAGCGCCAGCCGCACACAATGCGCGGTGTCGCACGATGAGTCGCCGCAAACGGCCCTGCGCACCGGCATGGAGCGCATCAAAATGGTCGGCAGCCGCCAGCAGGGCAGGCAGCGTGTGGGCCGCCACCGAGGGCTGGCGAGCGACCAGGCCCATCGCATGCTCGCGGTCAAAGCGCGGCCCCCAGACCAGCGACATCAGCTCATCGTGAGGCTCCGGCATGCCCGACAGCAGCGCGGGCCCGTGCACACGAACGCCCTGGGCGAGGCGGTGGATAGGTTCCAGCGTGGGTGACATGCAATGCTCCCCGCCCATCACCCGCGGGCCATCCAGCCCTTGCGACGCTGCATCAGCTCGCGCACTTTTTGCTGCTGGTCAGGGTTCAGGCTGTCATAGAAGTCGGCCATCGCATTGACCACCGCGGGACTGTGGGCCTGCACCGCACGCGTCTTGTCTTCGAGCAGGGACTGCGCCCGCACCCGATCAAACTTGTCGCCCGCCACAATGGCCTGCACCTCGGCTCGGGGGTCTGCCGTCTTGCCGACGAACGCTGCGCGCTGGGCTTCCAGTTGATCGGCCAAGGCATTGAGCTTGGTCTTTTGTACCTCGTTCAGATCCAGCTTGCTGCTCACCCGGTCCACCATCTTGCCGCGCACTTCCGCCATCTTTTCCGCAGTCATCGGGCCGCGCTGGTGGTGCCCGCTGGAGCAGGCCGTCAGCCCACCCACCGCGATGGACGCACCAAAAATGCCCATCAGCGTTTTCTTGATCCAGGGTTTCATGATGCTGTCCTTTCAAAGACGGTATGGAACATGACCCTGATGGTGCGCGCAGCGGCTTGGAACGTGGTCTCGAGCCAGTTTCGGTTTATTTCATTTTGTTTCTTGGGCTGTGTTGGCGAAGCACGTTGACAGGTGGTTGACTGCGCGAACGGCAGCGTGTTAGCCGATTTTTTCAGGGGTTTACAACGCGAAGCCGGGGATATACAGCCACTGCGGATTGCCATTGAGGGACATGGTTCAAAGACGTCACGCCTCAGAGCCAGGAGGTGCATCGAATCGTTCGGTAAGGGCGAACGGAAGCAACTATCCTTGCGCAGCAGTACAAAATCAGTGGGAAAAGAAAAACCCCCAACTGTGTCGTTGCGCATTTCCCGTCCGCAAAATTAAGCATATGTTGTCCGCAGCTCCTAGGGAGCGCGCATACTTGAGCGGCTTGCAAAAAGGCATAAAGTGGCCGAACGGGAAAAAATTAGCCATAAAGTGTCCAAACGGAATCCGGTAGGCCCTCGCCGCTCCACACCAGGAGGCCCATAGCCCCTGCTACCGAGTCCGACGTAGACTGCGCCCTCATGGAAAAGCTCATCGTCCGTCGATATCGGGGTGACTTTGTCGCCTGGGCAGGCGTGTGTGGTTTTATTGGCGAAGGCGGTGATGGCGCCTCAATTTCTCCACATTCACACTACGCCATACAGCTGGCCATCGGCGCGCCATCGGGCCTGAGAGTTCAGTTGGGTCACAACGGCAACTGGCAATCCTGTGCTGCAGCCCTGGTGCCCTCCAGGGCGACCCACACTATTGACGTCAATGGCTGCAACATGAGCGTCGTACTCTTTATCGAGCCCGAAACGCCCACAGGCAGGGCTCTGGCTGCCCGGCTCCAAGGTAGACCCGAGCTACTCGATGCTACGACGGTCGAGATTGCGGCCAAGAATCTGGACCGCGCCTGGCGGGTCGAGAAAAGCTACGACGCCGTCAAGGCAGTCTGTATGCAGTTGGTCCAGGAGATTTCACGCACTGAACCTCGTGAGCCATCGGACCCACGGGTGCTGGCGGCCGTGGAGTACCTCCGCCAGCGAGTGGGCGAAGCTGTGACACTTCCCGAGGTTGCGAAGGTTGCAAACCTGTCACCTGGTCGGTTCAGGCATCTTTTTGTAGAAGAGACTGGCATGCCCCTCAAAACCTACATCTTGTGGCGTCGGCTGCTGCACGTCTGGACACTCCTCATGCGGGGCGAAACGCTTTCGGCAGCGGCACATGCAGCAGGCTTTGCGGACTCCGCACATCTCTCCAGGACCTCGCGAAACATGTTCGGCCTCGCTCCATCTACCCTTCAGATGACAGGCCCACTCAGTGCGCAAGCTCGTGGCCTGGAGCATCACTTGGGCTGAACGACCGGGCCAGTGACGGCATGAAGGAACGCGGCCAGGTCTTGTATATCGGCAGCCGATAACCGGATAGTCTGGCGCTCAGCATGCTTCTCGCCAGGGCGTGCAAGTTCACTGTGTCCAATCGCCGCCTTCGGCGATGCAGCGTAGTGCTGCAGCACCTGGTCAAGGCTCGCGAACTGGCCTGCGTGCATGTAAGGCGCTCTGGCTGCCACGTTGCGCAGGCTTGGAGTACGAAACGCACCGAGTAGGCCTGCATCGTTCGTGTTGAGAAACTGAAGTTCTCCACACTGCTCCGGCTTGGCATCGCTATACGGTCCAAGACAGTTGAATTCATCCTTGAGGAGCTGCTTGAGCCCGTCGATGCGCCCGCGGTCGGGATTCTTAGGGTCTACCGGCGGTACTCCGGTGTTGTGAAATGCATGGTCCGTCAGCAAAGGTCCGTTGTGGCAGGTAACGCATTGCCCCTTGTTGAGGAATGTACGCAGCCCTCGGACCTCCTGAAGCGTGAGACTTTCCTGACCACGTGCATCGCCGCGGACAGTAGCATCCGCGTACTCGTCGAACCGCGACTCTCCGTAGACGATGTTGCGCTCGTAGGCCGCGATGGCCTTACCCATATTCGCAAAAACCCGATTCACTCCATCACGCGTCGTCGCAGACAAGGCCGCCCAGGCTGCTCGCTCTGCGTCGCTGCCATTGGGAGAAGCGTTTTCGGGTAGCTGGCCAATTGCAGGTACGGGGCCGAACGCAGCCTGATATTGAGACTTGTAGTGGCTGAGCACGAGCTTCACAAAGGCCACGCGGTTGCCGCCGTGCTCTGCAGGGTCCTCCAAGGGGCCCAGCGCTTGCGACCAGGCACTGTCTTTACGCCCATCCCAAAAAAGGAATGGCGAATGCGCTGCGCCCATAACCGGCATGGTCCGCCGCTTGCCAGTTCCAACACCTTGACCGAACTGACGACCGTCTTCAAACTGGCCGGCGGCCGAATGGCAACTGGCGCAGGACACTTGACCGTTCTTGCTGAGCCGCGTGTCATTGAACAACGCACGCCCCAGCGTAGCTGCCTCGGGCTTTTGCTCGTAGGCGTTGGAAAAATCGGCTGGACGCACACCAGCCACTTTGAGGCGCATGGACGCAAGAGTGGCGACTTCCTGAGCCGTCCACTTGTCGCGAAGCGGCGCACTGAGCTCCTGTGCAGCGAACACGGAGACTGTGAATGCGGCTACCGCAGCAAAAGCCCATATGACACGCTTCTTCATCACCGACCTCAGCGCCCGCTAGGGTTGTTCACTACGGTGTTGAAGGTGACTATGTCTGCACCTTGCGGCCCATCGATTGAAAGCTTCATTTCCCACCACCCTGTCATGCTGAATTTCATCCCATCCAGCGCATAGCTCCCTGCTTCGATTTCCCGCGTAACGCGCGGCTGTGTGGGCAAGCCATGGCCGTGCTGGGGCATGCCGCCATCGACCAGGAACTTGGCGCCCCGAACAGGCGCGCCCTCGGCAGTGGCCAGCTTCACCGTCCAGCTGTGCATTTGATTGATGGCGGGCGTTTGAGCAGGCGGGAGAAGCTCTACGTAGTAGACGCCACCGGCAGATTTCTTGGCTAGAGACAAGTCCAAGTTCTTGGGAGTTGCCATGCAGCCAGCCGTTACGACAGTGGCCGTTACTAGCGCGAGCGAGATAGTCATTCTTTTGAGCATGATGTCTTCAAAGTGATTGGTTTCAGGCGGTTTGCGATTGACTGAATTGTTCGCAGAACGAGGGTTTTCGAATTGAACGCAGGGGCTGAGTTGGCAGCCCTTTCGTTCAACACTGGGGTGCCTAGCAAAGACTTCACTCGCAAGCAATCGACTACAGCTCACGACGACCGCGCCGAAGCAGGCTTGCGCGCATGCAGACCGCCGAGGCAACATCCCCCTAACTTCAGACACCGGGGATGGTCATGACAACGCCAGAATCAGTTACGCGAGAGCAGCTTTACGAACTTGTCTGGCGGGAGCCGATGCTGAAAGTCGCAGAGGGTTTTGGGGTCTCTTCGAGCTATTTGGCACGCGTCTGTACCGAACTTCGAGTGCCGCGCCCCGAACGAGGCTATTGGGCGAAGCTGGAATTCGGGAAGAATCCAGCGCGCCCGCCACTTCCAGCGCCCCAGCTCAACGACATCACGGAGTGGAAGCCTGGTGCAGCAATCGGAACAGCCCAACGAACCGCCGTCCAGAGGCGAAAAAAATCGGCCACACAGCCCAGCACCACGACCCCGGTTGACCGACGACACGACCTACTGGTCGGCGCACGGCCACTCTTCCTCAAGACCCGTGCAACAGACAACGAACTTCTGCGCCCCTATAAAAGGTGTCTTGTAGACATCGTGGTTTCCGAGAAGCATTTGGATGAGGCATTGAATGCGGCGAACGCCCTATTCAATGCGCTGGAGGGCAAGAAACATCAGGTTTCTCTGGGCGCATCAAATGCACACGCCCGTCGCGCTGAAGTCGACGTACGCGAGGTACCCATCAAAAACAGGTACTACCGGCAAGTCTGGTCTCCCGACCGCGTGACCATCGTCCGAATTGGTAGATTGGAACTCGGCCTCACTTTGTTCGAGATGACGGAAAACGTCGAAATGATGCGCGTTGGCAGCGGCAAGTACGTCCCCGTCAGAGACCTAACGACTGAGCAACTGCGCCGCTACAAAGAGCCTCACTACTGGCGTACACACGACGACATCGCATCGGGCAGGCTTGCGCTCCAGGCTTACTCCGCAAACTGGAGGGTGCCATGGGTCCAAGTCTGGCGGGAAAGCAAGGCTGGACAGTTTGCCGCCATGGTGCCCAGCATCGTCAAAGCGCTAGAAGCGGCGGTGCCGGACCTTGAGCGCAAGGGAGCGGAGGCAGAGGTACGAGCGGCGGAGGAGGAACGCAAACGGGATGAAGAGTGGCGCCGCGCAAGAGAGAAAGCAGAAAGGGCTCGCCAAGACAAGGCTCGACAGGATTCTCGGAACGACCTGCTTTTGGCCATAGCGGCTTGGGAGCAGACCCGAAGCATCCACGCCTACTTTCAAGCCGTCGAGCAACAGCTAGAGCAGCTGGTGACGCATGAGGCCAGCGAACTCCGAGGGCGCCTAGCGGAAGCACGAGCGCTGGTGGGCGAGCCTGACGCGCTCGCGCATCTTTTGAGTTGGCGGGCGCCCCAAGAGCGATAGGCAGGCGACCGCCTCACACTGCGTCCTCCGCCGTAGAGACTCGTAGCTACGGAATATGAACTAACAGCATCCGTAGACACAAACAATCTTTCGTAGTCGAATTGGATTCATGAACGAACGCAATTCGGACGTCGAGCTGGAAGCTGCCCTTGGTGCCGCAACACCCGCAGGACCGTGCTGGGCCTTTGTTCCATCGATGCAGGTGGTGAGATGAAAGGCACAGGGGGCGATGTGCTGTATCTCGACTTTGATGGCGTGCTCCATCACGAGAACTGCTTCTGGCACCCACGGCGCGGAGCGTATCTCGATGCACCGCCTGGGTACACGCTGTTCCAGCACGCAAAGCTTTTGTCTACTTTGCTTGCTCCGTATCTACCTTGTGTCACCAATTCTCGTGCGAAACAGCGGAACTTTTGGAGGTGTATCCGCCGACTTGGACACTAGCGCTCTGACTCGAATTACGTCAGCAATGCTCCAACAGCTTGCGCACATCGGTGCGTCGGTTACGAGCGGCGGAGGAGGAACGCAAACGCGATGAAGAGTGGCGCCGCGCAAGAGAGAAAGCAGAAACGGCTCGTCAAGACAAGGCTCGACAGGATTCTCGGAACGACCTGCTTTCGGCAATTGGGGTATTCGGATTAATGCGTGGAAAGTCGTCCGGGAGACCCGGACGAGCTCACCGCACTTAGCCCGTGGAGAAGACCCAAGACTCCTTCTTTCACGCCCCGCGGTGCGGGGCGTTTTCCATGGCGCTGCGAAGCCGCTCCTCGAAGGAGTCTTAAGCCCGCTCGCGTGCTCCCAGCGGCGCGCTTTGTAGCAGCTCGCACTGCTGCGGATATGGGAGCAGCCACGCGTGCATGGCGTTGGGCCACAGCAGCTCGCGGCGAAAGGTCGGCTGCGGGGCAAGCGCCTCGCTATTGCCTACAGCGCGGCGCTTCAGGGAAGCAGTTTGCGAAGCTGCGCCGTGGACACCGTGTCCAGGTGGCGAAACGCTGGCGCAATCTTCTCGATTTCAGCGCCGGACACCCCCGACGCCTCGAAGTAGCCCTTCCACTGTCGAACGGCAAGCCAAACCTGCGAAATCAGCTCGCATGCGGTCGCCTTGGACAGCGTGAACATCTCATGGGCGCCCAAGGCGTTGTCCAGCGTCGCCAATCGTCCTTGGGGACCCACGCCCAGATGCAGATACCGCTCAAAGGCATGGGAGGCCTTGGGCAGTACGTCGTACAGGGGGCTTAGTCGCCACCCATTGATTGCGGGCTCCCAGACGAATCCGTGGTTTCGCAGATGGTCGTCGTCGTTGCTGACCAGGATGTTGTACACCATGCGCTTGAACAGCTCGGCGTTGTCGGCCCGGATGTGGCTCGGATGGCAATGCGCGCGGATGGCGCCGGCCAGGTCCATGTACGACTTGGTGCGCGACTCGGTCTCGTCACAGCCGAGCAGGGTCAGCCCGCTGACGAAGCCCAGCCGAAGTTCTTCTCGGCCCTGGCCAGGCTGCGTGTGCATCAGCTCCCCCTCTGGGGTGACTGCTGGCAGGGCCCAGTACCGGTCAAAGCGCCGAATGAGCATGACCTTGCGGTTGCCCAGTTGTCGGACCTGCACTTCGGGGACCCGCAGTCCTGCCGTTGCCGCCAGCTGCAGCGCTGCCACCTCGATACCGGGGACATCGAAGCTGTCCAGCTTGCTGCTGAACTTGGCAAGCCATAGAACGCCCGCCTCGTCTCGAACGGAAGCCTTGGGTCGTGCGCCGCCCAAGGCGGTACCGTCCAGAAAGATGGCTTGCAGGTGTGAGGGCACTGGCAGGCCTTCCTCGATACGGTCGGCCGCCTCCATCAGGTGCTCTAGCGCATGCGGGGCGTTGCCGCCTCGGGCAGGTCCATCGTTGATGCTCTGTCGCACATCCAGGGCGCCCACCCGGTCACTGCCGGCATGCAGCAGGTACTGAGACTCGGGCAAGCTGTTGGCGGGCACCATCAGCTTGGCCTCGATGACCCGACGTCCCCAGGAATCAGGGGCTGCATCACGGATGCCGCCGAACAGGGTGAGGTTGTTGGCTGGCAGCAGTCGCTTGCCTCGAACCTCTTCGCGGCTCTTAAGCCCCAGGCTGACTGGGTCGATTTCCAGGGCGTCAGCTCGACGAACGTATTTCAGCCCGTAAGCGAAGCTGGACGCCAGGACGTTCGGACCGTCCTCGGTCAGCGTCAGCTGTCCGCAGGGCGTCCAGCCGGGTCCCAGGGCGGCGAACACCATCAGTTTTTGCTCCGACGCGGCCATGGCGGTCCTTTGTTCAGAAATCCAGTTCTTTGAGCTCTGCAGAGCTGAGGTCCCGTACGCGTTGGGTCTTTTCCCTTGCGGCCAGTGCTAGGAGCTCAGGCTGGCGCTCTGCCAGAAGGTCCAGCAGGGTGCTGTCAGGCGCAATGGCCTCCAAGTACCGAAGCACCTGGCCCACGGCAATGCCCGGGTCGCCCTTTTCCAGGCGATAGGCCGTATTGCGAGACAAGCCGGCTCGAAGTGCCGCGTCCGCCTGCTTGACCTTGCGGGCAACCCGCAGCCGCGCCAGCAACTCGCCCAGGCGGGTGCTTTGCGCCTGCTGCGCCGACGTCAGAAGTGAAGCTTGGGAGACTTTCATGCTCTTTAAATCGAGGATTAAGAAAGAAATGCGCGATTTATCGAGCATTGTAGCACGAGGGCGAAAAAATCCGCCTTCATGCTCGATAAGGCGAGCATTATTGCAGCAAGGAGCGTTTTTACGAGCGCCGCATGGGATGAAGTGCTTGGCGTTTACCCGCATTCAGACACGGCGCGACCTTCAGCGCATAGCTGCGAGGAAGTTCGGCGATGCGGGGGCTGCGCGCGGCACGCTTCAGCCCACGCCCCCCTGTTTATTCATCCAGTGCGTTTCCGCACGTTATTCCGAATAGCCGGCAATTGCAGCTTGGGAGCAGACCCGCAGCATCCACGCGTACTTTCAAGCAGTCGAGCAGCAGCTAGAGCAGCTGTTAACGCATGAGGCCAGAGAACTCCGGGAGCGCCGGGAGAAAGCACGAGCGCTAGTGGGCGAGCCTGACGCACTCGCGCATCTTTTGAGTTGGCGGGCTCCTCAGGAGCGATAGGCAGGCGACCTCCTCACACTGCATCCTCCGCCGTAGAGACTCGTAGCTACGGAACATGAACTAACAGCATCCGTAGACACAAACAATCTTTCGTAGTCGAATTGCTTTCATGAACGAATGCAATTCGAACGTCGAGCTGGAAGCTGCCCTTGGTGCCGCAACACCTGCAGGACCGTGCTGGGCCTTTGTTACATCGATACAGGTGATGAGATGAAAGGCACAGGGGGCGATGTGCTGTATCTCGACCTTGATGGTGTGCTCCATCACGAGAACTGCTTTTGGCACCCACGGCGTGGAGCGTATCTCGATGCGCCGCCTGAATACACGCTGTTCCAGCACGCTGAGCTTTTATCCACGCTGCTTGCTCCTTATCCGCAGGTCGAAATCGTTTTGAGCACGTCGTGGGTAAGGCGATACGGTTGTTCCGGCACCGCGAAGCGACTTCCCCTGCCCCTTCGCGCACGCGTCATCGGTGCGACTTTCCACACCCGAATGAACGAGCGCGACTTTGTTGAACTGAGTCGCGGGCAACAAGTACTGGGCGACGTGATGCGCCGCCAGCCCAAACGATGGCTCGCACTTGACGACGACGCGGACGGATGGCCGCTTGAGTGCCTCCCGAACTTTCTCCAGACAGACGAGCGCGAAGGCATAAGTGCTCCGCATGTCCACGCCCAACTTATCGACAAACTCGCGCGCTTCGGAGAGTAGATATGAACGTACCTGAAAACTTCCCTCGCCTGCCAGACCCCACAGCACTGTCAGGAGCTCATCCAAAAATTGCTGCGCGGCTCATCAATGGCGCCTACGTCGGCGGATATACGCAGACTGAAATTGAGACACGGTACGAAGTGTGCGCGGACCTGGTGACTCAACTAACTGCGTACTATCACCGCAAGAAGTCACAACCCCCTGCGCGGACACATGAGCAGTTGCTCGCTCAAATGGCCGAAGCCTTGGGTCAAAAAGATTGGGGGCTGACTGATGCCGAAATCGAATGGTGTATGGCTGAGGTGGAGCTTGCTGTCGAATCTGGCCAATAAAAGCGCCCGAGCAGACTCAACGTCGTGCAGCTTCAAAATCAGTATCTCAGTATTCTTTGGTCCAATAAGCCAAACTGGGGCGATGGCTAGTTAAGAGCAAAGTCGATATGCAGCTTCCATGCTTTTGCCTTGAGCTAATTATCTTGTCAGAAAGATTATTACATTACAGTCAGACGAGGCCCTTTATCAATCTGAGCTACTACTGCGTCGGTCGCGACCAATTTTCGCCACTCAGCAAAATCGTACAAGGAAAAGTTCACCGGACGCATCAGTCTCTCTTCAGCACGGTGTAGCGCTGCAGTTAATTCCATGAACGGCGCATTGCCGACAACAACAAGGTCAATATCACTACTAGCGCTATCTGTGCCCTTAGCCACCGAACCAAAGACAAATGCAGAGTCGATTTTTTCAGCGAAAGGAGTTAACGCTTCTTTCAGAGGCTGTGCCACTGCAAATGACTTGCATGCGATACCGAGTAATTCTGGATACAGGATGAAGTCAGTGTTTGCCTTAATACTGCGTTGATTGCCTCGCCGAGCTTCTTCAATGAGTACTCCCGCAGCGACAAAGCGGTCAATCTGCTTTTGTGTACTTCCTCTTCCACCCCCAGCTATCCGCAACAGCTCTCGCAGAGTGAAAGTACGCTGCGGGTGAAGTAGCGTGGCGCCAAGAACACTCTGCATCGCCGGCGTGAACAAGAAGTCTGCAATACCCATTATTAGTCCATGCAATAAGAGGAAGCGTCCACAAAAAAGGGACGTACGTCCATGTATTGTGGACACGCTTCGCTCTGTACGCAAACTCTTTCAGTCAAGGCAAGAGGTAGCGAAAAACTAAGATGTGAGAATTGTCCAGGATGTCACCGTCAAACATACCCTCGTGTTGCAACTGAATCGCCCCGAGCTTGAGGAAGCTCATCACTCTGGCACGATTGAGCTGCGAAACAAACAAGTTCTATCCTGTGGCGCATGAGCGTGCGGTGAGGATGATGGTGCATGAAAAGCGCGGGGAGTACCCATTCCTGTGTGCGGCTATCGATTCCGTCGCCTCCAAGACTACCTGCGTTCCGCAGACCTTGAACGCACAGCTCAAGCGCGCACAGACACTACCTCTCCCGGCCATACTTGCCTGCAAATTCCGCCGCGCTTGCTAGCTTCTCTGCAACAGCTTTCAAATTGGCCCCGACCAATTCAAAACTCGCAACAGTACCATCCTTAGACGTAATAACGAGTTCAAAACCGCATGACGGTACTTGGCGAACGAATGAAAGGGAATTCCCCTTCGAGTCCTTTACTTCTTGAAAATGCGCTTCCACCATATCTCCCCCATTAGAAACAACACTCGAAAAGCACATTATACAGACAAATCGGGGCGAGACGACTTCGTTTTTTTAGCTGACTCACCCGATGAAATTCTTGGCCTCACCGCAAAACATGCATTTTTGCGGCCGCAGCACTTAAGTACTATCTCGACACTGAATTCTGAACCAGAAAGATAAACCCTTATTATTGAACAAGATTTTGATTATCACATCCTGCTTAGAAACGAGAGTGAAAAGCGCTATAACTTCTCTGTTCATCTCAGCTATTGAATGGCCCCAGGTTTTGAGGAGGCTGTTTAGTTTAAGTCGCCCCACGTCGGCGCCTTGACTAGCGAGTTGCCGATAATACTTTGCCTCAGCTTCTGCTGGGGGGATGTACCCGATGGGTTCAGCAGGCGATGGAGGTTGAACCATGACACCCATTCGAGCTTGGCGAACTCCACGGCTTCCTTTGTTTTTCATAGAGCCCTGCGGTGAATCAGTTAGGCTTTGTACAGCCCGTTGATGGCCACCCCGCGCAAGCCCAACCGCCGCATCAGCCGCTCAACAGTACAGAGAGCCACGGCCGTTCCTTCACGCCTGAGTTGCCGCCATACCTTGTCGGCACCGTAGACCTGCATGTTGGCCTGCCAGACGCGTTGAATCTGCGGCGTCAGCAATTCGTCGCGCTTGTCTCTAGTCCAGCGCTTGTGAGGCTCGCGCACCAGCGCGGCGTGGCGCCAATGCGCCGACGGGGCAACCTGCTAGACGTTACAGAGCGGCTCGACCCCGAAAGCAATGCGCTGCTGGTCGATAAAGGCCTTCAAGACTTCAGCCGGCGGTCGAGCTCCGCTTGGGCAAAAATGCGCTGGCCAGTTTCAGTATCTCGTTGGCCCGACGCAGTTCCTTGACCTCGCGTCCAGTTCCTTGACCCGTTGGGCTTCGGCTGTTGAGACACCTTCTCGTGTACCTTCGTCCCCTTCAGCGCGCTTGACTCATTCGTTCAGGGTCTGAGGCACGCAGCCAATCTTAGGTGCGATGGATTCGATGGCTGCCCACAGTGATGGGTACTCCCCGCGCTGTTCCTGCACCATCCTCACTGCGCGCTCACGCACCTCAGGCGAGAACTTGTTTGTCTTCTTCAAGGCTCAATCCTCTCAGAGTGTTGAGCTTCCGCGAAACCCGGGGCGATTCAAATACGTATGGAGACATCCGCGTAAGGGCTTGTACTTTGGCGCAGAAGGTGCGGGTCATACCCTTTTCGAAAATATCGGGTTTGCTAGCGTAACTCTTGGACCCGTACCCTGATGTTTTAATTGTGCTTTCGACGACTTGGGTGAGCTCTCTTAGGTACAGCCACACTGCCTCCAAACTTCCTTCGAATCTTAGAAAGTGCGTGATTGGCGCCACTTTCCATACGAGGATGGACCGCGATGCATTCGCTAGTCTCACCCGAGCGCAACAGGTTTTGGACGATGTACAACGGCGTCAGCCGAGCGCATGAGGCGCTACCCCACTTTATTGCTTCGGACCCAGCGGCTGGAATTGCAGAACCCAAAGTAACACGAGACTTTGTGAACAAGCTGCGATTGAGCTTCGGATAACCCGAGTCGGCACTCGGAGAAAACTTCCACCCAAAGGCGAGAGCGCAGTACAAGCTAAAACCGCAATGCGACTAGCTAATGCGGCGCTGCAGTCATCTCCTGGTCGATAAATCTGCCTGTAGCCTCCAGGGCCGGGATGAGCTCCGAATCAGAGAATGCACACCCCGTGCTCAGCACCGCCATCTGCCCAGCCTTCTCCGCTTCAATTGGTGCGTGGCCATGTCCTTCCAAAAGACTCTGGAGCATCGGCACGTAGCCAGGCTGCCATGCAGTGATGTTTGGAAACGTCGCGCGCATTGCTCTCAGGATTCCCATACCCGACCAATCCAGGTCACCCCAAAAGTGCGTGGGCACCTGCAGGGAGCTCTGAAATAACCAGGACTCAAACGCCTCTCGACACTCAGCCGAAAGCGCCCCTCTTTGCGAGTAGAAGACAGATGAACCAGTAGGGCTGCGAAGCCGGAGGGCACTTCCCTTAAATCCGGAAGCAAATACAAGTGCGAATCCTTCGAGAAGTGGTGACCCAGAACGCGCAGCCTGTTCGAAGCTCATCTGGTTTTCAATGAATAGCACTCCACGCAAGCTACCTGCTGGCAGCTGAACCAGCAGCTGTACAGGAGTCTCGGGGAATGGGCACTCAGGCAGCCCAAGGACGGCGGCAATGAGTCCTTGTCGTCCATCGAGGACCTTGGACAGGCCCCAGAACAGCTTCGCCGACACCTCCCGCAATAGAAGCGGCTGGCCAGAGAGCGCAGCCATCGCATTGAGCCTCTGCACGACCTCCGACATGCTGCGCCCTGGTAGCTCGATGCAAAACGCGCCTACGACTTGTTTCGCCAATGGAGGCGCAATCAGGTGTTCTTCCACTGCCTCTCGCCACCGCTCAGACGCTGACTTCAATCTCTCTGGCCGGCCGACCGCCTTTCGGACCTCTTCGGGCAAGAGAACCGTGAATCGAACATCTCGTGCGTATCCCGCAGGAGAGCGCGCTGCTGTTTCCGGGGTTATGCGAATCCAGCCTCGGGAGTGAATTAGTTGCGCCTCTTCCCATAAAGCCTCTTTATCGGACTCGAAGTGAGCCTCTACCAGTTCAGGCCAAATCTTCGAGCTCAGCGCTACAGATTGAGCTCTCTCGGCTCCCCGCTTGTCGGCAGCGTCGAGGCGGTCTACAAGGCGCCCCAGGAAGTTCTTTGTCTCCAGTGTGAGGTCCATGGATGCTTCACGCTCCTGGAACGGTACTTTTGGAAGTCCCGGCCGGCTCGACCACCTCTGGCGGCTCGGTTTCGTCAAACAGCTGCCTGGCTTCCTCGCGCGCTACGGCTCGTTGCTTCGACCAGAGCTCGCGCATCTTGTCAGTCTTGAATATGCGCTCGTCCAATTCGGACATGAAATCAAGCTCGCCATTGGACACTGGAGACAGTCGAGTGAAACTGTACTCTCGGTTGAACTCATCCTTGAGAGCACCGGCCTTCATTGTCGGCATGGCACTGATGAGCTGCAAATCCAGGTTATCGCGCAAAAACCCAAGGACCGCGCGAGCGCGTGTCTCATCCATCTTGGCAAAGGACTCGTCGTTCACCAGCAGCTTGAGACTTGGCCCCCTCTCGAAGAGCTTGAGGCGGTTGGTCACCACCGCCGCGCGCACGATGTACGCGGGGGTTTCCAACTGACCTCCAGAGCCCGTACCCCACTCAGAAAGACGAATTCTTCCGCCACTATCCGACTCGTTAAAGATGTCGTATCGGCGGTAGTTCCGGTAGTCGGCAATGCGAAGTAGCTCGCGTGTCGCACGCTCTTGGTCGTCATCCAAGAGGAGCTTCACCAGCCTGTCTCGAATCTTCTGGTGTTTTTCGGAGAGCTCATTTTCTCCGAACAAATCCAGCGTTTCGGCAGACTCGGTTATCAGGTAGACGGCGTTGAAGAAGTCGAGGTACTCCTCAAACTCAGGCTCCCACCGAGACCAATCAATACTGAAGCGGTCGGCCCCAAACTTCAGGCTTTTCAGCTCTCCATTCATCAGCCGCAGAGTTCTGATGCCATCATCGACTTTGCTCTTGATTTCCGCGCAGAAGTTCTTCGTGAAAACATCATTGAAAGATGTCACCGCGGTCGCGAGCTCTGTCCTGTTGTTGTACAGGCCAATGCTACGGAGTGTAGTAAGACGTTCATTGACTGCGCGCGACAGTGCTACGACCTTTGGATAGTCGGCGTCGAACTCCGAAGTGGCGTGCTGATGCGGAAGTACCTCAACAAACCGCTCATCTGGACGAGAGGTTTGGTGATAATCCGATACAGCTTCTCGGGCCTGGCCAAGCAGGATAGGGGGATTTCTCGACAGCCTATCAAGCTGTGCACGCTCGCTCTCTAAGCTAAGACCTGCGCCGTTCAGAGCAGCCTCAATGGCATTGGAAACTACAGCGTACGACACCGCCGAGTTAGCGTCGGACAACGCTTTGACCCTGCCAATTTGGCGTTCGAGGTAGTCCAATCGCGCTAGCGTCGTTGACTCGATGGCTCCAATCTCATTGTTGGCCTTCTTGGAGCTCTCCTCAAGCCCAAAAATCTTCTTGTTCTCAGAGAGATTCAGGCCCTTGATGCCCTCAAGCTCTTTATCAAGTTCGTCGATTTGGCCAGTGAGGTCACGTGTTTCACTCAGGTCGAGCGACTTCAACGAACGACCGGCCGAGCGAATCTCAGTTGCGAGCTCCGCCAAACGGCCTGCCTCGAAGCGCGGTTCCTTCAAGCCTTTGAGATGGCTCTGCAAGTCATCAAGCTCGCCTTTGAGCTCAGTCTCTCGGTTCAACTCGCGCTCGGCATCCTTGAGCTGCTGCGTCACTATGACCAGCTGCTGTTCCCGAGCCTTCTTACCGAAAACGAGGTCGCGAGCTTCGGTGAGATACATGCTGTGGCTGCCGGCTCCTTTCCCATCTTTCGTCACGCCCCGCCGCGTTGTGCGCAGCGTCTCCGTATCGGGAACCTTGACCACAGGCCCAAACTGCTGGATGAGGTACGCCTTTGCAATTGGGTTATCTGTGCGCAACTCGTTGACGATGGAGTCGGTCGGCACTGAGACGCGCCCATGCTCGCGAAGGCACAGTGAGCCCTGCACAATGTTGACACGCCAATTGTTGGCGCGCACAGCATCCATGACAGTACGTTCCCACTCCGTGTCGACGATGATGTTGAATCGAGCACCGCCAAGGTACCCCTCGATTGCAGCCTGCCAGCCTTCCGAAACTGGTTCCACCAAGTCGCACAGCACCAGAGCATTGGCTTCAGGGAAGCTCTCAACAATTCGCTTGTGAGCAGTCTCGACCTGAGTCGGGTACGTGACCCCGCCTTTGGCAAGCTTGGACTGCCTAGCAACAAGGTCCTGAGCCGCAGCACTTGCTTTGTCTATTCGTTGCCCGGTCAGCAGGAGCTCTTGCGTGAGTGCTGTCTGCAGGCTGGGACCATTTCCCGCCATTGAGTCATACAGGCGGGCAACTCCAGCATTAATCTCATCTGTAAATGCAGTCGCCAGCACCGCCAGGTCATCAGCATCTACGGTTGGGGACTCTCCCGTCGAAAACAACAGACTTTGGTGTTGAGTGAGGACATCAAAAGGTATGGCTGCGTGAGCTTGGACCACATCTTGAAGCGCCGCATTCAGCTTCGTCATCCCATCGTGGTACGGAAGAGATGAGACCTTTAAGGCCCTCTCTGCAAGCACTGATGATGCTATGAACGACATCTTCAGGGAGGCCAGTACGTCTTTGGCCGAACTGGTCGCCGAGGTCAGCTGTCGCTCCAACTCAGCTTTCTGCTGTGCAACTGGGATACCAAGCAATCGCGCCTTCAGTACGGATTTGCTCTCCTCCAAAGTGCGGGCATGAGCCTCCCTTGCCCCAATGCTCGCTTTCACTTCGGCAATGCTTGCTGCCGCAGCAACTACTAGCCTGCGACAGGCTTCGGCTTTCTCTTCTGCAAGTTTGTGCTGCAGGCGTGCAACGAGTAGGCCCTGTTGAACATGGCTTTCATGTGCCTTGGCCGTTTCATCGAGAACGCCGGCGAGAGCATCCAACTTGCTGACGCTGGTCTCAAGCCGCTGCCCCTCTTCGCGAAGGTTTGCGACTTGGCGCATGAGTCCACTGATGCGCTCGACATCCTGCTGGAGTTGCTTTGCATCAAAGTCCAGGATTTCGTCGCGGACCAGCTCGTGCACTGACCCAATGGGACGGTAAGCAATGGACTGGACCCAAGCGCGGGCGGCTTGGTATGCCTCGTCCCAGGTGACGCCGTTCTTGCCACGGAAGCGGCCGTACAAGGCGCTGAGATAGTCCTTCTTGCGGTCGTGAAACTCCTGAATGCGCGGGTGCGACTTCTTGAGCGCGCGAAGAATCTGGTCAGTCGGGATGCACGCTCCCTTTTCAGACGAGACCATGAAGTCCGAGTACGACAGAGCAGCGCCATCAACGATGAGTTGGAAGAAGGACTCCAGCTTCGCCTGGCGCTTCTCGCCCGCCCCGTCTACCCGAGCAGCGACGGCAATGACTGCAGTGAATGGATTCAGTTCGGGCTCATTATTGTCCGGCCGAAAGACAGCCGCCACATAGCCTTGAGCCCCATCTGGCCGGGAGAACTTGCTGTACTCTGCCCCGACCACATAGGATTCGACCGAGCGCTTTGACTTCCCCCGCCGCTGGCCCTGAGTGACTTCGTCCTGTCCAGGGTTGTAGTTGAGGATGCCGTTGAAGGCCGCAGTCATGATGGTTTGCAGACCATCCAGCATGGTGGACTTACCTGACCCAGTCTCGCCGGTCAGCAGCGTCATGTCGCCCATGTCGTAGTCACCTGGGGGAATCTGCCCCCAGTTCACCAGAATCAATCTATCGAGCTTCATTCTTTGGCCTGCCCAGTGTCAGCTTCTTGTTCAATGACCCCGTCTGACTCCAGGGCGGCCGCAAGCGCATCGTTGGAAATCACTCCAAGGATGGTGGGGCGAATCGCCAGGTAGGCGTCCGCATCGGCAATTTCGAAGTTGGACGAGAAGCGCAAGAGCCGATGGCGGCGCAGTTCCTTCAGGAGAGACAGCTTTTCGCCGCTGCCGCTCGGAAGCTGGCGCTTCAACTGCGTTTGGAGAGTGGCGGCGATGTCTTCGAATATCACCAAGGCTTCCCCGCTCGCGCCGATGTGCCCCTGGTTGAGGCGCTCCTGGTACAGAAATCGAAGGGCCAGCGCCACGGCAACAAAGTCCGCAGAGACTCTCGCCTTGAGCCCAGACACAGGCTCTCGGTCATCCTCAGGCACGCCATCTACTACAGCGCCCGGGCTATACAGCCGAAAGAACTGCGAGGTGACATCGTGGTGCAAGTACAGCCCCGCCACGTCGAAGTAGTCCGACAAAAGCGACTGGACTCGACGCGCATCGTCGTACAGCAGCTGCTCGGTCTGGTCTTCATCGCGCACAAGGACGCCGTAGGCCATCAGACGCGTCAACAGCTCCCTGAATCGTTCATAGGGCATGTTCGCGATGGCAAGTTGCTCACGAAGAGCCGTCGTAATGCTCATGGAGTCTTCTTGAAATCAATTTCGTAGTCGGCGCCGCTGTAGTACTCGTTCTCTACAGCACCGGACAGTTTTGTGGCTCGAAGGTCGCGCGCTCGCGTATTTCGGACCGCCTCCACTGTTTGCATGACGGATAGCACGTCCCGAGCAGTTGCCAATGGCAGACCCGACAGCCTCACCGGGTGGTTGAACAAGCGCAGGTCGGAGCGAATCTTCTGCGTAAGGACCTCGTTCGGTACCGAGAAAGCCTGGTCCTCTGCCTTCTTCAGGGCTGCGGCCAGGCGCGCTTCACGGGTGGGCCGTGGCGGCACAGAAGTGGTGGCAGCTTTGCGGCGCTGGACGGCGGTCCTCAGCTTAAAGCTCGATGGGTCCAGCAGCCTGACCTCTACCGACGCGATGCTTTCGCCAATGCTCTCAAGCAGCGCATCCTGCTTTTCGGTGTCTAGCATTGACACCCGCTGAATGGCGTCCAGGAACGAGTGCCTGGACTGGCCAGTGCGAAGCATCATGGACTGCTGCACGAGCCCCGCGACACGCTTCACGTAGTTCTCCATCGCTCGGATGAAGCCTGGCTGCTTGGACTGGTGAGCCGCGTCAACGATTTCCTCAATGCGCCCCAACAGCCAGTCGAGCACGCTGGCACCTGTGTGCTCCTTCACCGCCCACGATGCGATTTCATGGAGGTCGGCCTCCAGCCGGCGGTGCTTCACAGAACCCAGTTCCGTCCGGAGCTGCTCAAGTTTCTGCTTGATTGCGTTGCGGTTCAGAGTGGAGCTATCAACGGTCAGTTGCTTCGAGTAGTCACGTTGGAAGCGTTCGAGGAACTCCACGAAGCTGTCCCACTGCGTATGAATGGTCGCTTCGACCATGAGCTGCCGCACCCGCTCCTGCAGGTCATCGATGCCTTCGGTCAAATCCTCAATGACCTTCTCGGCGTACTCGTACGCATCGACTAGGTCGTGAGCATCGCCGCGCTCGCTTAGCGCTGCATCCAAGGCATTTCTGCAGCCGCGCATGTTCCGCTGCCGGCTCCGGCTTGGTCGATACAGTGACCAGAAGGCTTCAGCGAACAGCTTTCCTGGTCGAGTGAAGCGAAAGGCGGTCACCAGTCCCTGGCGGTCTGGATACTGCTCAAGCCATCCATCACCCACCAAAACCCGGATGAGTAGCGAAGTTAACTGATTGGGGTCATCCGTCTCATCGCCACCAAGCTCGTCGTTTTGGTCAGCAGCCTCGAACCTGCCCTGGTGCGCTTGCACGACAGGCATCAGAAGGTCCTTGAGCTCGTCCCGATTGAGATTATGCGAATAGTCCGCAGAGGGGCCGTGCAGCCGCTCGTAAAGCGTGCGCAAGCCCGCCGCCACAAGCTCTCGACGTGAGCTGTTAAGTGGTCGAAAGAATCGTGTTCTTTCAGCATCGAAAAACGCTTGAATACTCAAGAAAACTGTCCCTCTACGAACTCATCTCTAATATTTCTTCGGCCCCAGCTCGGCACGGCAACTTCGTTCGACTCCTCTATTTTCCTTGCTGCTTTTCGATACCGCGCCCAAATCTTCTCGAAATTTGTCTCAGGGTGAATTTTCCCTGTGGCAACCAACACAAAATGTTCCTGCTCACGGCTCATTGGCTCCAGGTCACCTAAAGCCAAAGCCTGCATCCAAGAACCCTTCTTGCGCAGCAGCGGCAGTTCGGTGTCATCAAAGAATTTGGAAATCCGAGGGTGCACATCAAACGGAATGCGCAGGTAGGTCTTGTGCTTTTCTTCGATATTTTTACGCCGGAGGGGGTCCATGGCCAGGGCGGAATCACCTGGCTTCTTGCCGGCCTCCACTGCCTCAGCACTGGCGTTGGCAACAAACACTGCTTGATGTGCCTCAATAGGCATCGGCCCTGGAATATCAGTGTACGGATGCGGCTGGGCAAGCCCGTCTACAAATAGGTGATAGGCCATGCCAATGCTCGCACCTTGGTTCGCAGCATGCGCGATGCCACTGGCTTGCTGGTGCAGCGAACTCCACAGGGGGTCGTGCTTCTCCGGCAGTTTGGCGTGGACCAGCGTCACGAGGTTGAGGAGCGAGAGAATCCCTGCCTCCAATGTGGCGCCCATGAAGATGGAGTGCGACAGGATAGACCGATGCGCATCGATACCGAACATCAGGTCGAGGTCTGGAGCCCCGCCGTCTCCATCGGGGCCGCCAGAGACAAGAAGAGAGCTCACGACGAGGACGAGCAGTTGCGGTGCGACCTCCTTCGGATTACTTCGAAGACCTCCGGCCAGTTCCCGAAGAAAGTTGCTCAAATCACTGACGCCATCCGATGTGGCCTGGTAGCCCGCCTGCGCGCGAAGCTTCAAGTAGGAAGCCAATGCGTTGTTCTTGTACGCCTCGGCGGCGCCCTTCCCTTCCTGCCACGTCCCTCGCACGATGCCATCGACAAGCCTCCAGACGTTGGTCACTCGCCGCGTGAAGGAAATACCAAACGTCCGTGCTGCGTAGAGCCCCCAAGCTCCAAGATGGCTCGAATCAGTCTGTTTGACAGCAAAGGTCAGCTCCTCGACCAAGACACGCATACGCGATGGCAACACGGGCTGTGCGGCCAGGATGGCAAGTGCCTGCGTTTCGTGAGCGTTCACGTTGTGGTCATACAAGCCGGCGCCTGCCTACGAAAAGGCGAGCCCCCTTGCTTTCAAGAGCACTGCATACGCCGTGTTCGCATTCTTGGCATCAGCAAACCTGCGTGCCACCTCCGGGCCTGTCAGGTGCGCCGTGGCTCCTGGACTTGATAGCGAGACCTTGGATACACGCGCAGCCTCTACCTGCTGCCAAGGAACATCATTGCGTATCCCGAGAATTCGCTCGGCTTCGTGCAATGCCATGGCCGGTTCCATTTCTTTGGATTGGGGCTGTGCGGCCGGTCGTTGCGGCGCCAAAGCCGACTGGGCAGGCTTCATTGATACGGCCGATACTGGTTCGGCCGTAGACGCTTTGCCCAAAAGCTGCATTCGAACCGCCTCGCCCAGTCCTGGTGTCGCCGCCCGCACACTCTTCACGGCCTCCTTGACAACCAAGTTCAGCAGCGCAGCCGCTTCGGGTCCACTGCGGGTGTACAGCTCTTCTTCAATCGCTGTGACCACTGCCACATCGTCCTTGCTGTTTAAAAACAAAGCGCCGAGCTGCTTCACGTCATACTCGCTGAGTGGCTTTGCCATCAAATCGGCTCCTGCTGAAGGTCTTTTTGGACATCAGTATCCAGAGGGTCAACTGTCCTAGACACGACCCAAGCGCTATTGCTCTCAGGCTCGTCTCCGATAGGCTCGATACCAAGCTGCGCCAAGGTCTCAAACAGGTCGGCAAGGACACCTTCTCGATTGCGGACGAAGCTTGATGCAAAGCAGCGCCAAAAGACCCATCCTGCGCGTTCCAAGACACGCTGCCGAACCATATCGGCGCCCCATTGGCCGGGCCCGTGGTACCGGTCACCATCGCACTCGACAGCCAGGCGCCGCCCTTCATTTCCTTCGACCACGAAGTCGATGCGATAGCCGCCACAGGGAACCTGAGGTCGGACCCGATACCCACGCTTGGTAAGCGCGTCGAACATCTCGAACTCGAATCCAGACTCGCACAGGTCCCGGGCAGCCGAAACCCTCTTCTGGTCCTGCTTGAATGGTTGCCGGAAGTGCTGCAAGAGCTTACCGGTGAGGGTGTCACCGCCAAAGGCGTTGTCTTCAACCGAGCGGAATAGGTAGGTCCTATCTCTGGCGCGCGACAAGGCGACGTTGAACCTCTGCTGTTGCCCAAGGGAATTGGCCGCGGTCCTGTCACCGCGCTGAAGGACCATAGACACCATCATGATGTCCCTTTCTCGACCCTGGAACACCGGAGGCGGTCCGACCGTAATCTTCCGAGCCACGATGTCTTCGGGAAGAATGTGTTTCCCAATCATCTCGTGAATGAGCTTGGCCTGGTCGGTGCCAAGCAGCGTCACCACCCCAATGGACCTATCGGCCATCGCCTCATCAGCCAGGATGGCCTTAATTTCATCCACGATGGCTTGGGCTTCGCCAGGATTACTGTCCTTCTTGCGGTAGCCACCTTTAACGAACACATCCACCAGCGGCGGGTCCAAGCGCTCCGTGGCCTTTGGAATCCGCAGCGGGACGATTTCGTTCTCGTAAAACTCCCGATTGGAGTATTCGATGATGGCGGATACGCAGCGGAAGTGCTCTCTGAGCATGACCGAGTTGCCAGCGAATACCACCCGGGCCAGGTCATAGATGGACATGTCCGGAGTCATCTGCTTGCCGTGTGGCTGGGCGCCTAGGAAGCGCCGCTCGATATCCACAATCTTCTGCTCAGGCATCCCTACGACCGATGGAGACACCTGTTTATGGTCTCCGACGACCAGAAGCTTCTTTCCGCGCATCAGCGCGGGCAAAGCCCAGATATCAGACTGAGAGGCTTCATCGATGATGACTAGGTCAAACAACCCCAATTCGGCCGGCAAGGTCTCCGAAACGCGCCATTGGGGAAGAATCCAGCATGGAACTGCAAGGTACGCACGGCTCATGGCGTCGCGCGCATTCCGGCGATGCCGAAGGGCCCGAACTCCGGTGCCACCTCCCATGGACTGGATTGAAGTCAAGTAGGCCTGCAGCGCTTGTCGGATGTTTGGAGGCGAGTTGTTATAGACACCCAGCCATGTGCGAGTTGCGACCAGTTCCTGGTAGGTCATTGCCAACTTTGTCGTAAGCTCGCGGCGCTCGCTGAAGAGCGTGCGTAGCTTGTTGTGGGCATCGATGCGCTCCAAAAGCCCGAATGCGACACGCCAGGCCCAAGCATCGGCCCAGTTGGCTGGCAGCAGCGGGTCGAAATCGCTTGTCGGAGGAACCGCGCGCAGCTTCTTTGCCCACAGCGGAGCCCCAGATACCGTCACCGCTTCGCTCGCCAATTCGATGAAGTCCAGATGCTCCTTGAGACCATTCAGGCGCTTGAGCTCATCCAACAGCGCAAGCCAGCTTGTCCTCAATGCTCCTTCAGCCTCCTCGGCAGAGCCTAGACGCTCCTGCAGGAAGAGTTTGAGTTCAGCATGCAGCTTTCCGTGGGTCACATCGACCAGGTTGGCGTACTCGCCCACCCGAGCCATCGCGTATCCGAGGCGCCCCTTGTCCAGGTGAGCGTTCAGACTCTCGACTACAAGAAGCAGACCTGCCTCGGTGTTCTCATCAATGCCAGAGGCCACCCTGTCGCCAAATATCTTCTCGACTGCGGAGTAAAGCCCCCTCTCGGTACCGAACACAACTTGGTGGACTGTCTCGACGATTCCGAGTTGCTCGGCGCCGCTGCGCACGCTAGCGAACAGTTCCTGGCGGGACAGAGGTTCCAGTCCAAACTCGATTGCGATGGCACTGAACCGAGCAATCTCTTTGCCGGCAGCAGTCCGCCACGCAAGAACACCTTTAACGTCCTTCCAAGCGTCGACGTCTCCAGGCTTGGAGCCGGCGACAGAGACATTCGCAATCATTTTGCGAGCATCACCCTTGCCGAATGGCAGCGAGAAAGGGCTCTTGCCTTCAAGGAGGCGTTCAAGTGCGTCGACGAAGTCTTCACTCTTCTCGGCGTCCGGGGGTACTTCGATGGCTTTCGCGATGACCTGCTTGCGATATTCATCGAGCTTCCCAAAGCGTCTCTTGAGGTCCACGAGGGTCGTGATGAGTACATCGTCGGCCTGCATGTCTCGTACCCTTGGCAACAAGCGGGCGCCAAGCGGGTTTGCTTTGACGAGCGCCAGGTCGGCCATGTACTTCTTCAGCGTCGCAGACAACTCCGAAGCGCCCTTGAAGGTCTCGAAGGTGGAGTCTTTAAGCGCAAAGACGTCGCCACTCTGGACTTCTTCGTCAATGGTTTTCGAGCGAACGATGTCACGATGGAGGTCTCGAAGGGCCTCCCAAGCTGGGAATGCTGACACCGCCGGCAGTGGGACACCCACGTATGCCAGGTCATCCTTGGCAGCGGTCCGAGACTTCCTGAGGCGAGCGATGTCTTCTTCCGCGATTGGAGCCTTCGAGTCGGCTGTCTCGGGGAGCACGTCCTCGAACCACTGATGGTCCTCCATCTGGGCCATCACCAGCTTGGCCAACTCTTCAGGCGTGACCTCTTTGCCTTGGAACTGGTACCGCTGCATGTTTTGGGCAGCGGCTTGGCTGATGGCGTGGTCTACCGCGGAGATGCGGGCGTGCAGTTCGTTGAGCTGGACCTCGAAAGCATCAATGTTCTGTTGCAGCTGCCCAGGCTGGAGGGATGCCACTTCGCTTGCGATGTTGGAGATGGACTGCTCGAATTGGCGCATGCCGTCCTGCTCGTCGGAGAAGAGCCCCACGCTCAACGCACGGATTCGTTCCGGCAACTTCTCCTGCAGCACCGAGAGGGCCGTGTCCCCTTTGGATGTGACCAACACCCGCTTTCCCTGCGCCAGGAAGTGGCAGATGATGTTCGCAATGGTGTGGGTCTTCCCTGTGCCAGGAGGCCCCTGAACCACGACGCCGGCGTTGCGCTCAAGCTTGCTCGCTATAGCAACTTGCTCGTCGTTGTACGGCAGCGGAAAGTAGAGTTCCTGCGCGCCAGCGGCCGATGAACTGGTGGAAAGTCCTCTGAAAGGCACTTCGGCCTGAGTGCGAACGACCGAGTCGCCTTCAGTCACGAACTCCTTGATGACAGCTGGTACCTCGGCTCCCGCCTCCAGCTTTGCTTTCAGGCGACGCACGTCCTCAACGAAGACATCAGCGGAGCGCTTGCGGGCAAAAACAACCCAGGTGCTGGTGACAACGAGCGTCTCGCTCGCCGTAGGCAACGTCACGTCGCTGGTACGGCGCTCATAGCGGCCAGTGGAGTCCAGGTTTGCGACAGCCGGTTTGAGGATGCCTTCGAAGGTATCAGGCGCGAAAGGATTCGCCGCGGTAGCCAGCTTAGACTGGGCCTCCTTCCACAAGGCCTCCAGCGCAACTACGCCACCGACATCCATGTCCGAATAGCAATCGAGCTCCAACTTGGCATCAGCCTGGCGAGGGGAAATTTCCAGGGCGAACGTCTTCTCGTTGAGGCGGAGCTCACAAGGGAGCGTGAGCAGCGGGTGCTCGACCTTTGTGGAGCTGCTGTCCCTTTTCCATGAAGCCATGCCCACGCCCCACACTAGCTCGATAGGATTTTCAGCCCCTTCGGTGGACAACGTTTGGTAAAGGAGGAACAGCTTGTTGTAGAGCTCGATGGTCCGGCGTCGGACTTTCTCAGCTTCCTGCCATGGAGTCCACATCATCATGAGGTACCACTCAAATATTGACGGTATCTCTGGATGGTCACTGAGCTCCAGCGTGCCGACCTTGGTACGGCCCTCCAGCATCGGCCTGGCAGAGTTGAGCACGGGCGGCCTATCCAAAGCTTTGGAGACGGTCAGCCAAGGCGCCAGAGCAGCGGGAGCAGCCGGCGCCGGAATCTCCTGCATGCGCGGAACACGCAGCCAAACCTCCTCGGCCTCTCCTAGGAGGTTCACCTGAAGCTCAGGCATACCAACCAACTCTGACTGGAACACTGCGAAGTAGTCGCTGGGAACACTGTAGACAGGCTTTCGCCGCAGCTTCTCAACCTCCTCGATATAGCTCAGGAGATTGATGACGTTGGCGGACTGGCTGTTCATAGTCAAGACTTTCGACAGCACCGCTTTCAAGGTGCTTGAGGCAATAGGTGGAAGTCCGACTCGGCTTCTCCTCTGCAAGCGCCGTTGCGGACGTGATGGGCAAAGCAAGAACTATGGCGAGTGAAGTTTTTATCTTTGATTGAAGGCGGCAGGCGCGCAGCAAAGTAACAGAATGTATGCAAAGCACCAAGCAATTTTAGGCCGCTGCAAGCGATGAGTTCCAACTGCATTAGGGCTCAAGTAGGTGCTTCCGGGTCGCGCACCGGCATACTGTTGGCAACCTCTTCTGGAGACGCCAATGTGCTACAGCGCGATGCTCCGTAGCGACTATCAGAATTTTGTCCCGGGGTACGGCGCCAAAATCGGCATTTAGGACTTTTACGAACCGTTCTAGCGCCGCCTTGAGGACAGAAAACTTGATATCGTTCGCAGCGCTGAGATGGCTTTCGCCACCCCGCAGTCGGAGGCCGAGCGCGCAATAGGAGACCTGATTGCAAAACACGCCGCGACCAAGCTGGCGGAACTCACAGAAGACTTGGAGAAGCAGAAGGCGCGCCTGGTCGCTGCTGAGGCCAAGTTGCTCAATAAGTGCACCAAGGTTGCGACCAACGACAAGCGCGTCGCGCTGAAGAAGATTCCTTGGCTACAGGGTCACATCGACAACCTGCAGCGCACGCATGCCCTCGCCAGCGATTCCCGGTTCTTCCCGGGCGAGTTCGTGCCTATCCTAATCATGCAGGACGGCGAACGCGTGTTGAAGCCGATGCGATTCAGGCTCCGGCCGCCGCATGTGCCACCCTCCTTCGACACTGAATTCGATGGAACTTACAACAGCCGCCGCAATAAATTGAAGGGCTTCTGGCGCGAGCAATACACCAGTACCCGCGGAGTCGTCGTCCTGACCAACTTCTATGAGCACGTCGCCCGCCACATGGCAGAAGGCCGGGAGCTTGCGCCAGGTGAGCTGGTGAAAGACGCTGTGGTGGAGTTCCGGCCAGAGCCAGAGCAGTACCTACACGCCGCCTGCTTGTGGGCAAGGTGGACTGGCCAGGGTGAGCCGGACCTGCTCTCGTTCGCTCTCATCACCGACGAGCCACCTCCTGAGGTCAGGGCAGCGGGACATGACCGCTGCATCATCCCGATTCGACGTGAAGATATTGATGCATGGCTGGACCCAAACCAACACGACCTTGATGCGCTGGATGCAATCCTTGATAACAGGGTGAGGCCCTTTTACAGGCATGCAATCGCGGACAGCGGGTCGGACGCCGTATCGTCATTGGAGTAGGTCCATGCCGTCAGGCCGTTCTATCCGCGCGATATGGGGCATAGTGACGACTAATTTTGAGCAGACGTTTGTGCGCTCAGGCCTGCAATCGAGAGAGGTATCTATGTCCGCCGTGCTACCAGAAGGAGCCATCGATGCTCTCCGCGAGGGGCGTTGGGACGCGTTCGTGTCGATGGTGCGCCCGATTGCCAACATCGGGAACGTGGAGCTCTGGAGGGAAATTGCTACAAAGCATCCAGCGTCGTTTGACCTGTTCGCCACTCTAGAATCTTTAACGCCAAGCCAGCGGAATACAGCCGTGTACATGCTGCTCCCGGCCGTTGGAGAGCTCAGCGAACTCACTGTCGCCGAGGCACTCAGGCTTCTGAAATTTGGGTCTTCGTTGAAAGACTCAGCAGGAATATTCACCAGCAGAAACCTGAGTCCGCATGTTCATCGGCGTTTCGAACTCGGGGAGGAAATTGGCGAAGCCCTGCGTGCGGACGGCTCCGCAGATGACATCCAACGCCAGATTTGGGCAATGGCTTTTTTTCCCAACGCTCCCGCGCAAGCTGCGGTGTATGCAACCAAGCTGATGGATGGCACCGCAGAAGATTCAGCAATGTTGGTTGCGCTATTTCAGTCGCTTCCTGGCTATGTGTCTGCAGCAGCGCTTCATCTTGAACCGCAAGAGGAGTCGCTTTCGAATCAGTTGTATGCGTCGCGAAGTCGTCATGGCATTCAGGCGTGGGTTGCACTTGTTTCAGCCTCGGAGTTTTCCCCCACAGCATGGTCTATTCTGCTGGCTGCAATCGAGTCCGCTGAGGCAGAAGCTTCAATAGCAATGGTCCATTCGCTTTTTCGACTCAGCGCACCTTCAGTTGGAGTACACGGTGTACCGTTAGACCAGATTGTTCAGAAACTTCTCCACGCCGCTTTCAGAAATCCAGACGCGCGGCAACAGGTCGACTCCTCTATTGCGGGTTTGTTGTACCAAGACCCGTTACGGTCAGTCGTTGTATCGGAACTGCAAAATCTGTTGGGGCTGGACGCCGACATCGTCGAATGTTTTCCAGAATCGTTCCGAACTCTAGGTCAACTGCCGGGATTTATTGCGGTGCTCTCAAACGGTCTACTGCGCTCTGGCTCAACTGTTCCGGCAGTCCGAGGGTTGCTGTCCCTCTGCACAGGTAAGCGCGCCCCAATAGGTCTGGACGATGGGGCATTTTCGGCAGCTGGCCCCGAAGGTTGGGTAAGGGCAGTTAGAAGGCTGCTCGGGCTGACTGTCAACGGCCCGGCGTTGTGCGACTTCATATCTGCGATTTCGAGGCTGAATGGCATCAACGAAGGGGCCCGCGCACAGATGATTGGCGAGATGCTCAACATTGCGTTCCAAGAGTACCCCAACGCTACCGCTGAGTACTTAGCCACCACCGTAAAGCAAGTCGAGAAGTCATCGCCGATTGGAGCGGTTTATCGCTTCGTGTATGCGAGCGTACTACGATGGCAGAGAGTTCTCGCAAAGCTACCAGAACGCAAGGAACTTTGGCCGACTGACTCCGAGAAGAGTGCTCTTCGGGCTATCAGAACTCGGTTTGGCCGGGAGGTGTCCAGGATGGCGATGGAAAAGTCTGTGTTTCGAGCGGTAGTGAATTCCGAGGCAGTAGCCCAGGGAAGAAGGGTCGCATCCCACTCCAAGCACGGGGTAGCTTCTGTGAACCAGTTGGCATCAGTGAGCCATTCGATTGAGCTTCCTTCCAGTGAAGTGGCGGACCCATTGCGGGGCATTCTGCTGAGGAACAACCTTGTGCGGAGGTTAGGGTGAATAGCAGTTTGCGGTTGCTTCTTGAGGACTTCCTTGGGCTCATGAAGGAGGAAGGTGAGCTTGATGTCTTCCTTCCTTTGCTTATGTCCGCAATGGGTCATGAAGTGGTGTATCGACCTCAGAAGGGTCCCCGCCAGTATGGAGTTGACGTGTTATCCGTCGGGCCGGATGAGGCGGGCACCAAGACGCTGTTTTTATGGCTCGTCAAGTGTGGAGACATTGGACGAGCTGACTGGGATTCAGGGCCTCAGTCGATTTACCAGTCAACCAACGATGTCGCTGTCTACCTACGTAGTCACATCGCACCGCAGCATCAAGCACTCAAGAAAAAGCTGCTCATCGTTACGAATGGCGACTTCCGGGCAAATCTGGTTGAGACCATTGCCGCATTTCTGGAGGACTGGTCCCGCCTTCGAGGAGTGCCTGCCGAGATGGTGAATGGCTCGACGCTGGCGGCTTGGACCGAGCAGCATTTGCTCAACGAGTATGTACTGCCGAGTGCAAATCGCGCTCTGCTACGGCGCATGCTGGCGAACGTCTCGATTCCTGAATTAAGCGCCAAGCTTGGACGCAGCCTGATAGACGAACTGCTCAAAGGTATTGCGCAGCCGGCGAAGTCGCAACGTGCAGAGGCCAAGCAGTTCCTAACGGGAATGCGCGGCATCAGGACAGCTCTGACCGTTCTGCACATCATTGCAGGAAGCGAGGGCAATTTCTTGTCTTCGTACCTGGTCTCGCAGTACACAGTGCTTGCTGCTTGGGCCGGCTTACATGGCAAGCTCATCAATGGCGAGAGAGCGGCGGTGGTGGAGTTTCACGAAGTACTTGCGCACCTTGCCATCGTTGCGGAGGCCTATCACCAGCGGATGGAAGGCTTCTATTTGGTGCAGGATGGCTTTGCGCACAAGCTTCCCGACCACGTTCTCGTTTCTCAGCATGTATTCGATGAGCTAGGTCGGCTTGGCGTCCAAGGCTGTCTGATGGCAAATATGGCGGGCTCTGCAACGGCGGATACGGGCAAGCCGGAGATGGAGGCGCTCGCCCACGGATATGCGAACCGAATAGCCGCACTTTTGAGCAGTCATAGTTGCAGTGCCCTGCCTGTGTATGACCATCATTCAGCGCACATCCACGCTGCACTGCTTTCACTTGTCGTATGCCGGCAGCACGAAGAGGCAAAAGCGTGGCTCGAAAGCCTTTGTGCTCGACTGCACCATGCCACAGGCATTCGTAAATTCCTTCCCATGTCCGGGTCCTTCGAGGAGGCGCTCTCCATACGCCACGGCTACGCCGAAATGGCTGATGAGAACTGTGCCGTTTCCACCTTGTTCCCAATATTGCTCGTGTGGACAGCTGTTCTCGGCATGGACGATTTTTACAAGATTCTTCGCGAACAGGTTCATCCCAGGCTTCAGAAAAGTACCCCAAACTTTTGGAGCTCTGAGGAAGGATTTGATGCAGTCGTCGCCAGCCCTATAGACCTGCATGAGCATGGTATCGGTGAGCCCATCTCTCACTTTCCTGAGGACCCGCAGCAGTTCCTGCACATGATGTCCCAGACACTGCGTGACGTTGAGCCCATCGAGAGTTGTGCTTGGTATCGAGCCCGTGCACCTTACGTGCCACTGTTGGCGGCGATTCATTGGGGGACGCAGGTGCCCAGAGTCGCGTTGGTTAAGCAAGCGATTGCCTTCGCTAGCTCGGTGGAAGCCATGGCAGACGCCCCTGTCGCTCAGACACTTTGAGCCGGGTCGGCCCTTCTAAAAGCCTGCTCTCATCAGCACCACTGCTACCAAGTTCACAAGCGCATGAGGAACGGCCGCGGCGGTGAAGGCATGGACCAAAGCGTTTGTCTACCTTTCACGATAGCAGTCGTTCGAGAGGAGTAGCTTGGTGAGCGATACGCGTCAGTCCACCTATCAGAGAATGAACTCAGAATTGTTGTCGTTGCACATGACACTTCTGAGCCCCGATTTCCCTCCTGCCTACCACATGACCAACAAAACAAAGACAGCTTTCGACTGGGAGCAAACTCGCGTTAAGAAGCTCTTCGCCTTCCTCGAAAAAAACACTGTATGGAACCGAGAGTTCCAACAGCGCGACTACAAGCGCTGTCTTGCAAGCTGCACCACAGACCGTGACAGGCTGGTCTCATTCTTGCACTTGAACGTAAATACGCAATCGGGCGCGGATATGAACGGGCTCAGACCATTTTGGGAGTTGCTTCATCGCGCTACACCTGCGGAAACCTCCTCCCTGAAGGCGTTCACCACGTACGTGGGTCAACAGGCTGAAGAATTGCCTCAGAAGAAGGGAAGGGCTTTGGCAAACCCTGCCGCTGATGATTGGGAACTGCTTTTTGATGCTCTCAATTCGTACCGCGGATGGGGCACGAAGACGACAGCGCTCTTCGTTAAGGCGAGCATTAACCTTCATCGAGGTCCCAAGGAATTGCACTTCTGGTCAGACGCATCGCCAGAGTTTGCGCCCCTCAAAAGCACACCACGCCTTCCCGTAGACCGCGTTATCTTGCGCATCTTCGAAGAGCTCCATTTCCCTAGTCCCCGAATCGACAACATCAACACGGAAATGCGGAGCAGGTACACAGGCGAGCAGATGCTTACCTGGGACGACCTTTGGTTCTGGGGCTTCTTCACCCAGACTGTTAAAGATAAAGACAGAATCCTAGGTTGGAATTCGGGAAAATTCTGGAACCAGTTGTCTTCTCCCAAAGACCGCGAAGTCGAACTGAGGGCACTCGGCGAGGAGTTTGTGCAGCTCCTGAGATAGGCCGTTGCGTCGAGGACTCCCGTACGACTGGGACCTTGGCTTGAACCAAGTGCTTCCTCAAATCGACGAGGCGGACTCCGGATGGTTTGCCGATGTCCAGCGGATTGCACTACATCTTGCGAAGGTGCATTCAGCCTACGACCGCGAGTTCGTCATTGGCCTTTCCCTTGCACCCGCGGCAGATGAGCACGTCTCGCAGCCTAGCGTCGCGTAACCTCACTTGGAGCCAAAAATGGCATCGGGGACAGCGAACGTCGAACTCCCAGTAGTCAAGGTCCACTTTAGCCTCCTGTCACGTCTCTGAACTGGCAGCCGGCATTTGCGCCATGGCCATCGCGGGCGCTACGACCAGACTGCTATCCGGCACAACGGCAATTGCTTGAGATTGCTCGGAGTTGAAGGGCGGGCTTGTGATGTCTTCATGGGCCAGCGCCAGCGGGTGCTCAATGAAGTGTTGCGTCAATGAGCTTGCAAGCATAGGGTCTCCAGTGTTTTGGGCCATGGTCAGCAACTCGGCGCCATATCTAACGCGAACCGTGTAAGTCGTGGGCCGCAGCTGCGCCTGCAATGTTGCGATACGCTGCTTCGACTCGTCCGTGAGCTCTCCTGTTATCCAGAGCTCGAAGTGCAGTCGCTTGTTCTTGAACTCTTCGTTTTCAAGAGTCTTTCTTCGCACAACGGGAATGCGTTTCGAGAGCCAGGCTTTGACCTCTTCATCAGAGAGAGTGTTTCCAGGCAGCAACCCCTTGCATTCAATAAAGTAGAGGTCCGTCCCACAGTCTGCACGTACATCTACCTCCGCAACATCCCGCCCCCCCTCGCGATAAATGCGATTCATGACAACACTCTGGGCCCCCATTGCCTTGCGCGCTATGGCGGCTGAAATGAACTCGAACAGACAGCCTCGCAGCGTCCCTTGTGCCCCCTCAAGCTTTGACAGAGCATTCATGACTTGCAAGAACTTTGCAGGGTCAGCCGCCGACTGGGCGGTGCTAGAAAGAATCTGCAGCAGCTTGTTTAAGCCCTCAGCCACGTCCTTGCCAAACAGTGCCTCCGTAGTGGCCGCAACTATCCCCCGTCGACGCAACTCATGAAACGCTTCAGGCGTGAAAAAATCTGCGACGACAAACTGGAGCACGCGCCCCATATTCCGCATCCTCTGGAGTGTCTCCAGCTTGTAGATGTAGGGCCGGGCTGCTTTCTCGTCGATGCGCTCCATCAGGACATCGACAGCCAAGAAGCCGGGTCGCACAGTATTGGCCTGTTGATTCCAGATTTTCAGTGGCGCCAGGTAGGAAGGCGCGGTCATGTCCCAGGCAAAGCGGCCCACCTTTGGAGGTGTGTTTTCATGGCGGAAAGCAAAGGCGCCGTAACTGCCGAAGTTCAGGTTCTGTGCCCAGCTATGCACCGCCTGAAGCAGCACTTCTTCAGCGAGCAAACGAGCGCGCATGCGGATGGCAGGCTCTTCGTTGTAGGCGGTCCGTTTGAATCCAATACATGCGCCTGCACCTGGAACGTCAAGCTCAGATAGCAGTCCAGCCTGAGTCAGTCGGTCGCGGACGTCTTTACCACTCAGTTGTCCGGCAGCTTCAGAAGTCGCTGCAGCTGCGTCAAAGTGGAGAACCGGCATCAGTCCACCACGTGTCTTCAGTGCCCAAATTGCCCGTGCGTATGCACCGTTGGAGGATTCGAGTGCGAGCCCCAATGAATCCCAGAAGGCAGTTGTGCCGAATTGGTTCTCAAGATAGAGGAAGGAAGCTCCACGTGGGAATGGCAAATCCAAGCGAAGCACTGGCGCTATTAGTCGACCTTGAGACACCCGTGCCCGGGCTGCGGCAGGGGCAAGACGATATGTCTGCTCAAGCTTTGCAGCAACAACTGAACTCATCGAGGGACCCAGTCCCTGCAGCACCTGCTGAACCTCGCCGGCCATGTCTGCGCTCCCCAAATGTCACATAGCGCTATTTATAACCTAATTACCCAATGGTGTGGTCTTCCTTGATTGAAATAAAGTCTATATTTTTCAAAGACTTAGAAAAATTCTTCTGCCAAAAATGCCCAGAAAAAATGTCACAGATGTGTAAGTCTGGGGTGATTTTTGGGCGTCTCATCCCCTCTTGCTGGTGATTCATAGGCAGCCGAGCCCGGGCTCTAGAGGCCATTGTCGACATGGGCCGCCAGGCGCCGTTCCAGGGCGACGTGGCCATTGAACTGTGAATCGCCCCGGTTTTTGAGGAGGCTCAACACTCTGAGAGGATTGAGCCATGACGAAGTCAAACAAGTTTTCACCCGAGGTGCGCGAGCGTGCCGTACACATGGTGCAAGAGCACCGAGGCGAGTACCCATCGCTGTGGGCCGCCATTGAATCCATAGCTCCCAAGATTGGCTGTGTGCCGCAAACATTGAACGAATGGGTCAAGCGTGCTGAGGTCGATTCAGGCGTGCGCGAAGGCGTCACAACCAGCGAAGCGCAGCGGATGAAGGAGCTGGAGCGCGAGGTCAAGGAACTGCGTCGAGCCAACGAGATACTGAAGCTGGCTAGTGCGTTTTTCGCCCAGGCGGAGCTCGACCGCCGACTGAAGTCTTAAGAGCCTTCATCGACAAGCATCGCGATATGTTCGGGGTCGAGCCGGTCTGCAAGGTAGTGCAGGTTGCCCCATCAGCGTATCGGCGGCATGTCGCACTGCTGCGTGCACCTCACAAGCGCTGTGCACGGGCTCGCCGAGATGAAGCGCTGGTCCCAGAGATACAACGCGTCTGGCGGGCCAACATGCAAGTCTATGGCGTCGAGAAGGTCTGGCGGCAGTTGGTCCGCGAGGGCGTTGTCGTAGCTCGCTGCGCGGTCGAACGGCTGATGCGCAAGCTGGGGCTGCGCGGAGTGATGCGCGGCAAGGTCGTGCGCACCACCGTCAGTGATGGCAAAGCGCCATGCCCGCTGGACCGCGTCAACCGCCAGATTCGAGCAGAGCGACCGAACCAGTTGTGGGTCAGCGACTTCACCTACGTTTCGACCTGGCAAGGCTGGTTGTACATGGCCTTTGTCATCGACGTGTTTGCCCGGCGCATCGTGGGCAGGCGGGTGAGCAGTTCAATGCGCACGTACTTCGTGCTCGATGCGCTGGAGCAAGCTCTGTATGCCCGACAGCCAGAACGTGATGGAAGCCTGATATGCCACAGCGACCGCGGGTCGCAATACGTCAGCATTCGGTACTCTGAACGACTGGCAGAAGCGGGCATAGAGCCGTCCGTGGGCAGCAAAGGCGACAGTTATGACAACGCCTTGGCCGAGACCATCAACGGTCTCTACAAGGCCGAGTTAATCCATCGCCGTGCGCCGTGGAAAACAAAGGAAGCCGTGGAGTTCGCCACGCTCGAATGGGTGTCATGGTTTAACCACCATCGCCTGCTTGAACCTATCGGGTATATCCCGCCTGCAGAAGCTGAGGCAAACTACTATCGGAAACTCGCCAATCAGGCCACTGCTGTGGTGGTCTGACTTAAACCAACTGGCCTCCTTGAAAGCCGGGGTGATTCAGATTCGATGCCCGATATCCAGGCGGGAAGTTCCGTCTTAGTTCATAAGCTGGCAATTTGCCAGGCACGGGCGAGAATGAGCGCAGCCACCGAACTGCTATCTCCCTAACCAATTTTGACCGTGAAGGGTTGAGGAGCAGTCGACGACGGCTCCGGCTTTACGCTACATGACGTCATTACAAAAGGCAGTGCAAAGTATGCGCGGTACGAAATCCCTGCGCCCGTAGAACCGCAAATGTCAGCTTTCTCCGTCGCGCTACGCGTACTGCAGGCCCTTATGTAGCAACGCAGATTTAGGCCTGAAGACAATCACTCAACGGCTGAATTCATAGGTGAGCACAGATGCAGCGGAATGGGAGAGTTAGGCGCCATGTCCTGGGTCAATTGGGCCCACGGCCTTTGGTACGGATGAAGCCATCGCACGGATAATCAATGGAGCTGAAATTCCAATATTAACAGCCAAAATCGGCCTCAATATTATTTCAGACATGATATAAACATACGCCAAACCCGCCCCAACGAGTGGAAGAATAAAATATGGAACCCAGTAGAGAGCTTCCTTCATATCCGGCCGCTCGTGCTTTGGGATGTTGCGTATTTCTGCCAGTTTGAGAAGCTCGACCGCCAGTGCCCCAGCCGCTGCAAAACCAACACTACTCTGGAGGAATGAATTATCAACCATCACGCTGCTCGGTTTCGAAGAATTGCGCCAAAGCGAGAGAAAAACGATTCCTTCTGCCGAAGATGACGTCGAGTGGTGAAGAGTTCGTCACCAGAAGTACTGGCGACGCTTGACTTAACAACTTGCGCACCAAGCTTCTCGATTACCCGATACACGACAAAAGGCTCAACCCCAGCGTCTTTGGCTACTCCTGCGATAGTGCGCCATTTATAGTTGGGATTTTCAAGTGCATCTACTACTATGTGCGCCACGTTTCCCTTTTTTGTATTCACGCGACGCTTTTTATCAATCGTGCGTACACGAATTGAATTTGAAGGCTGCTGATTGTTTGGCGTGACACCCTTGTTCATTTGATTCTCCTGCGTTTGAATGAGTCTATTAGTGGACCAGAATCTCTCAACAAGATACATAGGGTTTGAGCTGAGCAAGACTTTCGCAGTCGTGACGGTCTGGTTGCCCCAACCCGAGCGTGAAGTACTTCCGCATGCAGCCGAATTTTGCTTGTTGACGTAATCGTATCGGGCCTGAACTTATGCCCCATCGGTGGTGCTACTTAAAGGGCTTAGCTTCCACAAGTTAGCGCTGTGCTGTCCAGAACATTTGGCTAAAAGTAGCTAGCCTCACCAGCCCAAGCTGGCGGCTTCGATTGAACTCAGGCGTCCGGCACAGACGTTTGTCAGAGCTCCGGTTCGGTGTGTCCGAAGTTCAGGTTCAACGTGGCCACAAGGTCGCTTGTCACTTGGGGGCTCGCACTGGCATTTAAGTTGTATCTATCTAACTATAAGAGCGATTCGATTCATTGTGAAAAGCCAGATTGCCAAGCAATGAGTACGCTCAATGCCTACTGAGGCCGCGCGCACACAACTGGGAAGCATGTGCCATTTGCGAGCTCAAGCAAGCAGATTGCAAAGTTTGTTCGATTGAGCTAACCTGCAAAAAGCATTCGCGATGAATGCTCATCCACAGCTGCGTGCCGACTACCCGGATACATCGGGACGATTCGCTATTGAGTGAGAGGACTCGATAGGAGAATCAGATGTCAGGACGGGCAAACGGTTGTGCAAGGATTCGGCACCAAGTGCCGAAATGGACGCGCTTTCTCGTTGCACTGACAGTTCCTTGCCAACATCTGGCAGATTTCAACGCTAGCCCTTTCCGTCTTCAGGCAAGGAGCGTTGAAAGGGGATGCTGGTGGAGCGGGACATCACAACACCTCTCTTTCGACTCTCTGCGCCCCACGACGTGGTGTCTAGGAAACCCATCACGCGCTCGATTTAAACCCTCCGAAAGGCTCGGGAGCAGTAGTTGTCCCGTATCGGGATGTGTACCGCCCCAGCCCCCGTCCGAGTCCGCAGAGCACATCAGCAGCCTGTGGTTTTACGTCCAACCTCGGCTGCCATCGAATTTAGGCCGTCTACAGCTGTTTAGCTTTAAACAGCGAAGTCGGTTGCTTTACTACAGCAGAGCTAGTGTTTTGGGACTCGCATGCTGAATAGAGAGGAACTCGTTGAACTGTTTGACCACTTGGGTTTACCCCCAAGGGGGCGTGACCTTGTGTTACGCGCGAGGGTGGAAGCACCAGTGCGTGCCGTCAAATCCCAGGGTGGCAACGTCATCACGCTGCTGGCGAGTCGCAAGATGGGCCGCGAAATCCGCACAGAAAGCCGCCACATCGAATTCGCGGCTGCGGTGGCCAAAGAGTACGACCCCAATGTCATCGAGTACTACGCTCAACCCTGCCTGCTCCGACTAGAACTTGTTGACGATGCCACGGGCGAAATCCGTAAAATCCAACACACCCCGGACTACCTAACAATCACAGCCAACGGCATTACGCTGGAGGAGTGGAAATCTGAATCAAAGCTGATTCAATTGGCAGAGCGCTATCCGTATCGTTACCGCAAAAGCAGCGACGGTCACTGGTACGCCCCGCAGATTGAGCGTCAGCTTGCTGAACTAGGCGTCCGATATCGCGTGTACAGCGATGCCTCGCTATCGCGCAAGCGCGTCGAAAACCTCCTTCATCTCGCAGACTACTTCCACCCCGCTGCACCTCCTTGTCCAGCGTCCGTGCTGGACCGCTTGCAAGCTGTGCTGCGAGAACACGGGGCGGTCTATATCTCTGAGCTCTTGGCCGCCCCCTTCAGCTTCAACGCTGACGAACTCAACAAAGCGGTTGCCGACAACCTTGTAGTCGCGGACCTAGACCGTGAAGCGCTACACCAGCCGCTACGCGCACGGCTGTACCGAGATGCGACTCTGCGGGACTTTCTTGCTGCAGATGTAAAAGCTGGTCAAGTGCCAGGACAGGCGAGCTTTGTCGTAGACACTGTTCCAGGTTCGGTGTTTAGATACGAGAGCCAGGAGCTGACCATCAGCCTCGTGGGGGAACATGACATTGTTTGTACGCTAGGCGATGGCAGCACACGCACTCTGTCCAGAGACTGGCTGCTAGATGCTATCGAAAAAAAGCAGGTCACACCAATCAAAGGGTTGGAGGCAAAAGTCCTGGACCTGGCGCGCTACAAAGAAGAAGAACTGCGCGTTGCAGCCAGACGTGGGGTGATGCTGGCTTCCACGAAGCCCCCTGTCAGCGACCGCACGCTGCGGCGTTGGCTCGCAAAACAGAAAAGCACTCTCGCAAACGGCGGCAACGAAGTGCTGGCGCTGGTACCTCAAACAGCGGCAAGGGGGAATCGAACGACACGGCTGTCAGAAGAACAAGAACATTGGCTCAGCCACATCATTAAGACCAAGTGGTCAAGCTCAGAAGCCCGCAACTACAAGACCTGCTATAGGGAACTGGTTGTCGCATGCGACTCGGCAGGCATCAAGCCACCTGCCTACCCCACCCTAATTGAGCGCATAAAAGCCATCGACGACAACGGGACCAATCGCATACGTCACGGAAAACGTATGGCGTACCAAATGAGCGAATTCATCGATGTGCTGTACGTCGACACTCCGGCGCACGGCAGCCGCCCCTTCCAGTACGTACACATCGACCATACCCAGCTCGATATCGAGCTGATTTCAAGCCGAACGGGAAAACCGCTGGGCCGCCCCTGGTTGTCGTTAGCAGTAGACGCATATTCGCGTCGCATCGTCGCCATACACATCACTTTTGACCCACCGTCCTATCACTCAGTAATGATGGTCATACGGGACATGGTGCGGCGTTTTGGGCGACTTCCTGAGTTTGTCGTGGTCGATAACGGCCGCGATTTCATGTCGAGTGGGTTCGAGACATTTCTCAAAGTGATGGGTACGCACCTGCGATGTCGTCCGGCATCTCAGCCTCGCCACGGCGCGGTATTGGAGCGAATGTTCGGACGCGCAAACACAGAGTACATACATAGCCTTGCTGGCAACACGAAAGCCACTAAGAACGTGCGAATGACGACAGGCAAACACCTGCCAGTCAATTTTGCGGAGTGGACGCTGGAATCGATGTACCACGGCATTACGTATTGGGCGACCGAGTATTACGACCAGAACCGCCATCCAGCCTTGGACTGCAGCCCACGCGAGTGCTTTCAGCGAGGCATGGCGCTGACCGGCGCTCGCCCACAACGACAAATACTCTTCAACGAAGATTTTCTGATTGCAACCTGCCCGCCCGTGGACCGAGGGGGCGTGCGAACTGCCCACAACCAGCGTGGAGTCAAAGTCCACGACATGCTGTATTGGCATGCAGATTTCCGGGACACGCGCTACGCACAGCAGAAATGGCCGGTGCGATATGACCCATGGGATGCGTCGTCTGTTTACGTGCGTTTAAAGGACCGCTGGGTGCGCGCGCGGTGTCGCAATCTGATGGGTCTGGGACAGCTCACGGACCAAGAGCGAAGAGCAATGACCGAAGAGTACCTCAACTCAAGTGGCGCGCCATTTGATGACGAGCGCAGCAGACAACGTCTGCGGGAGTTTATGCAAGTGTTCACACCCGAGGGTGCTATGGCTGCGGCGTTTGAGCGTCAGTCGGAGAACAAAGTACTCTTCAATCAATTGCAACTTTCTTGCATTCAGCCCGTTGAAGCAGCACGCAAAAAGTGGCTAATTGAAAACGCGGATATAGAACTGAGCGCTACATACAAGGACGGCTCAAGGGCGATTCCCGATGGCGACGTCAAGCAGGCGTCTCACGCTGAGGCACCAGACGAACTACCAGACTTTGATACTTTCTAAGATGAACGCTACCGACAAACCCACATCCGTGTTGAATGTTGCCGGCCCGCCGGGCCTCGCGCAATCGCTCCAGACACTGCGTATCAAACACACACGCATCCGGCAAGTGATGGATGAGCTCAGTTGCCTGATATACCCTGAAAGCCAAGACAGCATCTTGATGGTTTGCGGTCCGACCGGCGTCGGCAAAAGCGCCTTGGCGAAACACATGGTCAACGCAGAGAACGAGCGCAGCGCAGCAGAAATGCAAGCGGACGCCGGCATTATTCCGGCAGTCTATGTTGAAGCACGCGCGTCAGGGGAAGATGACTTCTCGTGGCGTCTGTTCTACCAAAGCGTCCAAGAGCAGCTTGACACCGAGATAGAGCTGCCGAAATACCACTTTGGAATTGATGCCGGCACCGGCCGCATGATGCGCTCTCGCAGCCCCAAAGACCGGACATTGGCAGGACTGCGCACTTCGCTTGAGAAGGCACTACGCCATCGCAAGACCCGATTCTTGGTCATTGATGAGGCTGCACACATCATCCATCAGACTCGGCGAAATCGCTTGGAAATTCAGCTCGACACTCTGAAATCGCTTGCAAATCAAGCGGGCGTGCAAATTGTGATGGTCGGGTCTTACGACCTCTTTCAGTTGATGTCACTGTCCGGCCAATTGGCAAGACGAACACATGTCCTGCATTTCGAACGATACCGGCAAGACAACGACAGCGATATACGAGCGTTTCGGGCCTGCGTCCAGAAGTTTCAGGACGCCGCAGCTTCTATCTGGGGACAAGGGCTGATGCCATACTCAGACGTCCTTCACGAAAACACCCTCGGTTGCATCGGGACGCTTAGCGCCGTGCTCACGCGGGCCGCAAAACTGGCCGAAAACAAAGGCAGCTGGTCGACTGAACACCTGCGAACTGCCCTTCTCTCAGAACTGCAGCGCCAACAAATCTTGGAGGAAATCCTGGATGGCGAAGCTGCCATCAACCCGGGGCTGACTCGCGTCATGCCCAAGCTGCCTAAAGCTTCTGGCCAACAACGGAAGGTTGCTTGATGGCCTTGGCAATAAACCCGCGCTCCGTACTGCATGCCCTGGAACCGATTGGACTCGGGACCGGGGAGGTAGAAAGCCTACTGAGCTACTTATGTCGGCTAGCTGCTTCACACAGCACATCGACACTCAGCCTCTCGCGCGCTGTGGCACAGCGTTTTGAACATGAGGTTGAAGAGGAGTTTGATTGGTATCACAGAAGTCTCTCAGGCATCGGTGAATCGGCACTGACATGGTCAAGCGCGCTCTCGGCTTTAACAAGCGTCTCTCGACTAGACAGACTCACATTTCTGCCGTGGAAAGAAGTGATTGCACAGAACGGTCTGCCCATCGTCAGCAAAGGACAGTTTTGCCCACAGTGCTTTGCTGACGACCAGGCAAACGGCAAAACGCCTTACTTCCGTCTTGCGTGGGAATCCAAGTCCGTCAGCATCTGCAATGTCCATCGCTGCCGGCTAACCCAGCATTGCCTGAGTTGCGGCAAAGACAATGTGCGCCATGCCGCCTCTCTCGTAGTACCCGGCTGGTGCACAAAATGCGGTGCGTTCCTCGGCAGTGAGGCACATGGTCACGACACTCAGCTCTCTATCAAGCCTGTCGAGCTATGGCGAGCACGGCAAATCAGCGAACTTCTGCAAGCTCAAGACCAGCTAGACGTTCTGCCACAGCGGCAGGCGCTCGTCGATTCAATCAGTCACATCATCGGCGAGATGGATGGAGGGAAAAGTGCTCATTTCGCCAAGCGTCTGGGCGTCTCTAAAAGCACCATCCACTACTGGCTACAGACTGACAACACGCCAACGCTAGAGGCCAGTCTCAGAGTTGCTTCGCAGTCCGGCATCAGTTTGGCAAAGCTGCTGTGCGGGGACCTCGGTGGATGGAATGCGCCATCAGATGGACAACAACTTGCCTTAGCGCTACTCAAGCCTGAGGCCAAGCAGCGGGCTCCACGCCGGGAAATCGACTGGGCTGAGATTGAACTCCAACTGCAAAGGTGTCTGTTGCTAGCCACACCCATATCCGTCCGAGAAGTCTCGCGGCGACTGGGCATAGAGCCACGGCAGCTCTACCTCAACTTCAATCAGACAACCAGACAGATTGCAAGGCGCTGGAAGACCTATCTGGCAAGACGCCGGGATACCCATCTTGAAGAAGCCATGCCCCACCTGGAGTCAGCGGGAAGAGAGGTGCTCTCAGCCGGAAAATCTCTGAATCTGAGGGAAATGACCGCTTATGTACCTGCGCAGGTGCTATCCGGTGTGCACGGTCTGTTTGGCGTACTTCGTGATGTACGGGCGCGTGTGGAGACGAAGCAGGAAACACATTGACGCACGCGCCATACACATATCCTTCCGCCGCTGTCGTTATTTAGTCCGACCAGCTGAGCGGCAACAATCAAAAATCGATTGGCTGCAGTTGGTATAGCAACTACTGGCTCAAACGCCTCACTTTGGCGAACGCAATTCTGTTGTAGTTAGCTGCGTGCTCAAGCACCCTGCTGTCCAACACGTCAGGTTTGCAGACGCAACTGCCTGCGGCGCAACATAGCTGCTGGGCGACAAAAACGGCCACAAAATAGCTGCTGGGCGACAAAAGAGGCTGGAGAGCAGCCGAAATTAGCTGCAGGGCGACACAGACACATGCTCTTGGTGCCGTCGAACGCCTAGCGCGCGGCAGGAAAACGCACGTCCATCGTCCCATCATCAAAAAAAAGCCCGCGAGCTGTAGCTCGCGGGCTTTTCGCTATCACAAAGGCGCAATAAAGCAAAAACTGGCCAATCGGGAAATCAAGCATAAAGTGTCCAAGTGGCCACTTTATGCTTAACGCCACACCCAACCGTTACCAGTTGGGGGTTTATGTTTGGTGGAGCTGGCGGGAATTGAACCCGCGTCCGCAAGCCTTCGTCAGGCAGATCTACATGTTTAGCGGTCTGATTTGGATCTCGCTACCCATGTCGCGCAGTCGCACGCTACATGG